>OWKE01000403.1_pt1 | contig 25522 bp, 19 predicted proteins | sample 1732631 | NCBI WGS metagenome assembly OWKE01 (sample SAMN05065736, study PRJEB22554) | human gut metagenome | biome: ENVO:2100002; feature: ENVO:00000062; material: ENVO:00002003 | host: Homo sapiens | place: USA | reverse complement strand
GTCTCGTGGGCTCGGAGATGTGTATAAGAGACAGCCCGTCGGGTGCAAGGGGGGGGGCCGCATAATACTCTCCCTCCCCGACGTTGCCGTTGGCGCGCCACGACGCGCCGATCTTGGCATTGCTATGCACGTCGCCCCAGCTGCGGACCCAAGTGGCCTTCAGATTCGCCGCATAGTCGAGCTGCTTGGAGTCGATATTGCGCGTCGTATAGAAAGTCGCCGGAAGCATTTCGGCGATATAATAGCCCTCGCTTTCGGCATGGACGGCCGGGGTCTCCGTGGCCGACGACTGGTAGGTGTGCCTGCGTGCGAGCTTGTCGGCATAGCTGAGCGAAGCATCGAAATCGACGCACGTGATCCACGGTTTGTTGAGCAGCCATTTGAGCGACGTATTGGCCCGCAGGGCGTTGTCGCGCACCTTCTCCCACTCGCCCACCTGCGCGTCGGGGTCGTCTTCGGTATTCATGCCGCCGATGTTGGCCGTCACGCCGAAATTGAAACGCAGAACCTTGGCGAAGGTGTTCTGGTAATTGAGCGCAATGCCCGTGCGCGAATAGGAACTGTAGGGCGACGTGGGGTTCTTCATGGCCCGCGTGTACTCCACGCTGCTGTTCAGCACGCCGCGGTCGGTACCCAGATCGAAACCCTTCGAGGCGGAGATTTGTTTGGTGCGGGGATTGGTCGAGAGCACCAGCGTATAGGGCGTCTTGCCCTTGCGGGTCGAAATCTTCACCACGCCCGACGAGATATCGCCGTACTCGGCCGAAGGCACGCCCGTCACCACCTCGACCGACTCGATATTCGTCGAAGCGATGTTGCGGGTGCTCGCGCCCGACATTTCGCCCAGCGAAGCGTTGGTCGAGATGCGCACGCCGTCCACCTCGACGGCCGTGCCGAACGAGGCGTTTCCGGCCGCGGAACCGCCGCTGCGCAGCGAAAAGACATTGTCTTTGGTCAGATCGGGATTTATCGTCTTGCCGCCCGGCAGCAGCGACGAAATATCCGAAGCGTTCACCATTTGCAGGTGGTCGATGGCGTTGCCGCCGATCGTCCGCGAGGTGGCCATGGCATTGGGCGCCTCCTTGGCCGTGACGACGACGCTTTCCAGTTTCAGATTGTCCTCAGGCGCATAGAGCAAGATACGCCCCATGCCGGCGCGGACGTCGAGTTCGGTTTCCGTGGTCGCATATCCCAGACACGACACCACGAAACGGGTCGCGCCTTTGGGCACGCCCTTCACGGTAAAATTGCCGTCGCCGTCGGCCACGGCCCACAGTCCGGCCTGCGGCAGCTCGACGACAGCCTGAGCGATCGGTTTGTCGGTGCCCTTGACCAGCACCCGCCCCGATAGATCGTAACGCTGCGCCCAAACTACGGCCGGAATTAGCGTGAATAACAGTAGCAGAAGTTTCCTCATATGATTGACCTAACGCAACAAATATAACTAAAATGAATATTTTTTGTGCATTTTCAAGCGTTTTTTTAACCATTTCAACAATTTTTACGGGCAGGAGATTCGATTCCGTCCGGCTCGGCAAAGACCGTTTCGCCAAATCCCCCATGCGTTCCGCACGGAAATACCTGCATTACAGCGAAAACGGACGGCTTATAAACATAGGTCCCAAAGATTAATTTTATTTTTACAGTACTATGTCGCACAAAGTATAAATATTTTACCTATATTTGCGCTTATCAACCGACGGCTTATTGGTGTTTAGTAATTTTTTATTGATTTTCGATAAAAATAAATTGTTTTTCAAGAATATTTTAATACCTTTGTTCCCGACGCCGTTTCCCTCGGCTTACAGATCGTAACTACGCAACCTTACAAAACCGCTTTACAACGGCAGACAGAATATGATAAAGCTGGAAAACATCAACAAGACCTACGACAACGGGTCACCCCTGCATGTGCTCAAGGGTATCGACCTCACGGTGGAAAAGGGCGAACTGGTCTCCATCATGGGCGCATCCGGATCGGGCAAATCGACGCTGCTCAACATCCTCGGCATCCTCGACGACTATGACAGCGGCAGCTACTATCTGGCCGGCCGCCTGATCAAGGATCTCAGCGAGACGCAGGCCGCCGCGGCCCGCAACAACATGATCGGCTATATTTTCCAGTCCTTCAACCTGATCAACTACAAGAACGCCGTCGAAAACGTCGCCCTGCCGCTCTACTATCAGGGCGTCTCCCGCCGCAAGCGCAACGCCCTCGCCCTCGAATACCTCGACATGCTGGGCCTGAAGGAGTGGGCCGAACACATGCCCAACGAGATGTCGGGCGGTCAGAAACAGCGCGTGGCCATCGCGCGGGCGCTGATCAACAAACCGCAGATCATCCTCGCCGACGAACCCACGGGCGCACTGGACAGCGTCACCTCGCAGGAGGTGATGAACCTGCTGCGCAGCGTGAACGTCGACATGGGCATGACCATCATCTGCGTCACCCACGAACAGTCGATCGCCGACCAAACGGACAAAATCATCCGCCTGACGGACGGCGTCATCAGCAGTATCACCGAAACCGGACTGGCAACGCGATGAGAGAGCTGCTGCTGGAGATATGGACTTCGGTGCGCCGCAACAAACTGCGCACGTTCCTCACGGGATTTTCAGTCGCGTGGGGCATCTTCATGCTCGTCATCCTGCTGGGATCGGGCAACGGACTCAAGAACGGCGTGCTGTCGAATTTCGGCAACTACGCCACCAACTCGATCACCATCTCCGGCGGCTGGACCTCGAAGGCCTACGCCGGCTACAACAAATGGCGCAGCATCGACCTGAAAAACCGGGACCTCGAAATTCTGGTCAATGAATTCCCCGAAGTGGACGACGTCGCCGCCAAAGCGTGGTACCGCGGCTCCACGGCCACCTACCTCGACCGCTTCGCCGACATCAGCCTGCGCGGCTCGCTGCCCAAGATCCAGCAATCGAAGGCGTCGAGATCGTCAAGGGACGTTTCATCAATCAGGCCGACATCCACAACTACCGCAAGGTGATCGTCATCGACGAGGCGCTCGAAAGAATACTCTTCCGCGGCGACGACCCGCTGGGCAAGCCGGTCAAAATCCACAACAACATCTACCGCGTGGCCGGCGTCTACAGAGGCGACGCCCAGCAGCGCAATTCGATGGGCTACATCCCGCTGACGACCGGCCAGCTGATCTTCAAGGCCAACGATCCGGTCGTGGACAACGCGATCATCACCGTACACGGACTCGACACCGACGCGCAGATGGAGGCGTTCGAACAGCGCATCCGCAAACGGCTGGCCGCCGAACACCACTACGATCCCGAAGACCAGAGCGCCCTGTGGATACGCAACACGATGGAGCAGTACAAGAGCATGATGATCGTCTTCGGCGGCATCAACCTCTTCGTATGGATCATCGGTCTGGGCACCCTGCTGGCGGGCATCGTCGGCGTGAGCAACATCATGCTGGTGACCGTCACGGAGCGCACCTCCGAATTCGGCATCCGCAAGGCGCTGGGCGCCAAACCCGTGTCGATCATCCGCCTGATCCTGACCGAATCGGTGATGATAACGGCCATGTTCGGCTATATCGGCATGGTGCTGGGCGTTGCCGTCATGGAGGCGGTCAACTATGTCATCAACCAGACGCCGGCCCAGACCGGAAACTTCGGCGGCAGCATCTTCCTCAATCCGACGCTCGATCTGGGCGTGGCCGTCAGCGCCACGGTCGTACTGGTCATTGCGGGCCTGATCGCAGGATACGTCCCCGCCTACCGGGCCGCACAACTGAAAACGATCGACGCCCTGCGTTATAATAAATAAGGAGCCATGAGATTTTTCGATACGGACCGCTGGAACGAAATCTGGCAGACAATCAGCCGGAACCGCAAGCGCAGCATCATGACGGCGCTGGGCGTATTCTGGGGTATCTTCATGCTCATCGTACTGCTGGGAGCCGGCATGGGGCTGGGACGCCTGTTCCGCGCCCAGCTGGGCGGCATGTCCACCAACACGGTGCTGCTGCAAAGCAGCCGCACCTCGGTCCCCTACAAGGGCATGCCCACGGGACGCTGGTGGAGAATGGACAACGACGATCTGGAAGCCGTCAGCAAACTCGAAGAGGTGGAGTACACCTCAGGCGTCATCTGGGGCAACGAACTCCACTGCAGCTACAAAGAGCGCAAGGGCGACTATCAGATGATGGGATACACGCCCGACTACCAGAAGATCAACCCGCAGAAGATCATCGCAGGCCGTTACATCAACGAGGTAGACATGGTGCACAAGCGCAAGGTCTGCGTCATCGGCACGCAGGTGCAGAAAGACCTCTTTCCGGGCGAACCCGACCCGACGGGCAAAGTCATCAAGGTCGGAGGAAGCTACTTCACCATCATCGGCGTCATGCGCCGCGAATCGTCGGCCATGTCGTTCAGCGACGTCGAACGCACGGTCGTCGTCCCGATCTCGCTGGCGCAGCAGATGTTCGGCTACGGCCGCACGATACACCTGCTGGCGCTGGCCGGCTACAAGGACGTTCCGAGCAAACAGGTCGAGAAAGCGGCCCGCGAAGCCGTCTTCGCCCGGCACATGATCTCGCCGGACGACGAAAAGGCCGCTTGGACCATGTCCGCCGGAGAGATGTTCGACAAGGTGATGAGCCTGTTCTGGGGCATCGGCCTGCTGACATGGATCGTGGGACTGGGCACGCTGCTGGCCGGCATCGTCGGCGTGAGCAACATCATGCTGGTGCTCGTGAAGGAGCGCACGCAGGAGATCGGCATCCGCCGCGCGCTGGGCGCCCCGCCAACGGCCATCATCTCGCAGATACTTTCCGAGAGCTTCATCCTCACCTTCATCGCCGGAATACTGGGTCTCACGGCCGCTGTCGGCGTGCTGTCGGTCGTGGATTCGGTCTACTATCAGGCGGTCACCGTGGCGCAGGAAGGATTCGAAGTGTCGTGGCAGATCTCCTTCGGGACGGGCATGCTGGCCCTCTTCATCCTGATCGCAGGCAGCCTGCTGGCGGGCGTCATCCCCGCATACCGGGCCTTGAGCATCAAGGCGGTGGATGCAATACGCGAAGAATAAACGATTAAACAAACAGATTACGGCTATGAAAAAATTTCTGAAAATCTTTCTGGGAGTGCTCTTTGCGGCGCTGCTTCTCGGAACGTTCTGGTTCCTGTGGCAGAAGACCCGCCCCGTAAAGGTCGTCTACACGATCGTGCAGCCCAAACTCGACACGCTCAAACAGTACGTGGTCGCCACGGGCAAGGTCGAGCCGCGCGACGAGGTGCTCATCAAGCCCCAGATTTCGGGCATCGTCTCCGACGTCTACAAGGAGGCCGGGCAGATGGTCCGCAAGGGCGAGGTGATCGCCACGGTGAAGGTCGTCCCCGAAATGGGTCAGCTGTCGAGCGCCGAATCGCGCGTCTCGGTGGCCGAAATATCGCTGGACCAGACCCACCGCGAATTCGACCGCACGGAAGCCCTGCACAAGAAGGGCGTGGTGTCGGACGAGGAGTACGAGCAGGGCCGCACCGCGCTTCGGAAAGCGCAGGAGGAGCTGCAGAACGCCAAGGAGAACATGGAGATCGTCAAGAACGGCATCACCAGCCGTTACAAGGAGCTGAGCAACACCCAGATCCGTTCGACGATCGACGGCATGATCCTCGACGTCCCGGTCAAGGTCGGAAACTCGGTGATCCAGTCCAACACCTTCAACGACGGCACGACCATCGCCACGGTTGCCGACATGTCGAACATGCTCTTCCGGGGCAACGTCGACGAGACCGACGTGGGCAAGCTCCACGAGACGATGCCCGTCAAGCTGACCATCGGCGCCCTGCAGAACGTCGAGCTGGACGCCCTGCTGGAGTACGTTTCACCCAAAGCGACCGAAGACAACGGCGTCATCATGTTCGAAGTGAAGGCGGCCGTGAAGATTCCCGAAAACGTCTTCGTGCGCGCCGGATACAGCGCCAACGCCAGCATCGTGATCCAGAGCCGCGAAGGGGTGCTGACCCTGCCGGAAAGCACCGTCGAATTCGAGGGCGACAAAACCTACGTCTACCTGCTCACCAGCGCCGACGGGGCCGAGGAGCAGACCTTCGACAAGCACGAGGTCAAGATCGGGCTGTCGGACGGCATCAACATCGAACTGACCGAGGGCGTGACCGCCGAGAGCAAAGTCCGCGGCGCACGGGAAGAGAAGAAGAAATAACCACAAATGCATCGCAGCATGAAAACCAGCACCCTATTCGCCGCCCTCAGCGCGGCTGCCATGACGCTCTGCACGGCTGCCGCCGCGGCTCAGGCGGTACAGTCCGCGCCGCAGGCCGAAGCGCCGGCGCCCGGCACGCCGTGGTCGCTCGACGACTGCATCGGGTATGCCCTGCACAACAACGTCGGCGTACAGCAGCAGGCCCTGCAGGTGGAGCAGACCGACGTGAAACTGTCAACCTCCAAATACAGCCGGCTGCCCGACCTGAGCGCATCGGTGGGCTACAACGCCACCTTCGGGCGCGGCACCTCCGACGACAACATCCGCAAGACGGGAACCATCCAGAGCGGCTCGTTCGACGTCGGGGCCAGCATGCCCCTCTTCGACGGATTCCGCATCAACCGCGAAATCAAGGGCGGCAAGCTCGACCTCGCCGCCGCCATGCAGGATTTGGAACGCGCACGCGAAGACCTGTCAATCAACGTCATGACGCTGTACCTGCAGGTTCTCTACAACAAGGAGCTGACCCAGATCGCCGAACGCCAGCTCGAACTGAGCACCCAGCAGGCCGTCCGCAGCCGCGAGCTGGTCGCCGCGGGCAAACAGCCCGAATCGGCACGCTACGAAAGCGAAGCCCTGCAGGCCAACGACGAACTGAATCTGACGCAGGCCCGCAACGACCTGCGGCTGGCGCTGCTCAACCTGAGTCAGGCCCTCAACCGCGAGAGCGCGGCGGGATTCGACATCGTGGCGCCGCAATTCGACAGCGTGGCGCTCGCATCGCTGCACATGCTCGGCACGGCCGACGACGTCTATGCCTATGCGACGGAAAACCGCCCCCACATCAAGGCGGAACGCCTGCGGCTCGAAAGCGCCGAAAATGCCGTCCGGATCGCCAAATCCGCGCTCTACCCCTCGCTTTCGCTGCGCGGAGGCTACGGCACGGGCATCTACAGCACGCAGGAGGCCGCCTTCGGCACCCAGTTCCGCAAGAACAGCAGCGAGTTCGTCGGCGTGTCGATGAGCGTTCCGATCTTCAACCGCCGCGCCACGCACAACAGCATCCTCTCGGCCCGGATAGCCATGCGCAAACAACAGCTGGCCGTGACCGACGCCGAGCAATCGCTGCGCAAGGAGATCGAGCAGGCGTGGTACAACGCCGACGCCGCCTACGGGAAATACCGTTCGGCGGACGCCGCCCTCACCTCGGCACGGGTGGCCTTCGCCTACGAACAGCAGAAGGCCGACGCAGGCCGTTCGACGGTCTTCGACTTCAACGACGCCAAAACACGTATGGAAAAGGCCGAGTCGGAACTCGTGCAGGCGAAATACGAATTCGTATTCCGGTCGAAAATCCTCGACTTCTACCGCGGCCGGCCGCTCGAACTATGACAAACAGCCGTAAACAAGCTCGCACCGAATAAACAAATTAGGGCGGTCGAAATTCGACCGCCCTATTGCTGTCCGGAATACCAATCCCTCAAGTATTCCGACAGCTGCCGGGAGAGGCTTTCAGGCTCCTACCCGGCGCAGAAGCCCTTTTGCGTCACTAATACCCTCTTCGTCCCCTGTGCGAAGCAGGATGAAACAAAGATATGAAAATATTCCGAAGCTGTACACCCCGTGAGCGTTTTTGCCATAACTTACGGCTGAAATGATTCACACGAATGGACGAAAATGTTGCATACAGTCTCTTTCAGCCAACAAAACGTTCGGCAAAGAAATGGCTATCTGAAAAATTTGCCCTACTTTTGCAACTGAATTACAAACGGTAAAGATGGAGTGGCTAAAAAGTTTATTCGTCGAACATTCGGCGCTGCAGGCCGTCGTGGTGATCTCGCTCATCTCGACGATCGGCATCGGACTCGGTAAAATCCGCTTTTTCGGCATATCGCTGGGCGTGGCGTTCATCTTCTTCGCCGGCATTCTGGCCGGGCATTTCGGACTCACGATCGACCCGCAGATGCTGACCTATGCCGAAAGTTTCGGACTCGTCGTCTTCGTCTACGCCCTCGGTCTGCAGGTCGGCCCCGGTTTCTTCAACTCGCTGCGCGCCGACGGACTGCGCCTGTTGTCGCCGGCGGTCGCCGTAGTGCTGATCGGCACCGCGCTCGCCATAGGCATGAGCTTCACGCTGAACGTCTCCATGCCCGACGCGGCCGGCATCCTCTGCGGAGCCACGACCAACACCCCGGCGCTCGGCGCCGCGCAGCAGACGCTGCAGCAAATGGGCATCGACCCCAACGGCGCCGCCCTGAGCTGCGCCGTGACCTATCCGCTGGGCGTCGTAGGAGTCATTCTGGCCATCGTCTTCATCCGCAAGGTCTTCGTCCGGCCTTCGGACATGCCCGAACCGGACGCCGAGCACCGCAAGAACGTCTTCATCGCCAGCTACCACCTGACCAACCCCGCCGTCTTCGGCAAGAGCGTCCACGAGATCGCCTCGCAAAGCCACCACCACTTCGTCATTTCGCGCATCTGGCGCAACGGGCGGGTGTCGATCCCCACCTCGGACAAGACGCTGCAGAAGGACGACATCATCCTCGTCATCACCGCCCCGTCGGAAGCCGACGGCCTGCGGCTGATCTTCGGCGAGCAGGAACTGAAGGACTGGAACGCGGAAAACATAGACTGGAACGCCGTGGACAGCCAGCTGATCTCCCAGCGCATTCTGGTCACGCGGCCCGAAATCAACGGCAGGAAACTCTCCTCACTGCGCCTGCGCAACAACTACGGCATCAACATCAGCCGCGTCTACCGTTCGGGCGTGCAGCTGCTCGCAACGCCCGATCTGCGGCTCCAGATGGGCGACCGCCTGACGGTCGTCGGCGAAGCCGCGGCGATCCAGAACGTCGAGAAGATTCTCGGCAACGCCGTCAAGAACCTCGACGAACCCAACCTCGTGGCGGTCTTCGTCGGACTGATTCTGGGACTGGTGCTGGGGAGCATCCCCGTCAGCATTCCGGGCATCAGCCTGCCCGTAAAGCTGGGTCTGGCGGGCGGCCCGATCGTCATCGGCATCCTGATCGGCACGTTCGGTCCGCGTCTGCATATGATTACCTACACCACCTACAGCGCCAACCTGATGCTGCGCGCATTGGGGCTGTCGATGTATCTCGCCTGTCTGGGGCTGGAAGCCGGCGCGCACTTCTTCGAAACGGTCATGCGCCCCGAAGGGGCGTTGTGGCTCCTGCTGGGATTCCTGCTGACGTTCGTTCCCGTCGTATTGCTGGGCGTCTTCGCGCTGCGCGTCCTACGCATCGATTTCGGTTCGGTATCGGGCATGCTGTGCGGCAGCATGGCCAACCCGATGGCGCTGACTTACGCCAACGACACGATCGAAGGCGACAATCCGTCGGTCTCCTACGCCACGGTCTATCCCCTCTGCATGTTTTTGCGAGTGGTCATCATTCAGGTGATGCTGATGATTTTCCTGTAGATTGCGGCCCTGCGGCCTGCTCCGGGTTCGGCTACGGCGTCGGCTCCGGCTTCCGCCCCGACTCCGGCTCTTGCTTCGGCATCGGTTCCTGCGTAGGCATCGGTTCCGGTTTTTGCTTCGGCTTCGGTTCCAGCTTCGGTTCCGGCGCCCGGCCTTGCCCCCTTCTCTGCTCCATTTTCCGCCCCATTCCCGGCTCCGGCTTCAGATAACGCAGGGCCGCAATGTCGCTGCCCGACGGATTCTGGAATACCCGCAGGTCGAATTCGGGAATCACGGCCAGCACGTGGTCGAAAACATCGGACTGTATCCGCTCGTAATCCACCCATATCACCGTATCGGTAAAGAAGTAGAGTTCCATCGGAAGTCCCGTCTCGGTAGGCTGCAGCTGACGCACCATCAGCGTCATCCCTGCGTTCACGGGCACTTCGTTGCGCAGATAACGTTCGAGATAGGCCCGGAAGACGCCGAGATTGGTCTGATGCAGGCCGTTGATCCTGCGTTCGCCGGGTTTGATGCCGTGCGTGGCATTGTACTCCTCGACGCGGCGTTCGGTATCGTCGATATATTCGCGGATCAGGTCGATACTGCGGTATTTATTCAGCATCTCAGGCGTACAGAACCGCACGCTGGTCATGTCGATACTCACCGAGCGCTTCACGCGGCGGCCTCCCGACGCCTGCATGCCGCGCCAGTTCTGGAACGAATCGCTCACCAGCAGGTAGGGCGGCAGCGTAACGATCGTATTGTCGAAATTGCGGACTTTCACCGTCGTGAGCGACACCTCGATCACCGAGCCGTCGGCCCCGTATTTGGGAACCGAAATCCAGTCCCCCACCTTGAGCATGTCGTTGGCCGAAAGCTGGATGCCGGAGACGAATCCCAGAATGCTGTCGCGGAAAATCAGCATGATGATCGCCGCCGACGCTCCCAGACCGGCCAACAGACTGGCGGGCGACTTATCGATCAGGATCGAAACGATCAGTATGCCGCAGATCAGCGCCGCAATGCCCTGCCCGGTCTGCCTGAGCCCCTTGATCGGCTTGTTCTGCCATGCGGGACGCGCCGAAGCGATTTGGAAAACCGCAAAGAGCACGGCATTGATAAAGCGGAATACCGCCACAACGATATAGACCTCGACCAGCCGCGTCACTATCGTCCGGGCTTCGGACTGCTCTTCGAAAACCACCGGCAGAACGATCCCCAGCACGACGGCGCTGACGACGTTGCACAAACGGCTCAGCACATCGGGGTTGAACAGATCGTCGTCCCACGTGGCTTTGGTGCGCTTGACGATGCGCCGCATGCCGCGCACGAGGATCGTGCGGCACACGAAGTCGAAGAGCGCCACCGCCAGCAGTACCAGCGTAAAGGCCACCCAGCGGTCCCAGCCGCTGTCCTGCGCGGACGCGAGTCCCAGCCATTCGAGCAGGGCGTCGGCCCAATGTTTCAGGAGTGTCTGCATACGGCATTCCTATCAATTATCAGACCCGTTCGTGAAAAATGATTCCGAGGTCGTCGTTTTACAAAAAAAGATGTGCGATACGGCGGTGCCGCACCTATCCGGCATACGTTCCGCCGGCATCGGCCCGCCCCGGCGGCGCGGACACGGCGCGGATGCAACACGAATGCGGTACAATCGGGGCAAAACGCGGCACGAACCGGCCCCGCCACATTAAGCCGCTGCCTTACAGCCGCTTCCCCGTTTACAAAGATACGAAATAAAGCGGTTATTCAAAAATCAGTTTCACTTCACCTTCGAAATTCGGAGTGAACACCCCTTTGCCGAGGTTATCCAGCACCTCGGCCCGGCTCCAGAACCGCCCGCCGTCCAGTTCGTCGCTCGGCGCCACCGGCCCGTCGTACACCGCACGATGGACATAGACCAGTTCGCGCTCCCGCTCCGAGCGGAATACGTAGACCGCTACCCGTTCGGGCGTAAACTCGGTCACCCCCAGCTCCTCGCGCACCTCGCGCCGCAGAGCTTCATCCACCGTCTCGCCGTAATCGACATGGCCGCCCACGGCCGTATCCCAGCGTCCGGGCTGAATGTCTTTCCACTCCGGCCGCTTTTGCAGGTAAAGCTCGCCGCGGGAATTGAACAGATGCAGGTGCACCACCGGATGCAGCAGCATCGACCCGCCGTGGCATTCGCCGCGCGTAGCCGATCCCACGACAACGCCGGAGGGATCGACCACCGGAAAAAGTTCCGAACCGTTATCGCATCTCATGGCGGGGATATTTACGTATATAAATCACGACGGTCAGCAAACCGAGCAGGACGAATCCCATGCCCGCGAGAGCCGTATAACGATACCCCAGCCCGTGGTCGATCGGCAGGCCGCCGCAGTAGGCGCCCAGCGCATTGCCCAGATTGAATGCCACCTGCACCAAAGCCGCCCCCAGCATCTCGCCGCCGCGCGAATTCTCCAGAATAAGCAGCTGCTGGGGCGACGAAACACAGAACAGACATCCCGTGCAGAGCACCATCAGGGCGACGGAGAGGTAACGGACGTGCGCCCCGAAGTAAATCGCGAGGAGCGTCGCCGCGGCCGTGGCCAGCGTGAAACGCACGACCTTCTCAGGCGTAAAACGATCGGAAAAATGGCCTCCGATGATATTGCCCGCGAACATGCCGAACCCGGCGAGCATGATGATCAGCGTCAGGTCGTCCGCCGTGAATCCCGAAGCGTGAATCATCAGCGGGCTGACGTAACTGTACCAGCAGAAAATGCCGCCGTTGCCCAGCATCACCGACAACAGCACGAGCCACGGCGCGAGACTGCGCAGAAAACGGAACTGGCCTTTCAGCCCCGTATCGGGCAGCGGTTCCATGCGCGGCACCCACAACCGCACCAGCAGCAGCGCCACGACGCCCCACACGGCCACGATCCCGAACGTGGCGCGCCATGTCAGGACGTTGCTGATATAGGTTCCCAGCGGCACGCCGAACAGATTGGCGACGGTCATGCCGACGATCATGATCGACACGGCTTCCGTACGCTTCCCGGCGTCGGCGACCCGCTCGGCGACGATCGACCCCACACCGAAGAATGCGCCGTGGGGAAGTCCCGAAACGAAACGCAAGCCCAGCAGCGACCAGTAATCGGGAGCCAGCGAAGCGCAGAGATTACCCGCCGCGATCATCGCCGTAAGCGCCAGCAGTATCTGTTTCAGCGGACGTTTCCGGGCGACGAGCACCATAAGCGGCGCGCCGAAACAGACGCCCAGCGCATAGGCGGAAATGAGGTGCCCCGCCTCCGGAATCGAGACGCCGAGACTGCGGGCGATATCGGGCAGAATGCCCATCATCACGAACTCCGACATTCCGAGCGCAAGCGTTCCGAACGCCAAGGCTATCAGACTCTTTTTCATAGAGGAACTACATTAACCGTAACCGGCTGCAAAAATAACACAAAAGGTGAAAAGTTATTCGCCTTTCACCTTTGCATTCTGTTGTTTTTATGGTCATCCCGGTCGGCCCGGCCAAACAATCAGGTCAAACGCCCCGGCTGAACGATCGGGCCAAACGATCGGGCAGAACCGCAACCAACCGAACGATCCGGCAGAACCGAACCGGCTCCGCGCCGCTATTCCGCGGGCGCCTCCGTCTTGCGCGGCTGGCCCACTTCGTAGCCGAGGGAGTGCATCCACTCGACCGTCGCGGCATCGACCTGATCGTTGCGGTCGGTCCAGCGGCGCTGTTCGATCAGACGCTTCCTGTGCTCGTCGATGCGCTGCATGATGGGGAAATCGGGATGTTTCATCTCCGAACGCCGCTCGCGCTCCGAAGGACGTATCCGGCGGTCGAAGACCTCGGCCTGCGAAGGCCGCCGCGCCCCCTCCCACTTGAATCCCTTGAGACGGATATCCTGCGTCGGCGGAATCTTGTCCATCGGGTAGAAATTATAGACCGGATCGCCGCGGTAGGTGATCTGCACCACCTGCTTGTCTTCGATAAAGAACGATATTTCGCCGCTTTCGATGACGCCCATCATCGTGATCTCGACGGGTTCGCCGTCCTGCATGTAATAGATGGTCTGGGCATTGCCGTTCACATCGTTGCGGTAAATCTGGTTGTTGAAGAAGTAAGCCGTCATGGTCTTGCCCGCCACCTGATTGTAGTGCGTCGTATCGAGCTGGCTGACCATCATCGGACTGCCGATGAACTCGGCCCGCGTGAGCTGCTGGTTCTCGGTAAAAATGTCCATCACGTCGGAGGTGATCTGGTTGTTCTCGTTCCACAACACGGGATCGATGTAGAGGTGGATCGTCGAATCGGTACTGATCGCCGTCATCGAATCGCACACGGTCTGGAAATCCGAGCGGTAGATCTTCACGTTCCGGAACCCTTTCAGCAAACGGTATATGCTGTCGCGGGGCGCAGTCAGCGAGTCGATCGAATCGGCCGGGATCGCCATCGCCGCCGTGTCGGTCAGCAGCGAATCGACCAGCAGGTTCAGCAGCGAATCCTGCTCGGCCATGTTGAGCACGATCAGCGAATCGAGTTCGCGCAGGGCCGTCGAATCGATCTGAATCATCCGTCCTTTGCGCGTCGCACGCGCCTGACGGGCCTTGAGCTTCGATTCCGCCTTCAGGCGGCGCGCCGTGAGCCGGGCTTCCTCGCGCTCCTTCTGCTCCAGCAGCCGGGCCGTCATTTTCTCCTTGCGCCGGGCCGCTATCTCGTCCAGCTTCTTCTTTTTCTCCTTGGCGGCGGCCGCCTTTTCCTCGGCCTTGGCTCTCTTCGCCGCCTCTTTCAGCAACGCCTTGCGCTGGGCGACGGTCAGCGTATCCGCAGCATTGGCCAGCGAATCGGCAGGCGCCGCGCCGCCCAGAGAATCGGCGGGAGCGGGTCGGTCCGGCGCGTCGAGAGGCGACGGCGCGACATGCGGCGAATCCGCGTCTCCGCCGGCCGCCAATGAATCTGGTACGGAACCGGCGGTTGCCAACGAATCGGCGGCGTCTACGCCCTGCGGCCTGCGGCCGGAACGGGGACGCCCCAGCGAATCGGCCGGAACGTCGGCTCCTCCGGCAGCATGCGCCAGCGAATCGGCCCCCGGCAGCGCCAGCGAGTCGGCCGAACGGGCGAGCGAATCGGCAGCTGCAGCCTCCGCGGCCCGGCGTTCGGCGTTTTCGTTGATCGTAAACAGGAACATCGAATCGGCGCGCATGAAAAGCGAATCGCCCTGCGAGAGGTCGTAGCTCACGATCGACGGGCGGCGCGTGAGAAATGCGTTTCCCGGCTCCTTCCAGTATTCGCCGTAATCGCCGAAGGCGAGCACCTTGTGCTCGGTATCGTCGATCTGAATGTCGCGCCATAAAATTATATGGTCTTCGGCCCGGTAGAAATCGATGCTGTCGCTCCACATCTCCTGCTTGTCGGTCAGCACGTACCCGTTGCTGGTCACCTTGTAAAGCGAGTCGGCTTTGCGGTAAGCGCCGCGGTCGGCATACAGATAGTCGCCCTCCTTGTTCCAGATATTGGTGTGTTTAAAGAAAAAGGCGTTGTCGGTAGCCATGTTGTAGACCACCGAGTCGCCCTTCAGTTCGTATTCGTCGTTGCGCATTTCGACCCGGTCGACGCAGACCAGCTCCTTGCTGTTGGCGTAGTAGTAACCGCGCACCGACTCCAGCCGGCTGTCACGGTTGACAAGCACGCCGCCCCCGCCGAATTCGCCGACGTTCTCCTTCGTGTTGAAAAGGAACTCGTAGGTGTAGAGCGTGGCGTCCTCGTCGACCACCTTGACGATATCCGAAAATACGCGGGCTTCGTTCACCTCGCCGTTGTATTCGGCCCGGTCGCCGTAAATATAGGTCGTATTCTTGTTGATCAGGACATTGCCGAAGAATTCGATGCGCATGTCCGAATAGCGGACGGCGCTGTCACACGTAATGACGGCGCCGTTGTGCTGCGCGGCGAAGTTGCCCACCAGAAAGATCACCGAATCGCCCGGAGCCACGGGACCCATGTTGTCCGACTTGAGGTCGATGAGTTTCTTCTCGGCCGGCTGCTCCGCCTCAGGCGCCTGCATCCCGCCGCGGGCGAAAATCACACTGCCGGCGGCCAATGCGACGACCGCTATGGAAAGGAGCCTGCGCACGGTTTTACTTCACCCAATGTTTGTTCTCGAACGCTCCGTCGCGGAATTCGGGATCGATATAGACATACATGGCGTCGATCTTCTTCGACAACCAGTCCTTGAAGACCTTTTCCTGCTTGGCGTTGAGCGCCATCTCCTCCAGCCGGAGGTAGTCCTCGTTGAGCGACGCCACGTGCGTCGGAATGATCTCCACCAGCTTGACGACCTTGGCCAGCTGGTTGCCCATGATGTCCTCGGTCAGGAAAGCTTCCGACACCTCGCCGGGCTTCAGCCGCACCAGCGCGTTGTAATCGTTGAGCGCGTTGAAGTGGGCGAAATCCTCGCGCAGGAACTTCGTCACGGTCAGCTTGGCGTCGAAAGCGCTGAAACGCTCCAGAATGTCGTGGTTCGAGACGATACCGCCGTTCATCTTCGACGTCGCATCGTCGGAATAGAGCAGCGCGGCCTTCTCGAAGGTGATCGAATCCTTGCGGATCAGATTGGCGATGCTGTCCAGAAAATGCGTGCCCTCCGTAAGCTCGTCGATCGTATAGACCGGACGCAGCAGGATATGGCGGAAATGGTAGAGACTCCCCCGCTTGTCGAGCATCTGAATGATGTGGAATCCGAACTGCGATTCGACGACCTCCGAAATCTGTCCGGGCTTCATGTTTTCGAGCGCCGCGGCGAACGAAGAGTCGAGACTGGCGAGCGGCGCAGGGTCCATCTCGCCGCCGCGCATCATCGTTCCGGGGTCCTGCGAATACATGCGGGCCAGATTCTCGAACTTGGCCTTGCCCGTGATGACGCGTTCGCGCATGTCCAGCAGACGCTCGCGCGTACGCTGCTTGGCCTGCGTGATCGACTTGGGGAAACGGGTGATCTGCGCATAGACATACTGCTCGGCGATGGTCGGCAGGCTGTCCTTGTCGATCGACTTGTAGAAACGCTCGACCTCGCCCGGAATGACCGCGACCTTGCTCACGACCTCGTTCTGCATGGAGCTGGCGTAGGACTGCTCCTCGTAGCGCTGACGCATGTTCTCGCGGATGTTGAAAATGGCCATGTGGTGCTTGGCTTCGAGCCGGGGAATCGATCCCTCGGCCTCGATCATGTTCTGCACCTGCTCCTCGACGTGCGAAGCGATGTCGCCGGCATTGATCTTCACCGAGTCGATCTGCGCCTGATTGAAGAGCAGTTTCTGGGTCATCAGCGCTTCGAGCGCCTCGTTCATCGGATCGCGGTCGGAGGTGTACCCCTCCGCGCGGCGCTGCGCCGTGAGCTGGCGCGCGTGATCCGCCACCTCGGAATAGAGAATCGAGGAAGAACCCACGACGGCGACCACCTTGTCGAGCATCACCTGCTGTTTCTGGGCGAAGGCCCCCGCAGCGAGCACGGCGAGAGCCGCCGCCATTATACCTTTTTTCAACATTGCGTTATACTTTATCGTTTGTATTTTCAAAAATCTTCGCCTCCCCGTTCTCCACGGCGCGGTTGTACAGCTCCTCCTCGTGGCTGCGGATGATCTCGCCCTGCCGCTGGTTGAAGAGGATGCGGCGGATCGTACTCCGCAGGCGTTCGAGGGGAATAGGCTCGCCCTCGCGCCGCACGGCGTCGATCTGGAAATAATAGTACGAATGGCTGTCTCGCATCGCCTGCACGGCGTTCGACGACAGCACCGAATCGTAATTCTGCGACCTGAGGGTCGGCAGGAAACTCAGAAACTCCGGAAAATCGACCCACTGTTCCCGGAAATCGGTCACCGTGAAGTCGTTTTTCTCGCAGATATCCCGGAAATCCTGCTGCTGGGCGGCGGATTTGGCCCCCATCAGCTCCTTCAGCTTCCGGGCCTGACGATAGCCTTCGCCGAACTGCACGATCCGCCCCTTGACCAATGTACGGTCCAACCGGAAATCGGCCTTGTGCGCATTGTAATAGGCCGTAATCTCGTCGTCGGTGAACGTCGTGTCGATGCTCCGGTCCACATACAGCTGGTTCAGCTTGCGGATCAGCAGCGCCTGACGGTACTCCTCGACCATCTTGTCGATATCGTCGCCCGAAGCCGAAAACAGCGTCTCGGCCTCCTTGAGCTTGAGCTGCTTGCGCACCCACCGGTCCACGTATACCTTCATGAACGCCGCGCTGTCTTCGCCCGTGACTCCCTTGGGAACCACCGACTCCACATCGCGCAGCTGCAGCTGCTTGCCGCCGGCGCGCGCCAGCGTGGTATCGCTGGCGAAATAGCCCGGCATCTCCCGGCAGCCCGCCAGAAAAACCGAAGCCGCCACGACTGCTATTTTCGCTCGCAAATTCATAATCCGGAGGACAAAGATACAGTTTTTACTCGTAACTAACGCAGCCCCGGCCCAGATTATTACGCCGCCGCCCGATTTTTATCCTCGGCTTTCAGGCGCCGCAGCGCGAGGAGCATCATGTAACCCGAAACGGCGAAGACAGCCAGCGCACCGATATAAATCAGCACATAGAGCGTCCTGCTGCCGACCAAGTCGATCAGCATGGCGTTGCCGTGCCCGGTGACCAGCGCCAGATAGGCGATTCCGTTATTGACGGCATGGAGTATGATCGTAGACCAGAGCGAGTCGGTCCGCATGTAGACGAATCCGAGCACCAGACCGATGGCGAAGGCGTTCACCGCGACGGTCGGATGCACGTGCACGATGCCGAATACGGCCGATGAAACCAGCCATGCGGCCATCACGCCGTATTTTGCGCGCGTCGATTCGAGCAGCACGCCGCGGAAAATCACCTCTTCGAACAGCGGCGCCATCACCACGACCGTAACGATCGCCCACGCGCCGCGTCCGTAGGCGTTGGGCACTTCGGGCAGCAGGCTCAGCAGCGGTTCGAGCACCACCGACGTGGCGAGCATGAAAACCACGCCCCAGAGCAGCAGGACGGGATTCAGTCCGCGGGAGGAGAAATGCGCGATGATTTTCGGACCCCGGCGCCGGCTGCGGTAAAAGAGAAATCCCACGAGCGTAAGGGTCATGGCGACAAAATAGGATACGGCGTTGAAATGCCCTACGAGCACCTGTTCGGCGGTGCTCACCGTTTCGTCGGCGCTCGCCAGCAGCGCCTGATCGGGCCACTTGCAACCCACCAGCAGCGCCGTTACGGCGCCCACGACCTGCGCCAGCAGGAAAATGCCGAAAAAGACCAGATAATCGGCCAGTGCGGGAAATTTCCCCTGCAGTTTCCAGATTTTACCGACGGCCTCAGGAGCCGGCGCCGGCTCCTGCACGGGAGCCTCTGTTTTTTTTTCTGTCATATAGCGTGTAACTATCAATCCGTTCCGAGTTCAAAGATAAGCAATTTTCGGTTACGGTTATGGATTTCCATTTAAAATCATTAAATTTGCCCGATTATAAACCCGATCGAAACATGGCAAAGGTTATCGCATTAGCGAATCAGAAAGGCGGCGTGGGCAAGACCACGACGGCCATCAACTTGGCGGCCTCGCTGGCCCTGCTGGGCAAGAAGGTGCTGCTGCTCGACGCCGATCCGCAGGCCAACGCCACCTCCGGCTTGGGCTTCGACATCAATCTGGAGGGCGTCTACGAATGTATCGCAGGACTCAAAAAGCCCGAAGAGGTGCTCCTCCAAAGCCCCGACGTGAAGAATCTATGGGTGCTGCCCTCGTCGATCGATCTGGTGGCCGCCGACACCGAACTGCCGAAAATGGAGGATGCGCACCACGTGATGAAACGCATCGTAGACTCCGTCCGCGACCGCTTCGACTACATCTTCATCGACTGCTCCCCCTCGCTGGGCTATACGACCGTCAATATCCTCACGGCCGCCGACACGGTGCTTATTCCCGTGCAGTGCGAGTACCTCGCCCTCGAAGGGCTTTCGAAACTGCTCAACACCATCCGCAAGGTCAAAAGCGGCCTGAACCCCGCACTGGACATCGAGGGCTTCCTGCTGACGATGTATATGCGCAACAGGCTCAACAACCAAGTCGTGAACGAGGTGCGCGAACATTTCGGTCAGCTGGCCTACGACACAATAATTCAGCGCAATATCCGTTTGGGAGAAGCCCCCTCGCACGGAAAGCCCGTCATGCTGTACGATGCCGGGGCCGTGGGTTCGGAGAACTACCTCACCTTGGCGCGGGAGTTCCTCAAACGCAACCGTAAACGAAGCAAATAACAGAACGCAGCTATGAAACAACCGAAGGGATTAGGGCGCGGACTCGACGCCATATTCGGCACCGACGCCGTAGACGCCAAGCTCAAGCCGATGAGCCAGATGACCGAAATCGACATTGCGGAAATCATTCCCAACCCCACGCAGCCGCGTACGCAATTCGACGAAGAGGCCCTCGACGAGCTGGCCGACTCGATCCGCCAGCTGGGCATCATCCAGCCCATTACGGTCAAGAAATCGGGCGACGGCAAATATATCATCATCAGCGGCGAACGCCGCTGGCGGGCGGCGCAGCGCGCCGACCTGAAGAGCCTTCCGGCCTATGTCCGCGAGGTGGACGACGAAAACCTGCACGCCATGGCCCTCGTGGAGAATATCCAGCGGCAGGACCTCAACGCGATCGAAATCGCGCTGGGCATGCAGCGTCTGATCGAGGAGTGCAACCTCACGCAGGACGCGCTCTCCGAAAAGGTCGGCAAGAAACGTTCGACCGTCTCGAACTACATGCGTCTCTTGAAGCTGCCCGACGAGGTGCAGCTGGCCCTCAAGGAGGGGCTGATTTCGATGGGACACGCCAAGGCCATCGCCGGCGCCCCGCAGGAGCTGCAGCTCCGCACGCTGAAGAAGATCCTCAAGAAGAGCCTTTCGGTCCGTCAGGCCGAGGAGCTGGTGCGCACGCTCACCGAGCAGCCCGCCGAAGCGGCACAAAACATGGAGGACGAAGAGTATCCCGAAAGCTATTCGCGGCTGGTGGAACAGCTCGAAAAGTTCTTCTCGCAGGAAATCAGCATCAAACGCTCGAAAAACGGCGGCGGACGGATCGTCATCGGCTTCGACGACGACAAGGACATCGAACAATTCATCGAACGGTTCTCCGGCCGCCTCAAATAAAATATGGTAAGAATCCGGTTCAGACACCTGCTGCCGATACTCGCGGCACTCACGTTGTGGCTTCCCGCCCAAGCGCAGCTCCACCGCGGGGCGCGCACCATCGTGCGCGGGGGCATGCTCGTGCAGCGGGATTCGCTCGCCTCGAAAACCGACTCGCTGGCCGACCTCTCGCTGGTCCGCGAACTGGATTCGCTGATGACGGGACTCTTCGCGGCCGACTCGGCCGCCGTCGCGGAGCTGCGCACCGACGACATAAGCAAAGCCGACTCGCTCTACCGGCTCAAAATGGCCGGCATAAAGATCGAATCGGACACCACCAAGCATAAACGCGGCTGGCTGATGAGCGATTCGATGTCGCTCTCGAAGGTGTGCTGGATTTCGACCGTACTGCCCGGTTACGGACAGATTTACAACAAACAATACTGGAAACTGCCCGTTCTCTACGGCACCTTGGGTGCGGGTCTGGCCCTCTATCTCCACGAAAACAAGACTTACAAGCCCCTCAAGCGCGAATACGAAGCCTACACGAACAAAAACCTCTCGCGCACGCCCGAACTGGACGCGCTGCAAAGCAGGATGATCCGCAGCAACACCCGCCGGCAGGTCTATCTGGGCCTTACGGTGGCCTCGTACATCTATTTCATCGGCGACGCCGCCGTGAACTACTCGACCAACGAGGTCTCGGACGTCAAGAAAGCCACCACGCTGGCCTGCATCTTCCCCGGCGCGGGACAGATTTACAACAAAAGCTATTGGAAAGTGCCCTTCGTCGTGGGCGGTTTCGCCGCGATGATCTACTGTATCGACTGGAACAACCGCGGCTACCAGCGTTTCAAAAAGGCATACCGGCTGCTGAGCGACTACGAAAAGAATCCGGACGCCTACCCCGACGGCCCGACCGACGAATTCCACGGCCGCTACTCGGCGGACTTCATCCGCAACCTGCGCAACAACTACCGCCGCAACCGCGACCTCTGCATCATCATCTCGGCCGGACTGTACGTCCTTCAGATCGTGGACGCCCATGTGGACGCCCATCTGAAGGACTACGACGTCTCCGACGACCTGTCGATGAATCTCGAACCACTGGTCGATTATACTTACGTTCCCTCCGCCGGCGGCAACCGTGCGGTATTCGGGTTCAACCTGAGTTTCAAATTCTAACCGATGAGAATCCTCCTGACCATAGTGCTGCTGATGGCCGTCGCTGCGCCCGCATCGGGCCTCGACCGCAAACCCCGCAAGAAAGAGAAGAAAAAAGCCCGGACCGAAGCCGTCGCCGAACCCGCACCGGCCCCCGCTCCTCCGGCCGCAAAGCCCGCACACACCGAGCGCAAAACCGAACCTGCCGCGCCGGCACCCGCACCGCTCCCGGATAACGACATGACGCTGGGACTGACGGCCGCGCAGGCCGATTCGCTGGTCGCCGTATGGCGCGAAAGGCAGTGCTGCGACTCGTTCAGGGAGTTCTTCGACAACTATATTCTGGTGGACAGCACACAGACCGGTGCTGTTCCCGACTCGGTCTATACCCGGCGTCTGCGCGACCTCGCATCGCCCATCCAGCTCCCCTACAACAGCATCGTCCGGGGCTACATCAACCGTTACACCGACTCCCGCTACGGCACGATCAGCCGGATTCTGGGCATGTCGCAGTACTATTTCCCGCTGATCGAGGACGAACTGCTCAAAGAGGGGCTTCCCATCGAGCTGCGGGCCCTGCCGATCATCGAATCGGCGCTCTCCGTCACGGCCGTATCGCCCATGGGCGCCGTAGGACTGTGGCAGTTCATGCCCTCGACAGGCAAAAGCTACGGACTTGAGGTCAATTCGCTGGTCGACGAACGCCGCGACCCGGTCCGCTCGACGCAGGCCGCCTGCCGTTACCTCAAAGACCTTTACGCCATCTACAAAGACTGGTCGCTGGCCATCGCCGCCTACAACTGCGGTCCGGGCAACGTCAATAAGGCGCTGGCCCGCGCAGGCGAGAAGAGCCGCACCTTCTGGGACATCTACGACTACCTGCCCCGCGAAACGCGCGGCTACGTCCCCGCCTTCATCGGTGCGTCGTACGCCTACGCCTACCACCGCCAGCACGGCATCGAACTCACCGAAGCCCCGATTCCGCTGGCCACCGACACCGTCCGCATCGACCGGATCATGCACCTCCAGCAGATCGCCTCGACGATCGACGTGCCGATCGAAACCCTGCGCCAGCTCAACCCGCAGTACAAACTCGACATCATCCCGGCCACGACCAAACCCTATACGCTGGTGCTTCCGCAGCGCAGCCTGACGCAGTACGTCGCCAACGAGCCTGCTATTCTGGCCAAAGACTCGCTGTACCTCAAGGAATACATCAACCCGGCGAACCTCGACAAGAAGCGTCAGGAACGTTCCGGAACGGTCTATACCGTCAAGAAGGGCGACACGCTGGGCGCCATCGCCCGCCGCTACCGGGTGACCACGGCGCAGCTCATGCGCTGGAACAACATCAAGAGCGCCCACAAACTCCGCATCGGACAACGGCTCCGCATCGAAGGAAGGTAAGATGATCTGCGACCACGATACCATTGCAGCTCCGGCCACCGCCGCAGGAGGGGCGCTCGCCGTCATCCGCGTAAGCGGCGGCAACGCGCTGACGATCTGCGACCGCATTTTCCGGGGAAGCGCGCCGCTGGCCGATGCCGGGGGCTATACGGTTCATTACGGCCATATCATGGCCGACGGGCGAACGCTCGACGACGTGCTGGTCACGGTATTCCGGGCGCCCCGTTCCTATACGGGCGAGGACGCCGCCGAAATCTCGTGCCACGGTTCGCAGTACATCGTTTCCGAAACGCTGCGCCTGCTGACCGCCGCCGGCGCACGCATGGCCCAACCGGGCGAATTCACCATCCGGGCCTATCTTGCGGGCAAACTCGACCTCTCGCAGGCCGAAGCCGTGGCCGACATCATCGCCTCGTCCTCGCGGGCGTCGCACGCGCTCGCCGCCAACCAGATGCGCGGGGGTTATTCCGCAGCGTTCGACACCCTGCGCGAAAAACTGCTGCACCTCACCTCGCAGCTGGAACTCGAACTCGACTTCTCGGAAGAGGAGGTCGAATTCGCCGACCGCACCCAGCTGCGCGACACCATGCGGCAGATCAAGGAGCGGATCGACGCCCTGCGCAGCTCGTTTTCGCTCGGCAACGCCATCAAGGAGGGAGTCGCCGTAGCCATCGTCGGAGCGCCGAACGTCGGAAAAAGCACCTTGCTCAACCGCCTGCTCAACGAAGAACGGGCCATGGTCTCGGACATCGCCGGCACGACGCGCGACGTCATCGAAGAGCGCGCCAACATCGACGGGATCGTTTTCCGGTTCCTCGACACGGCCGGCATCCGCAGCACGAACGACACCCTCGAACAAATGGGAATCGCCCGCACCATGTCGAGCATCGAACGGGCGCAGATCATCATCCGCCTGATCGACGCATCGCAGCCCGCCGTACCCGTATCCGGCGGAAGCCCTTCATCCGGACAAACGGGCCGGAAGTCCGCCCCTGCAGTTGCGAGCGCCGATTCGGCCGCCGACACCCCAAGCCCGAACTTTCCGCTCCGTCCCGACCAAACGCTGCTGACGGTATACAACAAAATCGACAAAACGCCCCGATTCGCACTTCCCGAAGGCGCCGTCGGCATCTCGGCACGCAACGGCGACGGCATCGACGACCTGCGCCGGATCCTGCGCGACGCGGTCGATACGGAAGCGCTCTACCACGGCGGCACGGTCATCTCCAACAGCCGCCATTACGAAGCCCTGACGTCGGCGTCCGAAGCCCTGAGCGCCGCCCTCGACGGCCTGCGCGACAACCTTCCGACCGACCTGCTGAGCGAAGAGATCCGTCAGGTCATCCGCCATCTGAGCGGCGTCACCGGGCAGGACATCGTCCCGGAAGAGGTCCTCAAAACCATATTCTCGAAGTTCTGCATCGGCAAGTGATGGCTTAGAATCTGCCATAACCAACTATAACCATTCAGAACAAAGTCGCTGTATTTCAGCGACTTTTCTATTTTAACACTTTCCAATCCGTATTTGGAAGTAACGGTTTTTATCCATATTTTTCTATCATATTTCTACCGCGACACAAATTCACGGTTAGCCCGAATGTCACAGTGACGCATTAGTTGACGTGTGTTGACAATGGTTTACATGTGTAGACAAAAAGGGAAATTAAAAAACAAAGAAAATGATATAGAAATATGGAAGTAAAGAGAATTTGTCAATGGTGCGGAAAACCATTCATTGCACAGAAAACAACGACCTGTTATTGTAGCCCTCAATGCTCGAAGCGAGGTTACAAACATCGTATCAAGGAGCGCAAAATGGAACTGCGCCATATTCAGGAAATGCAGGAGTTGCGCTCCAGTTTGGAGAAACAAGAATATTTCACTTTTTCGCAGGCTGCCCGATTGATGGGTGTGAGTCGTCAGTACATTTATAAATTAGTCAAAGAGGATAAACTTAGAGCATCCCGAATTAGCGGAAGAATGGCTTTGGTAAGGCGTGCAGACATAGAGTTAATGCTCAAAAGCAAACCTTACGAACGACTGGTTGCGAAAAACGACTTCAACATCTCCGAGTATTACACAGCCGAAGAGATTGCGGAAAAATATAAGGTCAACGCCAAATGGGTGTGGACTTACACTCGGCAACATAAAGTGCCGAAAGTGAGAATCCGCCAGTTCAACTATTACAGCAAGAA
>OWKE01000367.1_pt1 | contig 27352 bp, 20 predicted proteins | sample 1732631 | NCBI WGS metagenome assembly OWKE01 (sample SAMN05065736, study PRJEB22554) | human gut metagenome | biome: ENVO:2100002; feature: ENVO:00000062; material: ENVO:00002003 | host: Homo sapiens | place: USA | reverse complement strand
CTCGACTAGTCGTCGGCAGCGTCAGATGTGTATAAGAGACAGATAATACTCCTATACTTAAAAATTTTTGCATTATGTTGCATAACTATTTATTTGGCAATTATTTTAGACGAAAGTTTATTGGCGATAAAAGCCAAAAATGTACCTAAAACGATTAAGGAAATATAATACAAATTCCCTTTACCTATATAAACTTCCGGTAAGGACACATTAAATAAATACGACTCCAAAGATATTGTACCTATAAATAAAAGCACTGATGAAAGGAGAGGACTATATTCTAAAACTTTACAGACTAATCCTAAAGCCAACAATATAAATAACCAATAAGACTTCAAGCCAGTCATATATAATGTCAACAAAAATAGCATTATCAATGAAACAACAAACATCAATACTGCTTTATAAGATAGTAATTGTTTCTTTGCAACACACGGAGCAAGATAGAATCCCAAAATAAAACTTGGAAAAACAATTATTGTTTGCATAAAATGAGCAACAGAAATATTTCCTTCTGCCATATTCTGGGGTATCATATTTAGAACAATTGCAGGGGAAAAAAATAAACATAAAAATATGATATTTCTTTTATATTTTCCAAGAATTAGTAGTTTGTTAATCAATGGGCTAATCAAATAAAAAGGGACTAATGCCGCCACAAACCAAGCAACCCCTTTTTCTCCTGTCCAATAACCTATTGTCGATAAACGCAAAAGAATGTATTGAACAGTAACATCTTGATCAAATAAAGATATTACTAATATTGGTCCACAAATTATCAAATATGGAAGAAATAACCTTACAAAACGTTTTTTATACCATGTTATTAGTTTAACATTCTGTTTTGATGAATTTAAAGAATAATATATGCCTATTCCAGATAAAAAAAGAAAAACTTGAACTCCAAACTGACCTAATCCCATTATTGTCAATACCAAGTCTGGTAAAACTACCCCATTAGGTCTTGCATGACATAACAATACCAAAATGGTAGCAATCCCCATTAATTCAGTTCTATATTTACTAAGTAGATACCAATTAAAACATGGGGTATTCATTTTATCCGAAATAGACATGCCTTAAAATTTATAAAATAAAAAAGTATTCTACAATCTCCCATCAACCTTTTCTACAGGAAGAAGCCATTTAACATCATAGACAACACTATTCTCCTTAATAAATGCAGAAATATCTAATGAACTAAACTCATTGTGAGCTACACCAAGAATAACTGCATCAAACTTATCTTTAGGCAATTCATTAAAAATTTCAATACCATATTCATGCATAGCAATCAAAGGGTTTACCCATGGATCATAGATAGATATATTAAGATTGTATTCTTTCACAGCCTTTATAATATCTACAATCTTAGTATTACGACAATCAGGACAGTTTTCCTTAAATGTGAAACCTAAAATAAGGATATTGGAATTAAGTACGACAATCCCCTTTTTAAGCATAAGCTTTATAACTTCAGTTGCAACATACTCTCCCATTCCATCATTCATTCTACGGCCTGAGAGAATAATTTCAGGATTGTAACCATAACGTTGAGCACATTGTGCCAAATAATAAGGATCAACACCTATACAATGCCCGCCAACAAGTCCTGGACGGAAAGGCAAAAAATTCCACTTTGTTCCTGCCGCTTCAAGTATAGCCTGAGTGTCTATCCCCATCTTGTTGAAAATCTTAGACAACTCATTTACAAAGGCTATATTAATATCACGTTGGCTATTCTCAATAACCTTTGCAGCCTCAGCAACTTTAATAGTCGGAGCTAGATGAGTTCCTGCAGTTATGACACTCGAATAAATTTCATTTACTTTGATACCAATCTCAAAAGTAGAACCAGATGTTACCTTCTTAATTTTTTCTACTGTATGAAGTTTATCCCCTGGATTAATACGTTCCGGACTGTATCCTGCAAAAAAATCCACATTAAATTTTAATCCAGAAACTTTCTCTACCACAGGAATACATTCATCTTCAGTCACCCCAGGATAGACTGTTGATTCATAAACAACAATATCACCTTTAGATACAACCTTTCCCACAGTTGTACTAGCATTATACAACGGAGTCAGATCTGGGTTATGATTTTCGTCTACTGGTGTTGGGACTGCGACCACATAAAAATTACAATCACGAATATCTTCAATATTTGCAGTACAAGTAAACCCATTGGCTATTGCTGATTGCAACAATTCATCGGAGACTTCAAGAGTTGCATCATGTCCAGCCATAAGGGCCTCTACACGTGTTTGATTCATGTCAAAACCAATTGTTTTATATTTAGTGGAGAACAATCGAGCTAAAGGTAAACCTACATACCCTAAACCTATTACTGCAATTTTCACGTTTGTATCCATTGATTTATCATTCATTATTGTTATCAAATATTTTTCCAATACCACTTAACGGCTTCTTTCAAACCTTGCTTCATACTAAATTGAGGATCATAGCCTAACAAATTTCGAGCTTTGTCTACACAAGCCAAAGAATGTGGAATGTCTCCAGCACGATTCGGACCGTATGTAGGCTCGATGTCAGCTATTTCAGTATCAAATTCTGAAAGATATTCACGCAAATAAGTTACCAATTGATTTAAAGTAGTACGTTCTCCAAATGCTGTATTGTATATCTGATTCACTGCTTCAGGATTTGTAGTTGTCAATGCCAGCATATTCATTTGAATCACATTATCTATATAAGTAAAATCACGGCTATATTCTCCATCTCCATTGATGTTGGGAGCTTCATGATTCATGAACTTTTTAACAAACAATGGTATTACTGCTGCATAAGCACCAAAGGGGTCTTGACGACGACCGAAAACATTGAAATAGCGCAATCCAATATATTCGATTCCATAAGTCCGTGCAAAAACATCGGCATAAAGTTCATCAACATACTTAGTAATCGCGTACGGAGACAACGGCTTGCCAATCACATCTTCCACTTTTGGCAAGGATTTACTATCCCCGTATGTAGAAGAACTAGCAGCAAAAACAAAACGTTTGACTCCTGCATCACGAGAAGCGACTAACATATTCATAAAACCACCAATATTGACATCATTTGTCGTAATCGGATCTTTAATTGAACGCGGAACAGAACCTAAAGCAGCTTCATGCAAAACATATTCCATATCTTTCACAGCTTTCCGACAGTCTTCAATATTACGGATATCACCAACCTGTAAACTAAATGTTTGAGGATACTTTTCAAGCAAAGGGAAGATATTTTCAGGTTTTCCGGTTACAAAATTGTCCAAGCAACGGACTGTATGTCCCTCTGACAAAAGAAATTCACAGAGGTTAGAACCAATAAAACCAGCTCCACCAGTAACTAAAATTTTCATCGATTTTATATAGATTAATTTATTATTCCTTTCTAAACCACCATATTATGATCGCTATAAGATGTCTCCGGCGAATAGCATTCAAAACCTTTCAACGCCCCCGAATAAAAAACATAATCAATCCGCCAGAGCTTGTATAACTGCCGGAACGTATATTGATAACCACTTCCACAATCACGGAAACCGTCAACCAAACCCTCGCGCATTCGATGATATGTATAAGAGCCGGTGTATCATTAAAGTCCCCGCAAACCAGCACCGGATAAGGTGAGCGTTCTATCTCAGCATGGATCGTATCGGCTTGTTCTGCTCGCTTCTGATAGTTACTTTTCATTTTCAATACCAAATCCTTGACTGCTTTTGCACGGACTTTTAAACTCTTGCCGGGAGCAGTTATGATACCGCGATAAGCATTGACACTTGTTGTCTCGAAGTGGTTGTTGATCACGCGGATGTATTGGTTGTTTATTCTTACATCGGCGATTAACGACATATTACTGGAATTCTTATAATACAGAGCTTTTACCGAATGGATCGGATAACGGCTGTAGATCGTAGTCGGTAAATGGTCCGTACGGCGGCTGATATATTTATACAGTACATAATCGAAAGCGTACCGGATACTGTCCCGATGATAATACCCGTCACCGGGAGCTTCCTGGAAGCAGACGATATCGGGTTGTAGCTTCTTGATATAAGCGGCGGCTTCGTTCATGGTGTACTTTCTGTCCCAATAGAAATGGCTGGCGTTGTAGGTGACTACAGTCAGCGGGGTTCCTTCTTGTTCGGATGCAGTCGGTTCATTCCAATATGGGAGTTGATAAACGGCTAACAGATAATCTGTATGAAGCAGGATCGCTAACAAGGGAATTATAGTTTTCCATTTCGTCTTCGTGAATAATTGTATCGCTACTAACAACAGATTCCCTGCCAATATCGGCCAAATCAGTAATGTCAGGAAAGATAGCCAGATGCAAATTCCATCGGCGTAATAGCCTCCGACCAAACAGAGGACAGATAATACCGCAAAAAACAGGAGTAGGGTATTATTCAACGTTAGCAAATCGTATGTTCATTATTGGGAACACTTCACTTTCCGAAATCATGATTCACATCCATACAAATTCAATCTCGATTAAATATGCCATTCTCTGCATTGGGTAACACCTGATTGTTTCCTCCGGCTATATTGATGATGGTCTTGACACTTTGACCCGGTTTGATCTTTTTTATGGCAGGATGATAACGTTCGGGTAATAAGTCACAAAACAATTCACGTATGGCATGGATGTTCAGATTTGTACTTCCATTGACAAAATCCTGCGTTTTGGCAATCGTTTTTTTACCGGATATTTATCACTGATTCATCACCGGTTTATCACTATTGGCCGGTTAACGGGACGACCCTACTTTTGCCTGCATAAAGTTTTACAACGGATACTTGTATCCCAAAAACCGATTATTCACACTTAAAATTTCAAGTTCTGCAAGAAGCAACATTCCGCATCCGCCCTTACTCTAAACGCGAGTTGGCAAGCCTCTATTTTCCTGAAACGCCGACCATCGATTCTGCCGTCTCTAACCTCCGCTTGTGGATAAAACGAAACGGGGAAGTATCGGAGAAACTCCGCGAGACAGACTACCGTACGCATAGTAAAATATTCACGCCACAGCAGGTACGCATATTGGTAGAGATCTTTAGCGAACCGTAAACGATAAAGACACGACAGAGGCGAATGATAAACTATAGTATCGTCATGAGGATAAATCCTCTAAAGAAAGAAAAGCCTAAAAAGGCGTATGCCTGCGCACAAAGCAGCAAGACTATGAACATCAATCAGTTTACAGAACACATCGCTACTCATGGAGCGTCTACAGCCGTGCGGACATTGCGGCTATCCGGAACACTGGAGCAGAGAGTGCAACTGAGTTCAAGGCTGACACGCATATCGCAACTTGCTCCATTAAACAGCAGATGGTTCCGAAGAATGTGCCGGCAGTAGGCCTTGCGCCTTATACGGCAGGTTCTTCGGAATTTTATTATTTGTCCAGCGCCTCGTATTCCGAATTCTTACTCTTGAACTCCGGCACAATCTCTTTCATCAGCTTCACCGTCCGAACCTTATCCACACAAACAGCCAAGTGCACTAAAGGATCCATCAGTTCATTAATTTCTTTGAAATCATATTCACGAACCTGGGCACGATAGATTTTCTCATTTAATGTGGGAAGCGTGTTCTCTTTTATTGCCAGAAGCTCTTCGTAAAGTTTTTCACCCGGACGAAGCCCCGTGTATTGAATTTCTATATCCTTATCAGGAACAAGACCGGCCAGCTCAATCATACGACGTGCCAGGTCGGCAATTTTCACCGGAGTCCCCATATCGAAGACAAAGATTTCATTTCCTTTGCCCATAAAAGCTGCCTCCAACACCAAACGGCAGGCTTCGGGAATAGTCATAAAATAACGGATAATATCAGGATGGGTGACTGTCAACGGGCCACCTTTAGCCAGTTGTTCACGGAAACGCGGAATAACAGAACCGTTACTACCCAAAACATTACCGAAACGAGTCGTAATAAAACGAGTCTTTCCGGGATGTAGTCCTTTACTGATCGCGACGCTCAGACTCTGAACGTAGATCTCAGCCAGACGTTTAGACGCTCCCATTACATTCGTTGGATTAACAGCCTTATCTGTAGATATCATTATGAATTTATCCACATCGTATTTCACTGCCATATCAGCGACATTGTGAGTGCCGTAGACATTCGTATGAACCGCTTCACAAGGATTTTCTTCCATCAGAGGAACATGTTTGTAAGCAGCCGCATGGAAGACTATCTGAGGATGAAAACGACGGAATACGCTTTCTACACGATCAACCATACGGACATCCCCCATTACGGGCGTAAACTCTACCTGAGGGAATTTCTCTTCCAGCTCCAGACGTATATTGTGCATAGGCGTCTCTGCACTGTCAAACAAAACCAATTGCTTCAGACCAAAATGACAAAGCTGACGGCAAAGCTCGCTGCCGATCGACCCGGCAGCTCCGGTAACCATAACGACTTTTCCTTTGAGAAAGTTAGCAATCTCTCCCGTATTAATATGGATTTCATCACGCCCCAACAGATCTTCGATACGTATGTCCGGAAGATTACGTAGTGTTTTAGTTCCTTCTCTAAGTTCATCGATAGTCGGAAGCATCAACATACGGACTTTCTTCTTTTCACAATAACGGATCAGGCGTTCGCTTTCTTCTCTGATTGCCTGATAGTCTGTAAAAAGAATAGCTTTTATATTCCTCGAATTGATTAACCGGTTGAATTCAAGCTGATCTTTGACAGAATATACTTTATATCCGCCTATACGCAACGACCCTTTCTTTCCAAAACGCAAATAACCTTCTACCTGATACATCAACTTATCATTCAAGGAGGCTCCAAACAGAGCTGTCGTTCGGTTTTCACTACCGAAGATCAACAATCTGTCACGATTGGATACATTCAAGACCAAATGATATAAAGTGATCAACGTCAGTCTAAAAAAAGTCAAGAGGAAGAAAGTCAGGAATAAATCGATTAAGTTGACCAACAAAATCTCTCGAAAAGTCAAAATGGTAGGCAGATAAACGATAACCGGTATCAACAACGCTATTTTTAAAAGAGTAACCAATAGAATACGCCCAACCTCAGTAAACGTAGAATGGCGAATTACTCCTTTATAGCTTTTAAAGCAAACAAAACTGACCGCACTACATAATATGGACGCAAACAAAGCTGTACCATATATATATAATGTATAGTTCTGAGCCAATACAAAAGAAACAAGTCCCAATGAAAGCAGCGTCGAACTGCAAGAAAACATTAAATCAATCAGGTATATTAACCATTGATTAAAATATTTCACTTTGGTAAAGTAACGGAATAGTGAAATAAAGGTCATAGAAGTCATTTTCAGGTGCAAGTTAAAGGATTAATATTCAGATATATAAAAATCAAGAAACTTTACTATTGAACACAGCAATGTTCGTCAGTCCCAGACCGACTTACTGTAAATAGCTATCTGTATGAAAAATTTATAGCTATTGAAAAATAGAGTTTGATGAATTTCTATAATGTCTATTCTCTTACAAAAAATCCATTCTTATAAATGACTAAAAAAAACGTACCTTTTTTTTAGTCATTTTTTGTGCTTCAGGGAGAAAAAATGGGCTTCGTATAACAGCTTGATATATATGCTATACAGAAAATGTGATTTGATTTATCATAACTTTTATTGTATCTTTGTAATGACTAAAAAAAAGGTACGTTTTTTTTAGTCATTTTAAAAACGAAAATCTTTGATTTTCAAAGACACTTTTCATTATACCAGTTTTAAAAAGCAGGCAATGATCACCACTTATGTTTTAACTTAAATATGGAATACAAGTATTTTTATTGGTTATATTGTTTAATATTATTTAACCATGAAAAAATTACCCTATAATATGTCTATGGATGGAATGAGTGTTTTTAGGAAAGAGGTGAAAAAACAAATACTTTTTGACTAAAGGATGAAAAAATAGATATTGGCTATATTTGGCTTCTACACACAAAAAAAGCCCTGATCCTTAAAGGAATCAGAGCTTTTTCTAATTTTGCATTCTGAAAAATGCGGTCCGGACGGGACTCGAACCCGCGACCCCATGCGTGACAGGCATGTATTCTAACCAACTGAACTACCGAACCAGAATTTTTGTCTTGCAATCTCTCTCGATTGCGGTGCAAAGGTAGATATTATTTTGAATCTTGCAATAGTTTCGCGGCAAAAATTTACGTCGGATAGATTATTTTTCTACTTTTGCCCTTCATATAAACAATAACAATCATGAAGAATACTCCGGTAGATTATCAGACAGCCAGAAAGATTATAGATGGCTACGGACTTCCCGATTTCGGGAAAGCGACGATCCGCGAAGTCGTTGCTATATCCACACAACTCGAACAAGAGACTAAAACAGAATTTATCCATATGGAAATGGGGGTTCCCGGACTGAAAGCGGCCCAAGTCGGTGTCGATGCCGAGATCAAAGCCCTTCAAGATGGCGTTGCCTCCATCTATCCGAATATCAATGGTACACCCGATGTAAAAGCGGAAGCATCCCGTTTTATCAAAGCATTTATCAATATCGATGTAGCGCCGGAAGGCTGCGTTCCCGTAACTGGCTCCATGCAGGGAACATACGCTTCATTCCTCGTCTGCGGACAATGTACGCCGGGAAAGGACACGATTCTCTTTATCGATCCGGGATTCCCTGTCCAGAAACAGCAGATCACAGTCATGGGCTATAGATACGAATCGTTCGACGTGTACGAATACCGGGGCGAAAAACTCCGGGACATACTAGAACAATATCTCTCGAAAGGCAACATCGCAGCCATGATCTACTCCAACCCCAACAATCCGGCCTGGTTCTGCCTGACGGAAGAAGAGTTGAGGATCATCGGAGACATGGCAAACAAATATGACACGATCGTGATTGAAGACCTGGCATATTTCGCTATGGATTTTCGGAAACCGTTGGGCAAGCCGTTTGAAGCGCCTTTCCAGGCAACCGTTGCCCGCTATACAGATAATTACATTTTACAAATTTCAGGTTCAAAAGCATTCAGCTATGCCGGCCAGCGCATCGGCGTCACGGCAATCTCCGACAAACTGTATCACCGAGCCTATCCCGGACTGACACAGCGCTACGGAGGAGGGACGTTCGGAACTGTATACATTCACCGCGTATTGTATGCCCTGTCGTCGGGCACAAGCCACTCGGCACAGTTCGCATTAGCAGCCATGTTCAAAGCAGCGGCAGACGGAACGTTCGATTTTATTTCGGAAGTAAAAGAATACGGACGCCGGGCAGAAAGATTAAAAAAGATCTTTACCGATTATGGTTTCCGGATCGTCTACGACCATGACCTGGACGAACCGATCGCAGACGGATTTTATTTCACGATCGCTTATCCGGGAATGACTGGAGGAGAACTGATGGAAGAGCTGATTTATTACGGCGTAAGTGCCATTTCATTAAGCACGACAGGCAGTAACCAAGAAGGCTTACGTGCTTGTACTTCTTTTATCAAACCACATCAATATGCCCTTCTCGAAGAACGCCTGAAACTGTTCAAAGAGAATCACACTGCATAATTAACATAAGCCGGACTTTTATTTATGGTTCATTAACATGAAAGTCCGGCTTTTCGTTTGTTTCTTTAAACCAAAAGTTATATATTGTCGCTGTTTTATTAACCAGCAAGTACCACTCCATCATGGCAATGTATAACAACATATTCAAAATAACTCATAACGACGTGCTTCCGGCCCAGGGAAGCATCCTGATATCAGAACCTTTTTTACAAGACGCCTACTTCCAACGTTCCGTCGTACTATTGGTAGAACATACGCAAGAAGGTTCGATGGGGTTCGTATTAAACAAGAAAACAGAGTTATCGGTCAATACTTTTTTTACGGATTTACAAGAATTTCCGGAAATGCCGATCTATTTAGGCGGTCCGGTCAGTGCCAACCGCCTGTTCTTCATTCATTCCTTAGGAGACCTGATCATCCCTAACTCTGTTAAGATAAACGATCACCTCTATTTCGACGGCGATTTCAGCGCACTGATACGCTATATCCAAAACGGGCACCCTATCGACGGGAAAGTAAAATTTTTCTTAGGTTATTCCGGCTGGCAGAAAGGACAACTGCACAATGAAATAGCTAAAAACTCATGGGTCGTAAGTCATACTTCCAACCGGAATATGCTGCTTGCCGAAGGTGAAGACTTCTGGAAAAAATCGCTCGAATCGCTCGGCAGCCAATATGAAACATGGACCAAATATCCGAAAGAACCCTCGCTCAATTGATTCTCTGCATAATCAAGACATCCGAATAACCATCCTTAGTCGTTATCCAGTCTGTCAATATGCCTGTCACGGTAAAGCCGCAACGGGTAAAGAGACTTTTGCTCGGTTCGTTCCCTACCGGGATATGAACAAAGAGTTGATGTAACTTTAAATAAGAAAAAGCATATCCTACCAACAGGTTCAACGCTTCTGTCGCCAGTCCGTTCTTCTGGTAAAGCGGATCGACCAATATGCCGACACCTGCCCTGCGATGATGCGGATCGAAATCATACAAATCCAACATGCCGACCGTCTGTCCCGTAGAACAAAGATCGATCATCAGGCGCAATTGCTTCAAATCGAATATATCCCGGTGAGATTCTGCTATATATTCTTTCAACAGATAGCGGGAATAAGGTGCCAACGTATTCCCAAGCTCCCACCATTCGGGATTGTTTTCCCAAGAATAGAGCAGTTCCAAATCTTCCGGTTCCGGAGCGCGAAGGCGGACGACATTGTTTTGAAGTAGGTTCATTTTTTAATTGACAATTGACAATTGACAATTGACAATGAGAAATCACTTGATGCAATTTTCAATTGTCAATTATCAATTCTCCATTAATGACTATATGATAGTTGATCTTTTTATCGACCATTTTGTCCATCAATAAGAGCATCTGCTCGAAACGGACATCCGGGTAGCAGAATGCCAAATCGGTAAAACGTTTCATCTGGTTGCGACGGCAGATAGCATCCATCACTCGTTCTTCATCCAGATTCCAAAGATTGACATATTCCAGATCCGGCATCCGTCTCACACAGGCCGCTTTCACCTTTTCAAACTCTTCTTCCCGGCAAAGTACCAGCAGGCGGCGATGTTTCGTCCGGGGTTTCCGTTTCAGCCCCAACATACCGGCGACAGCAGAAAGGGATGCTTTCAGCAGAACAGCCAAACGGATAAGCAGGCTCATCAGCCAACCGGAATGCGGATAATATTTCCGGTAGAATATCAACATGGCCCCATAAAAGGCTTTTACATATTTGATATCACCATGCTTCGTACTTTCTCCTTTATAATGAAGGATACGTTCGGGGATATAATAATTCACATACCCCCCCTGCACAATCCGGTAAGACAAATCGATGTCTTCGCCATACATAAAGAAAGACTCGTCCAGCAGCCCCACTTTATCCAGCGCTTCACGACGAAGGAACATGAAAGCACCCGCCAAAACCTCTACCCTATGCTGCTTCTCCTTATTCAAATACGGCAGGCTGTAACGGGCAAACAGAGGTGAAGAAGGAAACAACTTAGACAACCCGAATATCTTGCAGAAAGACACCCAAGGGGAAGGAAAACTCCGCTTGCTCTCCGCCAAGAAAGCACCATGCCCGTCCAACATCTTCACACCGATTCCTCCCGCCTCCGGGTGTTCGTCCATAAAGAAACAAAGGGAACGCATGCTTTCCTCGCCTATCACGGTGTCGGGATTCAATAAGAGGACATATTCTCCGCTACTGATCCGGATTGCCTGATTATTCGCTTTTGCAAATCCGGGATTATCTTTATTCTCGATAAAAGTGACTTCCGGGAAACGCGGGCGAAGGTATTCGACCGAACCGTCGGCCGAATGATTATCGACAACCAGCACTTCCGCCTCCATCCCTCGGGTAGCAGCCCGGACGGAACAGAGGCACTGTTCGAGAAAATATTTTACATTGTAGTTGACTATTATGATGGACAGTTTCATAAGATTTATGATTTATGATTTATGATTTATGATTTATCAATGACGCATAAATCATAAATCATAAATCGTTTACACCTTGATGGAGTCATTAAAGCTGGTACGGTTCACGATGGAACGCCCCAACGTTATTTCATCGGCATATTCGATTTCGTCGCCAATAGAGACGCCACGCGCGATGACCGAAATCTTCACATCATAGGAAGAAAGCTTGCGGTAGATGAAAAAATTCGTCGTGTCGCCCTCCATTGTCGTACTGAGTGCCAAGACAACTTCCTTCACTTCTCCTTCGGCTACCCGCTGTACCAGGCTGTCGATCTGCAAATCCCCCGGGCCTATTCCGTCCATCGGCGAAATAATACCGCCCAAGACATGATAAACGCCACGGAACTGCCCTGTGTTTTCGATCGCCATCACTTCCTTAATATTCTCGACCACACAGACCATCGAATGGTCACGCTGGTGGTCGGCACAGATAGAGCACATGTTATCGTCGCATATATTATGGCAGACCTTACAATATTTGACATCCCGGCGAAGTGCCAACAGCGCGGACGCAAACCCTTCCGTATAGCCGACATCCCGACGAAGCATATGAAGCGCCAGCCTGAGCGCCGTCTTCCGTCCCACTCCCGGCAACGACGACAATTCGTTCACCGCATTTTCCAATAAGACTGATGGATATTTTTGATTCATTTTGTAACCTGATCTTCCAAAGAGGCAAAGATAATATTTTTATTGCAGAAAAAATTTTCACATTTCACCTTTTGTCTGAAAATAAATTTTCACCTATTCGTTTTGCGTGAAAATTTATTTTCACTTGCAGGAAAATTTATTTTCATGCGGGAGACAAAAAATGGCAAACAACAGGCAGGTTCTCACCTGAGTTTGCTTCTTAGCAAGAAAAGACGTAGTTTTGCAGAATCACAAGATATTAAATTACAAATCTCATACATCATGGAAGACGAAGAAAAGGTGAGCGGGCTACCGGAAAACGCCTACAGAGAACTGAAAGAAGGTGAGGTATATAAACCTATCCTGTCGCCCGACAAACAATATCGGGAAGTAACCCCCTGGTCCGTATTCTGGGGACTTGTCATGGCCGTCATATTCAGTGCGGCGGCAGCTTTCCTCGGGCTGAAAGTCGGACAAGTATTCGAGGCCGCCATCCCGATTGCGATCATAGCAGTCGGACTATCCAGCGGGTTCAAACGTAAAAACGCACTGGGCGAAAACGTCATTATCCAGTCCATCGGGGCAAACAGCGGTGTTATCGTGGCAGGAGCCATATTTACGCTGCCCGCCCTTTACATCTTGCAGGACAAGTATCCGGAGATCACGATCAATTTCTTCGAAGTATTCATGAGTTCGCTTTTGGGTGGTATCCTCGGCATCCTGCTCCTGATCCCGTTCCGGAAATATTTCGTATCGACCATGCATGGTAAATATCCGTTCCCGGAAGCGACTGCCACCACACAGGTATTGGTGTCCGGAGAAAAGGGAGGTAACCAAGCGAAACCGCTTATCTATGCAGGCCTGGTCGGAGGTCTGTACGACTTCATCATTGCGACCTTCGGTTGGTGGAGCGAGACAGTCAGCACACGCATCATCGGTGTCGGCGAGATGCTGGCCGACAAGGTTAAAGTCGTATTCAAAGTAAATACCGGTGCCGCTGTGTTGGGTTTGGGATATATTATCGGATTGAAATATTCGGCCATCATCTGTGCCGGGTCATTCTTGGTATGGTTGGTAATCATACCGTTGATGTCTGCCATTTTCGGAGCCGAAGTGCTGACATTCGGCAATGATGCCATTACGCAGACGGTAGGCAGCATGAGTGCGGAAGAGATCTTCACCACCTACGCCCGCCACATCGGTATTGGAGGTATTGCAACTGCCGGAGTAATCGGTATCTTTAATTCATGGGGCATCATCAAAGGGGCCGTAGGGTTGGCTGCCAAAGAACTGAAAGGAAAAACAGACGCCGGACAGGCGAAAGAGTTGCGCACTCAGAAAGACATTTCAATGAAGGTGATTGCCATCGGTATCTTCGTCACGCTGATCGTGACCTACCTGTTTTTCCATTTCGGCGTGTTAGACAATTGGTATTATGCGCTGATCGGGTTACTGCTCGTCGGTATCATTGCGTTCCTGTTCACAACCGTTGCCGCCAATGCGATTGCCATCGTCGGGACCAATCCCGTATCCGGCATGACGCTGATGACCTTGATCCTGGCATCCATCATCCTGGTAGCCGTCGGACTGAAAGGAACGGCCGGCATGGTGTCGGCACTGATTATCGGAGGCGTGGTTTGTACGGCGCTTTCAATGGCAGGCGGTTTCATCACCGACTTGAAAATCGGATACTGGATAGGTAGTACACCTATCAAGCAAGAAGGATGGAAATTCCTCGGCACACTGGTTTCGGCTGCTACCGTAGGCGGCGTGATCTTGATCTTGCATCAGACATTCGGTTTCACAAGCGGGCAACTCGCCGCTCCGCAAGCCAATGCGATGGCGGCGGTTATCGAGCCGTTGATGAGTGGTTCGAGCGCTCCCTGGGCATTGTATGCCATCGGGGCGGTACTGGCTATCATCCTGAACTTCTGCAAAATTCCGGCGCTGGCGTTTGCGCTGGGTATGTTTATCCCGCTGGAGCTGAACACGCCGTTGCTCATCGGTGGCGCTATCAGCTGGTATGTTGGCAGTCGCAGTACAGATCAGGCGTTGAATAGTGCACGTCTGGAGAGAGGGACTTTGTTGGCATCCGGTTTCATTGCGGGCGGAGCCTTGATGGGAGTTGTCAGTGCGGCCATGCGTTTTGCCGGCATCAACTTGCTTAATACGGAATGGATGGAAAGCAATGCAGCCGGAGGACTGGCCGTTGTGATGTATGTCATTTTGATTACATATTTAGCAATCAGTTCATTGAAAACAAAGAAATAATAAGCCAAATGGAAGCACCTGTAGTGAATGTCGGCATTATGACGGAAAAGGCCGTTTCGTTTGTATTTCATGGGGAGTATGTACATACGGAAACCGGAAAGTTCCTGACGGGGGAACAGCGCGCATTATTTGTAAACGGCAACATCGTATTCAACGGGAAGTTGTTTAAAGAGATATTCTTTGAACCGGCCTCCCCTACCTCGTCCTTCGAATTGAAGGCAGTCACCATAGGCCGTAACTTCCACTGGCAAAGGCAAGAAGACCAATGCTTCAAAGGGGCTTTCAACCTGGTGGCCGGCGAAAACGGAATTGTGGTCATCAACCAGGTAGATGTGGAAGAATACCTGACCAGCGTCATCTCTTCGGAAATGAGTGCGGAGGCATCGAAGGAACTGTTAAAGGCACATGCCGTCATCTCCCGCAGTTGGCTGCTCGCGCAAATCGAAAAGAATTTCCGCCTGGTCGGGAAAGAGGAGAAACAGCAGAGCTATTACCGGGACAACGAACAACTCATACGCTGGTACGACCGCGAAGACCATGATATTTTCGATGTCTGTGCCGACGACCATTGTCAGCGTTATCAGGGAATTACCCGTGCCTCCAACCCGGTCGTCCAAAAGGTGGTCCACGAAACAAGGGGAGAAATATTGACGGATGGTGAAACGATCTGCGATACCCGCTTTTCCAAATGCTGCGGAGGCGTTACGGAACAGTTCGAACATTGTTGGGAACCGGTCCCCCATTCCTACCTGACAGCATTGAGAGACAGCCGGGAAACAACTTTTCCGGACCTCACTCAGGAAGAAGAGGCCCAGAAATGGATTCGCTCCGCTCCCGATGCTTTTTGCAACACATCCGACAAAACAATCCTTCGCCAGGTGCTGAACAACTACGATCAGGAGACAACTGACTTCTATCGCTGGAAAGTATCTTACAAGCAAGAAGAATTAGCCGAGTTGATCCATCGCAAAAGCGGTATCGATTTCGGCCAGATCCTCGACTTGGTTCCGGTCAGTCGCGGAACTTCCGGCCGTATCGAAATGCTGAAGATTGTCGGAACGCACCGGACCTTTACCATCGGCAAGGAGTTGGAGATACGCCGAACCTTGTCCGAAACACATTTGTACAGCTCTGCTTTTGTCGTGGACAAAGAAGATATGCAATTCGATATCCCCGGACGGTTCGTCCTGACCGGCGCCGGTTGGGGACACGGCGTAGGGTTGTGCCAGATCGGGGCCGCCATGATGGCAGGCGAGGGATACGATTATCGGCAGATTCTCTCCCACTACTTCCCCGGAGCTTCTGTTGAGAAACGGTATTGAGGGATTTATGATTTCAGATTTATGATTTATGTGTCGATGATAAATCATAAATCTGAAATCATAAATCAAAAAGGCTGCGTATCCGAAGATCGCAGCCTTTTCTTTATTGTGTTTACCTATTTGTCTCCGGTCTTGTAAACCGGTCGCCTTGACTCTCCCGAGCTCCAGCTGATACAAAGGAACAAGAAATTAATAACATACGCAAAACAAAATAGACAAAAAGCCCAAATTTTCCTGCGAAAACGAAAATTTCACCGATGAATCGAGAGATATTACGGATAGTTTTCATTTTTTATCCGCATCTTTGCCAAAAATTAAGAACAAGTCATGAATAGCTATATCATCCTCTTTATTATAGCCGCCTACTTCGGAATCCTTCTGCTGATTGCCTGGATCACAGGGCGAAAAAGCTCAAGTAATGAAGCGTTTTTCCTCGGCAACCGTAAATCTCCCTGGTACATCGTATCGATAGGAATGATCGGGACATCGCTTTCAGGTGTCACATTCGTCTCTGTTCCGGGGATGGTACGCAGCATAGATATGACTTATATGCAGACGGTCTTAGGGTTCTTTTTCGGATATATCCTGATTGCCAAAGTGCTGTTACCGCTTTATTACAAGTTGCAGTTAACTTCCATCTATTCGTATTTAGATGACCGGATCGGGCGGCATAGCTATAAAACAGGGGCTTCTTTTTTCCTTCTGTCCAAGATCGTAGGGGCGGCAGCACGGCTCTATTTAGTTGTGCTGATCCTGCAACATTATGTATTCAGCACTTGGAACATACCGTTCGCCGTAACAGTCGTTATCAGTATTTTCCTGGTCTGGCTCTACACCTATCGGAGCGGTATCAAAACAATCATCTGGACAGACACACTGCAAGCATTATGCCTGATCGCCATGCTGATCGTGATTATCTGGCAGGTGAAAGACAAGATGCAGCTGGATTTTGCAGGCATGGTACAGACTTTGCAGGCCAGCCCGCATTTCCGCATCTTCGAGTTCGGCGATTGGCACAGCACACAACATTTCGTGAAACAGTTTTTTAGCGGAATTTTTATCACCATCGTAATGACAGGTCTCGATCAGGATATGATGCAGAAAAACCTTTCCTGCAAAAGCTTGAAAGATGCACAGAAGAATATGTACACCTATGGCTTTGCCTTCACACCGGTTAATTTCCTGTTCCTTTCGCTTGGTGTCCTTCTGCTGACGCTCGCATCGCAGCAACAGATCGAACTGCCCGCGTTGAGCGACGATATTCTCCCGATGTTCTGTACCTCCGGCATATTGGGACATTCGATTCTGATCTTCTTCACGATCGGTATCATCGCAGCGGCATTCAGCAGTGCCGACTCCGCCTTGACTGCTCTTACAACTTCTTTCTGCATCGACATTTTAGGGGTTGAAAAGGAAAAGGCACAAACCGCCAAACGTACTCGCCTGGCAGTCCATTTAATGATCTCTGTCCTATTTGCCATCATCATACTCGCGTTTAAGGCGATCAATAGCCGGAGCGTGATTGATGCCATCTACATGATCGCGTCCTATACATACGGTCCGCTACTCGGCCTTTTTATGTTCGGGTTATTTACGAAAAAACATCCTCGTGACAAATTTGTTCCTTATATTTGCATCGCCTCTCCTCTGATCTGTTTCCTGACGGATTATTTAGTGAAACGACATACGGGATATGTCTTCGGCTACGAGATGTTGATGCTGAACGGGGCTATCACTTTCTGGGGACTATGGCTTTGTTCAATTGACAATGGACAATTGGCAATGGAGAATTTTGAGAAAAGAGTATTAACACGTGACGAGCGACGATAAGGGTGTGTCACTCGTCAATTTAAAACACCGTTTCAATGGAAATAAAAAGTGCAGAATTTGTTATCAGTAACACAAACGTAAAGAAATGTCCCGCAGGTAATCTGCCGGAATACGCTTTTATCGGACGAAGCAATGTTGGCAAATCTTCCCTTATCAATATGCTGACTGGTAAAAAGGGGCTTGCCATGACCTCTCAGAAACCGGGAAAGACGATGCTTATCAATCATTTCCTCATCAATGGACAATGGTATCTGGTCGATCTCCCCGGCTATGGTTTTGCCCAGCGGGGAAAAGAAGGACGCGAAAATATCCAGCGTATCATCGAAGATTATATTCTGGAACGTGAACAGCTCACGAATCTGTTTGTCCTGATCGACTGCCGTCACGAGCCTCAAAAGATCGACTTGGAATTTATGGAATGGCTTGGAGAAAACGGAATACCCTTTTCCCTCATCTTCACAAAGATCGATAAAATCAGCAAAGGCCGTTTGCAGGAAAACCTGAAAGCCTACCAGACAAAGTTATTAGAATCATGGGAAGAACTTCCTCCCATCCTCCTCTCCTCCTCCGAGAAGAAAGAAGGAAGGGATGAGATCCTTGATTACATCAACGAGATCAATAAAAGTCTATAGAATCCATGCAATAATTTCTTTCTTGCTGAAAAAGAGCTACATTTGTGAATATTACAAAACCAAAATAAGTAAAGGTATGAATACATTGAATTTACAAGAAGAACAGCTCGAACTGTTCAACCAGATAGCCAGTCTTGACAACGAAAGTTTTGCCAAGGTAAAAAGGTATGTCAAAAGGGTTATCCACGACCACCAGCGAGGAAAAGCAGAAAAAAAGATCGATACCATCAGTGATGAAGAAATCGAAGATGCAATGCGCCCTTATTCATATGAGGAGAAATTGGAAAGATTGAAAGTATCCGAAGCCGACCCTGTTGTTTATATGCATGAAGATGTCAAAAAAATGTCATTAGAATGGCTCAAATGAAAACATATTGGAAACGCAAAGCCTTAGCAAAATATAAAAGCATCACACTTTGGTACAAAAAGAAAATGGGCTTATCCGCCGCAAATAAATTTGTGCAAGGTATCAATGATGTAGTTGTTTTATTGGAGCAAAATCCCCATTTGGGAAAAGAAGAGCCAGAACTTAAGGCATACAAAAGAAACTATCGTTCCTTTGTCGAACACCGCAATCATAAGATCATCTATTATATAGAAAAAGACACCATCAACATTGCCGATATCTGGCCAAACAGCCAAAACCCCAAAGACATTGACAAACGATTGAAATAAAAAGGAGGTGTGTCGAAACTATCTTGTTCCCGCGCCCCTCGCGGGATCGCATTAGAACCGGCCCTATAAAAATCTGATTGATAAGGTCTGTCCTTTTGCGGCCCCGCATCAAGTGCGGGGACAAGGAGATTTTGACACACCTCCCTTTTATTCATAATAGACCTATGTACAGACTGCTGATCATTCTCATTTCTTTCCTGTTCACGGTACATACCGTGTGCGCGTCAGTAGCCATTCCCTATGTATTCGTAAAAAATTATACGGTCGACGATTATAAGGCGAGTTGCCAGAACTGGGGCTTTTCGCTAACACCCGACGGTATGCTGTATGTCGCCAACAATTCCGGCCTGCTTGCTTTCGATGGCAATACCTGGAGGCTCTATTCACTGCCGGGACAGGAAGAGGTGACCGGCGTAACCAACTACAACGACACGATTTACACCCGCAACGAGACGATGCTGGGAAGCTGGACATACGACAAGGACGGAACCCTTCGATACCGCCCGCTAAACACGGTTCCGCCAGAAGTCCGCTTCACCCCACCAGCCGTTGAAACACCTTTTACTTTACCCAAAGAAATACAAGACGCACAACCAAGCGCCTTTGCGACCAACGGAACGCTCTTTTTCATCGGCACCCTGACACAAGGATTATATATCACGGATTCCGACGGTACGATCCTGCAACATCTGTCTCTGCAGAACCAGCTACAAGACAACATCGTCCGCTTTATCTGTGTACAAGACACACGACAAATCTGGGTGGCGCTCGACAACGGATTATCACAAATCTCTTTCGATCCCCCGATCACCTTATTAGGGAAAAGAAGCGCGATCGGCAAACTGGCGAATGCCGGATTGGATGGCGAAGAATTGTATATCCAGACCAACCTCGGTTATTTCAAACGCTCATTAGGAGCCACAAGTCCTTTCGTTCCCGTAAACGAAGCCGAAGCACAACCTTATCTCAAAACCGACAAAGCCCCCGTACCGGACGTCAAGCAATTATTCCGGAACACGGAAGCATTGGGAATATTCGCCCAAGCCGGACTCGTTTACCCGGCCGGTGACGACCTCTACTGGCTTTCCATCGGAAACGAAGCCGGATTGTTTCACGTGGCAGACGGCATCGGGACATTGAAATGCCGCCTGCTCTTCGACAATTACAATATGAACCTCGTAACGAGGGGCAAACGGATCATCCCTTTAAACGATTCGCTGGTCTTGGTCTCCGCCATGCAAGGGGCTTTATTGATCAACATCCGGGAACTGATCGGCAACAGTCTGGGCAGCACTCCCCTGAAGATTTCGGGACTTGAATATGTCGATGCTTCCGGCATCCATCGCCTGCCGATCAACACGCAGCACATTTCTCTCCCACACGACTTCCAGGAATTCAATGTCTGGGCAGGCACCACAATATTCACCTCCAACCACCAGATCAGTTACAAGATCGAAGGCGTATCTTCGGACTGGTCTGCCTGGCAACACGACGGGAAAATCACTTTCCTGCAATTACCGGAAGGGAGGTATGAATTAAAAGTCCGCAAATATGTCATCAAGGGGCCCTATCCCGAACTCACACTCCCCATCGAAGTCCGTCCTCCCTGGTATAACACCGTATGGGCGTGGCTGGTCTATATCGCACTCGTCTGGTTCCTCGTGCAGGCCGTGCTCCGCTACAACCTGAGAAACCTGCATAAGGAAGAACAGGAAAAAGCCGAAGCCGAACGGCAGGCCGAACAACAGCAGATGCAGCTCATAAAAAACCAGATGCTCGAAGCCGAGCTGCAAAACAAAAATAACGAGCTGACACTCCAGACTACAGCCCTTGTCAAACGCAACCAGGCTGTCCAAAGCCTGTTGGAAGAACTGGAAAAGCAGAAGGAGACGCTGGGTGAACGTTATCCGAACAAACTCTACATCCGCATGAAAACTTTGATGGAAGAGACTTTGAACAACCAGGCGGACTGGGTACTGTTTGAAAGCTATTTCAACAGTACGCACCAGAATTTCATGGACCGCCTCAGGCAGCGATACAGTGATCTCACGACAGGCGATCTCCGCATCTGCTGTCTGCTCCGCATGAATCTCTCCACGAAGGAAATCGCGTCCCTCATGAACGTATCCGTACGGGCGATAGAGCTGCGTCGATACCGTTTGAGGAAGCGTTTGGAGCTGGAAGGGGATACGAATCTTGTCGATTTCCTAATGGGCTTCTGAAAATATTTTCTCAGAAACCCACATCTTATATGTAATTATATACCAACTAATTATACACAACATAAAAGAACATGAGAAAGTAATGTTGTAGTATTTTTTTCCACTCAAAACACTTGCGCAAGCTATGTAGTAGTCCTTTCTTTGTACGCCCCTGCGGATTATCTTTTCTTTGTGACTAAAATCTAATTTTTTAGACATGATGAAACACGAACTGGAAGATCAATTAAAGGCGTTTGAGAAGAAAGGTATCGACCGCCGCCACTTTTTCAAACTGATGGCAATGGCCGGGTTGCTGACCGCTGCAAGTACACAAAAGGCAAAAGCATTTTCAAGCAAAGCCAAAGGTAAAATTGTAATTATCGGCGGAGGTGCTGCCGGTATCAGTATGGCTGCCCGTTTAAAGAGCTGGTTGGACAAGCCGGATATCACTTTGATCGATCCCAGTGACCGTCAGTTTTATCAACCGGGCTTCACCCTGATCGCATCGGGTGTGTACCAACCGGATGATGTCTGGAGAAAGCAGGAGGACTGCATGCCCAGCGATATCAAATGGATTAAAGATTCTGTTGCCGCCGTCGATCCCGTATGGAATCAGGTAACAACTAAAAATAACGGAAAGATCGCCTACGACTTCCTGGTCTTGACTCCCGGAATCCAAATCAACTGGGAAAAGGTGGAAGGTATCACGCAAGCGACACTTGGACAAGGAAACGCCCACAGCATCTACGACTTCGAAGGTGCACAAAAGACTTGGAAAGCCATACAGGAATTCTCCAAGACAGGCGGACGTGGAATCTACACAGATACTTATACCAAGCACAAATGCGGGGGTGCTCCCAAGAAAATTTGCTTGTTGACAGAACATTATACCCGCAAGCAGGGTACACGCGAGACAGTGGACCTGAATTTTTACACTGCATCCAAAGAACTGTATGACGTGCCGTTTTTCACTCCCCGCTTGTTGGAAATCTACAAGGAGCGCAACATTCCTATCAACTTGAACGTACGCGTGAAAGGCGTAGACACGGCTGCCAAGCAGGTTCATTTCGAGAAAATCGAAACAGTGGGCGATCAGAAAGTCTACACGCCGTTTGTAGAAGATTATGACTTCCTGCATTTCACGCCGCCGATGTCTGCTCCCGATTTCGTAAAGGAAGCCGGCCTGGGATGGACGGAAGGAAAATTGGCCGCCGATGCCTGGGTGATGGTAGACAAAGAAACGCTGGTACACAAGACATATCCGAATATCGTTTCCTTAGGAGACGTAGCCGGAATTCCGACCAGCAAGACATCCGCCGCCATCCGCAAGCAGGTGCCTATCGCCGCCAAGAACCTGATTTCGCTGATGGAAGGCAAAGAGCCGGCAGAGAAATACGACGGATATGCCGCCTGCCCGATCGTAACGGACTACGGGCATGTACTCCTGTGCGAGTTCGACTATAAGAAAGAAGCGAAAAATTCGTTCCCGTTCACGATGCTTGACACATCGAAGGAACTTTGGGCTGCATGGCTGTTGAAAGTTTATTTCCTGAAACCCATGTATTTCTACGGAATGTTGAACGGCTGGGCATGATAACCTAAACAACTCCCTATAATAAAAATGCCAAACTGAAAATCCCCCGACTCGCTTGTAAGAGTACGGGGGGATTTTATTTTAAAGCTCTTCCTTCTTCCGGGTAACCTTGTCCACCAGATAAACAATCGACTTATAAGAGATGCCGCTGTTCATCGTCAGACCGATTTCACAGGTCCGGCTGTTACTGTACCCTTCGGTGGCCTCTTCCAGGCTTGTGGGCAACATCCGCAGAGCGGAAGCGTTCAGTTCGGGATAGAAGAAACCCCGGTCACCCGCCCATCCGCAACAAGTCACCTCCGTCGGCGAAACGACTTTGGCGGCACACATGCCGGCAAGTGCCTGCAACTTGGCTGTCACTCCCATTTTCGTAGTGCTGCACGTGCTATGGACGGCAACTGTAATAGGCAGAGGGCTGAACTCCAACCGGTCCAGCATGAAGTCATAAATAAATTCGACCGGTTCATAAAGGTGCAACCGCTTATCCAGCGTCTCACGCATATGGAGTAGGCAAGGACTCATATCGCAAAGAATCGGCAAAGCTCCGTTGTCACTGATTTTCAGCAAGGCCTCGTTCAGTTCGTCCTCCTTCTCTTTGGCCTGCCGGCGGAAACCTTTGCTGCTGAAAGCCATACCACAACACAGACGGTGGATATTTTCCGGATAACGGATGGCGAATCCGGCCTTATGAAGCAGGGAAATCGTCTTTTCCGTCACTCCCGCTTTATCATCATAATCAGCAGAAGGCCCCATCGTACGGGTAATGCAGGAAGGGAAATAGACCATTTCGGGCTGTCCCGGAAGCGGTGTTTCAGTCGTATAATCAAGTTTGCGAGCCCCCGACGGCGTATACCGCGTCCAGAGCGGAAAACGATGACCACTGATCCGGAACAAGCCACGCGTAATTCCTTCCATCGTTCCATAACCGATCACTTTGGAAACACCATGCGCAAAGGAAAGCATAGGACGCAACACATTCGTGACCGAATCCATGTCTTTCGCAATAAAAGAGGCGATTCGTTCCGCAGCCTTCCCGTTCTCTTTCCATCGTAGTTCCTTTATCAGCAAACCGGTATTGATGCCGACCGGACAAGCCGTTCCACAAAGACCGTCCGTAGCGCACGTTTCATTCCCCTTGTATTGAAAAGCTTTTTTTAGTCCGGCATAACGGGGAGTACCTGTCTCACCCCTTTCTGCCATCGCCGACAAGGTACGGTAAATCACGATACGCTGACGGGGCGTGATCGTCAGGTTACGTGCCGGACATTGTACTTCGCAGAAACCACATTCGATGCAACGGTCTATCAGATCGTTTGCCAGCGGCATCCGCTTGAGGTTCTTGATGAACACTTGCGGATCGTCGTTGATCAGCACACCAGGGTTCAACAGGTTCTGCGGGTCCAACAGCTTCTTGATATCTTTCATCAACAGGTAGATATCGTCTCCCCATTCCTGGCGGACAAACGGAGCCATATTGCGCCCCGTCCCGTGTTCGGCTTTCAGGCTACCGTCATGGCGAAGCACCGTGTCGGTCAGTTCCTGCATAAAGGCGGCATACCCCTCCACCCCTTCCGAGCGGTTGATATCCGGGAAAATAGTGAAATGGACATTTCCATCTAACAGATGTCCCCACATCACAGCATCGGGATAATGGTGTCTGGCAAGCACCTCGCGTACATCGGTCAGGGCGTCTCCCAAGACATCTCCCCGGAAAGCAATATCTTCTATAATGGACACCGTCCCCCGCGGACGTCCTGCCGCAGCCGAAGTAAACAGGCCGCTCCTGACACGCCAGTAAGTGGCATACAACTCCGGATCGGTGGTAAAAGAAACCGGGTAAAGTGTATGTACGGATGAAAGCTTCTCTTCAATCTCGGCAAACTGCTTTTGTAGCGTCTGTTTGTCATTGGCAGAGGTATCGATCAAGAGGGCGACCGCCCCATCCGGCAAAGTCCGGAGCGTTTCAGGCATCCCCGGCTCGTTCTCGACAGCACGGAGGGCATTGCGGTCCATCAATTCTGCAGCCGAAACACTGCACTCGCGAAGCGGTAGAATAGATTGGCAAGCTTCGCGGATAGAGGGAAAGTAAAGCAAAGCCGAAGCTTTCAGTTTCAGGTCAGGGACTGTCTCAAAGGTCACTTCCGAAATAAAACCGAGCGTTCCCTCCGAACCAATCATCAGATGCATCAGGATATCGACCGGATCGTCATAGTCGACCAACGAATTAACTCCGTACCCGCAAGTATTCTTCAGTTCGTATTTATGACGTATGCGGGCCTCCATCTCCGGATTTTGCTTCACCCTTTCTCGGAGTGCAAGCAAACCGTCCACCCATTCGGGATGGCTCTCGACAAAATATCTCCGGCTTTCGGCCGAAGCGGTATCGAGCAAAGTTCCGTCCGTCAGGATCAAACGCATACTGCGGACCGTATGATAGGAATTATAGGTAATACCATAACTTGAACCACTGGCATTGTTGGCCACGATCCCACTGATACGGGCCGATTTGATGGAAGCTGGGCTCGGTCCCAACTTCCTCCCGTAACGTTTCAACAGCCGGTTGGCATGATCGCCGGTAATCCCGCAAGGAAAAGTAGCCGACCGTCCGTCTTCCGAAATCTTTATCTTCCCGAAATCGGGACCGATCTCCACGAGGACGGAGTCCGTAATAGTCTGCCCCGACAATGATGTACCTCCTGCTTTAAAAGTCAAAGGCTTACCGGTAACCCGGCACTCGGCCAGGATTTCCTGTACTTCTTCTTCACTGTTTACGATCTCTACTCTTTCCGGGATCAGCCGGTACAAGCCGGCATCCGTTCCTTTTGCCAATGTGGTAAGCGCATCAGTATACGATTTCCTTTTCATAAATATGTTTTCTTAGATGAAGACAAAGATATAAATAGAAACAACATAGCAAGGCATTATCCCTCGGTATAAAATGAAGAATTATTGATTCATTAGCACCAATCAATAAGGAGAAAAGCTGCAAGACACTACAACGGGAGTCATACCTTTGTTCTTGCTTGCCAATTGTAGAACACTTGTAAAATCATTGACAAACAAGCGTCCCAGATATGTAAAACAAGCATTTCACATCACACAGGGGTATCCAAATCCCCTTATCTCCAAGATTGACACGAGTCTATAAAAAATCCCTCATCTGCGATTTACTATGCAACAAGCACATATATAGTCAGATAAAGGATTATTTTTCAAAAGTTTTTGTTGTAATCAGTCCTGCATCTTCCGATAATAACGAGGAGTATAACCAGGCAGCGATTCCGGATGGAAAACCCAGATCAAGTCTTTCAACAAGTAATCGGGATGCAAAGGGAATTCCTCATAATAAGGGACAAGCCCCGTATTACAGGAATAGATCCGACGGTTCTTAAAGGCGTCGAAGTTTTCGTACGGCGTATATTCGGCACGCAGATCATCGTAGGTCATGTCTTCGGACCGATTATATTTAATCAGCCACATATCGGCATGGATAGCCTGGTCGAGCACTGTCTCGAAAGCCAAAGGTGTACTTCCGGCTCCGGGGAGTTCCTTGAAAACATAATCGGCTCCGGCATCGGCATACAGATTGGCGATATAACTTTCTCCCGCCGGCATAAACCAGGAAGAACCGAACTTCTTTTCGGAGATAACGGTCGGACGAGGCATATCGGCCGTGATCAACCGTTTCAGATCGAGATAGTTTTTCTCCGTATTCCTGAAAATAGAATCGGCCAACGCCTCCTTACCGAACAACATCCCGTAGAAACGAATCCATTCGGTACGTCCCAAAGGTAGCGACTCCATATAATCGGCCCCTTCGATAATGGGGATTCCCAGTTTCTCGACAGGTCCGTAGCCGCTATTCTGGAAAGGAGAAACGATCACAAGCTCGGCGCCTTTGTCAATCATCAGTTCCACATTAGGGGCAGTCGCCTCTCCCATATCGGCAATCCGTCCAGCTTTCAGCCCTTCCCGGATAGCAGGGGTGTCCATATAACGAGGCTCGCAAACGCCTATGATCCGCCCTGTCTCACCTAACTGGTCGATAATAGCCGCATGCACCGATGTATAAACCACGACATTCTGCGCCGGAACCTGCACGACCTGTCTCTTATACACATCTCCGAGCCCACGAGACGCGTAGTAATCTCGT
>OWKE01000301.1_pt1 | contig 31145 bp, 32 predicted proteins | sample 1732631 | NCBI WGS metagenome assembly OWKE01 (sample SAMN05065736, study PRJEB22554) | human gut metagenome | biome: ENVO:2100002; feature: ENVO:00000062; material: ENVO:00002003 | host: Homo sapiens | place: USA | reverse complement strand
GCAACCTCGTGTATAGCAAGGTGGCTACGTTCCTGCTGATATGTATCACCTGTGTGGGAACGCGCAACAAGAAGCATCTGGAGTTTGACGCTCGCAGGCAGGTGCTCTATCCGCTGCTGTCGGGAGTGCTGCTGATTGTGCAGTCCGTATGGCTGTTCGGTCATTCGATAATGCCCTGTTTCTATACCCTCCGTTTGAACACTTGGCTCTATATGCTCACTTCCATCGTCGGTGTCGTATTGGTGCATATCGCCCTCGACAATATCTCTAAGTTCCTGAAGGAAGGGCTGCTGAAAGACCGCTTCAACTTCGAGAATGAGAGCTTTGAGCAATGCAGGGAGTTGCAGGAGAACAAGTACAGCGTGAACATCCCTATGCGCTATTATTACAAGGGCAAGTTCCGCAAGGGATGGGTGAACATCGTCAATCCGTTCCGTGGCACATGGGTTGTGGGTACTCCTGGTTCTGGTAAGACCTTCTCCATCATCGAGCCGTTTATCAGGCAGCACAGCGAGAAGGGCTTTGCCATGGTGGTGTACGACTATAAGTTTCCCACTCTCGCCACCAAACTCTACTATCATTACTTGAAGAACAAGAATGCCAAGGACAGCAAGATGCCCCATGGCATGAAGTTCAACATCATCAACTTTGTGGATGTGGAGTATTCGCGCCGTGTGAACCCCATCCAGTTGAAGTACATCAACAACCTTGCCGCAGCGAGCGAGACCGCCGAGACCCTGCTTGAATCCCTGCAAAAAGGCAAGAAGGAAGGCGGCGGTGGCAGCGACCAGTTCTTCCAGACCTCTGCCGTCAACTTCCTTGCCGCCTGCATCTATTTCTTCTGCAACTACGGCAAGGAGCCCTACGACAAGGACGGAAAGATGCTGATTGCCGAGCGGCGTGAAGACCCAAAGACGAAAAGGCTGATACCCACAGGACGGGTGTTCGACCATTCGGGCGCGGAGGTGCAGCCCGCTTATTGGTTGGGCAAGTACAGCGACATGCCACATATCCTATCGTTCCTCAATGAGAGTTATCAGACCATCTTCGAGGTACTTCAGACCGACAACGAGGTAGCCCCCTTGCTTGGCCCGTTCCAGACTGCCTTTGCCAACAAAGCCATGGAGCAGTTGGAAGGTATGATTGGCACGCTACGTGTCTATACCTCCCGTCTCGCCACCAAGGAATCTTACTGGATATTCCACAAGGACGGCGATGACTTCGACCTGAAGGTCAGTGACCCGAAGAATCCAAGTTATCTGCTCATTGCCAACGACCCCGAGATGGAGAGCATCATCGGTGCACTGAATGCCTTGATTCTCAACCGCCTTGTAACGAGGGTGAATACAGGACAGGGCAAGAACGTTCCTGTCAGCATCATCGTCGATGAGTTGCCGACCTTGTATTTCCACAAGATAGACCGACTGATAGGCACAGCCCGAAGCAACAAGGTGAGCGTGGCACTTGGCTTTCAGGAACTTCCGCAGTTGGAAGCCGATTATGGCAAGGTGGGTATGCAGAAAATCATCACCACCGTGGGCAATGTGGTGAGCGGTTCGGCAAGAGCCAAGGAAACCCTCGAATGGCTGTCGAGTGACATCTTCGGTAAAGTAGTGCAACTCAAAAAGGGCGTGACCATCGACCGTGACAAGACCTCCATCAACCTCAATGAGAATATGGACAGCCTGGTGCCTGCAAGCAAAATCTCCGATATGCCCACAGGTTGGATATGTGGACAGACCGCCCGTGACTTCGTAGTCACCAAGACCGGGATGAACGGAAGCATGAACATCCAGGAGAGCGAGGAGTTCAAGACATCCAAGTTCTACTGCAAGACCGACTTCGATATGACGGAAATAAAGAAGGAGGAATCGGAGTATGTCCCTCTCCCTAAGTTCTATAAGTTCAAGTCGAAAGAAGAGCGAGAGCGCATCCTCTACAAGAACTTCGTTCAGGTTGGGGAGGACGTGAAAGCCATGATTAAAGAGATTCAGCAGTTCCGCACTATGATGTAGTGATATTGATTAGAGTGCGGTGAGACATCGCACCTCCTATATAAAATAATGTAATGAGAAGATACATCATCGTACTATTGAGCATGTTGGCCATCTGTAGCGTGCCCTGTCAAAGCCAAACCATTGACAGGGCACTGTTTGAACGGATGGTAGCCATTACCAAACACTTCGAGGGTTGGCACGACCCAAAGACCACACCGGGCTATGTGGGCTATGGTCACCAGCTACAGAAGGGAGAGCGTTTCCCGAAAACACTGACACGTCAGCGTGCAGATTTGCTGTTACGGACAGACCTCCTCCGGCACCTGCGCCTATATGCCCGTTATGGCAGGGATGCTTATCTGCTTGCCACCCTCTCGTACCAGATTGGACCAGCCAAGTTGTTAGGCAATGGACGATACCCGAAAGCGTCCCTGCTCACCCGATTGGAACGTGGCGACAGGGACATCCTGCCACTCTATCTGAGCTATTGCAAATGGAGGGGAAAAGCAGTGGCATCCATTAGGAAACGGAGGTGGGTGGAATATCAGCTGTTGTATGCCGAGCGGTGAGGCACCATCCCTCCTATACCTGTTTGTCTGTCACTTATATTATATATAAAGGTAATAATTGCAATTTCAATGTTAAAGTCAGAGCATTATGGCATCCATCAAATTAAAGTTCAGAACATCATCTGTTCAAGAGAAAGAGGGTCGCCTGTATTATCAGGTGATACACAATCGTGTGGCACGTCAGATCCATACAGAGTACAGAATCTATTCCTCAGAGTGGGATGCGGACCATTCAAACATCATTTTGCCAACTTCCGTCACTCCACAACGTCAAGCCTATCTTCTTTCCTTGAAAGATACATTGGATGCTGACAGGAAGAAACTGCTGTTGGTCATTGCACGGTTGGACAAGGAAGGGCAGTCATATACAGCAGACACCGTCGTTGACAACTTCCATGAGGGAAAAGAATTACATGGCATTATCGGCTATACGCTGGAGTTGAACGAAAAACTGAGACGCATCGGCAAGAAGCGGATGGTAGCAAGGTACAAAACCACCCTCAACAGCCTCCAGCGTTACCTGAAAGGAGGCGATGTGCCATTGGAGGAAGTCGATGGGACAACGATACAAGGCTATGAACAGTGGCTGAAAGACAGCGGACTGTGCCGCAACACCACCTCTTTCTACATCCGCAACCTGCGCACCATCTACAATCATGCCGTAGATGACGGACTGGTCATCTCTTCCTCACCGTTCAAGCATGTATATACCGGCATCGACAAGACCGTCAAGCGGGCACTCCCCTTGGAAATCATCAAGCAACTGAAAGAGCTGGACTTGAGTCTGAACCCCCGTTTGGAGCTTGCAAGGGATATGTTCCTGTTCAGTTTCTATACCCGTGGGATGTCGTTCATCGATATGGCACAACTTACACCAAGCAATCTGCATGGCAGTACGCTCATTTACCGCCGTCAGAAGACCTCACAACAGTTGCACATCAAATGGGAACCTGCCATGCAGGAGATAGTGGCGAAGTACAAAACAGATGATTCTCCCTACCTGCTCCCTATAGCAAAAGGAGAGGGAGCCATATTCTGGAGACAGTACAAGAATGCCTATAGCCGTATCACCAAGCAGTTGAAGAAAATCGGAGAAATGATAGGCCTGTCCGTACCCCTGACCACCTACGTAGCCCGCCACTCCTGGGCAAGCATAGCCAAGAGCAAGAACGTGCCCGTATCTACTATCAGCGAGGCATTGGGGCATGACTCCGAGAAAACCACACAGATATACCTCTCCTCATTGGACACCTCTGTCGTTGACAACGCCAACAATCTCATCATCAATTCTCTTTAGGAGGTGCAGCGTCTCACTGCACCTTTATTTCAATATTTATAACTATTGTATTGCGGTGTGATACCGCAACTATAATAAAAAAGTCGGGGATTGTTGAGCAAAAAGGTGTTTCTCTCTTTAAGAGAAACTCTTCGGGATGCAAAAATATGAAAATAACTCCAATTCACCAAATTATATAGCGACTTTTTTACAAAAATGCTAAAATTTGTTGATTTCCGTCAAGCAATTGTTGAGCAAATATGTCTTTTACGATAAAATGATACCTCAATATCAACTGTTTAGCAAAACGATATTTCTCTTAAAGAGAGAAACATCTTTTGCATACCTTTTCCGACCGAATTTTTATGTCGTAAAGAGGGGCTTTGCAGGGGGTGGACTCAGAAAGATGAGAATAGATGACTATTGTAGTTGAAACACATAGAAAGTTGCTGATATACAGACCGATACGCATATCGGGATGAACCATGAGTACGTTCTTTTCTCAAAAAACACATGTCAAAACAGTATGGTGAATGTATTGGACAAGGATAAGATACTGTGGTATGTCATGCGGGCCTACAAGAACGAGAATACTGCCGAAGATCGGCTCTCTAATGAAACGTATGGCTTAGAGTATTTCATACCCAAGCAGAAAGTCCTTCGCACTGTCAAGGGCAAGAAAGTCTTTTTCATGGTACCCGTCATCCATAGTCTGGTGTTTGTGCATGCAAGTCATCAGAAGATTGTTGATTTCAAACACAATTATTATTACGACCTACAGTTTGTCACATGGAAAAGTGGCGGAGAACTTGTCTATCTGACTGTACCTGATGAAGACATGACCAACTTCATCAAGGTGTGCAAGCAGGCAGATGAAGAGGTACACTTCTACAAAATCAGCGAAATCAACAAGGAAAAAGATAAAATCAACATTGAAAAAGGTAAAAGAGTAAGGGTACATGGCGGACCGTTCGACCAGGTGGAGGGCTACTTCATAAAAGTGGCAAAAAAGAGAGGTCGGCAGCTTGTCGTCATTATTCCCGACCTACTGGCGGTTTCAGCTGAGGTGAAGCCGGAATATATTCAAATCATAGACTGAGATTATGGAAACACGAATTACCCCCCCCGAATTGATTGATACAGAGGGATTAGTACAGGACAGACCGACACAAACGGCCTATTAAAGTTAGATAGAGAATGAGTTTAATTTGGATTGTCAACATCCTGTCGGTATTCTTCCTGTGCGTGTTTTTCGCAGGAATCGTGATACCGCAGATTCTGCTCATCGCCTTCCGCAGGCGACTGTTCGACGAGCCGGACGAGCGGAAGATACATCAGTGTGTAGTGCCTCGCCTTGGCGGTATGGCCTTCAAGCCCGTAGTGTTCTTCTCCTTTGTCCTGCTTTTGGCGGTCAATGTCTCAACCGGACATGATGAGCTGCTTAAGGAAATAGGCGCAGAAGCGTTGCCATTGGCATACGCCTTCTGCGCCATCATCATGTTGTACCTTGTCGGCATTGCCGATGACCTTATCGGTGTGCGCTACCGTGCCAAGTTCTTTATCCAGATAGTCTGCGGCATCATGCTGGTGGCTGGCGGAGTGGAACTGTCCGACCTTCACGGAATGCTGTTCATCCATTCCATGCCGTCGTGGATTAGCATCCCTCTCACCGTTTTCGTTACGGTTTTCATCATCAATGCCATCAACCTCATCGACGGCATCGACGGACTGGCCTCTGGGCTGTGCAGCATTGCCTTCCTGTTCTACGGGATGACCTTCATCTGGTTCCACCAGTATCTCTATGCCATGCTTGCCTTCGCTACTTTGGGCGTACTCATACCATTTTATTATTACAAGGAAATATATATCGAAACCGAACGAATTATCATTCGAAATTTCAAACAGAAGGATGCCGAAGGGTTGTTGGAGTATCTTTCCCATCCGCGTGTGAATTGCTTTGCCGGAGACCGCCTTTGTTCCAGAGAGGCGGCATGGGCATATATGCAGTATTCCCCGAAAGACATGCTGCGCTATGCGGTGAGTCTGAAAAAAGATGACTTTATTATCGGTGACGTGTTCGCTTTGCGTGAGAATGAAGACACTTATAATGTGGGGTGGCATTTCAACAAACGTTTTGAAGGCAAAGGATTCGCTTGTGAAGCGGCAGCCGGATTGTTGGATTATCTTTTCCGAGAGGCGGGCGCACGGCGTATCTATGGATTTGTGGAAGATGACAATATCCGCTCCAAACGCTTATGCGAACGTCTTGGTATGCGCCGCGAAGGATGTTTCAAAGAGTTTGTGACATTCGTAAACAATCCTGACGGCTCCCCAAAATATGAAGATACCTGTGTTTATGCCATTCTCGAAAAAGAGTGGAATACCATCCGTCAGTGGTGACACACCAAACCTATTATGAATTAATACAAAACAAGAAGAAAATATGAACAAGCAATTCATTATCACGAATTTCGCCGCATTTGCTCTCATGCTGTTCCTGCCGACCGGATGCAGGCAGGCGGACGGCAAGCAGGATGCGGTGCAGAGTTATCGGGTCATAAAGGTCGCGGCAAGTCCGGTGGAAATCTCCGAGTCCTATTCCGCCGCCATACGCGGACGGCAGGATGTGGACATCCTGCCGCAAATATCCGGGCGCATTATCCGTCTGAAAGTGAAAGAGGGTGAACGGGTGAAGACCGGTCAAGTATTGGCTGTAATTGACCAAGTGCCCTATCGGGCGGCATTACGCACGGCGCAGGCCAATGTCAGCGCGGCACAGGCAAAAGTGGAAACGGCAAGAATCGAGCTGCGGGGCAAGCAGGCATTGTTTGACGAGAAGGTCATATCCGACTACGAGCTTTCTCTCGCCCGGAACCAACTGGCAGTGGCGTGTGCTGAACTCGAACAGGCAAAGGCACAAGAATCGGATGCACGCAACAATCTCTCCTATACGGAAATCAAAAGCCCGAGCAACGGAGTAGTAGGCACATTGCCCTATCGCATCGGTGCGCTTGTCGGTCCCAATATGGCACAGCCTTTCACGGTCGTGTCCGACAATGCGGAGATGTATGCCTATTTCTCCATTTCGGAGAATATGCTACGGCGATATTTGGCTCGCTATGGCTCGATTGACAGCATGATAGCCGGGATGCCGGAAGTGGGCCTGCAACTCAACGACGGCAGCCTGTACAAGGCGAAAGGACGTATTGAAACCGTAAGCGGCGTGGTGGATCCTGTTACCGGAACGGTACAAATCAAAGCCCTGTTCCCCAATCCCGACCGCGAACTGTTGAGTGGCAGCATCGGCAATGTCATCCTTCAAAACCCGAAAACGGAGGCCGTAACCATTCCCATGACCGCCACCGTGGAACTGCAGGACAAGATTATCGCTTACCGTCTGAAAAACGGACAGGCGGAAGCCGCCTATCTCACGGTGGACCGCCTGAACGACGGCAACCGGTTTATCGTAAAAGAAGGTCTTTCGGTCGGTGACACCATTGTCGCCGAAGGCGTGGGACTGGTGAGAGAAGGCATGAGCATAACCCCTAAAAACGAAACGAAATGAACCTGCGATTTTTTATAGACCGCCCGGTGTTTTCGGGCGTTATCTCGGTGGTGATTGTACTGTTGGGCATGATTTCCATGTTTTCCTTGCCGGTGGAACAATACCCCGACATCGCACCTCCGACCATCAACGTATTCGCAACTTATCCTGGAGCAAACGCTGAAACTGTGCAGAAGGCAGTGATAACCCCTCTGGAAGAAGCCATCAACGGCGTGGAAGACATGACCTATATGACTTCCACGGCATCGAATACGGGCGATGCTTCCATCAACATCTATTTCAAGCAGGGAACCAACGCGGACATGGCGGCGGTAAACGTGCAGAACCGCGTGAACGGCGCGCTGAGCCAGCTTCCGGCGGAAGCCACCAAGACCGGTGTCACCACTGAAAAGCAGCAGAATGCCGAACTGATGACTTTCGCGCTCTATTCGCCCGATGACCGCTTCGACCAGACCTTCCTGAACAATTACGTGAAAATCAATGTCGAGCCGAGGCTGAAACGTATCAGCGGCGTGGGAAAGGCACAGATGTTCGGTTCCAACTACAGCATGCGACTTTGGCTGCGTCCCGACAAGATGGCGCAATACGGGCTTATCCCCGATGACATATCCACCGTACTCGCACGACAGAACATCGAGGCCGCCACCGGCTCCTTCGGTGCCAATCATCCTACCGCCAATGAATACACGATGAAATACCGCGGACGCTTGTCCGGCGCGGAAGAGTTCGGTGAGTTGGTCATCAAGTCACTGCCGGGCGGCAATGTGCTTCGGCTGAAGGAGGTTGCCGATGTGGAACTGGGCGATGAATACTACAACTATTCCTCCGAAGTGAACGGGCATCCGGCAGCCATGATGCTCATCAACCAGAAAGCCGGGTCCAATGCTTCAAGCACCATCAAGGAGATTCACGAAGTGCTTGACGACCTCAGCCGGGACTTGCCCGAAGGGACGGAATTCGTGGTGCTTACCGATACCAACAAGTTCCTGTATGCTTCCATCAATTCTGTTATCCGGACACTTATTGAAGCGATACTTCTGGTTATCGTGGTGGTATATGTATTTTTGCAAGATATTAAGTCCACGCTTATTCCTACGATATCCATTTTCGTCTCCATTATCGGTACGTTCGCCGTGATGTCCATGATCGGCTTCTCCGTCAACCTGCTCACCCTGTTCGCGCTTGTGCTTGCCATCGGAACTGTGGTCGATGATGCCATTGTGGTGGTGGAAGCGGTGCAGGCGAAGTTCGACGAGGGCTATCAGTCTGCGGTTCTCGCGGCTGATGATGCCATGAAAGGCGTTTCGTCGGCTATCCTGACCTCTACCATCATCTTTATGGCAGTGTTTTTCCCCGTTGCCATGATGGGCGGGACTTCGGGAGCGTTCTACACGCAGTTCGGTATCACGATGGCTGTTGCCGTGGGAATCTCGGCAGTCAATGCCTTCACACTCTCACCGGCACTTTGCGCGCTGCTGCTGAAACCCTATATCGATGAGCAGGGCAACACCAAGAACAATTTTGCAGCCCGTTTCCGTAAAGCGTTCAATGCCGTCTTCGACCGTCTGAGCCGACGCTATGTACGTGGAGTGATGTTCATTATCCATCGCCGATGGCTGTTGTGGAGCATCATAGGCATTTCTTTCGGGTTGCTGGTGCTGCTGGTCAATGTCACAAAGACGGGACTTATTCCCGAAGAGGACACCGGGACGGTCATGGTGAGCATGAACACGAAGCCCGGCACATCCATGGCTCAGACAAGTAAGGTGATGGAGCGTATCAACAGCCGTCTCGACAGCATCGGCGAGATTGAATACAGCGGTGCGGTCGCCGGTTTCTCTTTCAGCGGTTCCGGTCCCTCGCAGGCGATGTATTTCGTGACACTCAAAGACTGGGAGCAGCGTAAGGGAGAGGGGCAGTCGGTCAATGATGTCATCGGAAAGATTTATGCCGCCACTTCGGATATTCCCGATGCCACGGTGTTCGCCATGTCGCCTCCGATGATTGCCGGGTACGGCATGGGAAACGGTTTCGAGCTTTATTTGCAGGACAAGGCGGGCGGAAACATCGCCGCCTTCAAGGAAGAGGCAGACAAGTTTGTCGAAGCCTTGTCGCAGCGACCCGAAATCGGCGAAGTCTATTCCTCCTTTGCCACGGATTATCCGCAATACTGGGTGGATATCGATGCCGCCAAATGCGAACAGTCGGGTGTGTCGCCCGCAGATGTGCTTTCCACATTGTCGGGCTATTATACCGGACAATATGTTTCCGACTTCAACCGGTTCTCCAAGCTCTACCATGTGACCATGCAGGCTCCGGCGGAATATCGTGTGAATGCGGAATCCCTGCACCACATGTATGTGCGTGCCACCGATGGCGGCATGTCGCCTTTGAGCCGGTTCGTGCGCCTGACCAAGACCAACGGCCCGTCAGACCTCACCCGTTTCAACCTGTTCAACGCCATCTCGATTAGCGGGTCTCCGGCTCAGGGCTACAGTTCGGGGCAGGTGCTCGAAGCCATCGGCGAGACGGCACGTGAAGTGCTTCCGTCAAATTACACATACGAGTTTGGCGGCATTTCGCGTGAGGAAAGCAAGACGACCAACAATGCCACGCTTATATTCCTGCTCTGCATGGTTCTGGTCTATCTGATTCTGTGCGCCTTGTATGAGAGCGTGTTCATACCCTTCGCGGTTCTGTTGTCGGTGCCTTGCGGACTGATGGGCAGTTTCCTGTTTGCGTGGCTCTTCGGTCTGGAGAACAACATCTACATGCAGACCGGACTTATCATGATTATAGGCCTGCTTGCCAAGACAGCGATCCTGCTTACCGAATACGCCGGTAAACGGCGGTCGGAAGGCATGACGCTGGCACAGGCGGCATACAGTGCGGCAAAAGTCCGCCTGCGCCCCATATTGATGACTGTGTTGTCCATGGTGTTCGGTCTTGTCCCGCTGATGATGGCGCACGGAGTGGGTGCCAACGGCAGCCGTTCGCTTGCCACAGGTGTAATCGGTGGAATGATTGTAGGTACTTTGGCTCTGTTGTTCCTTGTGCCGTCATTGTTTATTGTATTCCAATATATCCAAGAACGTGTTAAGCATAATTAAATGAAGAAGACAGTAATATATATCATATTGTCGGGATGGATGCTTGCCGGCTGTGGCACATACAGCCGGTATCATCGCCCTGACCTCTCAACGGAGAATCTGTATCGGGACATGCCGGCGGACATTGATACAATGACCATCGCGTCCCTGTCGTGGCGGGAAATGTTTACCGACCCGAAACTCCAGTCCTTGATTGAAACCGGACTTGAACGGAACGCAGACCTCAATGTGGCACGGTTACGCGTGGAAGCGGCAGAAGCCGTCCTGATGACTGCCAGACTATCATATCTTCCATCACTGGGACTGACTGCCGAAGGTAATGCCAATAAACATGACGGAGCAACGGCAAAGACATATAATGTGGGAGCGTCGGCAAGCTGGGAACTGGACATCTTCGGCAAACTTACGGCGGCAAAGCGTGGCGCAGCCGCCGCATTACAAGGAAGCCGTGCCTACCGGCAGGCCGTACAGACACAGCTTGTCGCCACTATTGCAGACAGTTACTACACCCTTGCCATGCTTGACGCACAAATGACAATAAGTAACCGGACTTTGGAGAACTGGCGGACTACCGTACGCACTCTTGAAGCGTTGAAAAAAGTGGGGAAATCAAACGAGGCTGGCGTATTGCAGGCAAAGGCGAACGTGATGCGACTCGAAGCATCCCTGTTATCCATACGCAAGAGTATTTCCGAAACAGAAAACGCCCTGTCTGCGATACTTGCCATGCCGTCACACTCGATTGGACGAAGTGATCTGGCCGAGGCTGCTTTCCCCGATACTGTCTCGATCGGAGTCCCTTTGCAACTGCTTTCCAACCGTCCCGACGTGCGTCAGGCTGAAATGGAACTGGCGCAAGCATTCTACGCCACCAATGCGGCCCGTGCCGCCTTCTATCCCAATATTACCCTCTCGGGAATTCTTGGATGGACTAATAACGGCGGTGGCGTAATCGTAAATCCCGGACAATGGTTACTTAATGCCATCGGTTCCCTGACACAGCCGTTATTCAACCGGGGCGTAAACATCGCCAACTTGAAGATAGCCAAAAGCCGTCAGGAAGAAGCCAAACTGTTGTTCCGGCAATCATTACTGAACGCAGGAAAGGAAGTGAACGATGCTCTGACCGCATGGCAGACGGCAAAATCGCAAATTGAAATCAATGCTCGGCAGGTTGAAACATTATGCGACGCTGTGCGAAAGACAGAATCGCTGATGCGTCATTCCAATACCACCTATCTGGAAGTGCTGACCGCCAAACAGTCTCTTCTCGAAGCGGAAGTGCAACAGTTACAAACTCGTTTTGAACGCATACAAAGTATAATTAAACTTTACCATGCGTTGGGAGGAGGAATGTAACTTTACAAGAATTATAACCTAATACTGAACCATGTTGTGTAATTTTTATATTTCAGTCGTCATAAACTTATAAATAAGTAATTTAGTATGCAAAAACAAATTAAAAAGTCTTCTCTTTTTTTGAAGAGAAGCAACACCTGACCCACTTCGCTACCGAACAGGATGTAGCAGAAGAATTGTTTGAGTTACTCTTAGAAGCGAGAGAACTCTATCTTCAGGATGTGATTTTGAATGGCAAGCGGTATGACCGCTATGTGGATGACTTCATCAACAGTCATCGGTATATCAACTGCAACAGTGCAATTTGCCGAAACTGCCACGAGATGAACATCCACATCGTCAAGGGACTGCTGAACGAATGCGCCCACCTTATCCAGCCTCTTTTTGAGGCATCCGACTTCTCCTTTGAGAAGTGTATGGAGTTACAAAGGAAGTATGACCGCTCGGAACCGTTGCCGCCACCGATCGAACATCATGTAGGTAGGGATATAAAAGCCCCGCCGCTTTCTTTCGGCTGCAATTTCACCCAAGAACAGATGACAGGTATTGTGTCTTGTGCCAATACTTATCATCTGTTTTGCGTTTCAGAGGTTTTCATCGAGGATATGGAAGCTCTCTTTTCCTGCAAAGAGGGCTTTCATATTCGGGTGAATAATCTTCGTCATGTAGTTATCCTTTTCGATGCGCTACTCGAAAACTCCTTCATCCAATCCCGCTGGCAGTCCGTTCTGGACAAAGGGCGGTTCCTGCAATCCAAAGACGGCGCACGGTTCATTACCGCTTCCAGTCTTTCATCGGCACTTTCCGCTTTCATTTCAACCATGAATAACTTTATGCTGATTATGGTTCCCACTTTAATAATATCCGTAGCTCCCATATCTGTTTATACAATGGGCTATAAATCGGGAGTTATGCTATTGCACCCAAGTATAAGCCTTATAGAACTTATGACTGGAAATATCAGTGTCATATCTCTAATGGTAATAAGCGTCTGGTGCATTGCGATGTATATTTTTTCTTGCCTGTCAGTAAAAAAAATGATGAAGATATAATTATGAGTCAGAGTATTATTTCCTTCAAGATGTTTGTCAGAAACATATTCTCAGATGGTATGTTATCTGCAATAATATGTATTCCGTTACTATTAGCGGCAACATATAGGTTTGTTTTCCCCTTGATTGTACAGCATTATCCGGTGCTAAAGGATTTCAGCCTGTATTATCCGATACTGGATTTATTCCTTGCAATTATGTGTCCTTACATGATTTGCTTCGCTTCGGTCTTAGTGGTATTGGATGAAACAGATATGAAAATCAACAGGTATATCACAATCACCCCACTTGGAAAGAAGGGATATCTTATATCAAGATTGATTATTCCTGTTTTATTTGCAGCCGTTGTTTCTTTTGTGCTGCTTTCTTTCTGTTCCGTATCAGGTATGTCATTATGGACTACATTTATCATATCCATATTGGCTACCATACTAAGCGTTGTGGCTGCTATGATTATTTTGGCATACGCGGGGAATAAAGTGGAAGGTATGGCACTTGCCAAAGTATCTGCTTTGGTTATGGTGGGATTGATCATACCTTTTGTCATTACAGATAGTACCCAATATGTATTTTCATTTCTCCCCTCTTTTTGGATAGCCAAGTTTCTGATAAGTAACAACTATTGGTTTATTCTGCCAGCTATCTTTCTTTCCGGAGGGCTGATTTGCATACTATATAATAGGTATAGTACAAAAATATAGTTTTTCCTAAAACTGATAATTGAGAAAAACGCTATCTTTATAGCCCTAACAGAAAAAGAATAGGTATTCAACAATATGAAATGGCAATTGTGCATATAGCTACGCAGGGCGAATAGCATTTTCCATTAACGCTACCCGGCAACAGACAGGCTTGTATTTAAATTTGTCTGTTACTGCCTTGTCATTATCCCTAATTGTAAATCTACAAGATTGTTGTGCTGTCCAAGCGGCATGGCTACCTTTTGCAGTCGTGCTATTGAATTACTTCTTTGCGCTGCCCGGCTATGTCTATCTGAATGCCTTAACCGGGACGGGAGCGACACGAACGGTCTTCATATTTCAAGTGACGACTACGATTGCCTATCTGTCCTCTTTATGGGGACTAAGCCGTTGGAGTGTTCCACTGGCGGCTTATTGGTCGGTAGAATACTTATATGCCATACTGCTTGGAATACAAGCTGTTATTTATCTGAAATATAAACGATAGCGGCAATGGGAAGCTGAACGAACAGGAAGAGTATCGGGCAGAACTACAAGAGGCAGAATACGGCAGCGGTATGCGCTGGTAAGGATGGAAAGAAAAAGATGCGGAACCTTACGGCTCCGCATCTTTTCTTGTTTTCAATTTTTTATTCTTTCAGTAAATCATCCATCATGGACTGCAAATTTGCCATGTCACAATATTGGTTATATCCTCCTCTGTAGTCTTTTGCGTGTTGGGCAGTCCGTATCAGAAACGAATCGAGTTCAATTCTTACGCCGCTGCCCATTCGTGACAGACCGGAAGAGTGGCTGATGTAAACGAACTTGCCGTTGCGCTCAATGAAGCAGGAGGTGTCATAATGCCCTTTTGAATTGGAAGCCACCTTTGCACCAACGGCTGCGGCATATTTGGAAATCTCACGCACCAATGCTGTCTGGAAACTGCGATACTCTTTTGAAACATAGCCTCCTGCATCTGCAAGGATAGCGTTCTGCCATTTGGTATAAAAATTCTGTGCCATATTGATATTTATTATTATTCGTTCCGCAAATAACTTTTCCACTTCTCGCCGTCAATGGTCAGTTTGCCCATTTCCCAATCGTATTCCACTTCCGGTATATTGGTATAAGGGAAATGAACGGTGTAACCTATCTGTCCGTAAGAGCAATGCAGAGGGGTAACGCAAATCTCCCAACCGAAGTAAGATTGCGGTGTGCTGTATTTTCGCCAGTTGAAACGACCTGCGGCAATATTGCCACCAAGTCGTTTGAGTATGCCGTTTGTTGTCATTCCGTACCTCCTTTGCTTAGGATGGTAAGCTGTCCGGGACGGTCTGGAAACCAATAGGCATCACTGTCGATATATACGCATCTACCGCCATTCCAAGACTTCCTGAAAGCTAATACTTCTTTGGGGCCAAATACCACCCCGTAGTCGTTTGTAAACGCCACCATATCGCCTACAGCCAAATCACTGTCTGTTTCCATGACTTCGGAAAGACGGTTGTAAAACTCCATGCCCTCGGCCTCACGCTCTTTTTTCCAGCGCAAAAATTCCTCTTTGTGGCTTCTCGATGAGCCAATAGGTGATAGCTCCGATGCCAAAACTTCAATCTCTGAAGAACCTGTTGCGATTAAAATAATACTGTCGCTATCCACTTTTTCGGGGGTGGAAATGATTTTACATTCTCGTTCTGACTTTTCATTATCAGGAGTATTCCAATAAAGGAGATTGCCTTGCTTGATGAAATCGTACTTGTTCATTGTCTTTTGATTTATTGATTTTTTATTTCCCTTTTCTTGAAGTCTTCTGACTTCGCCCAAAAGGGTTGTTTTCATGTGCGTTCCAAACGGGGGATACAAGAACGACGGATAAGGAACCTGCGATGAAATTTTATGAAATACCGTTATCTCCGATTACGGAAAGTTGTCGTCAAATTTTATTTCAGGTAGCGATAGCGGTGCTTGAACCATGTTCGTCCACCGTACCTTTGCACACGAAAACAAGCCTGTGGCGTATGTCGGGGCTGTGAAGGGATTATACCCTTAAAACAGGAATATACCGGCAGTGAAACCGGTGGCGGAAGCTCTGCAGAGCATATTTATAAAAGTAACCGGTGAGCCTGTGCAAAAAAGAGAGTAACCACCCGCCTCAAAAGCGGGTGGTTGCCAATGTTTCGGACAAACATCAGAAGTGGTAATCAACAACTCCTCCGATGTAGAGTATCGTTCCCGGTTCAAGCCTACAAACAAACTCCATAAACGCAAAGGACTGTTCGGCAAAAGACTGGCAGCCGTCGCCATCCAAATAGAAATGATAGGCGACATCCAACGGATTTTCCACTGCCTGTTTGAGATAATAGGTCGAACCCCATTCCAACATATTATCTGCCGTAAGAGCATCCGCTCTCTTTTTGATATTGGCGACATACTCCTCTTTCCATTGCTCTATTCCACCATTATAGCGCATGGTGTCATCGGATATAAGCTCGAACATTCCTTTGGGTAAGGCATAATTGACCAAATTGGCAATATCCTCTTTACGGTTTTCCTCGTCTATTTCTGAACAATAGTCATAGAAGCTCCCGTCTCCTTGCTGAAGTGTGTCCTCATTCAGATAGTTTTCTTTGTCTATCGGCTCCGTTGAAATTTGAAAAATCCTGCTGTGCATAATTGTAAATTTTAGGTTGTCAAACATTTTCTTGTTCCCCTTTTCTTGAAGCTCTTTCGGCTTCTCGTCGGGGAATGATTTTTATGCAGGACTGACAGCGGGAAAAGGACGGATAAGGCAAGTAAACAGTGTACAGGATGGAACGGAATACCCAACAGTCGAGTGTAAGGGCAAAACCCGGATCGACCGGCTTTGTACTGCAACGAGACGGGGGCTAAAAGCCCATCTTCGATTTGCGGAAGGCTGCCGTAATATCCGGGAACCGTTAGCGAAAGCGGTACTTGACGACCGGACACACGCTGTACCTTTGCATATAAAATCTCTCCGAAGAGGATGCCCGATGCGCAATAAGGGAATTACCCGGACAGGGAGTATTTAAGGGACTAAAAGAGGGAAAACAGAGGAATAGCCATGTCCAATATCAAAAAAAGTCTCTCCGCTTCACAGCGGGGAGACTTTATCAGTTAAACACAAATGCAGTTATAACAAAAAGGCTCTATTCCACATCTTATAAAAACAATTCTACTTTCGTATGCCTGTTGGCTTCGACCGGCACATGGTCGGCTATGCCGCCCCTGCTTACCTTGACGATGCGTTCGATCGGTATGCCACGCTTTTCTAATTCTGCAACGATATGATCCGCTCTCAATGTGCTTAATGAACCATTAAGCACGGGAGTTCCAGTCGAACTGTCGGCCGCGCCGGTCACTTTCACGGATAATCCGTATTTCTTGGCCACGCGAGCCAGTTCATCAAGGTTAAGCATTTGGGAAGCATCCGTCAGGTGCGCCGTGTTGAGATTGAAAAAGAAATAGACAGGCGACCCGATGCAATTTCCGGCTTGTATGAGTTCCGTCCTTTCAGAGACGATTATGCCCGGTTTTTCGGAATCATCTCCGTTGTTGCCATATACAATATTTACAGAATCAAGTGGCGAGATTCCATCCCAATGCCGGTTTTTCAATCTTGCCCGAAGTGAGTTCAATCCGCTGTAATTATTTCTGGGATAACCTTGACGGCGGTCGGTCTCATCGTCATTAACCAGATGACCGTACTTGTCAAGCAAGCCTTCTATTTCCAGAATTTTCTTCAATTCTGCGAGCGTCCGTCGGTTGCGGTCGTACCAGTCTTTATAACGCTTGTTTTCTCCGGACAAGACATTGGCATAATCCACGAGCCACTCATTCTGACGAATGTAAGGTGTTGCATCAACCGCGCGTTTCCAACCGACCTTTCCGAGATGAAACGTGAAACCGGCGGTCAGCGATACCATGTGGTCGCCGAGGCGGTTCGGGCGTCCGTAACCATCGAAGTCCTGAAAGGTGGTCGTACCGGAGAGTTCCAACATGGCACTTACTCGTTTGGAAATCCGATATTCTCCCTGTACGCCATACGAAACAGCAAAGGGATTATTCCCGTTAGAGGCATTGTGCAACAGGCCGACACCGGCAAAGGGAGCAAGATTCCAGCGTACCTGTTCTTGCCGGGCATATCTGCGGCCAAGGACATTCCACAGCAGATCCGCATGGATATGATGGTAGTCCTGATTGGACAATGTGCCATCTTTGAACTGCACACCGCTGTAATTGATACGTGCGCCGACGGACGGAGTGAACCATTTTCCGACTGCGAAACTGTACGAGGGTTTCAAGCGTCCGAAGAGGTCTTCGCAGCCGAGAGGTGTGCCGAGAAAGGCGGACGTACCCCCGGTAATGCTGACAAACCAGTTGCCAGTCCGAGTTGCCGGAAGTACCACTCCATCAAGATAGACGGGCTGTATCGGTTGTAGTTTCTCCGAGACATCATAGTACGGTGTATGTTGTACAGTATCCACCTGTACGGGTTGTACACTTGCCTGTGCCTGCAACGTGCAAAGCACGGCCAATATAAAAAAGATTTGTTTCGTCATATTCCAATGATATTATTCGTTATACTTTTTGATTTGTAATGAGACGTATGTCACTTACCGTTTGGGTTTCTTGCCAATGGCCGGACGCATCATGCGGCTCGCCATCCTCATGCAGCGGAGTGCCCATGCACGGTTGTCCTCGTCCTCGTCGCGCCCCCATTTCAGGTCGCTGCCGCCACCTCCGCCGCCACGAGTTTCGGCAAAAGTGGTGGCATCATCGACCATACCGAGAAACAGCATCGTCGCGCAGTGCATCACGTCCGTGCCTTGTTCCGCTATGGACTGGACGAGCGAGCCGTCGAACAGTTGCCGTTCCGCCACGTCCATTTGTGCCGATACGTTCCTATACTCGCCGACCACATTTTCCAGCAGGACATCCTTGAGCAACGTGTCCACTTTGGAATGTACATCATGGGAGTATTTGTAGGCTTCCTCCTTGAGTTCCCCGGTACGTTCCTCAATGGCATACATGTTCTCTTTCAGCTCGGCAAGCTGCCGGTCAGCCGTCTGCAATTTCTCCTGCTTGTCTGCCAGTTGCCAGTTGATTCCAGCCAGTTCTTTTTCCAGACTTTTCACTTGTGCGGCTAATTGTTCCGCATCGCCCTTGTTCGCTTTCAAATCCTGTTCGGCTGCCGATAGCAGGACCTCTTTTTCGGCTTTCGACTTCTCAAGGTTATCGACCATTGTCGTAAGCCCCTTGACCCTGCGCTCTGCCAGACGGATGTCCGATTGGAGGTCAGCCAAAATTTTTTGATGACGGCTGATATTTTCCTCGATGGTCGTACATTCTTCCGATAGCATACGGCGGTATTCTTCGGTAGTCCTGTGCCGTGCGCCTGTTTCGGATATGCTTGTTCCTCTCGACATTCCCCACCTTGTATTGACTTCGGTGAAAAAGTCGGTATGAAGCTGTTTCATCCTTGCGCTGTATTCAAACTTGTCCTTACCGGCGAATATTTCCTTGTACGCAAAACGGCCGTCTTTGATTGGCAACAAAGTACAATGCACATGAGGGTTCAATTCGTCAAGGTGTACGATGAATGCGGCGATGTTCTGCTCGCCATATTTGCCACTCACGAATGAATAGACGTCTTTCGCCCAGCGTTCAATATCGCTCATTCTTTTGATACGGGTATTGTCCGCACCTTCATCAAAATCCACGTTCTGCGTGCCGAACGCGAGTTCGTGCATCCGCTTACGGGAACCGCCGAAAATGAAGTTCACCACCGTGCGGTACTTCGGTTCTGCCAGTCCTTCGTTGGGGTCTTTGATTCCACGCCTCTCCAATATGTCCGCCATCCGTTCGGGAATGTTGCGGCTCGTGTCGATGGGACGTACCTTGCCTCCGGGTGCAATCTCGAAGTTCAGGTGTTTGCGTGTGGGGTCGTAATTCCCCTTATCCATAGCGTACTTTTCCGCCCTTTCACTGCGATCACGCAAGTGTTCGTTACTTTGGGCTGTGGTGATGCCTTTCGACACCTTCACATCAAGTACCTGTTTTTGATCTGCCATACTCTTTTCGTGTTGTTTCGGACAATCCGCCCTGTCCCAGCTTGCTGCTTGAACGGACAGCCTTCCGACGGTCGATAGACGGTCGGGGTATTAGGCTCCCCCTTCCCTTTGTTTCGTGGCAGACGGGCAAGCCCGTGTGCCTCTTATAACCGGCAGGATAACCGTTAAGGGATGGAGGTGGATTGTTCGCGTTATACAATCTGTTTTCGACTCCCGGTTCAATCCACCATCGCCTGTGCCTTCGCCAGAAGCGATAAAAAGGGTTTGCAAAGCGATTTGAAGCGTTCTTTGTCCTCGTCCATGTCGAAGTCCGTCACTGATGCCTCGGTGTCGAGAATCAGCCCGGCGAGGTCTTTGGCAGACTCGATGAAAGCAGCCCATTCTTCACCGAGGTCAAACCGGAAGAAATCCACAAGCGGCGAACTGTCATCGAATCTCGACTTGTGCAGGATTTTTTGCAGGGCGGCGTGGGCGATGCAGCACAGGGCTGTTTCACGATGTTCCGTGACCAAAGTGCCGGAATGTGCGGAGGTCGTGATGGAATGGGTGTCCGAACAGTGTCCGGCGTCACGGTCGGCAATTTCAGCCTTTGCCAGACTTACGAGTTGTCCACACATTACGCCAGTTTCGGCAGCGGTCGTTTTGCCGATTACCCAATCGGACAATACCTCACGGAGCTGTCCGGTAAAGTCCGGCTGCTCCTGTGCATTGCGGGGCTGTGCTGCCTGACCGGATTGTACGGTCATGGTAATGACCACGCTTTTGGGAAGCTGGATGCGGGTCAGCAAGCCGAATGCCTCCATTGCACTCAAAAAAGAACGGACAGTAGCCCTGTGCCAATGCCACTCCGATGCGAGGTCGGAAACGGTCAGGTGGCACTGGTTGGGTTGCAGCACGTAGTCCTTCTTTCTTAAAAACGGGGAGACGAAACCTACCAGTGATTTGTCCAACAGGTCACAGTACGCTTCGGTGCGTGTTTTGCGTTCATCCCCTTTCTCCTTGAGATATTCGAATACCTCCCTGTCTGCCAATATGGAAACAGGTATCTTTTGGTTATTTTTCATTTTCATTCGGTTTTAATGATTCATATTGTGCGGATATATCAGTGTTGCCGCTGTACGCTTCATGCGGCAGATTTGCGTGATGATTGTCGTGATAGGATTCTGACAACATTCCGGGATGCTTTGCCCATCCGGAAAGTGTGCCCGTATCCTTGCATTCGGACATGACCCGAACGGAGGGATAGAACAGGGCTGCCAGAAGAAGATAGGTAATGGTTATCGCCAAGGTGTACAGATGCGGCACAAAGCCGATGACCAGTGCGACCGATGCGAGTGTGACAAATGCACCGGGGCGGTCAAGCAACCTGCGTAACCAGTTGTCCGTCCATCGGAACGAGAACATTGCGGCACAGACACCGGTAGAGAGTAGGATTCCAAACTCACCCATATGTCCACAGGCATATACATAATGGAAAAGAAGCAGGCATATCAGCCATACTTGCACATATAGTTTACGGGCGTTGCCGCTTCGTGCCATTGCCATGTAAAAGGTTGCCATGAACCGCTTGTTGTTCTTGTACAATGACATGGATACCCCGAAAGGTATCACGCAGAAAATGAGTAGCAGGATATTCAGTAACATAAGTAATAGGGCTTTTCGGGTATGGGAGCGGGACACACAATGAGTTCCAATTGGATAATGCCGTATGTTGCCAGCCGGATAAGGGTTTCGGCATCCTTGGGCGAAAAGTACATGGCCGCTTTCTTGATGCGCTGCTTGAATGTACTGTCTTGCTTTCGGTAGATGGCCAAAGCCTTGTCCAGTTCGTGTTCGGGAATAGTCCATGTCATACCCTCGGCGTGTATGCCGTTCGTCTTGAAGGCACGCAGTACCAATGTACGGGAAACGAGGTAGTCGGTGCGGTCGGTTCTTGAGATGATATGCTCCTTGTAGAGATTGTCATCGGCAACCTCTATCCACGTCCGGTAGGTGTTGATGCAATAGACCATCTGTCGGTATAAAGTTTCTCTCATATGAAATTCATCAGCACGTCGGACTTGTCTTTCTTGTATTTCAGGAACCCGCTTTTGGAGTGAAGTTCCAAATCGAGGCATAGGTCCCCGTACATCTGCTCCAAAGAATCATAGATGGTAACAAGGATGCTGTTTACATTGCCCTCGGCATCCGTCTTGGCGTTCATCTTGAACATCTGTCCGAAAGCGGGATTGGAGTATGCACAAGTGCTATGACCGAATTTTTCCGTCCGCATCGGGATATGGTGGTAAAGCGTGATCAACTCCATGTCGTCCTCAAACATATCCATTACTTCGTCCAGTTCGTAAGGGGTGCGCAACGGAAACGTAAGCAGCACATAGTCGCCGTAGAACTGCGGTTCTTCCATCGTCGTCACATCGAGCAACTGCGGAAGTTGCAGGGGGACGAATGCCATGAAGTCATTATAAAAATGTCGTAACATATTCATATATTTTTCTGTTGTCATATTTTACAGCGTGTGTATGAATGCTTCCATCAGCATTCCGGGCAGCTCGTCCAAGCGGTTGTCTCCTGGGTGCAGCATCCTGCCCAACTCTCTGAAAGCGTCGGGTGTCTGCGAGGCAAGCATATCGAGTTGCTCTCTTTCTTCGGCTGAAAGCAACGCCAAGCAGAAACCGTCCAACGACGAATAAGGCTGGAGAAGCATCCAGATGTAGGCTTGTGCCTGTGCCGGTGTCTTGACTTTTTGATTGCAGATGTCGTCGATACAGGTTCGGACATTCTGAATCAGCCTGCGGTTGGTGCGCATGGCCAAATAAATCATGGCATTGCGATAGGTGATGTCGTTCCGTTCGGCGGCAAGAAATACCTGTGCGCAGCATCGTTCCGTGTCATGCGTGATGTCGGAAAGATTCTCGCCGTCGAAATCAGGCAGACGTGAAAGGAATGCCCGGTACACAGCATCCTCCTTTTCGATAAAGGTCGTCAGGTCTGCCATACAATGAATACCGTAATCAATCGTTTCAGCAAGGGTAGTTCGATAAGTGGCAAGAATGTGTTGTCGGTTTCTCTGACTGACGGGCCGGTTATCCAATGAGGCAAAGAACGGTCGGATTGTTTCAGCCGCACGATGCAACTCTTTGTCTTCAAGATGCGGTGAGATTTGTTCTTTTACCCACAGTATATCCTTATAAGTGCGTGTTTGAGACAGCACCATCCGTGAAAATTCCATGCGGATGGAATCATGTATCTGTTCACACTCTTCTCTTACAGTGGAATGAAGCCGGCCAAGCGTATCACATTCGAGATGCAGGAATACGGAATCCCTCAATGTTTGCCATTGCTTGAGGTGTCCGGTCAATTCTTTAATGGAGAGTCTTTTCTGCCTGCGTATGTCAGACAGGTATTCCCTGTATGTTCCGGCAGGGTCATTCTTGGCTTTCGCCAATCGTTTGCCATTGCCGTTGTCGCATGACGCGCATAGGAATACGGCAATCGAAACGGCAATTATTTTGGCAAAGATTATCGGCTGTTTTAAGTTCGATTTTGATGTTTTCATACTATATTATTTCGTACTATTTAGTGCAAAACTATATATTATTTTTGATACTTCGCATCCGAAAAACCGTATTTTGCGCATTTTTTAATATCGTACTTAATAGTATGATTACCAATGAAAACAAGTGAAGATAAAACACGTGGAAATGTACGATTTTCGTTTTTTAATATAGTATGATTCATATACTCGAATAAAACTTGTATATTTGCACTTGTTATCATGAATATTGTATATTGATATGGCAAAAGTCGGTTATATATTCGAGGCGAATTCCTACGATGCGTTTGATGCGGATAAGGAATGGATGCGCCAGTACGGGTGTGTACAAGTGGTTGAAGAATCGGTCGGACACGAGACGCTCAGACCGAGATGGAAACAACTGATGTCGAATCTTGAAAGAGGAGACGAATTGGTGATGTCAAAATTCAGCAATGCCGTTCGTGGTTTACGGGAACTATCGGCATTGATTGAGCTATGCCGCATCAAGGTCGTGCGTATTATCTCCATTCACGATAAAATTGACACCGACAACAAATTGTTTCCGGACACGACACCGGCGGAAGTATTGGCCATGTTCGGGGCATTACCGGAGGAAGTGGCTGTTTTGCGGAAGTCGTCGGATAAAATTATACGCCTGCAGCAGAGTATCAGTATTCCGATTTCCAAAAAAAGTATGAGTAAAACTGAACGGGACAAAAAAATCGTGGATATGTATAACAATGGGTATTCAATCCGTGATATTTGGAAAGAAAGCGGTGTCCAAAGTAAAAGCACCGTGTACAGCATTCTCAATAAATACAAGGTTCAGCTTAACCGAACACCGGGACGAGTGCCGGGCATCCGGAAATAGAACTTATAAATCAATATGGATATTGAAAATCAGTAGATTACTTGCGTAATTCATTATTTTTTTCGTATCTTTAAGTTGGATATAACTATAAAAAATAAGACCTATGGGAGATATTATAATTTTATTGCTGGTGTTTTTGGTAGTGGGCAGGCTCTTGAGGGGCGTCTTCGGCGGATTCAGTAAAAGCAGCTTTCGGGATGACAAATAAGTTTGGATTGTTATAACAAGCGGATATTTGTTAATTTTGCACCGTATTCATTAAAATCAAGAACAATATGACAAAAGCGGAAATTGTCGCTCAGATCTCACGGCAGAGCGGAATTGAGAAAACGGTTGTGATGACTGTGGTGGAATCATTCATGGAAAATGTAAAAGAGTCGATGGTTGCGGGAAACGAGGTGTTCTTGCGCGGCTTCGGCAGCTTTGTTATAAAACGGAGAGCTGAAAAGACGGCCCGGAACATTTCGAAGAATACGACAATTAAAATTCCCGCTCACAACATCCCTGCATTCAAACCTGCCAAAGCATTTCTGAATGCGGTAAAAGAGAACAAGTAGAGTATAAAAGTACAGATGGTGCAACAACACCGTAATGAGTAAAACAAAAGCGACCCAAAGGCCGCTTTTGTCGTGATAAGGCAAGGATTATTTCTTGCCTTTTTTCGCTGGTTTGGCCGGCTTTTCAGGAGTCTCCTCCTTCTCGACGGGCGGATAGAACTTGACGGCGACTATCACGATACGGTTGTGTTTCACACCGCTTTGGTCGCTCCATTCTTCGGGCTTGAAATACCCCTCGACGGTCAGCATCGTACCCTTGGTCAGTTGGTCGAACGACCCGGTGTTCTCGTTTTTACGCCACGCCTCAAAATTCATAAAGGCGGAAACGCGTTTGGATTCCTCGCCATTATTCTCCAGTCGGCTTACTGCCAGAGGGAAACGTGCTACACTTGCGTTGGTGAACTGACGGATTTCTGCATCCTTTCCTACGAAACCGGTTACTACGAAATTGTTTTCAATCTTTTTCATAATGAATTGTTTTTAGAAGTTATTAAATCAATTTTACGCTGCCTCAAAAAGTAGGTGCAGTTAAGGGAATGCACCAAGGCCGGACGCATCAATACTCTTTATTTTTGTCCGTAGGCAAAACCAGAAGGCTCGATAAAGGAAGATTGTACGGCTGTGCCATTGGTCAAGACTTCCAAAGTCGTTCCCGTCTGCATACTATCTTTGCATCGGAAAATGATGATGACTTCGGCGGAAAACTATTCTGAAAATGAACGGAAAACCGTAGTTGCAGGGGAAGTGAAAGTGCAATCCGTCCACCGGCACAATGGTGCGTGTTTCGGCTGTAAGTCCGCAGAAGCGGCAGGGATTTTCGTGTAATTCGGTCGGACTGAATAGAGGTGGCTACAAACAGAATACTGAACTGACAACAGGTTGCGATACCGCAGAAAGGAATATCAACGAAGTGGCGACAAAAGGCGGAACGGGGTATCGGGGTGCTGCCATGTTCCCGTCCGGCAGAAAGAAAAGGGACAAAAGGGAAAAAGGAAAGAACCCGGCTTATCGGAAAAGCGGACGGCAGCTTTTCACGAATGGCTGGTTTTTACAAAAGGATATGGCGCAGCCAAAAGAGAGAGATAGATGTAAAAAAGGGAATGCGGCGTGGCAGGAATGGAAGATTATCCCGTTCCTGCCTGTATCATCAAAATTCTGCCATGATTACCCGATGCTCGAAAATCTTTTCTTGATTACTGGGACGTCTTTGGCAAACCCATAGGTGATGCTTGCCATAGCCGAAGACGAAATAATCATCAAGGCGTGTTTTTTCTCGTAGGCGTTCCATGCCGTTACGCAGTTCCGCTTCATCGGTTGAGAAAAGAATCGTGTTGATGATACGGAAGTAGAGTTCTGTTACCTCGTCACAATAAGGACAAAAGCTATGCTCAATCGTTGCTTTCATGTTTCTTTGATTTTAATTATACTTCTACTACGTCTTCTATTCGACCATACAAGACAGAGCGCAACGCAGTCTTGTCAATGGCGCAATACTCGGTGATATGTCCGTGCTGTTTCACGAAATATCGTTTGAGAACATCGGAGAAATCAAAGAAGTAGCCCATCAATGCGATACCTCTTTTGAAATGGATGCACTCTTTCACGTTTCGGGTAATCCAGTTCTTGTCTTCACGGCTCAACTTCTCTCCGTTATCAAGCTGTTCCCGTAACTGGTAAACCCTGCTGTCTTTCAGCTTCTCTAATTCGGGTACGTCCCATTGGACGAATTTCATTGCTATCTGCTGCATCGCTCTTGTATTTAATCGTAAATAATCACTTCATCACGATACTCGACCACCTCTTTGCCACTACTAAGACGTACCACTATTTTATTGCCGAAGTCGCCGACAACTGTTCCCTCTGTGTAGCCTTTATAGGGGGTAAGCAAGGTGCAGTGCGCACCTATAATTTCGCTATCTTCTTCGTATTCGTACATAATCATGTCATTTTACGGTTACAACTTGATATCCCATTTACCCTGTGAGAAGATTCTGAAGCTCACGTATTCGTCCGCAAATTCGTAGGACAGAATTTTGATATAAGTCTTGTCTTTGGCTTCCAACGAAGCTATCAGCCTGTCGATTTCTTCTTCCGGATAAACCCAACGAGAGGTAAACTCCGCATCCACGCTATCGCTGTATCTATTGACAAAACCGTCGAAAGTGTCATCCAAGAATGCCTCTATCTTGTCGAGGTCTGCTTTGTTTTCCGTCCTTGCGTAGAAAATGTTTGTTGCATAGTTTGCCATAATCCTAAGTTTTAAGTTTTTTATTTTCCCTCTTTTAGCATTTCAGCTACTTTCGGGCTTGATTGAAAATTATGTCGCCTCAAAAGGTGTTATGGCTCTTTATGCAGGGTTTCACGACCAAATACGACCTCTGCAAAGCGGAGCGTGGAGATTTTGTCGGGAACCGTCAGGCTGTGACCTTGAATACAAGAAAGACATGACAAGTACCTTTGCGACACAATTCTCATCAGGCAGCCTGAAAGTCGATATGCAAGGATGTGGGAGTACACCCGCAATGGGTAATCTGCAAATGGGACTATGGAATAAAAGGGGATTGCAGCGAAAAGAGAAAATATCAATGGGGAATTATCTCTCTTTTGGCTGCATACAAGATATTCGGCACTGAAAGAACCGAAAAAACAGTTTAGTTTAGGTCATTAGTCATATATATGCTAAACCAAATAAAACTAAATATAGGCAGGCATATTTGCCTGTCTGTATATTTATGTCTTTATAAAAAAGCGTATCTTTGTGCAAGTGATTTTCTTTGGGAGAAAGCTAAAACCTACACTTTGAAGTTTTCGATTATTGTAAGAGGACGAAGATTGTGCGAGAACACATCAAAAACGGTGTCGAGTGCGAACAAATGAAAAGAATGAAAAGTAGTGCAACCAAAAAAACAGGAAATCACGAAAAAAAATGTTTCTGTTCCTATTTTGTTTCTTCTTATTGATGATTGTTTATGTAAAACACTTATTTATAGTATTTTACTATATATCAAAATAACATTTGACAGATTTAGAAGTAATCACATTTGATGATTTATTGGATTACAATAAGATTGGTACACTCACAGTTTTGTGTCGGAAAATCTTATTGCAGAGATATTATAAAGAATTCGAATATAGGTTACCAGCCTTTCCGTTAGGAGATTATCAACAGTGGCTATGGATGTCAAAACAAGGACCTATATATAGATATAAAGAAAGAATGGCTATGTACAGATTATTAAATGAAAGTGCAAGCCATTCTAAATCTCCGCTTAAGCGATATTGTTTTGCATTAGCCTGTATTGATATTAAGTTGATTTTTAATCGTGAATTGGGTTGGGAATTTATTCCTTGTACTTTAGGCGAATAGCATTTATTGTATTTAATTGCATAAAACATCGATGGTATAAACTTATGTTTAAGCATTTGTTTCATCCTGATTATATTTTAAAAAAAATAGGACCTACGATATTTTAAATATTGTGATAATTGTGTAAATATGCGAATAATGTCAATGAATTTATCTGTATTCTTTAATAAAGCCATTGGGAAAATAGGAAGATTACTATATGAAAGTAATCATGTAAACTGGTTTGCCACACTCTATTTTAATCTTCGGCAATTTCCATTAAAAACTGCACTGAAGTTACCAATCTATATATATTTCAATACAAGATTGATTGATTTGTCAGGAAAAATTGTAGTTAACACCGATGTTCATCGTGGGATGGTAAGAATTGGGAAAAAGTGGACAAGAAGTCAAGGCAATACATATTTCCAAAATAGAGGTCTTTGGATTATTAATGGGACAATGACATTATGTAAAGGAACTCGGTTGCAAATAATGCCGGAGGCTGTTTTTGTAACCGGCAGCAATGTTAATGTTCGAGAATGTTGTTATATAGCAGTAAATAAGAGAGTCGTACTTGGAGATAATTGTGAATTAGCTTATGCATGTCAAATTATTGACTCAGATTTCCATTATACGATAAACACCGATACACGGCAATGTCCTTATATGAAGGCTGATATTGTAATCGGTGATGATAATTGGATAGGTTCTTATACGATGATTAAAAAAGGGACAAAAACACCAAACAAATGTATTGTAGCCTCCGCCTATTCAGTATTATGTAAGGATTATACTCACTCGATACCGGAAAATGCTGTCATAGGTGGGGTGCCGGCAAAATTAATATCAACGAATACACGGAGAGTTTTCAATATGTCGAGCCATATACAATTGGCAAATCATTATTCTAAGACAAAAAATATTTTCGTCTTGCCGGATAGTGACGACTTAAATGCTTTTTGTGATTAATCTGTACTCTATTTTCCTTTTCTCCATGATAATACCTGTCATATTATTGAATTATAATTCTTCCGCCGACTGCCGGAAATGTGTAGCATTCTTGAAAAGACAAGAATGTGTAGCATTGGAAATCGTAATTGTAGATAATTGTTCACAAGAAGATGAATACACGGCAGTGAAGACTCTGTGTGAGATAGAAAGCTGTACGTTTATCCCTGCCAAAGAGAACCGGGGATATAATGCCGGCAATAATATCGGATTGCGCTATGCCGCTAAAAAGGGATATAAATATGCGTTGATAGCTAATCCCGATATGGAGTTCCCGCAACATAATTATATTGCTACCCTTTTATCCGTAATGGAGGAAAAGCAAGATGTGGCTGTTTGTGGCTCTAATATTATTGACACTTATGGTAATCGGCAAAGTCCCAAAAGACATACCAGTTATTCCGAAGAACTGCTATGGCCCATACATGGAATCTGGCGGAGGTTTTCAAGAAAACAATTGATACTCGATGGCAAGAATCAATATTGCGACATTCTTATGGGAAGTTGTATTTTCGTGAGGATGAGTTTCATTGAGGAAATTGGCTATTTCGACGAAAGCGTGTTTTTATATTGCGAAGAAGTAATCTTAGGAAAACAAGTGAAGAAGTTGGGAATGAAAATGTATTATTGTCATGATATCTCAGCATTACACGCACACCATGAAAGTACTAAAGGCTCATTCGTAAAGCGACACGATGTGTATTGGCGCAGTCGATGGTACTACCTGACACACTATGCCGGCTACAACAGCTTTCAATTGTCGCTAATGTGGCTTTCAAAGAAAATATTTTATTCAGTTAAACGCATTGAATTCATAATTAAAGGGAGAAAATGAATATCATTCACACAACAGAATATACTATAAAACATATCATTATTGCGGTCTATCTTATTTTGACTTCAGTGCAAATTATAGCATTAGAAGGATATGGAGTTAGTCCTTTTAAAGTTACGCTAATGTCAATGGCTCCAATCTTGATGATTATTTATAAGTTGAAGAACAATTGCTCAAAGCCCATAATCTACGGAGGATTATGTCTGACTTTTATGATGATATGTAGTGCATTGGGCGGACATGATATATATTGGAATAGAATAGGATATAGGGCAATGTATATTATGATGTTTGTGTGCATATATAGTATAATATATGATGGTGATATTGAATTACGATATGTTGTTAAGTTGTTAAAAATTATAATATTAGCCTATGGCATAACATTCATTATTCAGTATGCTCTATATTACTTAGGAATTAGAGAGATGCCCATTATAAACTACTATAGAGTCGTAACTATGGCGGGAACATATAAAGCTAATGGATTAGCAATCGAATCATCCCATGCTGGCAGAATTTTGACAGTATTATACTGGGGTGTACTAAAACTTACAGAAATAGAACAAGGCAAAATAGTAAGTTTTAAGCAAACTTGGAAAGATTTTCCATTAGTTACAATATTGTTTTGGCTATCTATTCTATCAATGGGTTCGGCAACTGCTATGATTGGTGGCATTATAATAATTATCAGTTTTTTTAGGAAAAATATTGGTATAGCACTATGCGGTATAGCTTTGTTATTTGTATTAGTAAACATAGATGTTGAAAATAATCAGTTGAAGCGAGTACAAACAGTGTACAATAGTATGTTTGCAGAGGATGCGAGAACCGCACTGATGAAAAGCGAAGGCAGCGGAGCCGTAAGAATCATGCCGATATTGAATACCTTCTCAATTGATTTGTTGGATAGTCAGTCGTGGATCGGTCAGGGTAATGATCAGGAGACAAATGCACAAAATTTTATTAAGCGAATGTTTAGTGAAACTCGATATATTGGAGATGTTGAAAGTTATGGCTTGCTGACGTACATAGTTACGCTGTTATTTGTGTATGGATGTTGCATCAAGAAATTCTTTTCTATGGAAAGCCTGATTTTTTTAGGATTAGCGACATTTAGTGTTGGCAGCGTATATTACACATGGCTGATGCTAATGATATTCAGTATCGTGAAATATTACACGGAGACTTACACTCCACAACTTGAGTAAATATCATTTTTGATTCTTACAAAAACGTATAATTAAGTAACTGCTGTCTCTTATACACATCTCCGAGCCCACGAGA
>OWKE01000291.1_pt1 | contig 32056 bp, 29 predicted proteins | sample 1732631 | NCBI WGS metagenome assembly OWKE01 (sample SAMN05065736, study PRJEB22554) | human gut metagenome | biome: ENVO:2100002; feature: ENVO:00000062; material: ENVO:00002003 | host: Homo sapiens | place: USA | reverse complement strand
TCGGCCATCCCAAGAGAAAGCGGAGCTTTCTATGAAAGGCCTAAGCGGATGGGCGCCAAGCGGAGGGCAAAGACGGAACGGCAGGAGACTACGCTGTCTGAGCGCAGCGAGTTTCGCAGGCGACAGCGGAGTCTTTGACCGGAGTAGCCCAGACGGCTAAGCCTTGATCTTTTGGTTACTTTTGGATCAAGCCAAAAGTAACAGACATCTCCTTACCATAAGGATCAGCCCCAAATGCTGATAAGGCAAAACAACTTCATTGTAAATCATTATTTATCAATAAATTAATAAAACACTTTCTTGTTTTCACCCCAAAATTTTGGCGGTGCCTTTTTTGCCCCCTTTTGTCCTTTTCTATATTCCGACACTTCAAAAGCACATTTCAAAGCTCCCCAAGTTATAGCCTGCCAACAGAAAAGCGATAGGCTTTCCGGCAAAAAGCTATACCCTTTTGCCTCGCAGGTTATAGTCTTTTTTACGCGTAATTATATTACCTTTGCATCATGGGAAAGAATAAATTAGCAAAGTTTGACGACATGGCGGGTTATCCCCATGTGTTCCAATATCCGTTTGCGACGCTTCAGGAGAAAGGATTCGAGCTGAAGGGGCACTGGCACGAACGTTTTTTTAAGAACGACAATCCGATCGTGCTTGAATTAGGTTGCGGAAAAGGAGAATATACGGTAGGTTTGGGAAAACTGTTTCCCAACAAGAACTTTATAGGGGTCGATATCAAGGGAGCCCGTATGTGGACAGGGGCAAAAGAATCGTTTGAGGCAGGCATGACGAACGTTGCGTTCCTCCGGACCAGTATCGAACTGATCGCCCATTTCTTCGCTGCCGGAGAGGTGGCTGAGATCTGGCTCACCTTCCCCGATCCGCAGATGAAGAAGGTGAACAAACGCCTTACCTCGACCCGCTTCATGAAGATGTACCGCGAGATATTGGCAGGAGACGGCATCGTACATTTGAAAACAGACAGTAACTTTATGTACACCTACACCTCAGAGATGGTAAAAGCCAACCGCTATCCCGTATTGTTCAGCAACGACGACTTGTATCATTCAGGTTTGACAGATGACATCCTTTCTATCAAGACCTATTATGAACAGCAGTGGTTGGACCGCGGACTGACCATCAAATACATCAAGTTTGTTTGTGAAGAACGGGAAGAACTGGTCGAACCGGAGGTGGAAATCGAATACGACCCGTATCGCAGTTTCAACCGCAGCAAACGGAGCGCGTTGGCCTCAGGAAAATAATTCATAAATCATAAATCATAAATCATGACACTCTATCCAAAGCTAATCATGGACGCACTGGCCAAAGTGCGCTACCCGGGAACAGGGAAAGACCTTGTGACGATGGGCATGGTAGAAGATAACATCCGGATCGACGGCAACAAAGTAAGCTTCTCGCTTCTTTTCGAAAAGCCGAACGACCCGTTTATCAAATCGGTGGTAAAAGCCGCCGAGACAGCCATCCTTACATACATAGGCGAAGAGGTGGAAATCAAAGGTAACATCACTGTGGAAGCCAAGCAAGCAGCCCGTCCCGAACCGGACAAGCTATTGCCGGAGGTAAAAAATATCATCGCCGTATCTTCCGGCAAGGGAGGTGTAGGCAAAAGTACGGTAGCTGCCAACTTGGCGGTGGCGCTGGCTCTGCAAGGCTACAAGGTCGGTTTGCTGGATGCAGACATCTTCGGCCCTTCGCAGCCCAAGATGTTCAATGTCGAAGAAGCCCGTCCTTATATGGTGGAAGTGGGTAACCGCGAACTGATCGAGCCGGCTGCCAACTACGGAGTGAAGTTGCTGTCCATCGGTTTCTTTGTCAACAAGGAAGATGCCGTCCTCTGGCGCGGTGCTATGGCAAGCAATGCCCTGAAACAGTTGATCGGCGACGCCAACTGGGGAGACCTGGACTATTTCCTGATCGACCTGCCACCGGGAACAAGCGATATCCATCTGACGATGGTGCAGACATTGGCTATCACCGGCGCCATCGTTGTCAGCACACCGCAGGAAGTGGCACTGGCAGACGCCCGCAAAGGTATCAGTATGTTTATGGGTGAGAAGATCAACGTGCCTGTATTGGGACTGGTCGAGAATATGTCCTGGTTCACGCCTGCCGAGCTACCGGAAAACAAATACTATCTGTTCGGCAAAGAAGGAGGCAAACGCCTGGCAGAAGAACTGAATATCCCGCTGCTAGGACAAATCCCCATCGTACAAAGCATCTGCGAAGGTGGAGACAACGGAAAGCCAGTCGCCCTCAATCCGGACAGCATCACCGGACAGGCTTTCCAGAAGTTAGCAGAGAATGTAGTGAAACAAATCGACTACCGTAACGAGCATTTAGATCCGACAAGACGGGTACAAGTTACGCATAAATAATATTTCAGGCACGGTTTTCACGAATTTCACGGTTTTTATTAATACAATATTACCGTGTAAGTCCGTGTAATCCGTGCCTGACTTATTATAAAGCATACCGCCTTAGGAAAGCGACCGTCCGATGGATTTCGGGATACATGATGATGTCTTCGTCTATGAAAGGAACTTCTTTGCGATACGCTTTCAGGAATTTCTCCAAGACAGGAGAAGTGCGCGCCGGACGGCGAAATTCGATGCCTTGCGCCGCGTTCATCAGCTCGATCGCCAGGATATGATCCAGGTTGTCCATAATCTTAAAAAGCTTCGTCGCTGCATTAGCCCCCATACTCACATGATCTTCCTGACCATTGCTGGACACGATCGAATCGCTGCTGGCTGCATAACAATACATTTTGTTCTGGCTGACCATGCTGGCTGCCGCATACTGCGGGATCATAAAACCGGAGTTCAGTCCGGGGTTGGCTACCAGGAATTCCGGTAAACCCCGGAGTCCCATAATCAATTGTGCCACACGCCGTTCGGAAATATTACCTAATTCAGCCAAAGCAATAGCGAGGAAATCATAGGAGATCGCCAACGGCTGACCGTGAAAATTGCCACCGGAGATAATCTTGTCCTCGTCGGGAAAAATTGTCGGGTTGTCCGTCACTGAATTGATCTCAGTCAGCAGTACACCGGAGACATATCGGATTGCATCTTTCGTCGCCCCGTGTACCTGCGGGATGCAACGGAACGAATACGGATCCTGCACATGTTCTTTCTTCCGACTGATCAGTTCGCTCCCCTCCAAGATACGGCGGAAAGCATCTCCCGTCTCGATCTGTCCGGGATGTGGCCGCATCTGTTGGATACAATCCATAAAAGGATCGATCCGCCCGTCGAAGGCTTCGAGCGACAGGGCAGCAATCAAGTCCGCCCGCTTCGACACGGCAAAAGCACGCATCAAGGCAAACACACCGTTGGCACTCATAAACTGCGTACCGTTCAGCAACGCCAGCCCTTCTTTACTCATCAGGCGTACCGGTTTCCAGGCAAACTCATCCAGGACACTGATAGCCTCCCTCTTTTTTCCTTTATAATATACGTCCCCCACTCCGATAAGAGGGAGGAAAAGATTCGCCAAAGGAGCCAGATCACCTGAAGCCCCAAGCGATCCCCGGTCATAGACGATCGGGAGTACGTCATTATTAAAGAAATCAAGGATACGCTGCACCGTTATCACCTGCACGCCACTATGCCCCAAAGACAAAGCATGCGCTTTCAACAGCATCATCAAGCGGACAATCACCGGGCTTACCTCATCGCCCACGCTACAAGCATGGCTCTTCACCAGGTTCTCCTGCAAGGTGCTGAGTTCATCCGGAGAGATATTCTTATTGCACAAGGAACCAAAACCTGTCGTGATGCCATAAAGCGGCTCATCCTGCGTCTCGATCTTCCGGTCCAGATAATCGCGGCAACGCTGGATGCGTTCCTTCACTTCCGGAGTCAGTTCCAACTTCATATTTCCGGTCAGTATCTCTTCGATACGTTCGAACGTCAGCGGTTCCGCCCCCACATAATGTACATTTCCCATAACTCTCGTTTTTTTAATTGCCCGTTGTCAATTATCAATTGTCAATTGCCCCTTCGCCCAATCCAGCAACTTCTTCTCTATCCGGATGGCTTCCGACTCGAGGTAATCGGCCTTCTCCGACATCCGCCGGACAAAGACTTCATCCTTTATGGATGTAAGATTGATACGGACATTCAACAAAGCCCCTAACACACAGGTACGAGCCGCCATCATAGCCACACAAGCATCAGTTACGGCATTCCGGTTTCCTTTGTGCGCCACATAGATAATCGTCTCCATCACCGAAGCAATCTCTTCGGCCACTTGCATCGGCACCATTGCCGCCTCTTTCGTAGCATCTTGGATCACCCGACTGCGTTCAGCCTTTTCCTCTTCCGTATCCTTCGGAAGTTTGAAGGCGGCAAACACACGGTCATATGCTTCGCTATCGCGGTCTATATCGCGGATCAGGCGTTCACGAATGAGAGCTGCTTCGGTCGCGATAGTCCTCATCTGGCCTTCCACATCGGCATATTTCTTTTTCCCGATCGTCAGGTTTGCCACCATCTCGGTTAGCGCTGTCGCAATAGCTCCGTTCAAGGCCGAGATACTTCCGCCCCCCGGAACAGGGGCACTACCTGCCGTTTCGGCAAGAAATCCTTTAATTGTCAAATCTACAAGCATAGTGTCTATTATTTAAGATTAAACATTTTATTCAGTTTCATTGTAAACAAATGATTTACGGATGTGGAACCTAGATGGCAAAGCCATACAAAATAATTGTCGTCTTGTAGGAGCAGGACCCTGCTCTGCCCATTGGATCTGGACAAGGCGGACGTTATTTTCATTGGGCGGAGTAGAACCCCGCCCCTACGAGCCGCCTTATCAATTCGCACCGGTGAATCATCTTTTACTCATACTATTTAATTTTTTATCCTGTCAAATAATATAAAGTACGCCATCTTTGATAACCGTGTCCACGATATTCATTCCTACATGATAAGGAAGGAACTTATAGGAAGGGAACTTCAACAAGATCAAGTCCGCCTTCTTTCCGACATCGATGCTGCCAATCACTTTCTCCCGTCCCAAAGCTGCCGCACCATTGATCGTAAGGGCGGTCAAAGCTTCTTCGGGAGTCATCTTCATCTGGATACAGGCGAGAGCGAACAACAGCGGGATCGAGCATGAGAAACAACTTCCGGGATTCAAATCGGAAGCTAACGCCACGGCACAACCGGCGTCTATCATCCGGCGTCCCGGAGCATACGGTTCCCCCAGTGAGAAGGCAGTAAGAGGCAACAAGGTCGCAATCGTCCCGGAACGAGCTAACCGCTTGATACCGGTATCGGGCACATGCAACAGATGATCGGCACTCACGGCTTTCAAGCGTACGGCTAACTCAGCACCGCCGAAAGGCACGATCTCGTCGGCATGGAGTTTCAGTTTAAAACGCTGGCTGCGGGCTGCTTTCAACAAACGTTCGCTTTGTTCGACTGAGAAAACGCCTTGTTCGCAAAAGACATCGCAGAAAGTCACGGAACGTTCCGCGCGGATGTGCGGCAACACCTCTTCTATTATGTAGTCGACATACGCATCCGTACGCCCGGCAAATTCAGGAGGAACGGCATGAGCCCCCAGGAAGGTGGATACCACATCCAACGGATGGTCATCATTAAGTTCTTTCATTACACGGAGCTGGATCAGCTCTGTGGCGAGATCGAGACCGTATCCGCTCTTTCCTTCGACGGTAGTAACTCCCATATCCATCATAGTATCGAGACGGTCATACGCATCCCCGAACAGATCGTCATAGCTGGTGCTCCGCGTCGCATTCATCGTATTGACGATACCTCCTCCCCGTTCCATGATCGACATGTAGCTGTCTCCTTTCATCCTCCAGGAAAACTCCTCTTCCCGGTAACCGCCAAAGACAAAATGCGTATGACTATCCACGAAACCCGGAAGAAGCGCGCGTCCGTTAGCATTTACTTCCAGATAGTCTTCAACATTCACTTGCCGGAGAACTTCTTCGGTCGGTCCCACATGCGTAATAATACCGTTCGATACGGCAACCGCCCCGTCCTCGATCACACCGACATCAGACATAGCCTTACCCTTCTTCGCTTCAAAACCGGAACAGGTCACCACCTGTGATGCGTTCCGTATCAATATCTTTTCATCCTCCATAGTCTATTCCATTATTCTGGCTTCCAACACCTGATCCATTGAAAAATCTTCCAGTCCCAAATAGTAAGAAGCCGTATCGATCAATGCCTCCATCGGGACTAACCCGATGATCTCGCTTCCGACGACCGGAACACCGTAGCGACGGGCCTCGATGCGTACCAGCTCGAAAGCACGGTAAAGGGCCGTACGGGTATAATCGGTCATATTGATCGAGACCTGCACGATACCGCGTTCTTTCAATTCCACTCCCATCGCCTTACAGTACCGGAGCCCGCCACCTATGAAACGGATCTTTTTGGCAATACTGCTCGCTATATCCAAATTTGCCGTCCCCAAATTGACATTATAAGCGACCAACGGCATACGGGCGCCAATTGCCACGGTTCCTGCCGACGGATGCCGCTCGGCAGGTCCGAAGTCCGGTTTCCATTCCGGCAACTTGATCTTTTCCGCCATCCCTTCAAATTCTCCCTTGCGGATAGCTGCCAGGTTCTCCCGATGCGGGGCCGAAGCCGATTTTTCATAAAGAAAGACCGGAATCTGGTACAAAGCCGCCACCTTTTCGCCCACTTCCCTGGAGAGCGCAATCGCTTCATCCATCGTACACCCTTTGATCGGGATAAAAGGAACGACATCTACCGCTCCCATCCGCGGATGCTGTCCGGAATGTTTCGCGAGGTCTATCAGTTCAACCGCCTGCCCGACGGCTTCGAGCAAAGCGTCTTTCAAGGCTTCCGGTTCACCGACAACCGTTACGACCAGTCGGTTATGATCCTCGTCATTGCTGTAATCCAACAGCTTTACACCGGCTTTGGCACGAAATTTATCTACTATCTTCTCTATCTTCTCCAAATCTCTTCCCTCGCTGAAATTGGGGACACATTCCATTATTTTACTCCAGGTACTCATACTTTGTGTTTTAAAGAGGTGCGTATAATATTTTGAATCAAATCTTCTTTCGGGATAAAAGGCAGTGTGATATGATACCGATCGCCATAGCTGTCATTAAAGGCGGTACAGGTCGACATGGCATTGGGATTACGGGCCCATGAACGGCGGGCCACTCCTCCCATCACATCCCAGAGCATGGCTGAACGAAGGATCTCGTCTACCCGCTCACTCCCGTCCAGCACCATCCCAAAACCACCGTTTATCGCTTTACCGATACCGACCCCGCCACCGTTGTGAAGCGCTACGAGACTCATGCCCCGTGCCGCATTTCCAGCAAAACATTGGACGGCCATATCGGCCATGACATTACTTCCGTCGTAGATGTTGGACGTTTCCCGGAAAGGCGAATCCGTCCCGCTTACATCATGATGGTCGCGTCCGAGCATGATCGGTCCGACTTCTCCGTCCCGCACCATGCGGTTGAAGCGGAGTGCGATATTCAACCGCCCTTCCGCATCTTGGTAAAGGATACGCGCTTGGGTTCCTACCACAAGCCGGTTCTTCCCGGCATCGCGAATCCAGTTGTAGTTATCCCGGTCTTGTCCGCGACGGGTCGGATCGATACAATCCATAGCTGCCTGATCGGTCTTTACCAAGTCTTCCTGTTTCCCGCTCAGGCATACCCAACGGAAAGGCCCGTAACCATAGTCGAACAGTTCCGGTCCCATAATATCTTCGACATAAGAGGGCCAGATAAAGCCGTCCTTCTCATCAATCCCGTTCCGGGAAATTTCTTTTACACCGGCATCATAGATGGCTTTCATAAACGAGTTTCCATAATCGAAGAAATACGTGCCGCGAGCCACCAATTTCTTGATTACCTCGAAATGGCGGTGCAGGGAACGGTCGACCAGCGAACAGAAACGGCCTGTATCGCAGGAAAGGAGTTCCGTACGTTCGGCAAAGGAGATACCAACGGGACAGTAGCCGCCTTCATAAACGGCATGGCAAGAGGTTTGATCGCTCAACAAGTCGATCCGGATCGCCTGTGATTCGGCAAATTCCAACAAGTCGACTATATTTCCGTGATAAGCGATCGAAATCGGTTCTTTTGTCTGCATCGCTTCTTGCGCCCTACGGAAAGCCTCTGCTTTATCATCGGTCACATGCTGTACCCAGCCCTGTGCGTAGCGGGTTTCGATACGGGAACTATCCACCTCGGCAATGATACTGGCAGCACCGGCTATAACGGCAGCTTTCGGTTGTGCGCCACTCATCCCTCCGAGACCGGAGGAGACAAAGATATATCCGCGCAAATCCCGATCTTGAGGAATACCTAATTTCTTCCGCCCCGCATTCAATAATGTGTTGAATGTACCGTGCACGATTCCTTGCGGCCCGATATACATCCAGCCTCCGGCTGTCATCTGCCCATAATTAGCGACTCCCATCTGGGCTGCTATATGCCAGTCTTTCTGGTTATCGAACATGCCGACCATCATGGAATTGGTAATTATCACACGAGGAGCATCCGGCCTGGAACGGAACAACCCCAGGGGATGCCCAGACTCGATCACGAGTGTCTGCTCGTTCGTCAGCATTTCAAGGTATTGCTTGATCAGGCGGTATTGCATCCAGTTCTGACAGACCTGTCCGGTCTCGCCATATGTAACCAGCTCGTATGGATAAAGAGCGATATCGAAACAAAGATTGTTATCGATCATCACCTGGAAGGCTTTTCCCTCCAGACATCGGCCTTTATACTGATCGACAGGTTTGGCCTTCAGATCTCCCTCCGGCCGGTAACGATATCCGTAGATGCGGCCACGGGTCATCAACTCTTCCATAAACTCCGGAGCCAGTACTTCATGCAATTCTTCGGGAATATAACGGAGCGCATTCTTTAAGGCCGTTTCTGTTTGGGCAGGCGAAAGTGAATAGCCGCGATCAGGAGCGCGGCGGATACCGGGAACAAAAGATGGATAAACCGGCAATTGGTTACTCAGGCGTACTTCCATAACATGACATTTTAAGGTGTTTGCTTACAATCTGTAAGTAAATAGCAGAAGTAAGAGGCCTACAAGATAAGCATTCTCTTTCATCTTGCCAACCTGCACTGTTATGTTTAGAAGCACAAAAAGGGCCATTCCCCAAACAGGAACGGCCCTTTTATATCAGATTAAAATGTATTCTTATTTACCTGCTTCAGCAGCTGCTTTCTTATTGATCTTTTTCTTCTGCAATTCGTAAGCGATAGGAGTTGCCACAAACAGAGTAGAATATGTACCAATGATGATACCTAACAAGATCGCGAACGTAAAGCTACGGATTGTTGCACCGCCTAAGATGAAGATACACAATACGACTACCAATGTTGTTAATGATGTATTGAAAGTACGGGACAAAGTCGAATTCAATGCATCGTTGATCACCTGGTAACGGTCACGCTTCGGATACAGACCGATTGTTTCACGGATGCGGTCGAACACAACCACGGTATCGTTGATAGAATAACCGATAATTGTCAAGATAGCCGCGATAAAGGTCTGGTCGACTTCCATAGAGAAAGGCAATACCTTCCAAAGCAACGTGTAGAATGAAATAATACACAAAGTCGTTACAGCTACAGAAGCGAATGCACCGACAGAGAATGAGATGTCGCGGAAACGAAGCAAGATGTAAGCCGCCATACAGAACATAGCGAATACAACAGCGAGGAACGCAGCATTCTTGATATCGTCTGCCATACTCGGTCCCACCTTCTGTGAGCTCTGGATATACTGATCCGTGAACTGAGCCAATGTCGTTCCTTCCGGAAGCAATGACTTGACACCTTCAAACAATTTATTTTCGATTTCCTGGTCAATAGCCGGATCGTTGTCCTCGATCTTATAGTTGGTGGATACACGGACTTGGTCGGGAGTACCGATCTGGATAACACTAACGGAACCGTCCAACTGCGCATCCAACAGATTGCGGACTTCGTCAGTCTTCACATCCTGGGCGAAACGAATCACATAGTTACGTCCACCGGTGAAGTCGATACCGTTGTTCAACCCGATAGTAGACATGGAGATCGCACCTAAAACGATGATAACAACCGGAATCAAATAGCCTACTTTACGAGCTCCGAGGAAGTTAATCTTCGGATTCGTCAACAAGTCTTTCGTAATAGAAGTCGTAAAGGTTACGTTCTTCAGTTTATCTTTAGCCAACAGTGCTTCATAGACGATACGAGTCAAGAAGACAGCCGTCAGGAAGGATGCAAACAAACCGATGATCATCGTCGTGGCAAAACCACGGATAGGACCTGTACCAAAGTAGAACAACACAACACCAGTGATGATAGAAGTCAAGTTCGAGTCAAAGATAGCAGAGAATGCGTTGCTATAACCATCAGCGATTGCTTTGCTCAATGATTTGCCGGCACGAAGTTCTTCTTTTGTACGTTCATAGATCAACACGTTGGCATCGACAGCCATACCCAGTGTCAACACCATACCGGCAATACCCGGCAATGTAAGGACAGCCTGGAAAGAGGCAAGGATACCCATTGTGAAGAAAATGTTCAATACCAAAGCACCGTCGGCGATCAAGCCCGGAAGGACTCCATAGAAGGCACACATATAGAACATCAGCAGAACCAAAGCCAAAACAAATGAGATAACACCGGAGTTGATAGCTTCCTGACCCAAAGACGGACCGACAACGTCTTCCTGTACGATATGTACGGAAGCTGCCATCTTACCAGACTTCAACACGTTAGCCAAGTCCTTCGCTTCTTCCGGAGTAAAGTGGCCTGTGATCTGAGAACGTCCACCTGTGATTTCCACCTGTACGTTCGGAGCCGAATAAACCATATCGTCAAGAACGATAGCAACCGCTTTACCGATATTTTCTTTTGTCAGACGCGCCCATGCTTTAGCACCTTCTGCGTTCATCACCATATCGACAACCTGTTCGGAACGTCCGGCCTGCTGAACGAAGTCTGCATTGGCATCCGTAACGACATCCCCACCTAAGGCCGGCGTACCGTCACGATTCGTTTTCTTGATTGCATATAAATAAAAGAACTGTTCTTTTTCATCAATAGCCTTTACCCCCCATTTCAAAGAAAGGTTACGCGGAAGAAGATCCTTCACCTGCTTCATGTTCAAGTATTCATCGATCTTAGCCATATCTTTCTTATCAGCAATACCGACAACCGGACCGGATGCCAACTGTCCGTTATACTGATTGATCTGCAGAACGGCGAACAACGGATGCAGCTTTGCAAATTCTTCCATACTTTGGGCAGCCTGTGCTTCAGGTTTGTCTTCACCGATCTTAGCCAGCAAAGAGTCTGCGTCGTTAGTTGTTTCGGCGGCAGCATTGTCGGCAACCACTTCGCTTGTTGCTTCGACAGTTGTTGTTTCCGAACCTTCGGCAGCAGTATCATCCGATTTCAGGATTGTAGCCAACATATTATCGGCAGCAACCAGCTGCTGGTAGATTTCCGGCAAGTCGTATGTTTCCCAGAATTCGAGGTTGGCACTACCCTGTAACAATTTACGCACACGTTCCGGTTCTTTCACTCCCGGAAGTTCAACCAAGATACGACCGGCAGTTTCCAGACGCTGGATGTTCGGGGACACCACGCCGAAACGGTCGATACGAGTACGCAATACGTTAAATGAATTATCGATAGCACTCTGCAACTCATCCTTCAATACGGCAATAACCTGTGCATCCGAGCTCTGCGGAGTGATTTTGTCTTTCAATTCGAAAGTACTGAAAATAGCGGATAAACGGGCGCCATTATCTAATTTCTTATACTCTTCTGCAAATAGATCAATAAAGTCCTTCTGACTCGCAGCTTGGTTCTCATAGGCCAAATCCAATGCTTTGTTGAAGTTCTCATCCTGGTTGTTGTTTGAAAGCGAGCGGATTACATCAGCCACATTCAATTCCAGAACGACGTTCATACCGCCCTTCAAGTCAAGTCCTAAACTAATTTCCATTTCACGGCACTCCTTGAGCGTATAGCCCAACCATACCTTCTGAGTAGATAACGAGTCCAAATAAGAACTCTCTTTTACCGGATCTCCACCTGCATACTCAGCGGCTTTACTGTTGTAATGTCTTGTCACAAACGAGAATGACAGATAAAACATACAGACAAGCGTAAGTAACACCGCAAAGACCTTTACAAATCCTTTGTTTTGCATTTGAATCTTATGTTTATGTTATTATTCGTTTTTTCACAGGGTGCAAATATAGGCTTTTTTTCTTTGTCCAACAGTAATTAGATTAATTTATTTGTCACACTCTTAGTTTATTTCAGCCACAATTATATATCTTTGCCCGTAAAAAACATAAGTAAAGAATAACCATGAAGCAACTTTTATTATTAACACTATTTATCCCGACCCTACTCTGGGCTCAGGACGATTCCAAGTATTTAGCCGGAGCTGTTCCCCTCGAGAATGGTAAAGTAGTATTTGCAAAAGAGATAAACGCACCTTCTTTTTCAAAAGATGAAGTATATGACAGAATGTTGGACTGGGCAGACGGTTTCTTCAGTGAAGACGGTAACCGCGTCGTCTATTCCGACAAGGCAAAAGGCGACATCGCCGCTGTAGGACAAGCCAATCTGGTGTTCCAGAGCACGGCCCTTTCTTTGGACCGTACGGAAATGAACTATCGTGTCACGATGGAATGCGAGAACCAGAAATGTGTTATGAAAGTAGCCGGTATCCGTTACGAATATAATGTATCTTACCAGCGTGAGCCGGAAAAATACACTGCCGAAGAATGGATTACCGATAAATATTGTTTGAACAAGGATAAGACCAAACTGAATCGGGGCAACGGCAAGTTCCGTAGAAAGACAGTCGATTTCATTGACGAAATGTTCGCTTCCGCCTCTGCCGCTTTAGGCGCACAGGTAGCCGCCAATGTAGTTCCGGCAACTCCGGTCACTCCGGCCCGGACTGTGACACCTGCCCAGGCCACCCAACCGGCAACTCCGGTTCCGGCAAAAGAAGGATATGTGGCTTTTGCCGCCGACAAGGTTCCGTCTACATTACTACAGATGTTACCGGAAAGTGACATGCAGGTCGCATCTGCCGGTAAGCCGGATACAAAAGAAACATCCGCCCAGTGGAAAGGCACGGGTAATATGTTCGGCAAATCGATCGCCTCGATCGCTATCAGCAAAGACAGTCCTGTTTATAAAGAAATAGACAACAACGACACATACAGCCTGTCTTTCTTCAAAAAAGGTGAAAACGGGGATGCCTGGTTGATCATCGACTGCCGCAAGCAGGGCGAAACGGCAGAAGGTGGGCAGATAACCGTTATCGGTGAAATCATTAATGTATGGATGAAATAGCCAGGATATGAAAAAACTGTTTTTCCTTCTATTGATTATGTTCCCTGCGCTGGCAATGGCACAGGGACATAAAGGTGAAGTCGACGAGTGTGCTCCGATGAAAAACGGGAAAGTATGCTATCGCGACACTGTCCATGTGAATGATATGAGCCAGGACCAGATATTCGAAGTAATCAATCAATGGGCGAAGAAAAGCTATGCAAAAGATGTATTCCTGTCGAATGTCAACTCCAAGAAGTCGAAAGGGACTATCAATGTTTCTTCCAAAGTCGAGATGCTGTTGAATGACACGGACAAAACGATCATCAAATACAAGATGAAGATCAGCTGCCATGACAACAGTTACTCGGCTGAAGTAAGCAATATCGTTTACCAATACGATCCTCTGAACAATAAGAAGTTCAAAACGTATTCTGCAGAAAGCGTAATCGCCAATAATGGCAAAAGCAATACAGTTGCCTTGATCAAGGACCCGAAGCTGTTCTGCAACGCCACGTTCTTCTTCGTCGAGAACCTGTTCGCCGATATCCTGGATGCAGTAAACGATGCAGAACTGTAGCATGAAAAGTTAATTCCATAAGCATGGAACATAAGTTTCATACCTATGAAACAAAAGTTCCATAGGTATGAAACAAGAATTCCCCTATAGAGAAACGATGGTTTCTTTATAGGGGAATTTCTCATATACTATAATGTAGGAGCCGAGGCATCCTTATCTTTCTCGTCCGGCTTGATGATGTTCTTGACGGTTTCACCGATCGGCAGTTTATCTAATACGCCGAGACTCGGAGCAACCGTCTTCACCAGTTGGTTAAGGAAGTTGCCGGTAGCGCCGTTTCCACCATCGAATACAGTAATATTGCCTAGGTTGATATGCTCGAATGCCTTCACCTGTTCGCCTGCGATCTCTTTCCACTGGTCGACCATCTTGTACTGGATCGCAATCGCCGGATTCGATTCGGCAGCTTCGACCATCGCCCGGAAGCCATCGGCTTCGGCCAGTAATGACTTCTTCTTACCGTCAGCCTCGGCTTCCAGCTTCATACGGATGGCAGAGGCTTCGGCCTCTGCCTGTGCCAACAGGGCCTTCGCGCGTGCTTCCGCTTCACGGATTGTCTTTTCGGCAACAGCATCGGCTTGCAGGATAGCTTCCTGTTTAGCAACTTCGGCAGGAACGATCTTTTGGGCTTTCAAAGCTGATTCGACCTTTTTTGCCTTTGCTTCTTCCACTTCCTTCTGGGCAATCTCGCGGGCAGCCTGGACAGCGGCTTCCGAACGGGCAGCGGCTTCACCAGCTTTTTTATCGGCATCCGCCTGTGTCACGGCAAGTTCGGAATTAGAAAGTGCGATATCTTTACCGGCTTCATTTCGTCCGATGGCGGCTTTCTTCTCTGCATCGGCCTTTTTGATTTCCATATCGGAGTTCAGTTCGGCAATACGGCTTTCCTTTTCCGTGTTGGCCTTCTCGATATTAATATTCTTCTCGGCCTCTGCCTTTGCAACCTGAGACTCCTTTTCGGCATTGGCGATGGCTACCTGAGAGATACGATCCTTATCGGCATTGGCCACCGAGATCTCCTGCTGCTTCTTGGTTTCGGCAATAGCGATATCCTGATCCTTGCGGGTTTCGGCAACTTTTGTTTCACGTTCCTTAATCTGGTTGGCAATTTTGATGGCTCCTAACTTTTCCTGTTCTTCGATGTTGGCCTGCGCCTCGTTCAAGGCTTTGCTTTCGGCTTCTTTACCGAGATTGACGATATAGTTGGCGGCATCACGAATATCACTGATGTTGATATTCATCAGATAAAGACCGAACTTGCGAAGTTCCGTATCGATATTCTCGCGTACCTTGGACAGGAATTTATCACGATCGGAATTCAATTCCTCGATTGTCATATCGGCAATCACCAGACGCATCTGCCCGTAAACGACATCCGTAATCAAGTTTTGTTTATCTTCAGACTGCAACCCGAGCAAACGTTCGGCTGCGTTCTGCATCACTTCGGGATCGGTACTGATGGCAACCGTAATAGTTGTCGGCACGTCCACGCGGATATTCTGGGCAGACAAGGCGCCGGTCAGTTTACAATCGATCTGCAAAGGTTTCATGGAGAGGAATTCGTATCCTTGAATAATCGGCCATACGAAAGCAGCACCTCCATGATAAAGCTTGGCAGACTTTTCCCCTGAAGTTTTACCATAAACCACCAATACCTCATCACTCTTACATTTCCTGTAACGCGAGAGGATACCGATAAACGAAATGATGACCACTACAACCAATATAGCGACCATGATTAACATTTCCTGTGTCATAATTTTAATAGATTTGTTATTTACTGAATATACATAATTCCCGATTCCACTTTGACGATCGCAGCCCTGTCACCAGTCTGATATTTCCGGTTCTCAAGCGAGCGGACATCCATTTCACGCAAGGCTCCATTAACGGCAATCTGCACAATATAGCGATCCCCATCATGCGCATAGATCGTGCACTCCCTCCCCAACAAAGCTTCCGGTTTCTCCGGCTTATTCTCTTTCTGCAATTGCCAGGCTTTCTTATACAGGAACCAGAGAACAAACACAAAGACAAGTCCTACCAGAATACCGGCCACATAAGACGAGATATCCGTTCCCTGTGTGATATACATATACCATCCCATACCGATGCAGAAATGCGTCAGTCCCTTAAAAGAAATGACACTGCCGATATCGGCATCCATATCGACATCCGTATCGATTTCACCAAAAAAGATGGAGACAATAAACTGAATCAGAAAGATCGCCGTAGCAACGAGGGCCACCGTAAGGAAGATTGTGCTTGTCATGATCGCCTTAATTTAATTAGGCTGGTAAGATATGAAAAAAATCAGTTTCCTGCAACCGATTTCTTATTTTCAATCACCCTCTTTCAATTGCAAATAACACCACATCGGATAATGGTCGGAATAACGAACCTTGTCGATCGTGCAGTTGATTGGTTTCATATTGGCGGAATGCAGGATATTGTCGATCCGGAACCAGAAGAAGTTTTCATTGTAAGTAACTCCGACACCACGGCCAGAAGCGGCATAAGCATCTTTCAGCGGTCCCTGGATCGTACGATGGGCATAAGAAATAGGTGTATCGTTGAAGTCACCGCAGACCAATATATAATCGGTATCGATCTTTTTAATTTCCCCGGCAACTGCTCTCGCCTGGCGGGCACGTATCTGGAAGGCCGGCCCCAACTTCTGTTCGATGGAACTTCTCAGGCCGTCGAGCGTTTCGGAATTCAGATTCTTGATAAATGCGGAGTAATGGCTCCGGTCCTCCATCGTCAGCTTGAACGACTCCAAGTGGTTATTGATTAAAGTCAGCTTCTTTCCGTTTATATTCAGTTCATGGATGGACGAGCCGTTGAAAGAGCTCTCATACTTGATCTTACGGGACTTGGAGATCGGGTATTTGGAAAACACGGCTATATTGAATTTGAGCGTACCGGAGGTTCCGATCGGGATAATGGAGCGATACCTATACATCTTCAAGGCATTGGCGATCTTCTGATTCGTCAAAAAGTTCTTGGAAGTACCTACTGCATATTCCTGCAGACATACGATATCCGCACCAGAATTCGCAATATACCGTATGATCGGATTCGGAGAATCTTCCGTATGGCCTTTATAACCGAATCCCATGACATTATAAGTCAAGACTTTCAGTACGTTCTCTTTCGGGATATCGCTCATTCTGTCATGGAAAGGGAAATAACGGGTTACAGGCCCCTTACAGATCAGAAACGAACATAGTCCGACCAATACGAACCGCCACTCCCAAAGGAACAGCCAATAAATAACAAAACAGAGGTTCAAAACGCAGAACACAGGAAATCCCAACCCAAGATAAGAGAAGAGCACACTCCTGTCCGGTGAAATCCTGTCCGAGAAGGCCGAAGCAATGAATAGCAGGATCACTATCACATTGGCAGTACCGACTACAGATTTAAACAGAATCCTGATCGCTTTAAACCGCTCGCTCATTTTTTGCTAGCCTCAAATAGTTTTTTCTTTTCTTCTGCCGAAAGGCTTTCGTAACCGGAACGTTTTAATTTATCCAATATTGCATCCAGATCGACTGTTTCCCGATGTTTACGGGCATTATATTCATAATCGGTCTCCGGACGTTTATAGGTCACACGCATTTTGGGTTTCCTTTTTCCCAGATTCACCACCCAGTCGAGCAGGCGGTTCATAGGGGCTGTCAAATCTTTGCCTTCCTTGATCCGGGCAGCAAACCAAATACCGAACAACGCTCCTCCGATATGGGCGATATGACCGCCGGCATTCGTCGATGTAATGGCCAGCAAGTCTATCACAAATGTAAACAGGGCCAGATAAATCAGCTTGATCCTTCCGATCAGGAACAGACCGATCTCCAAATCTTTCCGGTAGAAAGAGACGGCAAACACAATGGCCATAACCGAAGCTGACGCACCCATCAAATAACTATAAGCAGCAACTGTACGGAAATAAGGGAATATGTTGTATGCCACAAGAAACAAGACCGCCCCGGCAATACCTCCCAACAGATACAAACCTCCTAATTGCCGCTCACTGAAAAAAGTAAGGAACAAACCGCCAAACCAATATAACCACAGCATATTAAACAGAATATGCAAGAAGTCGAAATGCGTGAACATATAAGTGATGATCGTCCACGGCCGGTACAGAAGCAATTCGGGAGACGAAGGCACCTGTAGATACTGCAAAAACGGGAAACCACTCAGATTGAACAGCATCAGGATCACACTTGTCAACCGTATAATAACAAACAATCCGACATTGATATAAATCAGTTTTGCCAGGATATTACCGGAATTGAAAGTCCGTTTGAGATTAATAAAAATATCGCCCATTGCCTATATCTTTCTTTTTCCAATATCGAACCAGGAAATAACCGAACAACATACCACCCAAATGTGCAAAATGCGCCACCGAATCACCACCGTTGTTAGCAACCCCCATAAACAATTCGGCCAATCCGTAAAAGATCACGAAGTATTTGGCTTTGATAGGAATCGGGATGAACATCAGATACAACGGAACATTCGGGAATAACATGGCAAACGCCAGCAAAATACCGAATACAGAACCCGAAGCACCGATCGTAATCAGATAGTTCAACGAAGGATCTCCTGCAACCAGCTGTGCCAGCGTAACCCCGTTCGCACTTGCGAAAGAATGAACGGAATACAGCCAAACCAACTCCTGCGTGATACCCGCACCGATACCCGTCACCATGTAAAAGGTTAGGAAGCGCTTCGGTCCCCAGACATTCTCCAGCACACGCCCGAACATATACACACCAAACATATTGAAAAACACGTGCGCAAACGAATGGGTATCATGCATGAACATATAAGTCACAAACTGAAAAGGATAGAAATCCTTCACACCCGGAAAGTGCAGTCCGAATAACTGGACTAAATCAATCCCGACTTTAGGTAAAACAAGGCTCGCTACCCAAAACAACAGGTTGATAATGATAAGGTTTTTCGTAACCATCGGGATGCTGCTCAGGAATCCCGAACTATTTTGATTCATCATATATTTATCAATTTAAGGACAAAGGTATATATATTTTGGTAGTTTTCTGACAAAATAGCACTAAAACATAGTAAATCAATAAAAAAAACTCTTTTTTTCTTTGCGATATATCAAAATAGAATTACATTTGACACCGACTTTTTAGGCTATCACAAAAATTGTTTAATATATTAATTATCAAACCATCATGAACAAAACAGAATTTATCAATGCTGTAGCGGAAAAATCCGGTTTAAGCAAAGTTGATGCAAAGAAAGCTGTAGAAGCTTTTGTTGAAACAGTATCTAGTGAATTAAAAGAAGGCGGCAAAGTAGCCCTTTTAGGTTTTGGTTCTTTCTCTGTTGCTGAAAAAGCTGCACGTAAAGGTGTTAACCCGAAGACTAAACAACCAATCGAAATTCCGGCACGCAAATCAGTTAAATTTAAAGCTGGTGCCGAATTGACAGAAATCATCAAGTAAATTAGTCTCACACTCTCAATAGTAAAAAGGCACTCCACCATCGGAATGCCTTTTTTATTGCATGCCGGTTACTTTATCAAATCATAGTTATCTCTTTCCAACCCACACCAATCTTATGGTTTTTACAAAATAAACCTGTACCTTTGCAGACAAAATAAATCCGAACATATACTAAACGAATATGGTTATCGAACAACAGATTACCGGTGCGATTATTACCGGCATAAAAGAACTGTATGGCGCCGATGTAACGGCCAACCAGGTGCAACTGCAAAAGACAAAAAAAGAGTTCAAAGGACATCTGACTCTGGTAGTTTTTCCCTTCCTCCGCATGTCGAAGAAATCACCGGAACAGACAGCTCAGGAAATTGGCGAATACCTGCTCCAGCATGAACCGGCTGTAGCCGAATTTAATGTAATCAAAGGATTCCTCAACCTGACCATCGCTTGTGCCTGCTGGATCGATTTATTAAACGGGATCAACGGACAGCCGTCATACGGGATCGTTCCCGTAACGGAACAGTCTCCGCTGGTCATGATCGAATATTCTTCCCCCAATACCAACAAGCCGCTCCACCTCGGACACGTACGCAACAACCTGTTGGGTTACAGCCTGTCCGAGATCATGAAGGCAAACGGCAATAAAGTGGTAAAGACGAACATCGTAAACGACCGCGGTATCCATATCTGCAAGTCCATGCTCGCCTGGCAGAAATGGGGCAACGGCGTGACTCCCGAAACGGCCGGCAAGAAAGGCGACCACCTGATCGGTGATTTCTATGTCCTTTTCAGCAATAAACTGAAAGAAGAGACTGCCGCTCTCGAAGCAAAAGGCATGACAAAAGAAGAAGCCGAAGCCGCTTCTCCCCTGATGGCCGAAGCACGCGATATGCTCCGCAAATGGGAAGCCGGCGACAAGGAGGTACGTGCTCTTTGGGAAATGATGAACAACTGGGTGTACGCCGGATTCGACGAGACATACAAAATGATGGGCGTAAACTTCGATAAGATCTATTACGAATCACAGACCTACCTGGAAGGTAAGGGCAAAGTGCTGGAAGGACTCGACAAGGGCATTTTCTACCGCCGTGAAGACGGTTCCGTATGGGCAGACCTGACAAAAGACGGCCTGGATGAAAAACTGCTGCTCCGTGCCGACGGCACTTCCGTCTACATGACACAGGATATCGGAACTGCCAAATTGCGTTTCGACGACTATCCTATCAACAAAATGATCTATGTGGTAGGAAACGAACAGAACTACCATTTTCAGGTATTGTCCATCCTGTTGGATAAATTAGGTTTCGAATTCGGCAAAGGCCTTGTACATTTCTCTTACGGCATGGTCGAACTGCCGGAAGGCAAGATGAAAAGCCGCGAAGGAACGGTTGTTGATGCCGACGACCTGATGGAAGAGATGGTAGGTACAGCCCGCGAAATCTCGCAGGAATTGGGCAAAGTGGACGAGATGACACCGGAAGAAGCCGAAAACATTGCCCGCATGGTCGGCCTCGGTTCCTTGAAATATTTCATTCTGAAAGTGGATCCGCGCAAGAACATGACCTTCAACCCGAAAGAATCGATCGACTTCAACGGTAATACCGGTCCGTTCATCCAATACACCTACGCCCGCATCCGTTCCGTTTTGCGTAAAGCAGCCGAGCAGGGCATCGTTTTACCGGAACAACTACCGACAACGACTACTATCTCCGAAAAGGAAGAAAACCTGATCCAGATGATAGCCGACTACGCTTCCGTCGTTCGCGAAGCAGGAAAGGAATACAGCCCCGCCCTCATCGCCAACTACACATACGACCTGGTAAAAGAATACAACCAGTTCTATCACGATTTCTCTATCCTCCGCGAAGAGAATGAAGAAGTGAAGGAGTTCCGCCTTGTCCTCTCCGCCAACGTAGCCAAGATTGTCAAATCGGCCATGTCGTTATTGGGGATCGAGGTTCCGGAAAGAATGTAATAATAAGCAAAGATCATGATCAAAAGCCTATACAGAAAGCTGCTGAGTGAGAAACAACGGATCGCTCTTCATTATGCCCTTTATAAAATAGAGGCCGCATTTTTGAAGGGCGACCGATATGAATGCTGTTGTTGCGGCAAATCATCCCGCCGCTTCCTTTCGCATGGCGACAAAGGGCCACGCAAAAATATCAAATGCCCGCATTGCCTATCATTGGAACGAACCCGGATATTGTGTATGTATCTCCGGAACGAAATACTCGACAAGACGGAAAGACCGATAAGTATCCTCCATTTTGCCCCGGTCAAAGGGTTGAAAGATTTCCTGAAGAGTTCTCCTCATGTCTCGGTCTATCACGATGCCGACATCAATCCGAACGTAGCGACCTACCAGTGCGACATCACACAGATGCCATACGCCGACAACACATTCGACTTGATTATTTGTTCGCACGTGCTCTATTGCGTACCGGAAGATGAAAAAGGAATGCAGGAGATCCATCGCGTCTTGAAACCCGGAGGAAGGGCATTACTTGTCGACACATGGCTGGACGGTCCGACACAGGATTTGAGTCAATTGCCCGCCTCAGAAAGGAAAGCTATATCGGGAGATGCTACTTCTTGTAGGCTGTATGGACGGAAAGATATCCTTGAGACCTTGCACAGTTATGGTTTGGATGGCCGGATCATCGACTACACCAAACAACTTTCTTCTGAATTCATCGAAAAACAATCTCTTCACGATGCGTTCGATTCCGAAATTCTCGATTGCACGAAATGCTCCTGAGCGAGGCATATCCTAATACCCAAAATGGCGGAAACCATTCGTAAGCCGCCATACACTAATCGTTCCACATCTGTGAAAAGACGAGGAGGAGGTGTGTCAAAATCTCCTCCTCAATTTGCTTAGCTTATGCTTATTTCTTACGGGCAACTCTCTTCTTTGTCGCCGGCTTTTCACCCGCTTCCGCTATGATCTTCTTACAATCTTCCAGTGTCAGGGAAGCCGGGTCGGTTATCGTCTTCGGAATACGATAGTTCGCTTTCTGATAAGAGATATAAGGACCAAAACGACCTTTCAGGATTTCCATCTCCGGATCTTCCTCAAACTTCTTGATAAACCGTTGTTCGTCTTTTTCCCTTTTACCATCGATCAGGGCGATTGCTTCCTCAGCCGTGATCGTAAGCGGATTCAAATCTTTCGGAATAGAAACGAATTTACCGTCATGACGGATAAACGGCCCGAAACGACCGACGGCAGCCACCATCACCTTACCTTCATATTCACCGACCGTACGAGGAAGGTCGAAGAGTTTCAAAGCCTCTTCCAATGTAATCGTATCGATGGACTGGCCTTTCATCAGAGAGGCAAACTGAGGTTTCGGCGCCTCTTTGTCGTCAGCATGGGCCACTCCGATCTGAACGACAGGACCGTAACGTCCGATCTTCACAAACACCGGATTTCCGCTCTTCGGATCGATGCCTAGTTGACGTTCCCCTACTTTATGTTCGGTCTTAACGGCAGCCGTAGCCTCTACGATCGGATGGAAAATTTTATAGAATTTATCGATAGCTTTTGTCCAGACCAGTTCTCCTTCCGCAACCGAGTCGAATTCCTTTTCTACGCTGGCCGTAAAGTTGTAATCCAAGACATCCGGGAAATACTCCATAAGAAAGTCGTTTACTACCGTACCGATGTCGGTCGGCATCAGTTTATTGCGGTCGGCCCCGACCATCTCAGTCTTCTCCGTCTCCTTGATCTTTCCCTTGGACAGCGAAATAATCGTGTAAGTACGTTCCACGCCTTCCTTATCTCCTTTCACCACATATTCGCGGTTCTGGATCGTCTGGATAGTCGGTGCATAGGTGGACGGACGTCCGATACCCAGTTCCTCCAAACGGCGAACCAGGCTGGCTTCCGTATAGCGCGGAGGCCGTTGCGTGAAACGTTCTGTTGCCACGATATCTTTCAACGACAGGACTTCATGAAGTTTTACCGGAGGAAGCAAGCCGTTTTCCTGTTCTTTCTCCACTTCGTCGTCGTTACTTTCCATATAAGCCTGAAGGAAACCTTCGAAACTGATCACTTCGCCGACAGCGACAAAACGTTCCGTCTGCCCGCTAATACCGACCGAAATAGTCGTGCGCTCCAATTCGGCATCCGCCATCTGGCAAGCGATCGTACGTTTACGGATCAGTTCATACAGCTTCTTTTCCTGCGAAGAGCTTCCTGCCTCCACATTACTGATATAGGTCGGACGAATCGCCTCATGCGCTTCCTGTGCTCCCTTGCTTTTGGTATGATATTGGCGGAACTTATAATATTTCTCACCGTATGTTTCAATAATAGCCTCTTTCGCCGTACCCAATGCCAGATCACTCAAGTTCACGGAGTCAGTACGCATATAAGTGATCAATCCTGATTCATATAAACGCTGTGCGATCATCATCGTCTGCGACACGGAGTATCCTAACTTACGAGCCGCTTCCTGCTGCAAAGTGGAAGTCGTAAAAGGAGGAGCTGGCGATTTCTTTACCGGCTTCGTCGTGATATCGTCAATCGTAAACGAAGCATTCTTACAGGATTCCAAAAAGGCTTCCACCTCTTTCTTATCCTTTAAACGGCGATTCAACTCAGCTTTCAACACCGTCGTTCCATCAGGCAGGATGAAATTTGCAATCACCCGGAAAGCCGCCTCACTCACAAATTCATTGATCTCCCGCTCCCGCTCCACAATCAGACGAACAGCCACCGATTGTACGCGCCCGGCCGATAAAGCCGGCTTTACCTTACGCCATAAAATCGGCGAAAGTTCGAATCCCACGATACGGTCCAACACACGGCGTGCCTGTTGGGCGTTCACCAAATTAATATTGATATCACGTGGGGTTTCAATAGCATGCAGAATGGCATTCTTAGTAATTTCATGAAAGACGATACGTTTGGTATTTTCGGGTTTCAGTCCCAACACTTCATACAGATGCCAGGATATTGCTTCTCCCTCGCGGTCCTCATCGGAAGCGAGCCATACCTGTTCGGCCGACTTGGCTTCGGATTTTAGTTCGCTGACCAGCTTCTTTTTGTCGGCCGGAATCACATACTGCGGAGTATAGTCATGTTCGATGTCAATACTAAACTCTTTCGTCTTCAGATCGCGGATATGACCATAGCTCGACATAACCTTATAATCTTTTCCGAGGAACTTTTCAATGGTTTTTGCCTTAGCGGGTGACTCCACTATTACCAGATTCTTTTGCATAATAACGTCTTATCTTTTTGAAATCGGATGCAAACTTACACAAAATCTATGATTTATGATTTATCATTTATGATTTATGATTTAAATTTGCACTTTATCTGCCCAAATCGGCATCTATAATTCATAAATTATAAATCATAAATCTCGAGATGGAAACTATTAAACAACTCATTACCGACGGTAAAACAGATGAAGCAATCCGTTTGTTGGACGAATACATAGAAAAAAACGCATCTTCCGATGAAGCGTATTATTTACGTGGCAATGCCTATCGCAAAAAAGGGGATATCCGGCAGGCCCTGAACAACTATCTTACAGCGATGGATCTGAACCCCGACAGCCCCGCACAAATCGCCCACGATCAACTGATTTCAATCATGAACTTCTACAACAAAGACATGTTCAACCAATAAGAAAGGCCGCATCTATCACAGACACAGCCTTTCGATGTTAAATCAAAACTATTATGAATAAAAAAAATTTACTTCAATAAAGAGCAGGGACAAAGATTATCTTTCTCAATATCTTTGAAATAGTTATATGTACCGACTTTAAGATCTGCGCAGGCAGCTTCATCGGCAACAATAATTCCCTTCGGATGCATCTGTAAAGCTGTGATAGTCCACATCTGGTTTACCGCACCTTCAACAGCCTGCTGCAAAGCACGAGCTTTGTTGTGACCGTTCACCATGATCAGCACCTCTTTTGCATCCAACACCGTAGCAACACCGACCGTAACGGAAGTCTTCGGAACTTTGTTGACATCGTTGTCGAAGAAACGGGAATTAGCGATGATCGTATCAGTTGTCAAAGACTTTACACGGGTACGGGAAGATAAAGAAGAACCCGGCTCGTTGAAAGCGATATGTCCGTCAGGACCGATACCGCCCAGGAACAGATCCACGCCACCGGCAGCTTTCATCTTTTCTTCGTAAGCAGCACATTCGGCTTCCAGATCTTCTGCGTTTCCATTCAGAATATTCACATTCTCCGGCTTGATGTCGATATGGCTGAAAAAGTTATTCCACATGAAAGAATGATAGCTTTCAGGATGATCTTCCGGCAAACCTACATATTCGTCCATGTTGAAAGTGATGATATTCTGGAAAGAGATCACACCCTGTTTGTTCAGTTCGATCAGATTTTTGTACATGCCCAAAGGAGATGAGCCGGTAGGCAAGCCCAATACAAATGGTTTCTCTGCCGTAGGATTCGCTTTCTTAATCTTAGCAGCGACATAATTAGCAGCCCACTTTGATAGTTGCTCGTAATTAGGTTCAATAATTAGTCTCATACGTTTACGTTTAATTTAATTCTTTCGTGCCTAAAGGTAACACCTTTATTCTATCTAACCAAGAATTTTCCATTTTCAATTCTCTATTTTCAATTTTCTGGCCATTTCTTCTCCCAAAGCCCAACATTCTTCATACTTATCTGCCTTCAGAGCTTGTTTCTGCTCAACCGGAGCCCCTACAACTTCCCATTTCATCTTCTCACCGAATGCCGCTAAGTTTTTCACCGCAGCTCCCGCCCAGGTGAAAGAGCCGAAATAACCGTAAAGACGATGTTTCACTTCACGTGTTTCGATCTTATCCAGAATTGATTCGATTTCCGGGAACAGGCGGTTACTGTAAGTCGGACTACCGATTATCAATCCCTTATATTTGAAAATATCTTTCAAGACATAAGATGCAGGGCTCTTGCTCACATTGTGCATGACGATATTCTTCACCCCGTTCGCGGCCAAAGAAGCGGCAATCGCTTCTGCCATCTGTTCAGTATTGCCATACATGCTACCGTACACGATTGTCGCACCTTCTTCACCTTCATAACGGCTCATACGGTCATAAATATCGATCGCCTTCGCTGCATATTCACGCCAAACCGGGCCGTGAGTCGAACAAATCGTCCGGATATCCAAAGCCGACAACTTCTGCAAAGCACGCTGTACCGGATTTCCATATTTACCGACGATATTGGAATAATAACGGAGCATTTCCTCCCAATAATGTTCCACATTCATTTCAGAGTCGATCACACCGCCATCCAACGTTCCGTAAGTACCGAAGGCATCGGCAGAGAACAGGATTTTATCAGTCGAATCGTAAGTGACCATTACTTCCGGCCAGTGTACCATCGGAGCCATATAGAAAGACAGTTGGTGATGTCCCACGCTCAGAGTGTCTCCTTCCTTCACTTCATACAATCCCGTCGAAATACCATGATACCCATTCAACATACCGAAAGTCTGCTTATTTCCGACAATCTGGACATCCGGATACTGCTGGCGCAACAAACGGATACTGCCCGCATGATCCGGTTCCATGTGGTTCACTATCAAAAAATCCAAAGGACGCCCGTCGAGAGCATCCGCTATTTTTTTCAGGAAAATATCGGAATAACACACATCCACCGTATCGACCAGAACCGTTTTTTCGTCCACGATCAGATAGGAATTATAAGATACACCGTAAGGCAAAGGCCACATATTCTCAAAGAGAGCTTTTTGCCGGTCATTTACCCCTACATAGTAAACTTTATCTGCTATTTCTTTTAACTTATACACGTTGACAATGAATAATTAAAAATTAATAATTAAAGAATCAATTCTTCTTCATTTCTTTTCCAAGCCGCATGGCACGCCATACGAAATAGACGCCGACCAAGATGAACGGAATACTGAGCCATTGCCCCATATTCAGCATCATATCAGCCTCGAACTCTTCCTGGTTATTTTTCAAAAACTCAATGAAGAAGCGCGAACCGAATACGCAAATCATAAATACGCCAAAGATAAGTCCCTCCTTCTTCCAGGCATCTTTTTTGAAGTAGAGCCACATACAAATAGCGAAAGTCACCAAATAGCTGGCGGCTTCATAGAGCTGTGTTGGATGGCTGGGAACGGTAAAAACGGGAGCTGCCCCTCTTTTCCAAGCATGCAGGTTTTCAATAAAACGAAATCCCCAAGGCAGATCTGTCGGATGTCCATATATTTCATGATTCATCAAGTTTCCTAAACGAATCATGGCAGCCACAAGGCCGGTAGGAACCACCAGTTTGTCGAATGCCCAAAGCATGCTCCGATGGCTCACCCGTTTAGAGTAAAAATAGATGGCGATGATTATACCCAACGTTCCCCCATGACTGGCAAGTCCTCCCTCCCAAACTTTCAGAATTTCGAGCGGATTCGCCAGATAATAATCCGGAGCATAAAACAGACAATGCCCCAAACGGGCACCGATCACTGTCCCCAACATCGTATAAATCAGCAGGGAGTCTATCCATGCAGGATTGAGTTTCTCTCTTTTCCACATCTTTTCCACGATCTTGTAACCGATCAGGAAACCGATGGCAAACGCCAGTCCATACCAGCGTATCTCACGCGAACCAATGGAAAAGATGGCGGGATCAGCCGTCCAGGTAATAAAATCAAGCATAATCTTTATCAATTAACAATTAACAACAGACAATTGACAATTTGTACAACCGGATCCCCCTAATTGTCAATTGTCAATTATCCATTGTCAATTCATTTAAACCAGTTTCTTTATTAAGTCTTCTCTTTCGCCATAAAGCATATCGATCACCGGCAATTCGATCATCGTGTAGGCACCGGGCTGTTGTTTGAAACTTGCACGTGCAACACAAACCAGTATCTGGGCAGTAAGAGCCGGGTTGTTGATCTTCATGTCGAATTCGATCAACTGGTTCTGCGTTTTACCGGAAACACCTTTACGAACAAGGTTCACGCCATGTCCCATATCTTTCAGGTCATCCACACAGTCAACCTGGATCACATGCGTTTCGTCATGCACGAAATAGTCGTCCGCCTTGATGGCTGCAGCTACTTTATCGAAATCATATCCTTCTTCCACTTCGATATAAACCATACGGCGATGGACGCCTGTCCCCATCGGGATTGTCATAGACAAGGCAGCCTTAACACCTTCGATGGCTTTCACAGCAACAGTATGCCCCATACTCATACCCGGTCCGAAATTCGTATATGTAATTCCTTTCGGAACGATCGCCTGCAACAAAGCACGAACGATAGAGTCGCTTCCCGGGTCCCATCCGGCAGAGATGACAGCAACGGTATTATGAGCTTTCGCTACAGCATCGAGCGAACGGCGCAAATCAACAATACCTCCGTGGATATCGAAACTATCCACCGTATTGATGCCTAGAGAAAGTATTTCTTTGGCGTAAGTCTCTACGCTACGTGTCGGAGTTGCCAGAACAGCTACATCTACTTTATCCAACTTCGTGATAGTATCAGTGACGGTATATCCTTTCAATTCATCCGGAATATCATTCGGATTACGACGTACAACACCAGCTACTTCAAAATCGGGAGCAGCTTCCAGGGCTTCCAATACATACTTTCCAATATTGCCATATCCAACAATGGCAGCTCTAATCTTTTTCATACTTTAGTTTTTACTTTTTCTTCAGCCACAAAAGTAGTTATAATTAGGGGATTGACAAAAGAGGGGTATGTTGTTTTTGTTTAAAATAAAAAGAGGTACCCTCATCCTATGTCATATGTGATGTTTTTATTATCTTGCTTCCTAAAACAAAAAAAGGGAATGACAAACAACAAACTCATATACATCGAAGACGATCAAATCTTAGGGAATTTGATCACACAAGCCTTGGCAGAAAACGGATTTGAAGTAGATTTCAGGACAACATTAAATGGGCTTCAAGACAGTTTGGCTTCCCTGCTGCCGGATTTGCTGATATTGGATATTAAAGTAAACAATCAAAACTGCCTCGACATCCTTCCAGCTATCCGCTCACAATACCCGCAACTCCCAGTTATCATAGCCTCCTCGCATACCGACGGAACAGAGATCATCCGGAGCTACGACACAGGAGCCAACCACTACATCAAAAAACCGTATGACATTACGGAATTGATATTCCAGATTCGAAAACTATTGCAACAGCCCGAAAAACAGACGGTAGCGATGTGGACGATCGATACTTATCAGGTAGACACGACCAAACATCTTTTGATTTGTCCGGATAAAAAGATTGAAAAACTATCTCCGAAAGAATTTCAGGTTCTACAAAAGCTATACTCCAATAAAAAACAGGTAGTCACACGCAAACAACTGCTCGAAGAAATATGGGGAAACGATTTGAGCGAAGAAAGCCTGAATAATATTATCTCACAACTCCGCAAAAAATTCACGCAAGATAAATGCATCAGCATCCAAACATATCCATGCATCGGATATCAACTGGATTTCTGACGGACACCCCAACCGGGAGAAACCGAATCTGATTCAGCCTCTCCCGGTTATCAAATCCGCCGATCAGAAATGAAACCGCACTCCGGCATCAATGTGCAAACGAAAGATTCCGGTATGCTCCTCATCTCCATACTCCGCAGAATCTTGCTTCGGTAAAGAGCCTCCGATATATCCAAGGTTCGCTCCGATCCCGACGTGGTCAGACAGATAATATTCCGCCCCGAACAAGAAATCATACCCCACACCCGAAAGAGAAGCGCTCGTGCCTTTCGCTGATTCCCGATACTTGAAATAACCGATACCGAATTTTTCTTCAATCCCCCAACGACCTACTTTTTGTTTCATCACAAACTGAGGCGCCACGTATGCAAGTCCCACTTTCACATCCACATTCGAATACGTAAAGGATGACTTATAGCCCGAATACATCAACCCGGCGCCAAAGCCACTCCTTGCCACCCAATCATAACCTAATTGCCAATCCATACCGTTTTTAGGATTACCCGACGTACCCGAGGGAAGATAAAATTTGCTGATTATAAAAGCATAACCTACATTAACATAGAAAGTACTATGCTGAAAATCACTTTTAACCACACCGGTAGTATTTTTATCACCAACCGGAGCAGACAAATCAGAAGCTATCCCTGTTTCCCAATTTGCCGTATCTCCGATCCAAAGCATATCGCCTGCAATCTGATGACAGCTGCTACCCAGTAACGATGGCTTCCGATGATCCGTCAATGCCAAAGCATTCCCGCCATTCTTCGCCGTCTCCAATTTTGCCAATGCCACTACTTGTTCATAATTACATTTGGTGGATGCCCCACCGTCCACGACTCGTACACTCCCGATCCGCTCTGCCGTTTCCGGCACGGTTTGCCCAACTCCATACAAATGGACTTCATCCGCAGCAATACGGGAAGGATACTTCTTTTCTATGTGCGTCAACACTTTGGGCGCACAACTGCCTAAAAAGATAGGCAGGAGCAGAAAGAGCATAAATTTACCTACATTCATCTTCAGTCTTATATTTTAATTTAAAATCAACCGGTACTACATATTTTATTACTACAGGCTTGTCTTTCTGAAAAGCCGGAGTATCAAATTTTATCAGCCGAGTCACCCTTAAAGCCTCTTGATTCAAATCTTCCCGAATTCCACCTTTAAGGATTCTATGATTAAATGTATAACCAATGGTATCAATTACAAATTCAACATTAACCCTGCCTTGAACAGAATCCCAAACAGCCGATGAAGGATATCGAATGTTTGTTTGTATAAAATGAATCAAATCACCTTTAAATACGGGTGAACTAGAAATCCGAGTTATTAACAAACCTTCCTGAGCAATCCCATCCAAAGCAACGAGTAACATAAATAAAATCGTCTTCATATCTTTTTTAATATTCTACACACATGGATATACAGCAAAAAACTATCGTATAATAAAAGATCACCTGGTTTTGTAGTCATCTTGCTAATATTATAATCACCTTCAACAACATCAAATTCTTATAACATCCTACTTTTCAATAGGGCATCATTGGATTCAGCACTAGGACTTGCGTTACAAGTTTTCGCGACATCTTCATAATTACCTGTTAATGAATGGATACATAATACCTAATGAGTACCGATCTGTTTCATTCAAATCGTTCGGAGCAAAAATAGGATACAAGTAATCCGACTCGATCAGATATACAAAATCGCATTCTAAAGATGTGTCATGCAATAAAAGCTTATTCCCAATCTTCTCCCATTTTCCTTCTGCAATCTTAGCGACATAACGTTCTATCAAAAAATAGATTTGATAATAAAAGCCCTTATCTAAACAAACATGAAGATGTTGATTATAATAATCCCCTAATTGCAGAGGAATTTTATCCATACTCAATTTACTTAAATATCGTTTTCTATTTTCCTCTTTACTCTTATATTCTTTCTTTATGTCCAAAAAATATTCATACTCAAAATAATTATATTCATCCTCATATACAAAACATTTTTCTTTCATAAATAAAAATCCTTTATCTACAATAAGATCTGAATCATTCTTCCTTAACCTGTCTCTTATACACATCTGACGCTGCCGACGACTAGTCGAG
>OWKE01000258.1_pt1 | contig 34409 bp, 23 predicted proteins | sample 1732631 | NCBI WGS metagenome assembly OWKE01 (sample SAMN05065736, study PRJEB22554) | human gut metagenome | biome: ENVO:2100002; feature: ENVO:00000062; material: ENVO:00002003 | host: Homo sapiens | place: USA | reverse complement strand
CCGAACTGCTGCGCCTGCTGTGCCAGTTCGAGGAGATCAACATCGCCCAGTCGGTAGCTGTCGGCGACGGCGCCAACGACCTGCCGATGCTCAATCTCGCCGGTCTGGGCATCGCTTTCCACGCCAAACCCAAAGTGAAGGCCACCGCCCGGCAGTCGATCTCGACCATCGGACTGGACGGCATCCTCTACTTCCTCGGCCTGAAGGATTCACGCATCGAATAACGGAGCTTATGCGACGCCTGCCGCTGTTATGCGCCTTTCTGCTGCTGACCGGGTGTTACGACTCCCGGTTCGGGGAACGGAGCGGCGGCGAGGAGCCGGAACCGGCGACGGCGACCATCGCCCAATTGCGCCAACTGTACGCCGGGACGACGTTCGTGATTGCGACCGACGTGGTGGTGTCGGGCCGGGTGAACACCAGCGATGCGGAGGAAAACTTCTACCGCACGTTCTGCGTCGAGGAAGATGGAGCGGGACTTGAGGTAATGGCGGGTATCGACCATCTGCACAACGACTTTCCGCCGGGAAGCCGCGTCACGCTGCGGCTGAAGGGGCTGGCGCTGGGCGAAAGCCGCGGCATATTGCAGGTCGGGCGGAAACCCGCAGCGGGAAGCGGCTTCGCAACGGATTACCTCGGCTCGAAAGCCGCGCTGGACGCCGCCGCAAGTCGCACCGGCGAGGCCCCGCAGCCAGTCGCGCCCGCCCTGCTGACGATTGCGGAACTCACGCCGAAGCGGTGCGGGACGCTGGTGCGGATCGACGGCCTGAGTTACACGCCCGAAGACCTTACGCCCGGCACGTGGGCGGGGTACAAACGCTTCACCGACGCCGGAGGAGCCGAAATATACACCTATGTCCGCAATTACGCCGGGTTCGCCGGCGAAGAGGTCCCCGCCGGAAAGAGCTGTTCGCTCACGGGCATTCTGCAATACGACGACGCCGGCAAAGGCCGTTACCTGCTCAAACTCCGCAATGAAAACGACTGCATGTATTAAACTGCTGGCGCTCCTGCTGCTGGCGGCCTGCGACCGGACGTCGAAACTCTCGTTCGAGGGCGGCGCTCCCGGCGGCGTGCACACCATTGCGGACCTCAAGGCGCGCTGCACCGCAAACAGCGTCGCCGTAACGGAGGACATCACGCTCGAAGGCGTCGTCACGGGCAACGATTTCTACGGCGAATTTTACAAGACGCTCGTCGTCGAGGATGCCAGCGGCGGGATTTCGGTCCTGATCGACGGCACCCGACTCGCTTTCGACTACCCGGTCGGAGCGGCCGTCACCATCTTCTGCAACGGGCTTACGCTGGGCGATTACGGCGGCAAGATTCAGCTCGGAGTCGCGCCCGACGGCGATTACGGCGTAGGGCGGATTCCGCGTGAAGAGCTAGGACGCTATCTGCGCCGCAATCCGGACAAGGACCGCCGGCCGCGGCCGGCCGTATGTACGTTCGACGCCATCGGCCCCCGGCAGACAGACACCTACGTATGTTTCGAAGGAGTACGGTTCACCGAAGCGGGGCCGTGGTGCGACACCGATCCGGAGACCTCGGAACCGCAGACCTCCGAACGGACGCTGACCGACGCCCAAGGCCGGACATTCCGGGTCCGGACGCTGGGGACATGCGCATACGCAACGGAACCCGTACCGCAGGGCACGGGTTCCGTATATGGAATTATCGACTATTTCAACGGGAAATACACGCTCCGTGTCTCGGAGCGGCGCGTCGAATTCGCTAACGCTGCAGGGCTTCCCAGAGCATATCCTTCAACCGGGAAATATTCAGCCCCGAAACCGACGAAATAAAGACCGAGGGAATGCCTTCGGGCAGGTGGGGTTTCATCTGCTCGATCAGCTCCTCGTCCAGCATGTCGCACTTGGTGACGGCCAGCAGGCGCTCCTTGTCGAGCAGTTCGGGATTGTACTGCGTCAGTTCGCCCAGCAGGACTTCGTAATCGCGCCGAACGTCGTCGCTGTCGGCGGGAATCATGAACAGCAGCACCGAATTGCGCTCGATATGGCGCAGAAAGCGGGTGCCGAGTCCGCGGCCCTCGTGCGCCCCCTCGATGATGCCGGGAATGTCGGCCATGACGAACGATTTATGGTCGCGAACCTCCACGATGCCCAGATTGGGTTCGAGCGTGGTGAAGGCATAGTTGGCGATCTTGGGTTTGGCGGCGGAAACAGCCGCGAGCAGCGTACTCTTGCCCGCATTGGGAAAGCCCACCAGTCCCACGTCGGCCAGCACCTTCAGTTCGAGAATGAAAGCCCCTTCGTCGCCCTCTTCGCCCGGCTGGGCGTAGCGCGGCGTCTGGTTGGTGGCGCTTTTGAAATGCCAGTTGCCGAGACCTCCGCGGCCGCCATGCAGCAGCACCAGCCGTTCTCCGTCGGCGGTAACCTCCCCCACCGTCTCGACGGTTTCCGTGCCGTCCTCCTGCGTGACGATCCGTTTCGCAACCGTACCCAGCGGCACGGGAATCACGATGTCCTTGGCGTCCTTGCCCGACGAACGGGCGCCCGAACCGCACTGGCCGTCCTCGGCGAACTGGTGACGCTGGTATTTGAGGTGGATGAGGGTCCAGTACTGACTGTCGCCCTGCAGGACGATACTGCCGCCCTTGCCGCCGTCGCCGCCGTCGGGACCGCCGAAAGCCACGAATTTCTCGCGGCGGAAATGCGCCGAGCCGGCTCCGCCGTGACCCGAACGGGCGAATATCTTTACGTAATCTACAAAATTCGATCCTGCCATAATGTGCCGTATTGGGGTGCGAAGACAGTGCAAGCCGGGCGCAAAGCCAAATTCATTGGGCTATGCCGGGGCGCATCCTGTCTAAGCCGGAGTTTGTTTGCGGCAAAGATAGTGCAAGCCGGGCGCAAAAACAAATCGGCCGGCCGCACAATCGCTATAAATGCGTCAGATAACCGTATCTGACGAGGTCTTCTTCGACCTGCGCGAGGTAGGTCCGGCCGTCGGCCATGACGTAAAGGCGGTCGGCGAGATCGGTGACGTGGCGGTGCATATGGTCGGTCAGAAGGATGCCTTTGGACGCCCGCTCCTGCAGGATCAGTCGCTTGAGCGCGGAGACATGCAGGGGCGCGACCTGCGAAAAAGGCTCGTCGAGCAGTACGAACCGCGTGGGGCTGCGCAGGATCAGGTAACACTCCAGAATCCGCCGTTCGCCGCCCGACATCGCGTACATCTTGGTTCCGAACAGTTTTTCGAAGAGCGGAAACCATTTCAGCAGGTCGCCGCGCGTCATGTCGTAATCCCGCAGCACCCGGTCCAGCGTCAGCCAGCCGGGAATGAAACCCTGCTGCGGCAGGTAACGCACTTCGTCGGCCCGGAAGCGGTCGTGCCACACGCCGTCGATGCGCATAGACCGGAAACCGGCCCGCAGGGAGCCGCAGAGAATCTTCATCAGACAGCTCTTGCCGCAGCCGTTGCGGCCCAGAACGGCAGAGACGCCGCCCGTCTCGACCGCCAGATAGACGCCCGAAAGGATACGCCGGTCGCCGAACGACAATTCGACCGAGTCGATTTCGAGGGTATGTTTTTCAGAGGGGTTCATACAGGAAAAGGGCCGTCAGTTTCAACAATACGTAACACAAGACAAAGTCCGCGGCGCAGCTTACGCCCAGCAGTTCGCGCCGCCGGACGCCCAGATTGCGGTAATAGAAGAATTCATCGCCGTAACGCTGTACGATCCAGACATAGAGATACAGCGGATAGACCGCCGCCTTGCCGAGCATGCACATCGGAATGATCTCCGGACCGTGCACCTTGACCAGCCACGCAAGCGCCACGCTCACCGCCGCGCAGAAGAAAAACATGGCCGAGTAGTAAAAACGGAGTATGAGCAGGAGTTGGCGGATCATCGTTCAAATATACGCATAAAAAACGGAGAAGCAGGGCTTCTCCGTATCCTTGAACGAATAAAACTGCACACGGCCGTCCGAATCGGCCCGCCGCACGAACGACGCCCCACCCCGCCGGATCGCCGGAGGCGTAAACTGCACGCGCCGGGTGGACCGGCGCCTTGCCGACGGCATACGGGACGGCCGGATGCGGCGCGACCGCTGTAGGGAGTAAGTGCACGGCGAAAATCCAGCGGCAGAAGTCACGCGGCAGAAATCACGCTGCAGAAATCGCACGGCGGAAACTACAGCGTCAGCGGCTCGTAGTCGAGTCCCCACGCATCGGCGACGGGCTTGTAGACCACCTTGCCCTGCACGATGTTGAGTCCCAGTTCGAGTTCGCGGTTTTCCCGGCAAGCCCGCCGCCACCCCTTGTCGGCCAGCTGGATGGCGTAGGGAAGCGTCGCATTGGTGAGCGCCAACGTCGAAGTATAGGGCACCGCACCCGGAATATTGGCCACACAGTAGTGCAGGATGCCGTCCACATAATAGACGGGGTCCTCGTGCGTCGTAGGCCGCGACGTCTCGAAGCAGCCGCCTTGGTCGATGGCCACGTCGACCATCACCGTGCCGGGTTCCATCTCCTTCAGCATATCGCGCGTGACGAGCTTCGGAGCCTTGGCGCCCGGAATCAGCACCGAGCCGACGACCAGATCGGCGCGCTTGAGCTCCTCGCGGATGTTGTATTCCGAAGACATCAGGGTTTTGACGTTCTTGGGCATCACGTCGGCAAGGTACGTGAGACGCTGCAGCGAAATATCGCAGATCGTGACGTCGGCTCCCGTTCCGGCGGCCGTACGCGCCGCGGCCGTGCCGACCACGCCTGCGCCGATGACGAAGACCTTGGCGGGTTTCACGCCCGGAACGCCGCCCAGCAGAATGCCCTTGCCGCCGCGGGGTTTCTCAAGGAAGTAGCGGCCCTCCTGCGTGGCCATGCGGCCCGCGACCTCGGACATCGGGATCAGCAGCGGCAGAGAGCGGTCGGCCCGTTCGACGGTCTCGTAGGCGCAGCACACCGCCCCGCTGTCGATCATGGCGCGGGTGAGAGGTTCGCTGCTGGCGAAGTGGAAGAAGGTGAAGACCAGCTGGTCCTTGCGGATCAGCTGGTACTCAGGGGCGATCGGCTCCTTGACCTTGATAATCATCTCGGCGCGGGCGTAGACGTCTTCGATCGTGGGAAGCATCTCCGCCCCTACCGCCGTATAGGCATCATCGGCAAAACCGCTGTTCACACCGGCCGAAGCCTGCACATAAACCTTGTGACCCCGTTTGGTCAGCTCCTGAGCGCCGGAGGGGGTGAGAGCAACGCGATTCTCGTTGTTCTTGATCTCTTTGGGAATACCGATAATCATGGAATTTTGAAGTTTTAATGGTTTTTCGACCTTTAAGTTACGAATTCCATGTCGAAATCCAAAAAAATCGGCCGTTTTTTTACTTACGTCCTAAAATCGGTAAGAGACTGTAAGATAGAACGAACGGGGATAGGCATAGGTAAGGCGCGTCGCATGGGGAGCATAGCAGAGCGTGTCGCCCGAACGGATGCGGCGCACGCGCTGCGACTCGTAAGCGCTGTAAACGGTGTCGCCGTCGCCCAGCAGATTGCGCAGGATCAACGACGCCGTCAGCCGCGAACGGTCGAACCAGAAGGTTTTGAAAAGCGCCGCGTCGAGGGTAAAGGCGTCGCCGAGCCGCTGCTGACGGGTGAAGGCGTCGAACATCTCCCGCGTCGTGCCGCCCTGACGGGCGATCCGCTCGGTGCGCCGAAGCAGCGACGGTTCGACGTAACGCGCGCCGGCGTATCCCGCCGAAGTTTTGAATCCCCATCCTTTCGGACCGAAGTAACCCAGTTCGGCGCAGGTCGTCAGCTGCGGCGCGCCGCCGGGCGTGCAACCGTTCAGGTGGCTCACGGCACGGGCGTCCACGACCGAATTATCGACGTCGGAGATCACGGTTATCCGCGGGTTGCGGATGAATTTGTAACGCCCCGCAGATGCGGCGAGCGACAAACTCCAACGGTAAGAGAGCCGGATGTCGGCGGCGGCTTCGACGCCGCAGGCCATGCGTCCGATCCGCGTCGCGGCCATGTCGCAGAACACGCCCGCCATGTCGTCGTAGTAACGGCGGGTCTCGACGCCGTCGAACATCGCCAAGAGATAGGCCGAGAGCCGCAGGGTCAGCGTTTCGCCCGTACGGCTGTAATTGATTTCGGCGGCATAACGGCGTTCGGGACAGGGATCGTCGATGACGCGGTTGTTGTACTGCGGCTGATAGAAAAGGTCCGCGGCGTCGGGCAGCACGGCTTCGGCGGCGGCCAACGCTTCGAGGTAACTGCGGGGCGAGAAGGCCCAGCCGGCGGTCGCTTTGAGGGTATAGGGCGTAAACCGCACCCGGCGCGAACGGCTGTACGACTGTGCGCCGGGGAAAAGCTCCTTCTCGTAATACCCGCGACGGCAGACTGCGGCGGCGCCCAGCGAAAGGACGAGATCGGCGCGGAAGCGGTCGGAGCGGTATTCGGCATGCAGCCGCGCATCGGCCCGGCGCGTCGTCAGCGCATAATCGTAGCCGAACCTGCCGCCCTTGCGGATCGTACGGTCGGGACGCCGCAGGTCGTTCTGCAGAAGGTTGCTGTAGGTATCGTCGTCCACCAGATACTGGTCGATGTCGGTGATATACTCCGCACCCAGCAGGTCGCGCATCTGCTTGTAATTGCGCGACCGCGCATGGCGGAGAACCAAGCCGTAACGCAGTGTCAGCCGGGCGTCGAGCGCAGTCGTAAACAGGGCGCTGAAGTTCAGGTCGCCGAGCCGCTCGGCGCGGTCTTCGAGGGCATAGACGGCATGGCCCGCCGCCATGCGGTTCTGGGCGATCAGTTCGTCCCAGTCGATCTGCGTATAGCGCGCGTCGCCGGCCCGCCACGCCTGCTCGGTCTCACGGTCGCCGGTATAACCGGGCAGGTAGCGGTAGTTGTCGGGCATCGGCGTGCGGGCGTCGTACCATCCCAGCGCACTGTATTTGCGCGTGCCGTACTCCGCGCTGAAATCGGCGGCAAGCGACGTCGATTGCGAAACCGGCATCCGGTAGGAGACGACAGCCAGCGGCACGAATTCCCGCCGCACGCGCGAATTGCGGACCTTGCCGTGCTGGAATCCCCATGCGGGGTTATAGAGCCGGTCGCCCGTAAGCCGGAACGCCTCTTCGGCCGAGGAGAGACGCGTACCCCGGACCGAGGGCGGAACGATGAGCGTCAGGCTCAGGTTGTGATCGTCGCCGAACCGTTTGGCGGCGCGCAGGCTCGCAGTCAGCGCATTGGTAAAGACGCCTTCGACGTGCATGTCGCGCCCCGTACGGGCGTCGAGGGCCGCCGTACCGCTCCATCCGCGGCCGAGCGGTTCGGTGACGGACAGCCGCGCCCCGGCCAGATAATTGCGGTCCGTAAAACTGACGGCGGCATAGCGCGACGCCTGCGGGTAATCGTCGGCAAAACGGAACAAACGCAGGCCGCCGAGACCGCCCGTCGTGCCGTCTGCCGCGGCAAGACCGCCATAGCGGACTTCATCGGCCCCCAACAGGCGCATCGCCCCGAAATACCGAGACGAAAGCCGTACAACCCCGACCGAGGCGGATTCGTCGCGGTAATTCAGGCCCCGGCGTTTCACGGAGACATAAGGCAGGTTGAAGGCGGTATGTTCGGCATAGAGGTCGGAAGTCGTCTGCACGGCGCGGTAAAACAGCGTCGAGTCGGTCAGCAGAAGCGGCGTACGCTCCTCCTGCCGGGCGGCATAGGGGTAATATTCGTCATCGGGATGCTGGGCCGCGGCACCGCATACGGTGAGCAGACCGAGCAGCAGACAACCGTATTTCGGGATCATGCGCAGCGACTTTTCGGAATACAAATATAACTAATTTTGTTACTTTCCCAATAAAAAACCGAAGTGTTTGCAGCAGCGATGTTCAGACTGATGGTATTTGACGCCGAAAAGGACGGTTCGATAAAAAAATAATCAATTTATTATTAGTTTGTTTCAATTTATTTTATTATATTGCTCATAAAGTTAATGAATAGCTTGTATAATATTCACCACCCACTTACACTTATTTCCTATGAAAAAACTTTCAGAATTCAGAAAAAAACTTCTTTACAGCCTTTATGGTTGCAGGTAGCGGATTGCTTTCGAGCAATTGCAGTAATGACGATCTGACCGTCGATCGGACAGTTCCGGATGACGTGGTCGCAACAAGATCCAGTGCATTCCATTGGACCTGTCCAGATTCCAAATGCGGATTCGATCTAAATGCGGGTTGGCAAAGTCATTGTGGCAGACCCGGATGTAAAGAAGAATACAGCGATAGTCACGGTATTTTGATTCTCACATTTGCCGATTACATTAAGAACACCGTAGGATTCGACACGGGAGGAGGTGGTGGTGCGGGATTTGATTATAACCGAATCGAATTACCTAATGGAAAATTTCCGAAATTCGCACCGGAGCCGTGGTACGAGACCCCCTGTGCCATGAAGTATTACAACGAACTTAGAAATTCCTCGCAATACAGACTGACACCGGGCTATGCGGAAGCAGTCGAATACGCATGGTATCGGACCGTGCGGATTCTCTATCCTAAATACCACAATTCGACAACCGTAGAAAGAGAATACACAAGATTTCTACTCAACGAAGGGCGAAACTTAACGGGATTTAAAGGTTCGGGGATACTTGATGCCAGCGAAGCCGCCGTGAAAGCGTTTGCGACATGCAGATAATACCACATGAGCTGCTCAATCAATTATGTTGGGCAGTTTATACCGATTAAACCATTCCAACTATGAAAACCATATTAAAACCGCTGTCTATAATTATACTGATTATGGCACTGGCAGGCTGTGCGGCACAAAAGAGCGGGAATACCCCCGGTAAAAGCACAGCGGAAGAGGTACTTTATACGCAGGCTTTGAAAGCACTGGAAGAGCGGAATTTTATCATTAAAATCGACGAGTTCCATTTTCCGTCGGACAAGGCCCCGGTCAATTCCACGAACAGCTATGTATCCATGCAAGGCAGTCACGCCGTTATCCGGATGTCACAGGATTTTCCATCCCAGATTCCCTCGAACCGGAATACGGAAAGCGATAATGCCGAAATAACGAAAGGTTCAGCCAAAAAGAACGGCGACATACAATTTCATATGCTAATTAAAGGTGCTGAGAAATGGCAGGACAGAGAACTAATAATTATATTATATAAAAATACAAATCAATGCTTTGTTAATATCAATAGAGGACATTCCGGACAAAATATTGTTAATTTCAAAGGATACGTATACCCGCTGGCGACCGAATGACACAAAACCGGGAGACCTTTTCAAAGGGTCTCCCGGTTCGAATAACATAATCGTCGGAATCAGACGGTTTTAAGCACTTCGAGCAGCAGGTCCCAGAATTGGGGAACCGTGGCGATTTCGAGCCGTTCGTCGGGCGAGTGCACGCCGCGCAGGGTCGGGCCGAACGAGACCATTTCCAGTTCGGGATATTTTTCGAGGAACAGGCCGCACTCCAGTCCGGCATGAATCGCACGGACCTTGGGATCGGCGCCGAACAGCCGTTTGTAGGCATCGACCGTCTTTGCGAGCAGGGCCGACTGCGGGTCGGGCGTCCAGCCCGGATAGCCGTCGGAGTGAGCGACATCGGCTCCGGCCAGCGCAAATACCGATTCGACCATCTGCATTACATAGGTCTTGGCGCTCTCGACGGACGACCGCTGGGACGAGGTGACGACGATGCGGTCGTCCCCCACGAATTTGACCGAAGCGAGGTTGGTGGAGGTCTCGACCAGCCCCGGCACGGCGAACGACATGGCGATCACGCCGTTGGGCACGCCCACCAGCGAATAGACCAGTCCGAACTGCGTCCGGGCGTCGAGCACCCGATCGACCTGCGGCATTTCGTTGAGCGTGATCTTGAAGTTGGGTTCGCGCAGACGGAACTCGGCTTCGAGATCGGCGGCGAAAAGTTTGTAGCGTTTGATGAACTCATCCTTGAACCGGACCGGAACGCCGAAGATCGCATAGGCCTCGCGGGGAATCGCATTGCGCAGGTTGCCGCCGTCGAACCAGCTCAGCTTCAGCTCGTAGCTCTGCATGCCGTCCCACAACAGACGTGCGACGGTCTTGTTGGAATTGACGCGGCCCTTGTCGATGTCGTCGCCCGAATGTCCGCCCTGCAGGTCCGAGACATCAACCCGGAAGAAGGCGTAGTTTTTCGGAGCCTCCTCCATCGTATAGCGGAACGTGGCGACCGTGTCGATGCCGCCGGCGCAGCCGATGAAGATCTCGCCCTCGTCCTCCGAATCGAGGTTGACGAGGTATTTGCCCGTAAGCATATCTTCGCCCAGCTCGAAGGCTCCGGTCAGGCCCGTCTCCTCGTCGACCGTAAAGAGCGCTTCGACGGGGCCGTGCTCCACGGCGGGGTCGATCAGGACAGCCAGCGCGGCGGCCATGCCGATACCGCAGTCGGCGCCGAGCGTCGTGCCTTCGGCCCTGACCCACCCGCCGTCGATGCGCGTGCGGATCGGGTCCCGGTCGAAATCGAACTCCACGTCGGAGTTCTTCTCGCAGACCATGTCCATATGCGACTGGAGGATAACCGTCGGACGGTTCTCGAAGCCCGGCGTGGCGGGCTTGCGCATCACCACGTTGCCGATGGCGTCCTTCTTGTATTCGAGATTGTGCTTCCGGGCGAAATCGACCAGAAATTCGATGATCCTGCCCTCCTTCTTCGAGGGGCGCGGAACCCGTGTGATGGCGTCGAACTGCTCCCAGACGATGCGGGGTTCCAGATTGGTAATTGCTGACATATCCTATGATAAATTAAAGTCCGTTCTTCATCCCCCGCCGGATTTCCGGAACGTTCTGCGAATCCGGCTCCGCAGAGCGAGGGTATTTTTTACAAAGATATTAAAAACAGCGCAATTTTCGGTATCTCAGGTCCTGTTTTTTGCAGCGGAAACGCGGCGGGCAAATAAATTTGCTTTTACATGCCGGTTCGATTATCTTTACGCAAAAAAACGGAGACCATATGACCGATTTCAGGATAGGACACGGATACGACGTGCATGCGCTGGCGGACGGCCTGCGGCTGGTACTGGGCGGAATCGAGATTCCCCACACGAAAGGATGCGTCGCGCATTCGGACGGCGACGTGGCGATACACGCCGTATGCGACGCGCTGCTGGGCGCCGCGGCGCTGGGCGACATCGGGCTGCACTTCCCCGACACGTCGGACGACTTCGCGGGAATAGATTCGAAAATTCTGCTCCGCAGGGTTGCGGCGCTGCTGCGCGAACGGGGATACGAAATCGGGAATGTCGATTGTACGATCCGGATGCAGCGGCCCAAGCTCCGGCCCCATATCGACGCGATGCGCGCCGCAATGGCCGGTGCAATGGGCGTAGGCGATGACCGGGTGTCGGTCAAAGCTACGACCACAGAGCATCTCGGTTTCGAAGGGCGCGAGGAGGGAGTTTCCGTCTCGGCCGTGGCATTGATCTACAAAAGCTGAGCCAAAACGGCTTGGCGAATAAAAAAACGGAGCGGCTTTTCGGGGCCGCTCCGCCTGTTCCGGGATTTTCCGCCGGCGTCAGTCTATCCGCCGGAACTTCGGATCGCCCATCCGCTTGTTCCACAGCCAGCCGACGTAACGCATCGTAACGTCGGGCGTCAGCAGCGTCAGCACCGTCTCGCCGGTAGCCGTCGAAACGGCAAATTCGGCGTGATAGACCCTATTGCCGTCGGCGACATCGAACGAGATGCACCACCCCCACTGCAAGCGCGCGGCCTGATAACTGCGGATCGACATCGAGTCGAAATTGAGCATTTCGACGTATTGCGTAACGCCCCGTTCGGTAGGCAGGTGGATTTCGACGTGATCGACGAACATGCCGAAAAAGAAGTAGTCGGCATAGATGCTGCGGATAAGGCCGCCGGGAATCTCCTGCATGCTGTTCGGAAAGAACATGTAGTCGCGCGACTGCACCAGCGAGTCGATCTTCTGCGCATAGAGTCTAGCCCGGTAGGCCCGGCGTTCGGGGCGAGTCATGCCGCGGGCTGGGTCTTCATAGACCGTCGTGTGCTCGACGAGCTGCACGGGCTGCTGCTGGACGGGAACCACGGTCGTCTGCGGCACGCTGTCCACGGCCGAAGTGCCCAGCGAAAACTGCGGGGAGGACGGAACCTGCGGAGAGGATGAAGCTTGCGGAGATTGGGTGGCCGCTTGCGGAGACGGTGCAGCCGCTTGCGGAGACTGGGCGGCGACCGGCATCAGCCAGAAAAGAGCCGCCGCGCAGAGGAGCGCCCGGCCTGTTTTCAACCGCCGCAGGACAAAAGCCCCCGCCGAAGCGGGGGGTTCTGACTGCGGACTGCATTCCTGCGGTTCCGGCACAGCGTCCGGCGTGCGGTCTTCCGCAGGATGCCGCCGGAAACGTTCCGGACTTGCCGGCACGGCGGCGCGGCGCACTGCCCTGCCCTCCGGCGACGGGGTACGGAACCCCGTCCGGCTTTGCAACCCGGATTTCATACTAATAGAGCTGAGAAATGCTTCCGGAGTACTCCACGGGGTTGTACCACGGATTGGTGATCGTCAGGTTGGCGCCGCCCGTACGGGTGAAGATCTCGAAGGTGAAGGTATAGGTCGAAGCCGAGAAGAGCGAAGTCGAGAAGGTCACCATCCAGCCTTCGTGGGTCTGCTCGGTCGTATATCCCTGCACGTTGGGAACCGTATAGTTGAGTATCATGACGTAGTAAGGCGGCACGTAGCCTTTGATGTAAGGCAGGCAGATGTCCACCGTACCGTCCCATACTCCGACGTTGAAGGCCGGATTCATGATCTGACGCATGGGGCCGGCCGGCTGGCGCTGCATGGTCTGGGGGTTGAACTGGAAATTGCGCGAAAGGATGACCGAATCCATCGTTTTCTCAAAACTGGCGATACGGTCCGCACGTCTTTTCTCACGCACCTCGCGGCGCTCTTCTTTGGGCGACAGATTCTTTTTCTGTCCGATCACGGTAGCGCCGACTACGCAGAGCAGCAGGCCCACGACGATAATAACTGTTTTTTTCATAGCACATAAAAGATTTGTACGGCTATGAAGTGCAAAATCGGTGCCTAACTGCTTAGCGTAGTGACTAAAGTCCCAGTTTTTTCAGGAATTCGCCCGTGTAGCTGCGTTTGCAGCGGGCTACCTCATGCGGCGTACCGGCGGCGACGATCTCGCCGCCCGCGGCTCCGCCTTCGGGTCCGATGTCGATGATATGGTCGGCGACCTTGATGACGTCGAGGTTGTGCTCGATGACGATGACGGTGTTGCCGCGCTCCACGAGTTTGTTCAGCACCTCCAGCAGCAGGCGGATATCTTCGAAATGGAGTCCCGTCGTAGGCTCGTCGAGGATATAGAGCGTGCGGCCCGTGTCGCGCTTCGAAAGTTCGCTCGCCAGCTTGATGCGCTGGCTCTCGCCGCCCGACAGCGTGGTGCAGGGCTGGCCGAGGGTCAGATAGCCCAGTCCCACTTCCTGAATGGCGCGGAGTTTCTGGTAGATGTTGGGAATGTTTTCGAAAAACTCCACGGCCATATTGACCGTCATGTTCAGCACGTCGTCGATATTCTTGCCCTTGTATTTGACTTCGAGCGTCTCGCGGTTGTAACGGTGTCCGCCGCACGCCTTGCAGCGCACGTAAACGTCGGGCAGGAAGTTCATTTCGATGGTCTGCACGCCCGCACCGCGGCACTCCTCGCAACGGCCGCCCTTGACGTTGAACGAGAAGCGGCCCGCCTTGAAGCCCCGGATCTGGGCGTCGGGCGTCATTTCAAAGAGTTTGCGGATGTCGGAAAAGACATTGGAATAGGTCGCCGGATTGCTGCGCGGCGTACGGCCGATGGGCGACTGATCGACGACGACCAGTTTGTCGACATGTTCGAGGCCCTCGACGCTGTCATACTCCAGCGGCTGGGCGAAAGAGCGGTAAAGCTCCTTCGAGAGGATCGGCCGCAGGGTCTCGTTGACGAGCGTCGATTTGCCCGAACCGCTGACGCCCGTGACGCAGACGAACTTGCCCAGCGGGAATTCGGCGGTCACGTTTTTGAGGTTGTTGCCCTTGGCTCCGCGGATCACGATGCTCTGGCCCGTCCCCTTGCGGAGCGTTTCGGGAATTTCGATGCGGCGGCGGCCCGTCAGGTAATCGGCCGTGATGGAGTCGGATTTGAGAATGTCATCGAACGTTCCGGCCGCAATGATATTGCCGCCCTTGCGGCCCGCGCGGGGACCGACATCGACGATGAAATCGGCGGCGCGCATCATGTCTTCGTCGTGTTCGACGACGATCACCGAGTTGCCCGCGTCGCGCAACTCTTCGAGACTGCGGATCAGTTTGCGGTTGTCGCGCTGATGCAGGCCGATCGACGGTTCGTCGAGAATATAGAGCACATTGACCAGTTTGGAGCCGATCTGCGTAGCCAGCCGGATGCGCTGGCTCTCGCCGCCCGACAGCGAGCGCGACGACCGCGAGAGCGACAGGTAGCCCAGCCCCACGTCCATCAGGAAGCGCAGGCGTTCGCGGATCTCCTTGACGACCTCCTGCGCGATCTTCCACTCCTTGTCGGTCATATGCTCCTCGATACGGGCGGCCCACTCCGAAAATTCGGAAATCGACATGGCCGAAACGTCGGCGATGCTCAGGCCGCCGATACGGAACTGCAGGGCCTCCTTTTTCAGGCGCGTGCCGCCGCAGACCGAGCATTTGCGGTAGACGAGGAACTGCTCGCGCCACTTCTGGCCGTGTTTGGAGTCGTCGTCCTCGGTGCGGCCGATGTATTCGGCGACGCCCTCCCACGAAACGAGGTGGTTGCCGCCCGACGAACTGAACTCCGAGAGGTTGATCGGCAGCGGCTCGGAATCGCCGTAGAGAACAGCGTTCAGACCTGCTTCGGGCAGCGTGCCGACGGGGTCGTCGAGCGTGAAGTCATAACGGCGGCCCAGCATTTCGAGGATGGCGAAAAGCATGGTGTTGCGGAACTTGCCCAGTGGTTCGACGGCCCCTTCGCGCAGCGAAAGCTTCATGTCGGGAATGATCTTCCCGACGTCGAACACCGCCTCCTCGCCCAGACCGTTGCAATGGGGACAGGCGCCCTGCGGCGAGTTGAACGAAAAAGTATGCGGCGCGGGGTCCTCGAAAGCCACGCCCGTCGAGGGGCACATCAGATGGCGCGAATAGAAGCGCTGCTGCTCGGTGCCGTAATCGTAAACGGCCATCGTGCCCTTGCCCTGCCGCATAGACTCCCTGAGCGAAGTCATCACGCGGTCGCGGGCGTCCTCGGCCACGACGAGCCGGTCCACGACCAGATCGATCGTATGGATTTTATAGCGGTCGAGACGCATGCCGGCCGAAATCTCGCGGATCTCGCCGTCGATGCGCGCATAGATATATCCTTTCTTGGCCAGCGACTCGAACAGTTCGCGGTAGTGGCCCTTGCGGCCCTTCACGATGGGAGCCATCAGGGCGATTTTACGTCCGGCAAAGCCCGTCATGATCAGCTCGGCGATCTGCTCGTCGGTGTAATGCACCATCTCCTCGCCCGTGACGGGCGAATAGGCGCGCGACGCGCGCGCATAGAGCAGACGCAGGAAGTCGTTGATCTCGGTAACCGTGCCGACGGTCGAACGGGGATTCTTGTTGGTCGTCTTCTGTTCGATGGCCACCACGGGGCTGAGACCCGTGATCTTGTCCACGTCGGGACGCTCCATCGTCCCCACGAACTGACGCGCATAGATCGAGAGCGTCTCCATGTAGCGACGCTGCCCCTCGGCGTAGATCGTGTCGAACGCGAGCGACGATTTGCCCGAACCCGAAAGGCCCGTTATGACAACCAGTTTGCGGCGCGGAATCTCCAGATCGACATTCTTGAGGTTGTGGACCCGTGCGCCCAGTATTTTGATCGTATCTTCTTTCATCATCGTAATTAAACGCACCGGAAGCTCCGTTTATTGAGCGGAGCGGATTTTTCCGGCGGGAATATCGTACAAAGATACGACATATGCGGCGCAAAACAAAACGAACGGAAGAAAATTCGGCCGGGACAAGATGCGGCGCAACTGCCGGAAAGACAGAGCCGGAATACGAAGAAAAGCAAAGCGGAATTCCGAAGAGACAGCAGCCCGGAACTCCGAGAAAAAGCAGGCCCGGACGCCGAGGAAGAACAGGCCCGGACGCCGAGGGAAAGCAGGCCCGGACGCCGAGGAACTGCGAGAATCCAAGCCGGGACTCCTTAAAGACAGCGACGTGCCTCTGAAGAAAAACCGGATCGGGCCTCTAAAGAAAAAACACAGGACCAAGCCTCCGACGGACAGCGGAGACGGGAAACGGGAAAAGCACAAGCCGGGGTTCCGAAAGACAGCGGAGCCGCGGACAGGCAGGACGGAGCTGGGACCGGAAAGCCGTCAGAGCCTCAGCACTTCAGTTCGAAGTCGTCGGCATCCATCCATGCGGGGAATTTCTCCTTGAAGGCCGCCTGAGCTTCGGAGTCGAATTCGGCGATCAGCGTCCGTTCGCGGTCGCCGGCGTCGGCCAGCGTACGGCCGGCGAAGTCGATCAGCGCCGAATCGCCCGCATAGCTTGCGTCGGGATCCGTACCTACACGGTTCACGCCCGCCAGATAGCACTGGTTCTCGATGGCACGGGCGCGGAGCAGCGTGCGCCACACCTCGCGCCGGTCGTCGGCCCACGAGGCACTGCACAGAATAGCGTCGTAATCGCCCCGGTTGCGGCTCCACACCGGAAAGCGCAGGTCGTAGCAGACCAGCAGCAGGAAGCGGAAGCCCATGTATTCGACGATCACGCGTCGGTCGCCGGGCGTATAGTCGCGCGCTTCGCCGCCGGGGCGGAACAGATGGCGTTTGTCGTACCACGCCGTCTCGCCCGAAGGTTTGACGAAGAACATCCGGTTGCGGAACCGCTCCTGCTCGGCGACGACGACACTGCCCACGACGGCCCTGCCGTACTGCGCTGCCCAGCGGCGCATGGTCGTGACGACCAGCCCGTCGGCCGGTTCGGCGACGCAGGACGGACGCAGTTTGAATCCCGTGGCGAACATTTCGGGCAGCACGACGACATTGGCATCGGCCGCGGCCACGATCGGCTCCAGACGTTTCAGGTTCCGGGCGGTGTTTTCCCACTCCATATCGACCTGACAGATAGCTACGCGTATTTTCATAGGAAACTTCTCTTTTGTAACAAATATATGAAATTTTCTTACAGTTTGCACTTTTTGCAAGAAAAAAGCGGGACATCCTGTAAGACATCCCGCAAATTTCATGCGATCCGCGCATACCGACGCGGCGCGGCGTAAGCCGGAACAGAGCGGCGAACCGGATCAGCTTTCTTCAAGCCGCCACACGGTAACGGACGAAGCGTTGCTCCGCTGGTGCAGCACCGAGACTTTGCAGGGCACGAAATCCGAAGCGCCGCACGTCCAGACATCGACGAACTGCTGGGGGCTGCGCTCCGCGAGCGGGAACCATGTGCTCTGCACCTGAATCATCACCCGGTGTCCGGCGCGGAACGTATGCGCGATGTCGGTCATGCGGAACGGCACGCGGGCCGGAACGCCCGGCGTAAAGGCTTTGGGACGCGAGAACCCGTCGCGGAAACGCCCCCGCATCACGTCGCCGCGCACGAGCATCCGGCAGCCGGACTGCGGATCGTCGTCGGGGAAAACGTCAATCAGCCTGACGACAAAATCGGCGTCGGTGGTCGAAAGGATCACCTCCAGCTCGACATCGACGGGTCCCGCGAGGGTCATATCCCCGTCGAGCGGCTCGGTGACGAAGGTCAGCACGTCGGAACGGTCCGACACGAAGCGCTGGTCGGCGAGCATATACTCTTTGGGGCGGCGTTCGCCGAAGGATTCGATATAGGGCACAGGGTCGGCCGGATCGGACGTATAGGCGGAGGCGGAGCTTTTGGCCGTCGGGCGGCGGGTTTCGAGACGTCCGCCGTCGGAGAGGTAGAAGGTGAGCTTACGCGCTTCGCGCGGCGTCCAGCGGTCGAAAGCATGCCAGCGGTTGTCGCCCGACGAGAAAACCGCGGCGGCGGGAAGCGGGTCCGCGGCGCCCTCGCCCTTGAGGTAATGGTCGAAGAAAGGGAGTTCGAAATGCTCCATATAGTATTCCCACGCCGCTTCGCGCCCGAAATCGAACGCTCCGAGTTTTCCGCTGCCGTTGCGCCATGCTCCGTGCGCCCAAGGTCCCACGACCAGATGGCACGGCGTTGCGGGACTTTGCCGGACCATGGCCCGGTAGAGGTTCCACGCCCCGAAACAATCCTCGGCGTCGAACGTCCCTCCGACGACCAGCACGGCCGGCTGTACGTTGTAGCAGGCCCTGCGCAGGTCGCGCGCCTGCCACCATGCGTCGTAGGAGGAGTGTTCGGCAAGCTCTTCCCAGAAAGGATTGGGTCGCTGAAGTTCCGTAAGTTCGGCCAGCGTCGCATGTTCCCGGAAGAACGTCCATTCGTCGGGGCGGGTCCGCTTCGACATCGGAGGCATCTTTTCGGTCGGAGTATGGCCCGGAGGGGTGTTCATGCCGCTCAGGAAACGGTAGGAGTCGGTGAGCATCAGCACGCCGTTGTGGCGGACGTCGTCGCCCATGAACCAATCGGTGACAGGAGCCTGCGGCGAAACGGCCTTCACCGCAGGATGGGTGCAGAGACCGCCCATCATGGCGTAGAAGCCCGGATAGGAACTGCCGGCGAAACCTACCCTGCCGTTGTTGTGCGGCACATGTTTCACGAGCCACTCGACCGTATCGTAGCTGTCCGTCGTCTCGTCCGTTTCGCCGTATCCCGCAGGGCGGACATGGACGAACTCGCCCTCGCTCATAAAGCGGCCCCGCACATCCTGCATGACGACGATATAGCCGCGGTCGATATAACTGCGCATATAGCCGCTTCCGAAGCCGCGGGGAAACTCGCCGGGACCGTAGGGGGCGCAGCCGTAGGGGGTGCGGAAAATAAGGATGGGGGCTTTGGCATCCGTTTTGGGCGTATAGACCGCGGTATAGAGTTTCACGCTGTCGCGCATCGCGATACGGTATTCGGCCTTGTCGTACAGTTCATCGACGGGCTGCCGGGCAAAGGCCGCGGCCGCCGTGAGCAATCCTGCGAGCAGGAGTGCGGAAAATAGGCGCAGCTTCATGGTCGGGAGTTTTCGGTTAGTGTCCGAAAGGTACGCTTTTTTTCGCAATAGCCAAAGCCGTGGCGGAAAATCGGATTCATTCGAAGCGGCGGGTCCGATCTATTCCCGCGCGGAAAGTTGCATAGCCGCGAAATTAAACGTACTTTTGCAGTCGGTCAATTCCGACAAACGACAATATGCTCAGAGCAGGACGCATCCAGAAACTCACCGTAAGCCGCATCTCGGATTACGGATTATACCTTGCGGACGAGGAGCAGAACGAGGTTCTGCTGCCCAACCGTTACATATCCCTTACAGACAAGCCGGGCGACGAAAAGGAGGTCTTCCTCTACCACGACTCCGAAGACCGGCTGGTGGCGACGACCGAAACGCCGCTGCTGCGCGTCGGCGAGGCGGGTTATCTCCGCGTCGTGGACAAGACGGCCCACGGGGCGTTCCTCGACTGGGGGCTGTACGGCAAAGACCTCTTCCTTCCGAACCGCAACCAGCAGGGCGGCATCATCGCAGGACGGAGCTACATCGTCTATCTCTACGAAGACAGCGTGACGGGCCGCTGCGTGGCGACCTGCAAGCTCAAGAGCTTCATCAACAACGACAGCATCACGGTGGTGCCCCGTCAGGAAGTCGATCTGCTCGTGGCGTCGGAGAGTCCGATCGGCTACCGCGTGATCATAAACAACCGGCACTGGGGCATGCTCTACCGCAACCAGTTGTTCCGCCCCATAGCGGTCGGAGACCGGACGAAGGGTTACGTCCGCAAACTCACCGCAGACAACCGCATCGACGTCAGCCTCCAGCAGGAGGGTTTCGCACAGGTGAAGGACTCGGCGGAGGTTTTGCTGCAGCTGGTCCGCGACAACGGCGGCTTCCTGCCGCTGAACGACGACAGCGCCCCGGAAGAGGTGAACCGGCTGACGCAGACGAGCAAGAAGGTTTTCAAACGTTCGCTGGGCATGCTGCTCAAACGTGGCGCCGTCACGGTGGACGAACAAGGAATAAAGATCAACGAGTAATGGCCAAGATAACGACCGCGGAACGGGTTTCGCGGGAAGCTTCCGACAATTTCGTGTTCCAGCGTTCGCTGCTGGCCTACCATGCCGCGGCGCAGCGCATCAGCGGCGACGTGCTGGAGATAGGCACGGGGGCCGGTTACGGCATCGAGGTCGTGGCGCCCCGCGCCCGAAGTTTCGTCACCATCGACAAACTGGCTCCCGCACCCGAACCGACGCAGCTCCCGAACGTCGAATTCCGGCAGGCGACAGTTCCGCCGCTGCCCTTCGCAAACGACAGTTTCGACTTCGTGATCTCGTTTCAGGTGATCGAACACATAAAACGGGACCTCGAACTGGTGCGCGAAGTGAAACGCGTGCTGCGTCCGGGCGGAAAGTTCATCGTGACAACCCCGAACGCCCCGATGTCGCTCACGCGCAACCCGTGGCATATCCGGGAATACACCGCCGCGGAGCTGCGCAGCCTGCTCGGCAGCGAATTTTCGTCGGTCGAGGCGCTCGGCGTTTCGGGCAACGCGCGGGTCATGGAATATTACGAACAGAACCGCCGCAGCGTGAAGCGCATCACGCGCTTCGACATCCTCGACCTGCAGCACCGGCTCCCCCGCTGTCTGCTGCAATTCCCCTACGACGTTCTCAACCGCATAAACCGCCGTAGACTCCTGAAGTCCAACACCGATCTCACGACCTCGATCCGCATGGACGACTACCGGATCGGCCCCGTGACGGACGAGAGTTTCGATCTGTTCTTCGTGGCGGAAAAATAGACGGAATCATCTGATAAAAACCAAGGGCTGCCCCACTGCGGGGCGGCCCTTGTCATATTGTCCCGGACCTACATTCGACATGCAGGCTGCGCCGCCGAAATCAGCGGCCGCAGCGGTCAACTGCGGGGCGACATTTGACAAATATTTGAAATCCAGCGAGGTGAATAATAAAAAAGCAGCCGTTTTTCCGCCCGGAACAACGCCCTTATTACACGAAACCTCCGTAACAGGATATTTTTCGTTTTGTAAACTAAAAAAAATACGAAATATTTTGCACAGTAAAAACTAATTCGTATTTTTGTTTTGAAACGAAAGGTATTATTTTCATATTGAAATTAACAAGTCGCTTCGGGAGCGGAAAATGAACGCTGATATGGACCGCCGCCTAAACAACTGACCATGAAATCGAAACTGCCGCCAAACCGGATTCCGGAACCCGCCGGAATAAGAACAACAGCAATGGCCGCCGCCGATGCGACGGCACCTGTACCCGCAGCAAAATGTCGGTTCCACGCCCCTGCGACAACCGCAGGCAACGCGGTTTCGGACCGCACCGGCAGCATTCCCTGCCGGAAAAAACCGAATCGAATCTCGAATCCGCTGATCGCTTCCGGCGCTTCCCGCACCATACAGAGCCATTGGCGACCATACCTATATTTATTTAACCGACAACATTCAAACAACTTAAACATCTAACCAAAAACAAATGCTTATGAATTTTAAATTCTACGTTAAGAGGTTTTTGTTATCCCTGTTTCTGGTGCTGGCATCGACGATGCTCTACGCCCAGAAGAAAGCGGATATCACAGGAACCGTCTACGATTCGGACGGCACTACCCCGGCGGTAGGCTGCGCCGTAACGATCGAGGGAACGCCGACAGGTGTTATCACGGACATCAACGGCAAGTACAAAATAAGGGGGGGGGAAACTCAGACCCTCGTTTTTTCTTCGCTGGGTTATAAGACCCAGAAGATACTAATAGGCCCTAAAACGCGGATAGACGTCACGCTGGAGGCCGACAGTCAGGAAATCGAAGGTGTCGTCGTAACCGCACTCGGTATCAAGCGAGACGAAAAAGCGCTCGGTTATGCCGTTACGAAGGTGGACAACGATGTGCTCACCAGCACGGTATCGAGCAACTGGATGAATGCCTTGTCAGGCAAGGTCGCCGGTCTGAACTTCGATCAGGCGTCTACGGGTCCCGGCGGATCGATGCGCGTGACCCTCCGCGGCGAAACATCCATCAACATGAACGGCGGTACGGCCCTGTTCGTGGTCGACGGAGTGCCCATCACCAGCAGCACCACTTCCAGCACGTCGGAAAGCGCATACAACTCGACCGACGGCGCCGTAGACTTCGGTAACGCCGCGGGCGACATCAACCCCGAAGACATCGAGAACGTATCCGTACTGAAAGGTCCCGCCGCAACGGCATTGTACGGATCGCGCGCCGCAAACGGCGCCATCATCATCACGACCAAGTCGGGTCGCACCACCAAAGGCATAGGCGTTACGTTCAGCTCGTCGGTTTCGTTCGAGAAAGCCGGATTCTGGCCCGATTTCCAGTACGAATACGGCGCAGGACGCTTCGGCGGCAACCCCTATTCGTTCTACAGCGTAGACGGCGTGTCGCGCAACTGGTCGTCCTATGCCTTCGGCGACAAGTTCGACGGCCATCTGACCTACGAGTGGCCTTCGCTGAACGACGACGGCACCTATACGATGATGGAGTGGCGTCCGCGCAACTTCTTCGCGGGATTCTTCGACACCGGCGTAACGTGGAACAACAACATCTCGGTCAGCGGCAACAACGGCAAAGGCACCTCGGTCCGGGTTTCGGTAACCGACGTGCGCAACGACTGGATCGTTCCCAACACCGGTTACAAACAGCAGACCTTCTCGATATCGCTCTCGCAGCAGATCAACAAGTACATCAAGCTGGACGCCAAGGTGAACTACTACCGCAAGGACAGCGACAACCTGCCGATGACCGGTTACGGCGGCTCGTCGATCATGTATCCGCTGCTGTGGAATACGCCCAACGTGGACGCCCAGTGGTTCAAGGCGGACTACAAGAAATGGGTGCGCGAAGGCGGTGACCTGAGCAAAAGCACCCAGCACGTATCGGCCAACGGCAACAACCCCTACTACACGGCTTACGAACAGCTCAACAAACTCGACCGCGACCGCGTGTTCGGCAATCTGGCAGCGACGATCAACTTCACCGAAGAGCTTTCGCTGATCCTGCGATGCGGCATGGACCTCAACAACGATTTCCGCACCCAGCAGAAACCCAAGGGCGCCAAGACCTACATCAACGGTATGTACAAGGAGCAGACCGTGTTCGACTACGAGATGAACAACGACTTCCTGCTGCGCTATACCAAGAAACTGAACGACTTCGACCTGAGCGCATCGTTCGGCGGCAACAACATGATGCAGTCCTACCGTTCGAACACCTCGCTGGCCGAAAGTCTGGTCGTGGACCGCGACTACCGCCTGAGCAACTCGGTGGACCGTCCCAAAGTGACTTCCATACGCCGTCAGAAGTCGATCAACAGCTTCTACGGACTCATATCGGCCAGCTGGCGCAACATGATATTCCTCGACGTCACCGGCCGCAACGACTGGTCGAGTACGCTGGCTCCGGGCAACAACTCCTATTTCTATCCTTCGGTCAGCGGCAGCGTCATTCTCAGCGACCTGCTGCACATCGACACCCCGATGGTCAATTTCCTCAAGGTGCGGGCTTCGTGGGCCAACGTGGGTAACGACACGTCGCCCTATCAGCTGCTCAACTACTACAACAACTCCTCCTTCACCGGCGGTTTCAACATGCCGACCAACAAGGCGAACTACAACCTCAAACCCGAAAACGTCGAGAGCTGGGAGTTCGGCGTCGAGGGCCGCTTCTTCGACAGCCGTCTGACGTTCGACGTGGCGTTCTACAACGCGACCACCACGAACCAGATCATTTCGGTGCCCGTAGACATCACCACCGGCGTCTACAATACGATCGTGAACGCGGGCGAAATCAACAACCGCGGCTGGGAGGTATCGGCCCGCATACAGCCCGTGAGGAACAAGAACATCCGCTGGGACATGAACTTCACGTGGTCGCGCAACCGCAACAAGGTCGTGGAGCTGGCCCCGAATCTGGATTCTTGGACCATCGCAACCGGTCCCCGCGGCGAAATCCGCGCCGTTCCGGGCGGATCGCTGGGCGACCTGTACGGTTCGGGCTACGAGAAGGCCCCCAAGGGTTCCTACGTCACGGCCGACGACGGATCGACGATCGACGTATCGGGCTGGGACATCGTCGATTCGGACGGTTATCCCGTACTGGCTTCGGAATTCGAGAACCTCGGCAACACGCAGGCCGACTGGAAGGCGGGCTGGATGAACTCGATCTCCTACAAGAATTTCCGCCTGAGCTTCTCGTTCTCGGCGCAATGGGGCGGGCAGGCCTACTCCTTCACCAACGCCATGCTGGGCTATCAGGGTAAGATAAAAGCGACGCTTCCCGGCCGTTATGACGGTCTGATCCACAAGGGCGTGAACCAGAACGCCGACGGCACCTACTCGATCAACAAGACCGTGACGGCCAGCATCGAGAGCTACTACAACCTGCGCGTGTTCAACCGCGACAACGTGGTGAACAACACCTTCAGCACGTCGTTCCTGAAGATGAAGGACATACGTCTCGAATATTCGCTTCCCAAGAAGATCGCGGCCAAGACCAAGGTGCTGCAGGGCGCTTCGATCGCCTTCTTCGCCACGAACCTCTTCTGCTGGACCAACTGGCCGCAGTTCGACCCGGAGATCGCGACGATGAACGGTTCGGAAATCACCAAGGGTTTCGAAACCGCGGCGTTCCCGATGACACGCACGTATGGCGTTAATCTTAAACTTCAATTCTAATAAGACGATGAAACGAATCAATTCATATATATTGACCGGGGGAGTGATAATCTTGGGATTGTGCGGCTGTACGAGCAATTTCGACGATTACAACAAGGACCCCAACCGGGCGGAGGTCGGCAAGGCCAACTCCTCCCAGATGCTCGAAGACCTGATTTTCGAGGGCGCCGGAAGCATGAAATACCGCACGTGGCGCCACAACAACGAGTTCATGCAGTATACGGTGGAGACCAGCACGCTGAATCAGCTGCACCGCTTCGTGCTCACCGACAGCGAATTCAAGGGCGCGTGGAACTTCTGCGGACGCTGGGCCGTCAATGCCATAGAGATGTATAAGCTCGCGGAGAAGGAGGAGAATACCAACGCGCAGGCCATAGCCCTGACCATGAAGGCGCTCTACCTTTCGAACATGACCGACCTGTTCGGCGACATGCCCTTCAAGGAGGCGTTCAAAGGCATCGACGAAAACATCATGCAGCCGAAATTCGACGATCAGAAAGTCATCTACGACTCGCTGCTGATGGACCTCGAACGGGCCAACACGCTTTACACGAAGACCTCGACCATAGACGCCAAGCGCGACCTGCTCTACAACGGCGACGTGACCAAATGGCGGAAGTTCACCAACTCGCTCTATCTGCGCCTGCTGATGCGCGTGAGCAACCGCAGGGACATGAATTCGGCGGAACGCATCAAGACCGTATTCGAGAACCCCTCGCAGTACCCCATATTCGAGAGCAACGACGACAACGCCACGCTGAAATACAGCGGCACGCGTCCGTTCGTCAATGATTTCGGCGACAACGCCACCGACGACAGCGCGATGGGCGAACGTTTCATCAACATCATGGTGGACTCAAGCGACCCCCGCATCTCGGTTTACTGCAACCGCGTAAGCTCCGGAGCCAACGCGGGCGGTTACGTGGGAATCACGAGCGGCGCCCCGGCTTCGGTCATCTCCAAACAGTCGGCCGACGGCGCATCCAACAGCAACAATACGACTTTCAGGCAGTACACCTCCCCGTACACGTTCATGACCTATTCGGAGGTGCTGTTCATCAAGGCCGAGGCCATTCAGCGCGGAATGATGGACGGCGAAGCGTCGGAGACCTACTATGCTGCGGTTACGGCGTCGCTCAAGCAGTGGATTCCCGACATCTCAGAATCGGCCGTCGAAACCTTCCTGCAGAACGGAGCCGTGGCTTACGACGCTACGACCGAAATCATCATCACCCAGAAATACGTTTCGCTGTTCACGGTGGGCTACGAGTCTTGGCACGAGTACCGCCGGACGGGTTATCCCCTGCTGGTGATGGGCGAAGCCATCCGCAACGACGGCGTGCATCCGACCCGTTTCCCCTACCCGCTGGTGCTGCGTTCGTCCAACAAGAACTATGCGACCCAGCTGGCCAAAATGGGCGAAGACAACATGAAAACGCCGGTGTGGTGGAGCCGCAAGGCCGTCAAGCTGGAGAATCCGGAGGAGGACAACAACCTCGGTTACACCGGCCACAAATGGGATGCGGACATCAAATGGTAAGAGTGTCCGTAAAACGAATCGCAACCGGAAAGGCAACGCAGCATCCCGGTCGAGTTTTGAATTTAACCCGTAAATAACGAAAAAACAATTCATATGAAAATAAAACAATTCATCTCCGGAAGATGGCCCGGCCTGAAGGCGCTCGCTCTCTGCGCGATGGCGGCAACGGCATTCGTCGCCTGCAAGGACGACGAGACCGACGTTGTCCGGGATCCCCATATCACGCTGTCGGAAGACGCTTTCCTGTACAACGCAGCGGGAGAGACGCACAGTTTCACCGTGTATTCCAATATCGACTGGAAGGTCGAAATGGCGGACACCTCCCAGACGTGGGTCAATATCTGGCCCAAGGAGGGTTCCGACGACGGCGTTTTCGCCGTAAAGGTATCCAAACAGCCGGCCAAGGACCCCGTACTGCGGGAGGCCCGCTTCCGCGTCGTTGGCAAGCACGAGCACGACAACATCATTCAGGAAATCACGATTTCGCAGCGGGACGTCGATCCGGCGCTCAAACTCGGAGTGACCACGACGCCTCCCAAGGTGGTCATCAACAGCAACGGCGAGGAGAAATATTCGGTAGGCGTCACCTGCAACGTGGAGTGGACGGCCAAGGTCGGCGACTCCGGCGAGGGCTGGATCACGATCGACGAGATCAGCGACAACGAAATCAAGTTCTCCGTTCCCAAATATGCGGGAACGGTGCCCCGCACGGGACGTATCGAATTCAACGCCACCACCGAGCGTATGACGACGGTAGAGCTGATCGTCTACCAGAGCATTCCGCTGGATATCGGCGAAAACGCCGAACTCAAGACCATTGCCGAGGTGTACGAGAAGCTGGGCGGCCTGCAGGGAACCGTTCGTGAGAACGTCAAGATACAGGGCACCGTGATCAGCGACCGCGTATCCGGCAACTGCCCGAATCCCGCCGCGTTCTTCGTTCAGGACGCCAGCGGACGCGCCATTCAGTTCCGCGTTCAGGAAGGCTCGCACTCGCTCCAGCTCAATTCGCTGGTGACCATACCGCTCATGAATACGCAGTCGGTGATCGACGACGACGGACAGCCCTACATCACCATTTCGACCGAACGCATCCGCGACGTCATCACCACGGGCGGCGCTCCGATCGAACCGAAGGTGATGGAAAGCACGCAGGGCCTGACGGACGAAATGCTCGGTACGCTGGTAACGATCAGAAATCTCCAGTTCGTATTCCCGCACGGAACCTACTACAACGCCAACGAAGGCTCCATTTACGGCGGCGGACGTCCTACCGACCTCGCCCAGTTGCTTCTGGACCGCGACGGCAACACGATCAGCCACTACGTCTACGGCGGCACCAGCGTCGAGACGGGCGCCATGTTCAAACATTACGAACTGCTGACTGACGATCCGATGCTGGATATAACGGGTATTCTGATCAAGGTCGAAAACGAATGGGCGATCCGCATGCGCAACATCAACGACCGCGACAAACTGACCGAAGCCCGGCGTTACGTGCCCATCACCGAATTCTACTGGCCCGAAACGCTTCCCGACAAGGAGATACTCGTTCCCAAAGTCGGCACGGGACAGCTGTTCGTGAACTTCGCCCCCAAGGCCGTCATCGCGCAGAGCACCACCTTCCGCCTTTACAGCGGCGCCGCCTATGTCCGCGTCGATGCGTCGGTCAACGGCACCGAGAAGGGATACTATTCCGCCAACTGCGGCGGCTGGGGCGCCCAGTCGAACGACACCTATACGCCGACCCAGAAGGCATGGTACTTCGAGACTTCGACGGCAGGCATTTCGGATGACCTTTACGTATGCTTCTGCACCACCAGCTCGCAGTCGGGCCCCGGTCCCTTCTCGATCGAGTGGGCTGCGGCCGAGGCCGGTCCGTGGACCTTCGTAACCGACTACAAGGCCGGAAACTGGGAGGTAATACCCGGTCCCAAGAACTTCGCCTTCAAACTGCCCGACGGTTGCAAGAACCAGTCTTCGCTCTGGCTGCGGTTCCGCGTCAATTCCGACGAGCGCGTGGACGGCAAGGCAGCCAACAGCGCGACGGGTACGAACCGCATGATCTATACGAGCCTGAAGAAAAAAGTCAATTAATCCGGTGTAACGCAGGATAATCTTGCCGGACCGCTCCCCTCCCGGAGCGATTCGGCAGGATTAGACAAAAATCTAAACAATGAGAAAAATGAAACGATTGATAAAATTCAGATTACCGTATCTGTTCGCAGCCGCATTTCTGCTGTTGTGCATCGGAATCAGCTGTTCGGAAGATCCGACATGGACCAAACCGACGCCCGAACAGGAGGAAATTATCCCCGCCGTCTTCATCGAAGATCTCGTGATGCCCGATGCGGAGGAGATCTTCATCCCGGAGGACCCCATCAAGATCATGGGAACCGGATTCGACAAATACGACGTATTCCTGTTCCGCTCCACGTCGGAAGACCCTGCCGAGGAGACCAAATATTTTCAGGCCGAGATCAGCGAGGTGGCCGAGGATTACGTCATAATAACCGTTCCCAAGACGATCGACCTGCGCTCGTACGAGCTTATCCTGAAGCGTTACAACAAGCAGCAGGTGCTGGGGCCGATGACCATCTACAAGGCGCACTTCCCCGCGATTCCCGATCAGGCGGGCATGACCGTCAAGGGCCGCGTCTACTGCGGGAAAAAGGCGGTCGCAGACGTGGTGGTGTCCGACGGAGTCATCGTCACCAAGACCGACAAGGACGGCGTCTATTACCTGCCCTCGGAGAAGAAAATGGGGTACGTATTCGTTTCCATCCCCTCCGGATACAACATCGAGAGCGAAGCGGGTTATCCGGCCTTCCCGGCCATGAGCCAGCAGCTGCTCAACGAAGACAACGAGCAGCACGATTTCGCGCTTACGGAGATCCCCGGCGGAAACACGAACCATGTGATGATGGTATTCACCGACCTTCATCTGGCGAGCAAGACCCCGAACACGGCAGGCAAATATGCCGACATCGACCAGTACAAGAACAAGTTCATGCCCGACATCACGGCCGAAATGGCGCAGTATGCGAACGTGTATGCGCTCTGTCTGGGCGACATCACGTGGGATGCGTTCTGGTACAAAACCATGAATCAGGGTCCTGAGAACATGGTGGAGGTACGCTACCAGCTGCCGAACTACAAGGACTTGATGAAGAACTTCCCCTGCCCGGTTTTCAACGTGATCGGCAACCACGACAACGATCCGAAGGTAGTCGGAGACTATTTCACGGAACTGCCTTTCAAGCAGCACATAGCCCCCACCTACTATTCGTTCAACATCGGCGACGTACACTACATCGTTCTGGACAACGACCAGTACGACAATTACAACGGCGGCAGCCGCATCGAGCGGATCGGTCTGCTCGGCGACTCCGACCCGCAGAAATGGCAGATGGCATGGGTGGCCGAAGACCTGAAATACGTGGACAAGTCCAAGAAGATCGTGGTCGCCATGCATGCCCCGATGACCTCGGCCGGTCTGAACCCGATCGTGACGCTTTCGGGCGGAAACGACCTGCTCGGTCTGCTGCAGGGTTATCAGGTGGAATTCCTCACCGGACATACGCACACCAATCACCACGCGAAGATCGCCGAAGGCGTACGCGAACATAACGTCGCAGCCGTATGCGGCACGTGGTGGTTCAACGTGAAAAGCGCCAACGGAGGCGCCGACTACGACTTGTGCAAGGACGGCTCCCCGACGGGATACGGCGTATTCAAATTCAACGGAACGGCCGTGCAGTGGTACTATAAGGGGATCGAGGTGGCCCGCAACGAGCAGTTCGCCGTATACGACATGAATTTCGTGAAGAGCGACTACAAGAGCGCCGTGGGCGCCAAGGCCAACGAAGTGCTGGTCAATGTATGGAACTGGGACGAGGACTGGACGGTATCCGTGACCGAAAACGGACAGCCGCTCACAGCGACCCGCGTATACCGCAAGGACCCGACGCACTACACATGGCAGAAAGACGTACTGGAACCGGCCCACGCCCCCGGATCGCCCAACAGCACCTACCTCACGGGCTACAATGCCCATATGTTCTCCGCCATAGCGCAGGTTCCCGGCTCGACGATCAAGGTCGTCGTAACGGATCCGTTCGGCGGCGTCTACGAGAAGACGATCGTACGGGAAATTCCTTCGAATCTGCCGGCGCAATGGGTATTTACAAAGGGCGTCAACGTCGATGAGTTCGTCGTGGACAACAAAATGCCGTCGGCAACCGGAAAGGGCTATATCAGCTATATCAGCAACTGCGATCCGGCACTCGACGTAAACAACAAGATAGCCCGTGCCAATACGGCCGGCGAGCCTTATATCACGGGCGGATGGCCGGGCGACTGGTGGCTGTTCACCATTCCGGAAATGACCATAAAGGCCGGAACGGTCATCAACGCCAAGTTCCACGCACGCGCATCCGGAACCGGTATGAAATACTGGATGCTGGAGTACTACGACGGCGGCGAATGGAAGCCCGGAGCGCCCTTGCAGACGACGACCGTCGGAGAGGGCGATCAGGCGCAGACATTCTCTTACAATTACGAAATGATGAATACGGACCATTGTCTGATCGACCGCAACATGACGTTCGAGCATGCCATCAATAACGGGGATATTCTGATCCGGCTCCGTTGCATGGCCAACTGGCAGGCCAGCGGAAAGGGAGCCTTAGCCGCTCCCAACGGCGGTACGCACCGCATATCCGTACAAAACAATATCAACCCCACGATCTCGATCGTTCAGTAAACGGGATCGGACAGCAAACAGAACGGCCGCTTCTTTCGGAGCGGCCGTTTTATTCGTCTACAGCCGAGCAAATGCGCGTCATAGCAGACGATCCCCGACCGGGCGGACATTTGGCCGTCGTTCTTATGTCTCAGAAATAAGTATTACTCCATAGCAACAAGAGTATGCTTAAAAATTAGGATGAAACGGGATGCAACTTCCCCTTTTGCGTTCGGCTTGGTGCGCACAATAAAGTTGCCAGAGGGACATTCTGATTTAAGTCTACCCATAATTTCCGATTTTTTACCATCACAAAGATGAATCCAAAAATTGTCAATTTTTTGTCAATTTTATTTAACCGGAAATGTCCCTTAAATACTAACGGCACGATTATGAATCGTGCCGTCGAGTAATTTAACTATGTCATTTTGAGCCATTTCAGCCCAAAATTCTTTTCAGTACTCCTCTTCGTTGAAGAAATTTATCTATATTGATTATCAATATATTATGCAGCAATCAATGAATTTTGCGCAAACAAACCGAACCGTCTGAAACGGTCTGAGGCGATGGGAGGAAATGGTGGACAAACAAACCCAATGATAGATACAGTTATTCAAAAACCATAAATATTTCTTCTTTGCTTGAAAGCAGAATCTCCTCCTTCTAATATATTGCAACAAAGTTTAATAGTGTCATCATTATCAATAGAACCAGATGATATAATCTGCGAATGCACACTTGTACTTTTAAGCGGAATGATAAGTTCAGCATCTCCAAGCACTGCAATGTTCGGGTTATGTGTAACTATAATCACTTGACGGTGCTCTTTAATTTTACGCAAATTCCCGACAATTGTTTTGAAAATAAATTCACTATCAAGATTATCTTCTGGTTGATCTATTAATAAAGGCTTATCACTATCAGATAATAGTAATATACTTAATAATACAGATTGCTGTTGTCCAAGCGATAATTGGGATATTCGTTTTGTAATATTTTTCCTAACTCCACTTTCATCCACGAACTTAGTTACTGTAATTTGTGGATGGTCATCATACTTCAAACATTCAAGATCCTCATATTTAAATCCGTCATTAAGGGTCGTAATAATATTATCAATCTCGTCATCCCGCAGAAATTGTTCACCTTGATATTTTATAGCTTTTAATACGCCAATATCTTTCTTTTTGATTGCTTGGACAAAGTCATACACACCAATACTCCTTGCGATAACTGAGGATTTCATAACTTGGGAAGTTCTCCAGCCCATCAAAGTTTTTAATGTATCTTCAAAATCAGGAGAATATAGTGATTCAGCATATTTAATAGAGACAAAAAAGTCATCAACTGAAGTTTTCAGGTTCTCATTTATCTTTTTTGCAAATGCTAAATGTTTCCGAGTAATTTCTCTTTTATTCTTTTGGCGCTCCTGTATCAATTCTTGACGTTCCTTGAGTAATTCAACAAGGCGTTTCTGATCATCTTGAAGCTTTGCAACCTTTTTCTCGTAATCAATGATATCCTTGGAAATTTGATTAATTTTTCCCAAGTCAAAGGGTATACCTTGCTGTATTAGCTCTTGTTTCTTATCATCTATCTGTCCTTGTATTTCCGATTCTTTCGCTTTCCATAATCCTAATTGAGTTTTTAACTCCGAAATTTTTTCAGCGAGAGCATCATTAAGCTCTTTTGATTTAGAAGATACAAGTACAGAAAATGCATTTATTATCCTTTGCACATTAAAGAAGTATTCTTTGCCAACAACAATACGGTCATCACTCATCTCGGCAACTTTATCAAACAAATTGGTGTCGCCAAGAATATCTCTATATGTTTTGACGAGTTTATTAAGGTCGTCTATCAAAGTCTTACGGAAATCTCTTTCTTGGAGCAAAGCATTATGCAGTTTAACAATTTCAGATGCTTTACTTTGTTCCATAGCTTTTAATTTACGACGTTCATTTTCTAAAGCTTTTTTTGCATTAGGTAACGAAATGATATTAATACGAAGCTTATTCATCTCGCTTTGATTACTCCTTAGCAATTCAATATATTCGGAGTCTTGAGCTTCCAATAGTTTCAAATCGAGAAAAGCATCTAAAAAGTTTATAACAACTTGTGGATTTTCTTCACTATGCTGAATCGTACTTGCTGTATCCCCCTGCCCATAGCTTTCAATAGGAATGGATGTTATTCCTGAGTCTGGATCCGAGCGATTTACAACACTTGCGTTTTTTTCTCTTTGGAAAGTTTGCGTTTGGCCTGCTTCATCTGTATAGTCTAGCAAAATATTTTGAGGCCATACTTCTGATTCACAAACTTTTGAAAAAGACTTATTCCCAGTTGCTTCACGAATTGATTCCAATAGAGTTGATTTCCCTGCGCCTCTACTACCGATTATGCATGTAAGATTAGGACTTAACTCTATATCTACCCCATCTAATAGACCTCCTTCTAATTTTATATGCTTAATTATTGGGCGTTGAACAGGAATTTCATCTTCTAGACGAACACGGGACTCACTACTCATCAATGCAATATGGAATGAGCGAAATGTAAGTGTCGGCATTTTTAATCTAGTTAATCGATTGTTGCCTTCTGCATTATTGCCCAATCTAATTAATTCATGTGAGTCAGAAGACATTAGTTTTGCAAAATCCCTATGTAACTTATTATCTAACGAATCTCGCCATAAGTTTAATAGTTTTTTATGCTCTGAATTCTCATCCTCATCCGTATATAAGTGAGCTTCATTTTTATTTGTTATCTCAAGACCTAACAAATTCTTGCACATAAATATTTGCTCCATATGTGGACCGAATCTATTTATAACCTTTTCAAATCCGGAATCTAATGTAATATGGGCTAAAACGCCTATCCCGCCTAATCTCTCGGCCGAATTCAAGCATTCGACTATTCCTTGGTTACAGATCGAATTGTCATGGTTAAAAGTTAACCCAACATAAAATCTTTGTAACTTATCAATAGTTTCAAAATATAATAAAAGATGTCCTTGTGTCGTACTAACCTCTATACCGGGTATAACAAGGATATCCTTGCCTCTCGCATACTGAACAGCAATCTGGCTATTTATATATTGGTTATGGTCAGTTATACTGATAACCTTTAATCCCTTCTCAATAGCAGTATCCACAATTGCTTGTGGAGTATTGGATACATCAGTTACATCAAATGAACCAGTATCGGGTCCATATGAATGTATATGTACTGTCTCTTATACACATCTCCGAGCCCACGAGACGCGTAGTAATCTCG
>OWKE01000250.1_pt1 | contig 35247 bp, 19 predicted proteins | sample 1732631 | NCBI WGS metagenome assembly OWKE01 (sample SAMN05065736, study PRJEB22554) | human gut metagenome | biome: ENVO:2100002; feature: ENVO:00000062; material: ENVO:00002003 | host: Homo sapiens | place: USA | reverse complement strand
CGAACTTATTCGTGAATTATTCATATTTATAAAATTAATTTTGAACAGTTACTTATAAATCCTGTTCTTAATATAATTCCGAAACATCAGGTATGTAAATATGGCATTCAATGAGGTGAAGACTACGGCAGATCGTCCAGAGAGCGATAGTGTGTATAATACCGGATTGACGCATCCCATTAAAAGTCCCCCTAATTTATATTTGTTGATTTTTCCATATCCGAGATAAAGGAATAATAAAAAAAGGGAGCAATATTGGAACTTAAGATTCAATGAATTGCAAATTTTTCCAACGGGGGAATACCAGTTCACTACTTTTTGCTTGTCGAAATCGCCTTCCATTTTGTCAGCATACAATGTCGCGAGTGCGTCCGAATTGTCAAAACTAAATGTTTTTACCAGATGGATGGCGTTTTCAAAAAAAGGTATGATGGAGATTAGACAGAAAAATAAGATTATTCTTTCAAAAAAGAACTTGTTTCTTATCGTAATCGTGGAATATCTGTCATCGATATATCCAAATGGAATGATTGAAATAGCAAGGCATGTAGCGAAAAAGATGTATGGAATTATTGTAATCTTATTATATTCTTGCGAGGCTGTATAGAATATAATGGAAAATATGGATGAAAGCATCCATATGAACATTATATAACGAAGGCATGCTTTATCTTTCCTGTAGCAAGAAACCAATATAAAAAGAATAACATGAAATATAGAAAAAGCAACAACGACGGGCATATTGATAATTATTGTAAAAGTTGTGATGCTTTAGAGAAACAAGACATGGCTATGGCATGTGCATGGTCTGCGTATTCTTTCAAATTTTCTCTCGAAGGTTGGTTGCCGGTGATTACCTGTTCAAATTTGGCGAAATCAAACTTGTGTATGGAAGCTTCCGTGTTGAATTCAAATGAACGTCCTTTTATGCCTAAGATTTCCAACATGCCTGCTATCTTATGTTCGTAACTTAATGCGATTACAGGAACACGGTTGTTGATACCGAACACGATAGAATGGTAACGCGTACCTATTATCATTTGGGCATCCTTAATTATAATTTGTTGGATGTCAGAGCTGTATGTGTCCGGAAATACTATGATTCGTGATGGATGTTCCGTTTCTTCTTTTAACCTCTTGAAGTATAGGCAATCGTTCTTTTTTCCTGCATTATAAAGCTGTGGGAGCATGACGATGTTATAGTCGGTCTTTTGGATTATGATGTCAATCATTTTTAGGTAACATTTGTCAATAACGTCCTGTGGCATGTTTGCGAATGACGGGTGCCATGTCAGTTGGTTGGGTACAAACACGATATATTTTTGTTTGCCTAAGTCTGTCCTGACACTGTCAGGTAATGTGGCATCGGGCGTGTCTAAAAAGGCGGAATCAATGGATTTTATGTATTTTATGCCAAGTTTGTTTGCCAAATCCATGCTTCGGGCATCTCTCAATGACAAGAAGTCCATCTTTTTAAGTATTTCTTTTGCTCTTGTGCAGAAGATATGTTGTAATATGTTTCGAGGGTTAAATGGCCCTATTGAGCGTGAGTAGTAAATGACGGGCTTATTGTAATGCTTGCATAACATCATGTTATACAAGTGCGACCAATTATAAAATCCGCCAAGGCAGATTCCCCCAGGGGCGCAAAGCACTACGTCTGCTTCTTGGATGTATTGTATTAGTTTCCGGTTACTGGGAATAGTACGACTCCAGAACATCATGCCCGAGCAAGCAGAAAATATGCGGCTTTTGCGATATCCTTTATTGGTGTTAATGTTGATATATTTGTTTTGTGGGTTGTCTACTTTGATTTGTTTGATAGTTCCTTCTTTCACGTTCTCAAGCAAAATCATGACAGAGGCATTGGGTACATTCTTATTGAGTGTGCGGATAAGGCTTCTGTGTGCAGCTTCGTCACCTCGGTTGTATACGGGTTGGTTTAAAAGTAATATTTTCATTGTTTATGTCGTTATGATTTTATTGTATTCCTTTTTTTGCCTACTAAGAAAGGGGCGTATTTGTTGATGAGGGATGATATTCCGAGTAAGATAAATGATTGTACAGTACATAATAGAATAGGATAAATCCATTGGCTTCCATTTAAAAAATCAAAATGCCTGAACAGAAGCATTGTTATAGCCAAAGCCTTTCCATTAAAGGCAAAAAAAGCTAATGAATTCTTTCCTTGCTTTTCAAAAAAAGAACAAGGGTATAAGTATGAAATAGCACAAATGGCAATTATTCCAATAAATGACAGAATGATGAATAACAGGGGGGCGTTGTAATAATTGTATGCAAAATGAAATTCCATGTTTGTGTTTAGCTGTAAGGCAAAATCTACACAGATATATAATATAAGTAAGGAAATCCCTGTTTTCCTGCTTATTTGTATGGCTTTGCCATCAGTGAATTCTTTCGTTATATTTCCTACGATAAAGTAAGCCAATGCAAAAAGAGCTATGTCGCAATAGTAAGGGCAGGTATATGATACAGTGTTTCTTATCAGATAAACTGAAGGCAGCAGTATTATTGCTGTTGCAATTTTGCTTTTTAAGTTTTTCATGTAAATATGGTGGAGCAAAATGAAATACAATTGCACCATAATAATACATGAAACGAACCACAAGTCATAACCATATACAATCCTGAGTATTCGATTGCTGATGATGTCGTAATTGCCATTGAGTAATGCCTTCCAATTATCGAGGCCGATGAAGACAAGCAGGAAACACAAGAGGAAATATGGAATGATTAAGTTTCTTACCAATTTCAGAATATCCGTTTTGATGTCCTTGTGGCAATTGAACAAATATCCAGACAAGAAGAAAAATAGGGCCAAAAAGAATGGCGTGTAAATCATTTGTAGATAAGTGTGTTCTAATTTGCAGTGTGCCAATAAAACACAGAAAACACAAATTCCGCGGGCATTGTCAATCCATCTTATCCTTGTTTTCTTTGTTTGCATAGGATTATTATTAGTTGATATGTTCTTAATGTTTTATTTTCGTTTTTCTTTTAAAAGCATTGTTTTTTCAAAGCAATTTTTAATTTTGCAATGAAGCGATAATAAACCGATGTCAAGCACTAAAAATCTATACCAGGATTTTGTACAAAGTCGACGAAAGAGCTTTATTCTGTCAGGGTGGTGTCTATAACTTTCTTTTCTGTCCAATGTGGATTTTTGGGATAATATGACTTGCTGCCAAGAGATTTCATTTGTATGGATATAGTTATCATTTTGGGCTTGAGTTAGGATGCGATTTCCAGTCTCAGAGAAGCAAGTGGCTAAAGTCATGCCGATTTTTTCTGATGATATATATTCTTTTAGCCATGGATCTGCGAGTGCGATATCACTATGTTGGTTTAATGTGTCTTTGCACATGAAACATTTTGGACGAATAAATAGGCGTGAATGGAAGATTCTATTCCAAATGGAAGCGTTATTGGCTATGAAGGTCTTTTTGTTGTCTTTTGTCTTTATTGTGATTCCGCTTGGCCATCCGTTTCCTCTATATTGGATATGGCAGACATTTTGTTCTTTTATATTGATTCGTTTTAATAAATACTTGGTCGCATCAAGTGTTTGTTGCGAAGAGCAAGTTAACCCGATTATGAATACTTTGTGACCATATCTTTCACAAATTGATTTTATGGCCTTGGTTTGGCAAGGTAAAGCGAAACAAGCAAGTGTTCCCTTTATCTCATTTTGGTGAGATTTGACAAACCCGATTAAATCTATTTCTTGATAAATTGAGCCACAAATTTGGTATTCGTCAAATGAGTGAATTATTTTAGGAACATATCTTAGTGTAATAGGGTCAAACTCGAAAGATATGGATGTGCCAATAAGTTTGTTGTCGAATAACCATTTGATAATGGTAGTTCCTATTCCTCCAGACGTGGCTTTATATCTGATGTCGGAGTTTGTGGAATATCCGATATAACTTTTCATTTTCTTATCATTCTTTTAAAATAACGTAATTCTTTCCAACCTAATAATATGGCATAGAGTTGTAGCTTCATGACGTTGTGGTAGGTGGGAATCAACAGGTTTGCGAAGCATCCGGTGAACAATACCGTGATTATTGTGACGTATGAGGAACCGATGATTCCATATTGGGGAATTAGGAAATAGTTTAGCAACACACATAGGATACAACCTAATATATTTCGTATGAAGGCCCATTTTTGTATGTGTTCCATGATGATGATTTGTCCTCCGGTAGATGACAACGCCATTCCTACAGCCTTGAACGCCATGATTTGCAAAACAGGGATGGCTGGAGCGTACTGGATGCCGTATGTGTATGTGATGAGCCAATAAGAGAGCGATGATACCATTACGGACATGATGATAGCCGTCCATGTGGTAATGCTTACGAATGTCTTCTTTTTAACTTCGTATGTTTCCGGCTTGTTTTCTTTCTCCCTTACCAACATCGGGGTGACAGTCTGCACCAAAACCATAGGGAGGAACACAATCAAGTCTACGAACTTTCCGGCTGTGGCGAAATAACCGACTTCAGTTTTGTTTATCATGTCACCAATCATGACTTGGTCTATGCGTTGGTAAATGATGACAGCGGCACCGGATAGGACGAGGGGAAATGATTCTTTTAGGATAAAAGGCACTAAAGTCTTGTCGAAATGCCATTTTCGGATGGAACCGACAGTGGATTTATAACTAAGGTAATATCCGCTTGCAACCAATGCCGTATCAAATATTTGTGCATAAATAAAGTATTCCAAAGGTGCTTTAATCCAAAGCAACAGGATTTTGATTCCTGCACCGACGAATGTACGGTACATTTCGGATTTTACAATATATTTGTTTTGGACTATGGATGTGAAATAGTTACGTAACAGATTCCCTGTACCGGTGAACAGGGTCAGTCCATAAGCTAACACCATCAGGGAGGTAAACTTGTCTGTTTGGAAGTAGAACAAAGATATGGCAATGACGATATAAGCTATTGTAGCAAAAAACATTCTCAAGCAAAAACATGTCCCCATGATGGCATCCTTTTTGTCATTCTGCCGGGACAGCTCACGTATTTCGATGTTGTCCATGCCGAATGTCGCAATAATGGAGAAAATGGCTACATAACTAATTACATAGTTCATGAGACCATAACTTTCCGGGCCGAGATATCTGGCGACCAATATTCCGACGAAAAGCGCACTCGCCATATTGACGGCCTTGCCTCCTAAAGACCATGCTACATTTGAGACGATTTTCTTTTGTGAATTAGATAAGTTCATGGCTAAAGCAGTTCAACTCTCTTGGTTACAGTCGTAAATATTGGGATTTGCTAATTTGGGATGCTTACGGTTTGAAATTAAGTTTATCGATCATGCCAACTTGTTCAAATCCACATCAAGCCCGGCTGCTTTCATTTCTTTGGCGACAGCAATCTGCCATGCTCCCTTGTCGTCAAACGACACATATACGATGCCGGACATGTCGCCGGGAAATTCTACATCAGAATCCACCAAGGCGCATACGTTTTGTCGCCCTAACAAGGCACACATATAACCGTGTTCAAAAACCACATTTTGCCGGGCGCGGGGATTCAGATGTTCATTGGTATGCAATTTGTCATTTCCTAAATCACATGCTGTGTATAGGATTATGGCAAAGGCCAAATCATTGGCTTCACGTTCGATTTTCTCAATGATGGTACATCCGGCATTGGGCTGTTTGAAAAGGACAACGGGAGTGTATCCCAAGGTCTTGATAAACAATTCGACTTGTGACCTTATGGCCGTGTCGTGTCCGTGTACAATGAAAACGCGTTTTGAATCTGGATGGAAACTTTTCTTTTCAGTCCTCTCTACTTGTACGGTGAGAGTGGGTAATAATGGGATTTTCAGAACCAGGGTTTCCAAATATTCGATTTTACTTTTAAGTTCGTCCTGATATTCTTGAAAGAGATTTTCATTTCCTATGGAAATCAGGTATTGGCCACTGTTGATGTAATCACGTTGGTATTCATTGTTGGGGATGTCAAATGCTTGTTTTAATAGCTCACTGTTATAATCAGTCCATTGCTTGAACTCTGAAATCCATTTTTCTTGTTCTTCTGTCGGTTCTGTTCTTGCTTTCCTTGTCATATAGCCATATTCTCTATACGCATCAGGAATATTGGGAACAGAAGCTTTTATTAAAGGTAGCTTTTTGCCAATTTCTATCCTCTCAGAGAGTTGCGATAGGAACTGTTCTTTTTCCAATACAAGTCTTGCTTTTTCAACGGGTCTGTTTGTTCCTTTTCGGTTCGCCATAAACGATTATGTTAAGCTTGTTTAAAGTTATTTCTAATTAAAAAGTTTAGTCCCTCCTGAAAATATCCCTCGTATAAACCTTTTCCTCCACATCATCCAGACAAGCATCATACCGGTTGGCAATGATGGCATGGCTTTGGCTCTTGAAAGTATCCAAGTCATTCACCACTTTGCTGCCGAAGAATGTGCTGCCATCTTCGAGTGTCGGTTCATAGATGATGACCTCCGCACCTTTGGCCTTGATGCGCTTCATCACGCCCTGGATGCTCGACTGGCGGAAGTTGTCCGAGTTCGACTTCATCGTCAGGCGGTACACGCCGATGACACACTTCCGCTCTTCGGACGGGCTGAAGTCCCCACGGTTGTAGTAGTCGTAGTAACCGGCCGTGTGCAGCACGCGGTCGGCAATGAAATCCTTACGGGTTTTATTGCTTTCCACGATGGCTTGGATGAGGTTTTCCGGAACATCCTGATAATTGGCCAACAGTTGCTTGGTGTCCTTGGGCAGGCAGTAGCCGCCGTAACCGAACGAAGGGTTGTTGTAATGGTTTCCGATGCGTGGGTCAAGGCTTACGCCGTTGATGATGGCTTTCGTGTCCAGACCCTTCATCTCGGCATACGTGTCCAGTTCGTTGAAGTAGGAGACCCGCAAGGCCAAGTAAGTGTTGGCAAAGAGTTTCACGGCCTCGGCTTCGGTCAGGCCCATGAACAGCGTGTCGATGTCTTCCTTGATGGCTCCTTCTTGCAGGAGGGCGGCAAAATCATGTGCGGCCTCGTCCAACCGGGCATCCCCTTCGGGACGGCCCACGATGATGCGGCTAGGGTAGAGGTTGTCATACAGGGCTTTGCTCTCGCGCAGGAATTCGGGCGAGAAGATGACGTTTTTCGTACCCAACTTCTTGCGCACGCTTTCCGTATACCCCACGGGAATGGTACTTTTAATGACCATTATTGCATGGGGATTGACTTCCTTCACTAACTCTATTACTTCTTCCACATGGCTGGTGTCGAAGTAGTTCTTCACCGGGTCGTAGTTTGTCGGTGCGGCGATGACCACGAAGTCCGCATCGGCGTAGGCTTTGGCTCCGTCGAGTGTGGCGGTCAGATTCAGTTCCTTTTCGGCCAGATACTTCTCGATGTATTCGTCCTGAATGGGTGACTTACGTCGGTTGATCAGGTCCACCTTTTCGGGGATGACATCCACGGCCGTTACTTGATGGTGTTGGCTTAGGAGTGTGGCGATACTAAGCCCTACGTAACCGGTTCCGGCTACGGCTATTTTCATATCCTTTTTCATTTGATGAGTATAGATTTATTACCTTACTTTGCGAACGAGCAAAGTAAGGCTACAATGTTTCACTTATTCTTTGGATTCCGGACAAACATGCCTCTTTCTTCCTCTACAAGGAGTTTTGTCGGGAAAAGGGTTCGCATCCTTCATACTTTTTGTATATCAGCATATTAAGGTGAATTCTGTTATAAAAAATCCTTCACAATCCTTTCACTTTTGAAGCTTACGAAAATGTTACTATAATCTATCATTCAATAGGTTAAGGTGAAATCTTTTGCTCCCCATTCGGAAAGCACGTGTCATCGGCGGTTTATCCAATCACCCAATCTTTCAGCGTATGCCGTTCCATGTCAAAGTTGATTCCGATTTTCACCACGGACAGGCCGCACAAGGCGAAACGTTCGGATGTGCAATAGCAAAGGTACAAAAATGAAGTGTGGCGTAAAAAGATTATTGCGGAAATCTTCGCTTACAGAAGCTGTATGAATTCCGGTTCTACCTCCACGGCGGCTGCCAACAACATAGGCAGTTCCACTAGCAGGCGTTTCACGGTAGTGCCACGTACTGTGACGAGGCTGCCTTCGTAGCCGTGGAGCGGACCGCCGATGATGCGTATTCTGCGGTTGCGCATGGCCGGGGTGATTTCTTCGGGACGGTAGTATTTGGAAGAGATGGAGGAGGACACGGCACGGATGAAACAGTCCATGTCGGCTTCGCGTACGGTCATGGGTTCCTTGAAGCCACCATGCACGTAACGGTATTGCAATCTGAGGCCGGGTGCCATGAGCGGGTCGAGCACGTCGTGTGTGCTGTGGGCGAAAAGCAAGTCACGCATGTAGGGTACATCTTTCCATCCTTGTTTTCCACCCTGTGTCACAACTTTTCTGACTAACGGTGTGAAACATTTTATTCCTTTTCCCGTCAATTTATCAAAAGCCGATAGCTTGGAGTTGGGACGGCTTAGGTCGCGCAAGACATACCATTGGGGCGTTTCGTCCATCTTTCTCAAAAGGGTACTTTTATTACTCCAACTTGCCTTTGCATTTTCTTGTTAGACAAGTTGTTATGTGGATGTTTCCAAAATATATGGGATTTTGAATCGCAATCCATTACGTTTTTCAACCGTATGTTTGTCATTCCGTTTTCCCTCGGCACTTGCATGCTGTTCATGTGGTCTATCTCTTCACAAGAGATGAACTAATTAGAGCTTTTGATGCGTAAGATACTGTATTCCATTTGATTAGTGGTTTATCAGAATCAGCCTTTATTTGTTTTTCGTTGAGCAAACACGATTTTGCAAAACAATGAACGGAAAACAAATGCAATTTTTTTCGTTGTTACTTAGCACTTTATTGACTTTTTTTGTATATCTTTGCGACGTGGTTCATCTCTTGTGAAGAGATAGGCCCATTCTCCCAATCTTTTTTTCATCCCCTTACACAGGGAGTTTCCAAAAACATGTTTCATCTTTCAGGATTCACCGTAACTATTTGGTATAAAGTGTGTTGGCGGGCTGAACGATAAAAAGGCCATCTTTCAGCCTCTTGTCATGTAGAAGAACGGAAATCAATCTGCGCCAAACGAAAAATCATTCGGCTGAGAATGATTTTTCGTTTGGCGCAGAAAAAAAGTGTGTCATGACGAGATCGGTTTCCACCTCTCTGCAAGGCACGGCTGAAATATGGGCTGAAAGATAGCCGGATGAAAGTTCAGCTTATAAGTGATTTGTTATAAGTGTGTTATAATGTAACCTGAAAGATGAAACATGTTTTTGGAAATTCTCTCTGTAGAGGCTTTTACGGAAAAATATCTTTATCTTGAAGGATTGTCCGATGTGGCGTATAAGCCTATGCAGGCACCGATAAAACCGCCGGAACGGTTCGTACTCAGGTTGACGGCATCCACGCCTCGGGCCATCAGCATCCAATGGCTGCCGGTGGAGTAGTAGAAATCATAATAACGGCCTTTGCCACAGATTTTCAGTTTGACGGGAGCGGCGGTTTCTTTTTCGTCCAAGAACACTGTGCTTATGCGTACCGTTTCCTTTTCCGACCGGGTCAGCGTGAGGGCAGGCTTGCCGCCTACCAACGTCTTTCCGAACACGAAATTGTATTCCTCGTTTTGCAACAGGGTGAAACCGGCCAATTCCTTGGCAGAACGGGGTGTGAATGTCACCTCCGTTTCGGCAGTGAACGTGTGGTGCTGCTGCCGTGCGAATAGGGCTGAGGGGGATTCCTTTTGCGAAATATTCACTGGTTTGGCATGGAGGGCCAATCCCTTTCCGTCGAGGGTGTAAAAGTCCGACGGGTTGCGCAAGAACATCCAACGGATGTCCAACGTGTCCGAGGCGAAGCGGTCGCAATATCCGAAGTTTCCCGTCAGGTGGTTTTCCTTGGGTTGCAACCCTTCCTTTTCGTTGACCGTGGGGATGGCCTTGTCCTTTTCCAAGATGGTCGGCCATCCGTTCTCCCAATTTACCGGCAAGAGGTAAGTGTCCCGCCCCGTATTGTAGAAGTCTTCCTCATACGGGCGGCAAGCCAGGAACACGGCATACCAGTCACCGTCCGGCGTGGACACGAGGTCGGCGTGTCCGGCACTGGTCACGATGTCCGGCCGCTGTGGGTCCAATCCCGTGCGTTGTGTCAGGATGGGGTTGCCATCGGTGAACTCTTCCCAAGGGCCTTCCGGTTTCTTCGAACGGAAGATGACTTCGGAGTGCCATGCGCCCGTACCTCCTTCGGCGCACATCAGGTAATAATATTTGCCGATGCGGTACAAGTGTGGGCCCTCTATCCAGATAGGATTCTCCTGCACATGGCTGCCCGAACGTACGATTTCGATTGGGTCGCCCACCACGCTGTCGCCTTCCACGTCGAAATAGTGGAGCATGATGCTGCGTTCGCCTTCGTATACATGTCCGCCTACCGGTTCGTCGTTATTTACGATATATCCGCGTCCGTCCTTGTCGAAAAAGAAAGAGGGGTCGATGCCTCCCACTTTGGGCAGGTAAATGGGTTCGCTCCACCCTTTGGCCGGGTCTTTCGTCTTTACGAAGAAATTCCCGGCTCCCACGTTGGTCGTAATCATGTAGAAGGTCTTGTTCTTTTCGTTGTAAGTGATGGCCGGCGCGAAGATGCCTCCCGACACGTTTTGGCGGTCAAGCGGGAGCTGCGACTTGCGGTCGAGCACATGTCCCAGTTGTGTCCAGTTCACGAGGTCCTTGCTCGTGAAGATGGGCACGCCGGGGAAAAACGAGAAAGAAGAGTTGACCAAATAATAGGTGTCCCCCTTGCGGCAGATGGAAGGGTCGGGATAGAACCCGGCCAAGATCGGATTGAAGTACTGGTTGTGCGGATTGATTTCCTTGTTGAAACGGCTGTCGTCCCCATTGTATGAGAAATAGTTGAAATGTGCCGTTTGTGCTGTGGCAACCATATTGGCCATCATCAGGATAGAGAGAGATAATACATGTTTCATTGTTTATACTATATACTTTTTTATTTGTTGACTTCAAGTGTTTGCGTTTTTCCCCTCTTCAATACCTATGTGGGGTAATTTCGGCAAATGTTGCAAATATAGGAAAGACATCGTTTCGTGTTTTTATTTGATGTCGCAGATGTTTTATGTCATGTATCAATGCGGTGTGCTTTCGTTTTTTTACCGGTGTGCTTCCTTTATTTTAAATGGTTGGAAGTATCCGTTTGTGGTAGGATTGGACATGGAGCAAATCTTCTGTTACATAGAAAGAAAAGCGTTGCCGGAATAATGATTAAGTTTGTCATCGTTCATTTATATATTTAAAAACCAAAGAGAATGAAAAAGAATCTTTTTGCATGGGCTGTCGCCTGCATGTTGGCTGCCGGAGAGGCCGGGGCGCAGAATCCTATCATACAGACACGTTACACGGCCGACCCGGCAGCCTGCGTTTATGGGGATACCCTCTATCTTTATACCAGTGTGGACAACGAGGAGGGGGAAGGCTACCAGAAAACCATTTGGCAACTGTACACAACCACGGACATGGTGAACTGGACTGACTGCGGCACGGTGGCGTCGTTGGCTGATTTCAGTTGGGCCGGTGACAACGGGGCGTGGGCACCCCATGTGGTTCCGCGTGACGGGAAATGGTACATGTATGCCCCGATTCAATTGCGGGGTATCGGTGTGTTGGTGGGGCAGTCTCCTTGCGGGCCTTGGCGGGATCCGTTGCAACGCGCCCTTATCAACCATGACATACGCGACATCGACCCGACCGTTTTTATTGATGACGACGGGCAGGCTTACTTGTATTGGGGAAATAACGGGCTGTGGTATGTGAAGCTGACCCGGAGCATGGTAGACTACAATGGCGAAATCATGGAAATTCCTTTGACGGAAGAGACGGTGGGCGGATATGAAGAGAAATACAAGGACGAGAACGGTGAGGAGCAAACCCGTCTGGTGGGCGTTGACAAGTATGAGGAAGGGCCTTGGGCGTATAAACGTGGAGAAAAATACTATCTGGTTTATGCCGCAGGGGGGATTCCCGAACATTTGTCTTATTCAATGAGCGATTCGCCTACTGGCCCATGGAAATATCAAGGACGCATCATGGACTCTCCCGACGGGAGTTTTACGACCCACCCATCCGTGGTGGATTTCAAGGGACGTAGTTACATTTTCTATCATAATGGCAAACTTAAGGGAGGAAGCGGTTTCCGGCGTTCGGTCTGCGTGGAGCAATTCGAGTATAATGCGGATGGTACGATTCCCCATATCCCGATGACCAAGAAAGGGGTATCTGAGCCGGTGGCCCATGTGTCGCCCTACGCCCGGCAGGAGGCCGAGATGATAGCTTTGTCGGTAGGGGTACGTACGGCACAGGATGAAAGCCGGGGTGTCTATTTGGATTCGCTCGACATGGGGGATTATGTGAAGGTGAAAGCCGTGGATTTCGGCGAGGAAGGGGCGCGTAGCGTACGGCTGTGCGTACGGCAGCGGGAGAATGACGGGTTCATACAGGTGTGTATCGATAGCCAGTCGAATGTGGTGGCCACGGTAGACGTGTCCGGTGTGCAGGATTGGGTGGAACTGGCCGCCGACCTGAACGAGGTGGTCACTGGGGTGCACGACATATATTTCCGTTTCCGTGCCACGGATACTGGGAAGCGGAATGAACTCATGCAATTCGACTATTGGTACTTTTTGCCACAGACGGTGTCGGGTGTGGAATCCCGTGAAGCCGTAACCGGTAGCCGGGACGGGGTGTCCGGACCGTACGACTTGTCCGGGCGGCGTATTGCGCAGCCGGGAAGAGGCATATATATAAAAGGTGGAAAAAAATACGTGGGACAGCCTTTTTGATTCATGCCGCAAACAACGTGCGACATAAAATAAAGTGCTAATGGCTATTTCAGCCTACCTTTACGCTTGGAAATAGAATTTAACCAATAAAAACAAAAATGAAAAATAGTCTTTGTCATCGATTTAAAGTAAAGACCTTTGCGGCGGCTGCCTTGTTGGCGGCGTTTGGAATGCAATCGTGTCAGGACGAAAACCTGGTCGGGCAACCCACGTGGCTGAATAATTCCATTTATGGCTGGTTGCAGGAACAAGGTAACTATGAATACACGCTTCGTCTCATCAACGATTTGAACATGGCAAGCGTTTTGAACCAAACAGGAAGCAAGACTTTGTTTGCTGCTGACGATGCGGCTTTTGAAGCTTTTTTCAAAGAGAACGGTTGGAACGTGAAGAACTATGGGCAGTTGTCCGTGGCCCAGAAAAAGATGTTGCTCAACAGTTCCATGGTGAACAATGCTTACCTGATAGAGCTGCTGTCGAACGTCCCGGGCAATCCTCCGCAAGAGGGGATGTGCATGCGCCGCGAGGTAGCGTTGAGCGTCTACGATTCCGTGGCACGGATCATGCCGGAGGACATGCCCCAAACCAAATATTGGAATAAGGTACGCGGACGTAAAGACGGGGTTCTCCTGATGCGGGACAACAGCAGTGCGCCCATGATACACTTGTTGCCAAGGTTCATGAAGACCAACAACATCACGGATGGCGACTTGGCCAAGTTGACGAATGGCAAATCCTTGTCTGCGGCAGAGTCGTGGGTGAACGGCATAAAGGTGTTGGCTCCCACGGACATCACGTGCAAGAACGGCTACGTGCAAAAGGTGGAGGAAGTAATCACGCCGGCAGACAACATGGCGGAAATCATCCATAAGCATCCCGTCATGAGCGAGTGGGCCAAACTGTTGGATTTGTACAGTGCCCCTATTTATGACGCTGCTGCCACACGGGAATACAACCGGCTGTATAATACGTCGGATTCTGTCTATGTGTTGCGTTATTTCGCGAAGCAAGCCAATGGCGGGTCGAATTTGCAGGATCCCGATAACATACAGAACCAAGTGCCCGGTTATTTGGAATTCGACCCGGAGTGGAACCAGTATATGTACACTAACACCTATAACAAGACGCTGAACTATGATTGCGGTGCCATGTTGGTGCCGACCAATGCGGCTTTGGAAAAGTGGTGGGACGGAGAAGGCAAGGCGCTCCAGGATGTGTATGACTCTTTGGTCAACGTGGACATCAATGTGTTGAACAAATTAATCAATGTCAACATGATTACTTCATTCGTCGACCATGTGCCGTCCAAGTTCGAGAGTATCACCAACGATGCCAAAGTGAGCATGGGAGTAAAGGAAGAGGATGTGGACAGTTGTTTTATGGGGTGTAACGGGGTGGTTTACCTGACGAATAAGGTCTTTGCCCCAGCTGCCTATCGTTCCGTTTCTTTTCCGGCCTTGGTGCGTCGCAACACCACCATGGGCGTGGTGTACTGGGCCATCGAGCAATTAGGGTTGGATGCCTACCTGAATTCAATGGATACGCGTTACAGCCTGATACTTCCCACGAATGAAGCTTTTTTGAAGTATGTGGATCCCTGCACCTATGGCAAAGGGACATCTACGCTTTATGAGTTCTTTTGGGATACTGACAGGCAGAACGTGGGAGCTTACAAATACCAGTATGATATGGCCACGGGGACGATTTTGGATCCCGATAATAAAGAAACCGTTTATGCCAACAGTTCTTCCGGCAAGGACAATGACGCGGTCATGAACCGCCTGAGCGACATCATGGAAAATGTAATTGTCGTGGGTGACATTGAGGACGGGCATACTTATTACAAGACGAAAGGCGGAGGGACTATCAAGGTGGAAGGGCACGGAACTGATATCAAAATCAGCGGCGGCTTGCAGATTGAGCAAAATGCTCCTCTCAGTGTTTCTACGATTTATGACCAGACGGAAAACGGTAACGGAAAAGCCTACGTGATTGATGATGAGATCTTGATGACAAGCCGTAAGTCTGTTTACCAGACATTGACAGAACATGAGGAGTATTCCCGCTTCCTGGAACTGTTGAGCGGCGGCGACCCGGATTCGACGGATTATAACTTGCTGACATCCCAAATAGATGACAAGTATTCCTGTGTAGACCAGAACATACGCCTGTTCGAGACATACAATTACACGGTCTATGTGCCGACCAACAAGGCCATAGAGGAATTGCACGAGAAAGGTGTCCTTCCGTATTGGGAAGACTTTGATAATGCGACCGATCCCGATGCCCGTTACAGGATTAAAAACAGGATTGTGAATTTCTTGCGTTACCATATACAGGATAATTCCGTGTACATTGGTGACGGAAGCGAAAGCGGGGTCAAATATGAAACGGCCAAGCTGAATCCGGCCAACCGGCGTTTTTACAGTGTGACAGTGGACAAGGAGGGCAATGACGGCATGACGGTGACCGACAACCTCGGACGGACACGGCGCGTGGTGACCACCGAAGGGCTTTACAACAACATGTGCCGTGAATATGCTTTCGATACGGGGAAGAACACCATATACACCTCGTCATACGCCGTGGTGCATTTGATTGACGGGGCATTGATGTATGACGAAGAGCAAATGGAGAAATATGAATAACAGGTAATGTCGAATTGATAAATGAACATTATGAATAATAGAATATTGATGACCGTCCTATGGCTCGGGCTTATGGTCGGTTCGGTTCATGCCCAGATAACGTCCGTGAGCGGTACGGTACGGGATGAGATGGAAACATTGATAGGGGCGACGGTGTGTGAGGTGGATGCCACGGGGCGTAACATCAACGCTACGATTACGGATTTCAACGGCCATTTTGCCATGAAGGTGAAGAGCACGAAGAATAAGCTGAAAGTCAGTTTTATGGGATATAAGACGCAAACGCTCCCCATAAACCGTACGGTGTACAACATTACGTTGGAATCTGCACAACGTGTAATGAAAGAGGTGTCTGTCGTATCCAAGAAACGTTTGAACAGCGGGGGGCTTGCTATTCCGGAAAGGGAAGTCAGCTTTGCTACCCAAACCATATCCACAAAAGAATTCGAGGGGTTGGGCATTACGACTGTCGATGAAGCTTTGCAAGGACGTATCGCCGGGCTTGACATCATTTCCAATTCTGGTAATTTGGGAAGCGGGACCACGATGCGTTTGCGCGGAACGTCCTCCATCAGTACGCTGACCAACCAAAACCCCCTTATTGTCGTGAACGGTAACACGTGGAACGTGGACATGAGCACGTTCGACATCAACAGTGCCAACGATGAAACCTTTGCTCAGTTGTTGAACGTCAATCCCGAAGACATAGAGGAAATCAGTGTGTTGAAGGATGCTGCTGCCACGGCTATTTACGGCTCGCAAGGTGCCAACGGAGTCATCGAAATCAAGACCAAACGCGGTAAAAGGGGAGCACCTGCCGTAAGTTATTCCTTGCGTCTTACGGGGACTTACCAACCGGAAGGCTATAAGATGCTGACGGGCGATGAGTACACGATGTTGCTGAAAGAAAGTTATTTCAATCCGGAGCAAAGCTCTACGGCTTCCAACATCCCGGAATTGAACTACGACCCTACCTTTTCGGAGTATGAACAGTACAATAATAATACCGATTGGCAGGATGAAGTGACCCAATGGGGATTGAGGCAGAACCATTACGTTTCTGTAACCGGAGGAGGCGAGAAGGCCACTTTCCGGATATCGGGAGGGTATGACCATGAGACTGGTTCCGTCATCCAACAGAAATTGGACCGCCTGTCCACTCGTCTGGCTTTGGACTATTACGTGAGCGACCGTATCAAGATTTCGACGAACTTTGCCATGACTTACACGGACAACCAGAAGAATTATGATGACTTGTTGGCCATTGCTTATAAAAAGATGCCCAACATGTCCGTTTACGAGCAAGATCCCCGCACGGGACTTTCCACCGGAAGATATTATGAGATGCTCCAGTCTGCCTCTTCCGTATTCAACGGGAATCAGAAAGACCTGGTAAATCCTGTGGCCAGTGCGCACTTGGCAAAGTTCGGTGACAAGACTTACGACATTACCCCGGAACTGGAAATCCAATACAACCTGTTGGGAACCACAGAAGATGAATGGCAGCTAAGATGGAACGGACGGGTGAACATGAATGTTTTCAATGAGTATATCGACAAGTTCTATCCGCAAGAACTGAAAACCATCAGTTGGAACGGGGATGTCAACATGGGATATACCGGAAGCTCGAAGAATGTGGCCATTGATACCAAACAGACGTTGACGCTCATTCCGGCTTTCAAGAATAAAGACCATTCTATGATGGCCATGGCGCGCTTCAACCTCATATCCGGCAACAACAACCAACAGTACACGGAATCTCGCGGGCTTCCTTCCGGAGGAATAGAAAGTCCTGACGCGGGCGGCATGATTAAGGGTATGTCTACCAGTTATAAACAATGGCGTTCCATTTACTACACGTTTTCCATGCACTATTCGTACAAGAGCCGTTATTCGTTGGATTTCTCCGTGCGAGCCGACGGAAGTACGAAATTCGGTCCGGATCAACGTTGGGGTGTTTTCCCTGCCGTTTCCGCACGTTGGAACATCATTGACGAATCTTGGATGGAGTGGAGCCGTAAATGGCTGTCCATGCTTTCCATACGTCCTAGTTGGGGCAGGGTGGGCAACCAACCTACGGAGGATTATCTTTATGAAAGCAAGTTCGGTACCGGTTCGGCTTATATCGACATGAATGCCATGAACCAGTCGAACATGCGTCTTACGGACCTTCGTTGGGAGACCAAATCCACGTATGATGTGGGTATGGATTTGGGATTTTTGGACGACCGTTTGAAACTGACTTTGGAATGGTATCATTCGACCACGGACGACATGTTGATGAGGGATGTCTCCATACCTTCGAGTACGGGATTCTCCAAATTGGCTTATAGGAATGTTGGTAAAATGCGGAATTTGGGTTGGGAATTCAATATAACGACGAACAGGATTATCAAGGCCGGTAAGTTTTCTGCCGATTTCAATGTGGCATTCGGAAACAACAAGAATGAGATTCTTGAAATGGACGCTACCGTGCTGAATATGTTGAACACCAAGTTTACACAAGAAAACCGTAACGTGTTGCAGCGCGTGCAATTGAATAATCCTTTCGGGGCAATTTACGGTTTCCGTTATAAAGGTGTATATCAATATCATTATGAGACTTTTGCGGACATGGGGGTGGCCGAACAAGAACAGTTCCTGGCAGACGGAAAGACGGCTCCGGTGGTTTTGAATGCCAACGGGGAAATCATCCGCGACAGCAAAGGGGAACCCAAACGGGTGAAATACTGTTTCTCGAATGCTGAAAACGAATCGAAGGATTATGATTTCAAGGGCGGTGATGCCATTTACGAAGACATCAACCATGACGGGAACATCAATGAATTGGATATCGTCTACCTCGGCTCTTCATTACCCAAGCTCACGGGAGGATTCGGCTTTACGTTGAATTACGACCGTTGGAGGCTGAATGCCCAGTTCAATTACCGTGTAGGCAATAAGATTCTGAACCTGGCCCGTTTGGATGCCGAATCCATGATTACGAACAACAATCAAAGCCAGGCCGTGAATTACCGTTGGCGCAAGGAGGGCGATGTGACTCCGATTCCGCGAGCCATGTACGGGACATTGAGCAACGGTGCCGTATCCAATTACAACACGTTGGTCAGCGACAGGTTTGTGGAAGACGGTTCGTTCCTGCGGCTCAATTATTTGCAACTGTCTTATTCGTTCAGTAGCAAGGTGGCAAGGGCGTTGCGGCTTAAAGGCTTGCGCTGTTACGTGAGCGCGAACAACCTGTTCGTATTGACGAAATACAAGGGTGTGGATCCTGAAATCAATTATGGAAGTTACGGAGTGGCACAAGACAGTGGGCAGACACCGCGTGCGAAGTCGTTTACCTTGGGCGTGACCGTCGATTTCTAAATAATAATCAAAAGCGAAGAAAAAATGAAATCATATTCAATCTTAATGTCGGCAGCGTTAGCCGCATGTTCATTTACCGGTTGTGGGGATTTTTTGGACATCAAGCCTTTGAATGATATCGTGCTGGAGAATTTCTGGGACGAGAAAAGCGATGTGGACAATATGATAAGCGGCTGTTACTCTACGATGCAAAGTGGCGACTTCGTGTACCGTCTTATGGTTTGGGGCGAAGTGCGTTCGGACAATATCGTGGCGGGCAACAACGTGAATACGAATGTCGATTTGTCCAATATCTTTGAGGAAAACTTGCGGGCGAACAATTCCTACACGAAATGGGAGAAGTTTTATAGCGTAATCAACAGTTGTAACTTGATTATAAAATATGCTCCCCAGGTGGCAGAAAAGTCCCCGGATTATACCCCGAGTGCCTTGAAGGCCACGGTAGCGGAAGCTTCGGCGTTGCGTGACTTGTGCTATTTCTACCTGATTCGTGCTTTCAGGGATGTTCCCTATACGACGGAAGCATACGTGGACGACAACCAACAGTTGGCTTTGCCGGCTAGCAAGTTCGATGATATTCTGGACGCGTTGATAAAAGACCTCGAGTCGGTTCAAAATGACGCAGTGAAGGTCTATCCGGAAACAAGTCCTTTATACCAGACAGGAAGAATCACGCAGGATGCCATCCACGCCATGCTTTGTGAGATGTATTTATGGAAGCAGGATTATGAAAAGTGCATTTGGTATGCCGATACGGTCATCAATGCCAAGTTGCAAGAGTATAATGAAAAGTACCGGGAGTATGGCGGCCTTGTGACCGGTGTGGTTGACAAATTGGTGGAAGGGTATCCTTTGATTAGTGATGCGAACAGTACCAATACCATGTATGGCAGTGCTTATACCCAATTGTTTGTGGACGGCAACAGCAGTGAGAGCATTTTCGAATTGACTTACATGGATAATGACAATATGCTTTCCAACGAGGCGGTGAGTCATGGTTATGGCAATGAAGAAACCTTTCCCGGCTTTTTCCGTCCTGCCGATTTCATCGCAACGGATATTCCGGACCGTTCTTACCAGATTTATAATAACATGTATGATACACGTTATTATGAAAGCTTACAGCGTTCCACTTCTACGGATTTCAAGATTAACAAGTATGTTACAAACAGTGCCACGATTGACTTGTCTGCTTCCACATCCGATGAATTGTCCGTGTCCTACGGTACGGCTTATAGGGCGAGTTATTGTTCGGCCAACTGGATCGTTTACCGTCTGACGGACATCATGCTGATGAAAGCCGAAGCGTTGGTACAACTTGCCGTAGACAGGGAAAACGGGAAAGACCCGAAGCTTTCCGAGGCTTTCAAGTTGGTCAATGCAGTAAACCTTCGTTCCAATTGCGACAAGAACAAGGTGGCAGTTCTGGACAGCACATTATATACGACGAAAAGTACGATGAATAACCTCGTGATGGCCGAACGCCAACGGGAACTCATGTTCGAGGGGAAAAGGTGGTTCGACTTGGTGCGTCGTGCACGTCGTGAGGGCAATACGGACTATTTGGTGGAACAGGTGAAGCGCAAGTATACGACGAACGGCTCTGCTGTGCAAAGTAAGCTTTCGAGGATGGAGGCCATTTATTGGCCTTATAACGAGGACGAACTGAAAGTCAATCTATATTTAGAACAGAATCCTGCTTTTGCAAGCGGGGAAAGTAGTTCGTACGAATAAAGACAGTATAAACACAAAAAAATGATGATTATGAAAAGGTCAGTATTTAAATATTGGGGAGGCTTGGCTGCCTTGTTGGCCCTGTTCGGTTTCATAGGATGTTCCGATGAACCGGATGAGATGAATTACTATACCTTTAAAGGGCAGATGATGAGCGACTACCTGCTAAAGACCGAACAGTTCAGCGATTTTGCCACATTGGTCAACCGTGCCGGGATGATGGACATGCTTTCTTCCTACGGTTCTTATACGTGTTTCGCTCCGACCAATGCAGCCTTGCAAGATTACATCAAAGGAAAAGGGTTGAGGTCGCTCGACGATTTGACGGACGCGGATTGCGATACGATTGTCCGTACGCATTTGGTGGAAAACATGTATTCCACTTCTGAGATGAACGACGGGGTGTTGCCGACGACCAACATGAACCGCCGTTATTTAGAGATAGGGCATGGCAATGATGAAAACGGGAACGCCGTGGTTATGGTCAACAAGACTGCCCATGTCATTTTCGAACTTCAAGACGACTCGGTAGAGAACGGAATCATGCAACCCGTAACGGAAGTGTTGGAAAACTCCAACCGGATGTTGCCGAAGGTGTTGGAGCAAAACGATAAGATTACGACGTTCTATGCAGCTTTGAAGGCCACGGGATTATTAGATTCCCTCAACGCCTATCGTGACGATTCGTGGAATCCGGATTTGTATGAACGTTATTACTACACTTCCCATATCAACCAAGAGACGGCTACCGTTCCTGATGAGAAACGTTACGGGTTTACGTTGTTCGTCGTTCCGGACTCGGTATTGTCGAGGAAATACGGAATCGTGCCCGGTGACATCAAGGGGCTTTACGATAAGGCGTGTGAGATATATGATGCGGTTTATCCGGAAGATAAAAATGCCGAATACCATAGCTTTGAGCGGTTGGAACACCGCAAAAACCCGTTGAACCGTTTTATGGCTTACCATATCCTCGACCGTGACGTGAAGGGGTGGAATTACCTGACCCCATTGAACGACATCGGCATAGAGACCACTTTGATGAATCCGGAAGACTGGTATGAGACGATGCTGCCCCGTACGATGATGAAGGTGGAAAAGCTTACGGTATGGAAATATACGAACATGTCGGGCGACCAACGTTTGGAAATCTACCTGAACCGGCGTTATGACGACAATTACAGCATCCACGGTTCCATGGTCAGCCGCACGATAGAACCGGAATATGAGCAAGAGGGACTGAACGGGCGGTATTTCTATGTCAACGACATCGTGGCCTTTAGTACCGACACCCGTGACATCGTGCAAAACTGCCGTATCCGGATGGATTTCTCCACGATTTTTCCAGAGTTGATGACGAATGATATCCGGCAGAACGGCGACCCGAGATACAACGATCCTCCTTTTGACGAGACAGCCAAGTACGGGCGTAATTACTATTTCCCCAACGGGTATTTGAAGAATGTGAAGAGTGCGGGATATTTTATTTACCGCCGTCCGCGTTTAGGGTACTACTGTTATGAGGGAGACGAAATGAACTTGTTCGGTGACTATGATTTCACGTTTAAGATACCACCAGTCCCGTTCGAGGGCGATTGGCAAATACGTTTGGGGTTCACTTGCGAGCCGACGCGTGGCATTGGCCAAATCTATTTCGACGATGTGCCGCAAGGCATACCTTTGGATATGACCAAAAACCTTGCCGACCCTACCATTTTGGGTACGGCGTTCCGCAGCGATTACACATCTGCCATGTCTTCATCTGAAAAACAGGAAGAACGGAAAGCGTTGAAAAACAAGGGCTATTACCGAGGTGCTGCCGGAGGGTATCATTTATTGGGAGATCGTCACGACATATTCGCAAATTGTGCGGATACTTATCGCATTGTGCTTTGTACGGTACATATCAATCCTGATAAAGACCATTTCTTGCGTATCCGCAACGTTTCGGACAACGGCAGCACGGAGTTCATGCTCGATTATCTGGAACTGGTGCCCAAGAGCGTATATGGCGTGACGGATGACGGAGAGCAAGAGGATGATTTGTAAGATGAATAAACGACGAATTATGAAAAAGACAATTATAAAATATGCTTGGGCGGCATTGCTGCCGTTCGTGGCTTCGTGCAGTGACGAATGGGATGAACATTACGGGCAGGGTAACCCTATGGCCAGTGAAGAGTCCTTGTGGCAGGCGTTACAAGAACGCCCAGAGCTGTCCAATTTTGCACGTTTGGTGGAAAATGTGGGATATGAATATTATTTCGGCGGTGACCGGATGTTTACCCTTTTCGCTCCCACTAACGACTATCTCACGGAGGCAGCTGTGGACAGCCTGACAGAGGTTTACAATACCCAAAAGAACAACCGGATAAAGAATAACGACAACACTGTCATTAAACAATTCTTGCAAAACCACATGGCGATGTATAATTATGCTGCCATCCCGTCAGGAGATTCAGTGCAGATGATGATGTTGAACGGCAAATACAGTTATTTGGCGGATGGCACAGTGAATGGGGTGAAGTGCCTGACTTCCAACGAACTTTATCGCAATGGTGTGTTGTTTACCGTAGATGGCCGGCTCCCATATTTTGCCAACGTGTCCGAATACTTCAGCACGGATGCCGAGTTGGACAGTATCGCGTCTTTCTTCAGCCGGTATAACGTGTATGAGTTCGATCCCTCCCGTAGCGTCCCGGGGGAGATTGTAGACGGGAAGACGGTCTATCTGGATTCCGTGATGAACCTGAAGAACGTCATGTTCGACGAATTGGGATACATCAACCGTGAAGACAGTGCCTATTGGATGGTAGTGCCTACGGACCGGCAATGGAAGAGCCTTTATGAGGAATACAAGGCTTATTTCAACTACGACAATACTACCGCAAAGCGTGACTCCATGGAAAACTTGATGACGCACAAGGCTATCATACAAGGTACGATATTCAATATGAACATCCAACCTTCGCTGAACGATTCTGTCGTATCGACCAACTGGAATGAGGCCAATTACAGATACTATAAATGCTTGCGTCCTTTCGACCAAGGCGGGGTCTTCGCTGAGGCCCGTGATGTCACGTGCAGCAATGGAAAGGTGTTTATAGCGGATGATTGGGTGATAGACAAACGTACGACATTCTTTCAGGAAATAAAGATTGAAGCGGAGAATGCTTACTATAGGGACAGTGTGGCCAAATGTAAGGAACCGGTTATCACTTGTGCCGTTCCGGCAGGAAATCCGTTGTACGGACAAGTGTCAGGCAATGCTTTTGTGCAGGTGGAACCGCGCAATACCGCTGTGACGCCGTTGATACGATATACGATACCCAATGTGCTGTCTAACATCGGTTATGACATTTATGCCGTTTTTGCCCCCGCGATAGCTGCCGACACGTTGGCTACGGACACGCTGCCGCTGAAAGTCAAGTTTTCGTTGAAATACAACGACCAGGATGGCAGGCAAGTGAACGATATCAAAATGAAAAATCCGATTAGCGGTACCTATTCGTATGAGACAGTTCCTAACGTCGTAGATACTATTCTCGTAGCCAGCGATTACAAAATACCTACATGTAGTTATGGATTGAGCGAACCTCAAGTCCGCCTCACGGTGGAAAGCGACCGTTCGACTTCCAAATACACGCGTATCCTGCGTTTGGATTGTATCATATTCAAGCCGCATGAAAATGACAACAATGATTCTAACGAATAATATAAGACCATGATAGACATGAAATATAAAGTATATTGCATTTCGGCCATGATGTTGTGTTGCGTGGTTTCGAAAGCACAGGAAAAAGATACTGTCGAGGTTGGAGATAGTGTGAAGAAAGAAAATGTCAGCCGTGTATGGAAGAACGTGAAGACACGTACCATACGTGGGAAGGTGTTGAGCGGGACGGACAAGAAGCCCAAAGGAGGAGCCATGGTCAGTACACATGGCATCAGCGGTTACAGTACGTTGACGGAAGAAGACGGGACTTTTAAACTGGACCTCCCCGTTTTTGCTTCTTCCATCGATGTTTCTTCTCCGGACGACCATCTGGTGGAAGTGGGTTTGCGCTCTACGGAAGAGCAGCCGCTCATCTTTTTATATCCTCAGACCGTGGCACCGTTGTACGGTAAGAAAACCGATATCCTGAATACGCGTGTAGCCGACGGATTCAACTATTCTCCGTCTCTGTCGGTAGAGGAAGACGTACAGCGTGAACTGGGAGCAAGCGTACACACCGTGATGCGTAACGGTACACCCGGTATCGGAGGCGTAATGATGATGAGTGGCCTGAATTCCATTAATGCCAATGCGCAGCCGCTTATCGTGATAGACGGAGTGCCTTTGGATCAACAATATGGTAGGGAGATGCTTCACGATGGGTTCTACAACAACATCCTGACTAATATCAATCCGGCGGACATCGACCGGGTGACGGTGTTGCGTAACGGGACAGCCCTTTACGGGGCCAAAGGTGCCAACGGGATCATTCTTATAGATACCCGGCGCAGTAAAAGCATGGCCACACGTATCACGGCCTCTTTGTCGGCCGGCGTTACGTTGGAGCCACGTTATTATGACATGATGAACGCTTCCCAATACCGGACTTATGCCAGCGAAATGCTCAAGACTACCAATACGACCATTCGCGACTTTAACTTTTTGGACGATTCTCCTTCAAACTATTATGCGGAGAAATACAACAAAAACACAGATTGGAAAGAAAAGGTCTACCGGGAGGCTTTCATGCAGAATTACGGTATCAATGTGGAAGGTGGAGATGAAGTGGCACAATACAACCTGTCATTGGGATATACGGGAGCTCAATCCACATTGGAACAAAATGATATGGACCGTCTGAACATCAGGTTTAATTCCGATATAGCGTTAGGTAGCAAGCTGGACGTACGTTTTGATGCGGCGTTTACCAATATTACCCGCAATTTGCGTGACGATGCGGCACCCTCGAGTTATGAAGAAGGAACGCCCACGTCTCCGTCTTTCTTGGCGTATGCCAAGGCACCGATGCTGAGTCCTTATACTTTTTCCGGAGGAAAAATCTACGAAAACCATTTGGATGTGACAGACGAGACATATTTGGACGAGGCATTGGCCGGATATAGCAATTATAACTGGAAGTTAGGTAATCCGTTGGCCATTTTAGAATATGGCGAGGCGCAGAACAAAAACCATTTCGAGAACTCCATGCTGAGCCTTTCTATCAAACCCAAGTTTAAGTTCAACGATCATCTGTCGCTCAGCGAGCATTTCAGCTATGTGCTGACGAACACGAACGAGAAGTATTATATCCCCTTGAATGGCGTACCCGACTACTATGTGTCGAGCCTCGGGGCCTTCCGCCAGAATGAGGCACGCTCGTTGTTCTCCAAGCAGAATTCTATCATGAGCGACACTCGTTTGGAGTGGGATCAACGGTATGCTGCACATGCCATTGCCCTACGTGGTGGCTTCCGCATGCAATGGGACAGTTACCAGTTAAATACCCAGGTTGGTTACAATACGGGAAATGACAAGACGCCATTTATTTCTTCTTCCTTGCTGGATGCCGCTACCGGAGGGACGAACGATCAATGGAATTCCCTGGCCTACTATGTCCAAGCCGATTATAATTTCAAAGGACGCTATTATTTGCAGGCTACGATGGCAGCCGAAAGTTCTTCCCGTTTCGGACGCGACACGGACCAAGGCGTGAAGATGTGTGGGGTGAAGTGGGGAATCTTCCCGGGTTTCCAGGCTTCATGGGTTGCTACAAACGAGTCTTGGATGGCAGGGCTGGGCTTTCTCAACTATCTTCGTCTTTCAGCCGGAGTGGATGTGAGTGGAAATGATGATTTGCCTTACTATGCCACACGTTCGTATTTTGCCAGTTCGGACTATATGGGATTGGCTTCCGGGTTGACGATTGCCGGCATCGGCAATGAGAAAATCCAATGGGAGAGGACGCGTAGGATCAATATCGGTGTAGATGCCAATTTGCTGAACAACCGCTTGGGCGTACGTTTCAATTATTTCCGCAGTGCCACCGACCATTTGCTGATGTGGCAAGAGATGTCTTACCTGAGTGGATTGGATAAGACTTGGGGCAACGGCGGAAAGCTGGAGAATCGCGGTTTCGACGTGGAAGCCACGGGAGTGGTGTGGGCGTCACCGTCATGGCAATGGCAAGTCGGTGCCAGCGTAGGGCATTACAAGAACAAGGTCACCGCTTTACCCGATGGACAACGGTATATGGACACGGAGATACTCGGGGCCACTGTGCGTACGGAGATAGGCCGGCCGGCCAATTTGTTTTACGGCTATAAGGCACAGGGTGTATTTTCCACGAGCGCGGAAGCCCAAGCCGCAGGTTTGTACATCCACGATGACAACGGGGTGGATCGGACTGCATTCGAGGCTGGAGACATGCACTTTGCAGACTTGGATGGTGACCATTTTATCACAGAGGCCGACCGCATGGTGATTGGCGACCCCAATCCGGATATTTATGGTAATATCTTCACCTCTGTACAATACCGGCGTTTGCGGTTGGACGTGCGTTTCAACTATTCTTTGGGCAACGACATCTACAATTATACGCGTCAGCAACTTGAATCGGGAAGCCGTTTCATGAACCAGACCACGGCACTTGCCCGTCGCTGGCAGATGGAAGGGCAGCAGACCGACATTCCCCGGCTCTCGTTCCAGGATCCGATGGGCAACAGCCGTTTCAGCGACCGCTGGATTGAAGACGGAAGCTATTTGCGGCTGAAAACTGTGACGTTGAGTTATGACCTGCCTGTCTCTTCCACGTTTTTGCAGGGATTGCAGTTCTGGGTACAGGCCAATAACGTGGTTACTTTAACCCGTTATTTGGGTTCCGACCCCGAGGGTACGGCGTTGTCTGCCGTCCTGGGACAGGGTATTGATGCCGGAAGCTTGCCGCAAAGCCGCAACTTCATGGTAGGAATTAAAATCAATCTTTAATCTTAAAAGTATCATGACGATGAAAACAAATATATGCAGATTAATGGGTTGGGGCGTGGTGGCTGCAGCCGTATCGTCCGTCTCCCTTACGGGATGCCAGGATTTCTTTGAGCAGGAGTCCGACCATATCATCTTTGCCGACGGCGACCATCTGAATAATCCCACGGATACGGTATATTCCATGATGGGAATCTTGCAGAAGATGCAGGCCATTGCCGACCGTTCGGTCTTGTTGGGTGAAGTTCGTGGCGATTTGGTGGATGTCAACGAATACACTTCGGCCGACCTTCGCAATATCGCCTTGTTCGAATTGGACGACAGTGCCAATGTGTACAACCAACCTCGCGACTATTACGCCGTCATCAACAACTGTAACTATTACATCGCTCGTGCCGACACGGCGTTGAAAAACAACCGGAACGAAAAAGTCTTCATGCGTGAATATGCCGCAGCCAAGACTTTCCGTGCATGGACGTACTTGCAGTTGGTGTTGGCTTACGGCAAAGTACCTTTCGTTACCGAACCTATTTTGCTGTCGGGCGATTTGGAACGCGACTATCCGAAATTGGAAGTGAAGGATATTTGTGAGCGGTTGATTGCCGACCTTGTCCCGGTAGCCGATGAGAATATTCCTTTATTCAACGGTTTAAGCGTAGACAGCCGTCTGGTTTATGTCCCGACCAAAATCATGTTGGGAGACTTATGCCTGTGGGCCGGACGTTACCGTGAAGCGGCACAATGGTATTACCGTTACATATCCACACGTAATGGTGAACAGTCCGCTTACGCCCTAAGCACGAATTGTTCGGCTTGGAACCGGGATGAGAAAGATTATAAAAGTTGGAGCGATAGCTATAGTAGCATGCTTACATCGGAGGGATATGCCACAGATGCAGAACTGATTTCGCTGATTCCCTGTCCCACTGGGATGGCGGACTTGAATTATAGCCAATTGCGGAATATCTTCAATTCCACTAATGAAAATGCCTATCGGCCTGAACTGTCACCGTCTGTGGCTTTGACCGACTTGTCGGAATCACAAGTATATTGCAACTACTCCACGGCCAGTGAAGTGACGTACGCGCCGGAGGATCTTCCGGAAGGTCGTGGCGACTTGCGGTTGTCGAGTATCGTGCAGGAAAGTTCGGTGAACTACGATAATGCTTGGCGCCCCTCCCAGACCATTTATAAGTATTCATCAGCCAATGTGCGCACTTATCGTCGTGCTATGGCTTACCTGCGGATGGCCGAAGCCCTGAACCGCGCCGGTTATCCCCGTTTTGCTTATGAGATTTTGGCCGATGGCGTAAACGATTCCATCGTGCGTGCCCGTATCCTTCCTTATTGTCCCACACTGGCAGACAGCGTATTTGTGCAGAGTTTCAGTTTCCCCGAAAACCGTTATGTCGTGAGATGTCTGGATACCAAAGCTACAGACATCAATACCATAGGCTTGCACTCGCGCGGTTCCGGCTGGACGGAGTTCAACGAGCACTATGCTTTCCCCGTGGTGCCCGAAGGAGTGGCAGACACGCTACAATATCAGATAGAGAAGGTAGAAGACATGCTGATGGACGAGGGGGCTTTGGAGTTGGCCTTCGAGGGGCAGCGTTTCTACGACCTGATGCGTGTGGCTCTGCGGCGTAATGATCCCGCTTATCTGGCAGAAAAGATTTATGCCCGCCGGGGAGAAGACCGGAAGGGGGAGATGCGTTCGCTCATCAAAACGCAACTGACCGACATACATTCATGGTATTTGAACTGGAGGGGACAAATCGGATATTAAGATTGTTAAAGAATAACGCGTGAGGCGGGAAAGGACGGTGCTCCTTTTCCGCCTTGCTTTTTCCTCTAACCTTTTTTGTCTTGAACTTTCTTCTCGAAGAGAACGCTTGAATCGTCCCTTCCAAAGATCGTGTTCCCAATCTCAGGAGAACGGAAAATCAATCTCAAGAGATTGATTTTTCAATCGGCTGCAAGTGATTTTTCAATCTGCGGAGAAAAAAACAGTGTTTTCTATTTGTTTATAAATCATTGATATGTAATTTATTATGTACATTCTTGTGATGAAAGACTTTGGTTCTTCATGCCTCGGAATGGCTTTCTTCTGATGTACATGTTTTTGATATGAAAAATCCACCAGAAACTTAGTTCCAGTGGATTGCCTGTTCCGTCCTTACACCGGAGGGTGGCTTGCTGAGGGGATATAACCGTAATGGATTCACAAAGAGTATTAGCGGTGTGGGTCACCGTTTTGGTGAGTCCTGCGAATGCTCAGTTCGTTTTGCATTTTTTCATTGAATTCTTTTGTAATAGGATAATAGAAGAGGGCGGTCACACCGGCGGCAAACAAAATGGCAGGTACTACGCTCGACACGAGACGGATGCCCTCTACGGCCATGTCAGACTGTACAACAGACGCGCCGGACACATATCCGAAAGCCGAAAGCAACAGGCCTGCGAAAGCTCCGCCGAGGCCCAGCCCGGTTTTCAGGGCATATACGACACCGGAAAAGCAGAAACCGGTGGCCCGGCGTTCGTTGACATACTCTATATGGTCGGCTACGTCGCCAATCATGGCCCACAACAAGGGCACGGTGGGAGCGTAGGCCAAACTTTTGAGGATTCCGAGCAGGAAGATGGTTTGGATGTCGCTGACGCTTGGCAGGTAGAACAAAGCCGTGAAGAAAGCCGTCAATGAGAGACATGCGATAAACGTAGAACGCTTTCCGTAGCGGTTGGCCAAAAAGTTACTCAACAGAATGACACCAAAGAATTGGGTGATAGCCCCGACGGTGTTGAACAGGGAGAATCCTACGGAATAGGCCTGACTGGCATCCGTGTCGAAGCCTAAGCGGCACAGGAACGCGCTCAGGGCGTACGGGTCGACGTAATTCTGGAAGTAGAAGCTCATGGCACTGCCCCACAAGGCCAGCGTGATGAACACGAAGAGGGTCAGCACGAACATGGCGCGCCAAGGCACATTGCCCAACAGGTCGCTCACGTCGCGGCGTATGTTCATCTCTTGCTGGGGCGGAGGAGTGATGCGTTCGCGCGACGACCAGAAGGCCACTACGAGGCAGACGAACGCCACGGCGGCATAGAGGCTCACGGTGTAGAATCACCCCATACGGTCGTCACCGTTTCCGAAACGGGATACGAGGGGCAACGTCAGCCCTTGTACCACGAACTGGGCGATGGTGGAACCTACGAAACGTATGGAGGTGATGCTGGTGCGTTCCTTGATGTCACCTGTCATCACCCCGCCGAGCGAAGAGTAGGGCGTATTGTTGAACGAATACATGGTCATCAGTAAGACGTAGGATACCGTGGCGTAAACAGCCACCATCGTCTTGTCCTCGATGCTGGGATTGTAGAATGCCAGCATGTAGAACACGCAGAAGGGGAGGGCTGTCCAGAGCACCCACGGCCTGTATTTCCCCCAACGGGTCTGCGTACGGTCGGATAGGATACCGGCCAACGGGTCGATAAAAGCATCGGCCACCCGGGCGATGAGCAATACGGAACCGGCCACGGCTCCGTCGAGCCCAAAGATGTCGGTGTAGAATTTCAACTGGAATATCATCATCATCTGGAATACCAGATTGGCAGCCACGTCGCCGAGCGAGTAGCCTACCTTTTCGCGCATGGATATTTTAGGGTTCATGTGATAATAATAAGAAGGTTTTGATTCGTTTGCGAAGTTAGCCATAAAGTAGTGTTCTGGCGTTCCTTTATGTCGCATGTTGTTTTCATTATCTCGCAAAAATAGGATGGATGATGCAAACAAACGAAAAAGAGGGACAGAACTGATATTCTGTCCCCCTTGTCATCTATAAGAATTCATCATGGGATTATTTCACGATGATTTTCTTTGTCACAGTCGTACCGTCTTCCATTGTCTGGCGCAGGATGTTTACGCCTTTCTGCAGACGCGGTAACTTGATGCCGTCCACGCTGTAGATTTCTTGGGACTTCACTTTGCCTGTGGCAAGGGTTTCGTCGATAGACTCTCCGTTGTCGAGTGACACGCAGGTCAGGCGTACGTTGTCGAACTTACACCAACCGCAGTTGTTCCAACCTTCGGGAGCAGCCGTCCTCTTGTAGGTGTATTCCCAGTGTCCGTCGGTGCGTACGCCCAATTTCAAAGGTTCGTTGGCAGCGAGGTGTACTACAACTTCAAGGGTGTTGAGCGGTCCTTTGTCACCCATGTCGCCATTGTTCTTGCAATCTACTTCATCATATCCGCCGAACGTGCGTTCCACTTCGTAGGGATGGCCTTTCTCAAGTTGGTCGAGGTCGTATTCATCTTCCCAACCGTAATACATGGCTGCGTTGTTCACAAACAGGCGCTGTCCGGCCAGGCGGTAGTCGTCATTGTCGTTAGGTACGACCATGTCTACTGTTACTTTGTAGTAACCGGCAGGCAGGCCTTCTACGGTCTGGTACATATATACGTCGGGGAAGTCGCCGGACTGGAGGCAGAATCCATATTCTCCGTCCGTGCAATCCACATTCTTGTCGGGGCTTGTGAAATTGTTCAGCCCGGCAGCGTTCATGTCCTCAGCCTTCGTGCAGACGATGCTGTCTATCATGAAAGTCCAACCGAATGGCGCATTGTATACGGAGTTCACGCCTTCGCCCAATCCATATTGGTCTTCAAAGCTCGGGTTGACAAGGACATGCGTGAGGTCATCGTTTGCCTTGATGCCCTTCTCTATTTTGGCGTTCCGGGCCAGTTCGAGGTATCGGGCGGCGATTTCGTCGATTTTCTCAGGGGTGAGTTCGTCGGATTCGTTCTGGTATCCGGCACTGTACGTGTCATAGAGGGCTTGAAGCTGTTGCCCTGATTCCGTGGCGGCTACACCTTCGTAGGCCAAGTCCTTGGCGGCCACTTCGTTGGCGTGTGCAAGGAGTTTGAACGATTCGATGCTTTCGTCTACGTTGCCGGTAGCTTCGGTCAGAGTGGCGATTACGTCAATGTATTCGTCGAAGTCGGCTTCGGGGTCGTTTACGAGTTCCGTGCCACGGTTGTACGCCTCTGTCATTTGCTTTTTGATAGCTCCGTTCATCTTCTCGCCCAAATAAGGTTCTACCTTTTCCAACCATTGTTCGAGCAATGCGATGACTTTTTCCAAGTCCTTGCCCACGTAAGTCAGCGTGAAGTTGTCATAGCATCCCCACCTCTCGAATTGGTCACCATAATTGCGTATGCCGAATGTCAGTTTACCGTCGATGACAAAAGCTTGTACGGTGTTCTTGAAATAGCCCTTGTCGAAGTATTGCCGGGCACCGCTTTCGGTATTCGGCATCATGACACCGGATTTCGTTCCCTGACGGATATCCCAGGACGCAGTGAATTCATCACCAGTGAAGGCATCTTGGAACGAATGTTTTATTTTTTGTTCGCCGTCATTCAGGAAGATGTATGAAGACACGGTGCTGATCAGGCTGTCTCCTTTGCCGATGGACCATAAGGAGTCCATTTTCTCGAAGTCCCAATCCGCACGTTGGAAAGCCTGCACGCTCAATTCGTATACACCGTTCGGCATGCCCAACAGCGTTTGGTTGATTTCACCCGTCTGCCCGCCTCCTATGGTAAGCAAGTCGTTGCTGAGGCCGAGTTTTTCGGCATCGAAGTCGGTGATAGTCCATCCGTTCACGCCGTCCGTAAACGATGGATTGGTGATGAATTCCGTCACGTTGGTTCCTTCACCGATGAGTGAGTGTTGGGCTGATTGGGTCAGTAAGTCCATTTTGGAGATAATCTCTCCCAACTCTTCTGTGGTGTAAGGATATTCAATCAGTATGGTTTCGATGTCGATTTCGGCCATGTAGTCACTCAAGGCCATGATGTCGTCATTCACTTCACCTTCCAAGGTGTTCAATATGCTGTCGGCTACTTCGTAGGTACGTTGCAACGTGCCGTATGCCATACCGTTTTCTTCGGCTGCTTTGATGGCTTCGTTCAATTCTTCGGCCTTGTTGGTCATGTCTGCCACGTTGCCACCGTTGGCGATATAATTTTCAGCTTCGGCTATTACTTTGTCCAAACGGTCCCGATAGGTCTGGTTCATGCCGTTATTTACGGCTTTGGCCTTATCTACAATGACCTGTAGTTCGTCCTTGATGGCATCTTTGCCATAATAGGAAAGTTTGAGGTTGCCTAACACGAACCAGTTGGCAGTGGAGTTCTGCATTTCCACGCCGGTTTCCAGCTTTCCGTCTGTGACGAAGAATGTGATGGAGGTCGATGCGGATCCCCAACGGCTTCCGGAGGAGAGGTTTACAGAACTGGTGCCCAAAGAAGTAATGGCATACAGGGTATTGCCGGTCACGGAATAGTCTTCGGGGTCTTTCCCGTCGGATTCGGGATTAGACGGATTCTGGTCTATGCAGATGTAATCCACCTTCAATTCATACTTGCCATTCGGCACATCAACCAGGCTTTGGTAAATCTTGGCATCCGTGAAGCCGGTATCGTCAAAGGCCCAACGCCCCAAGTTTGTGGTAGTGTTGTTCAAATTGTCGGCACTGTAGGTGAATGAATTTGCCGGTTCCTGTGTCCAACCCGGAATATCGCTGCTGCTGGCTACGAAGTTATCCTCGAATTTGTAGTTTTCAAGCAGGTCAGACAAGTCCACGGGCTTGTCGTAAGTGGCATGTTCGATTTCGTATTTGCGGATTTTGGTTTTCAGGTCTGTGGTGGCAGCTTCCAAATCTTCATTGGTGCTGGCAGCGTTATTATAGACATTCAGGCCTGACGTGATGTCAAGGCCATAATCCTGTGCCTTGGCCATGGCATCGCTGAGGGACTTTAGGTTGTAGAAATGAAGGTACTCCGTTTCGCCGACGAATTTCCATGCTAGCCCGTACGTGTCTTCGTACGCGTCGATTAAGGGATAAATGACATCAGTCCCGTCGTTTTTCCATCCCATCCACATGTCGGGGAAATAATCTTCGCCGTAGTTCTCGTCCGCTTTGTCTGGCCGGATGTAGTAAGTACCATCACCTTGTGGCTCGATGTTCCAATTCAGATGGGTACGGCCTGCTTCCCCTCCTGCTTTGGAAGTCTGGTTGTCCTCATAGTAGATGTAGGTGTAGGTTACTCCTTCATCAGCTGTTGTACCTAACAGATAGGTGTTGTTTGTACTGGAGGTGATGTACAAAGGCAACCCTGCATCCGTGACAACGGTTGTTTGGGTAGAGTTGGCATTAAGGAAACCGTTAGCCTTGACATTGTAGGCATACTGTGTTTCCCCTGTTTTCAGCTCCTGGCCGGTTATGGTCGGCGGAGTCCATGACGCGGCTGCCGCACCTATCGGGCTGAGCAGCGTAGCAAACAGCAACGTAACGTAATGCTTGTTTTTCATGTCGTTGAATAATTTAATATGTGAAACAATAAAAACTATGCCGTGATTGATTCTCAATCCGGACAAGGCAAAAGTATAAGTTTTGAATGCAAAAGCCTTCAATTTATGTCGCATGAATTTTGCTTGATGTCGCAAGGTTTGTCATAGAGGAGACAGATGCCGTTTTTCTATCTTAAGTAACTGTTCAAAATTAATTTTATAAATATGAATAATTCACGAATAAGTTCG
>OWKE01000201.1_pt1 | contig 40853 bp, 45 predicted proteins | sample 1732631 | NCBI WGS metagenome assembly OWKE01 (sample SAMN05065736, study PRJEB22554) | human gut metagenome | biome: ENVO:2100002; feature: ENVO:00000062; material: ENVO:00002003 | host: Homo sapiens | place: USA | reverse complement strand
AGCATTCCGCTGGAGAGCGGTCTATAAATACTACTATTTTATTATACGAGGTGATAACATGAAAAAAAACAAATGGGTGCTGCTTCTTATCGCTTTTGTTGCATTTTTGGTATTGGTTTATTTTATTGGTGCTTGCCTTAATGCAACGGCAGAGGCATTGACAATTATTTCGCTCTGCATCGGCATACTGGTCATTTATTTAGTCGTAAAAGCAATCAAATCAAAATAAGGAAAGGAAAATGTGATCATGAGTACAAGAAAATTCATCAAAAAACTTACGGCGAGTCTGCTTTTTATTGCGGTTGTAATGTCGTTTGGCGTTCAGTCTGCCTTCGCTGAATCGAATTCACCGAAAGCTACCGTTAAGAACAATGTTGTTACTTTTAGCAATCTCGATCAACTGAAGGCAAACGAGAAGCTCGCAATTGCGGTAGTTGACAGTAATGGTGATCCAGCAACTATTACTATCGAGTCAGTGGACAATTCAATTTCTCGTGTAGCGAAATCGTCGAATTCTTGGAAGGTTTCGTATAAGGGAGTGGTGATTCATGCATATTTTTATATGACAGTGACGAATAACAAAGTCACAAATGCATGGGACTATTCGATTACAACTTTGGGTTCCACATATAGTGATGCAAGTTTGACGTATAACTCCAGTTCGGCAAAACTCACCTTTACCAGTAACGCTTATAATGGTATTGCTTCTCATACTTGCTGGCTGAAGGGAACTCCTCGCGGAACAAACAATGAAGTCGATGTAACGTATTCTATGTAATGTGGAGGACAATATGAAACAGAATTCACAAAAACTGATTTTTTTCCTGAGTAAAATTACATGTGCTTTTGCAATGGCGATTGCAGTCTTAAGTGTGAATAGCACCTGCTGCTTTACAGCGTATCAGCCGGATGTCCCTGAATCGCTTGATCGCAACTAAACTCATATGATAGACATTATATCAAAAACGATGTGAGGTGATAGAATATGAAAGATGTATCTCGAAGAGAATTCTTGAAAACTTTATGTTTAGGCATAACAGTAGCCGCTTTACAAAATTTGCCAATGACAACGGCTTTTGCAGACAGTGCAATCAGTAAAACAAAAATTATTTCTAAAAGCGACCGTGAAAATTTGGTGGCTACTGTTGCAAGAACTGTGCAAGTGTCCTACAAAATAGATAAAAATACGATCATTGAAGTAACTCGCTTTACTGATATTGATGGACAAAATGTTACCTTGAACCGGAGCGTTAAAGAAGATGGTACAGGTGAACTTGTCTATACGAAAGCCCAAAAAACGAAAAAAAGCAAATTGACCAATCAAAGCTATGATGTCTTTTTGAAATTAGCAACTTCAAAATCTATGCCTCAAACAAGGGGAGCCACTGTTGGAAGTGATGTTACAGGATCACAGTATAAGCATATATTTGTATCAAATCTCAGCTATACAATTGACAATACGGCGATTGCGCAAATTGAGATTGGTGGAGTTGAAACTGCAGCAAGCCTTTTAATTACTGGGTTGCACTTGCCGGGAAGCACTGCTGTTACGGTTGGATCCTTTTTGGTTAGTGTGGTTCTAGCTACTTCTCCATCGAAAGTTGTTATAAATCAATCGCTGTATGAAGTCCATTTCGCATATGATAATAGCTACTATACCCATTGCTATCATGATATTTTGTATTCGTATGATTCCGGTGGACACCTTATGGATACTACAAAATCGTACCATCAAGCTGTGGGAGGCTAAGAATGAAAAAAGGCAAAAGCAACTTTTTTCTTATTGCTCCTTTTGCCCTTTGGGGCTGCATTTCAGTATGGACTAGTAATCTTGTCCGATTGACAGATAAAAGCGCAGTACCTTATGCTTGGGCTTCTTTGTTTTTCTCATATGGAATCGTAGCAGTGCATTATATCCAAGTGGCAGTATCCTCCAAAGGCTGTAACAATGCCGAAAACGAAAAAATTGCATGGGTTCAGCTTGGGCTTTCAACTTTGTTCTTGATAGTAGCTGTTGTTCTAGCTATTCAATGAAGGAAAGCAAAGTAATCACCCAAAGCAGTGTAAGGTCACAATATTTTCTATTCCAGCAGTATTCTAGTAGTTTCAGCATTTGTATGGTTCACATTTATTTGCCGAGGAGTATACACCTGAAGGGGAAAATTTAATGAAGGTGATTCCAATGGAGCTTTAGTGTATTGAGTGAAGAAAAAAAATAAATTAGGAGGCAGTATACTATGACTAACAAAATCAAACGGCTGATTTCCATTCTATTGGTCACGGTTTTATTTCTCCTGACCATTCAGCCAGCATTTGCAACTGGAAATAAGAGAAAGATCGATGATTATTCGATAGAAGAACTTCTCAATCTTTCTGTGCAAGAACAAGAGAATCTCGGATTTTATGTTTTGGCCGAGGTTCCAATGCGCATTCCTGTTTCTAATACAGACGGCTCAAGAGTTGTATCGTATATTGATGGAACATGGAGAGTTCTTTATACAAAGGCCAATGGATTGGGCTTTTATATGAGTGGAACTACCGTCGGTATTGGCCCGGATTTAATAAAAAATGTTTCAGGAACGGATTACTACACGAGCTATTCCGATAACATCGAACGAAGCTGCCCATTTTCAACGACAGCACTAGTTCCAGAACAAAGTATATATAATACAACCTATACATATGACTTCTATGATGTTGGAACTTATCTTGATTGCAGCGTTGGGTGTTATTTTGGAGTGGTTGGCTCAAGCAAACCAATCTATTGGAGTGCAACTACACAAGTTACCATCCCGAAATTATGATTTTGACCAGCTATGGATGAAATTGTTTTTGAACCCAGTGATGTCAATATGTTAGCAGCTTTAGGCATCGTCGAAAGTGTAAAGTTGTTTCCGTTTATGTTATCAATGGGAGAACTTCAATATGCTTGCGATTCAGAATATCGTTGCAAACAATTCGTGAATTGCCTTTCAGAATATTATCCTGACAGCCAAATTGAAGCTAGACAACTGTGGTCGAAATATCATGGTACAGCGAATGCGGTTCAATGTGATATGATAAATCATAAGCCACTGCGTGTTTGGGTCAGGAGTTCTGCCGATTGTTGGTGCGGCATTTATTATATTTGTTACTATGCAGCAAAGTATGGTACAAATAGAATTTTGCTTGCATCCAGAGAAGGTCTGAAAGAATTTATGGAAGGGAAAACCGATAAGATCTCACAAAAGTATTTGACGGAAGAAACTATTACTGAGTATGCCAAAAGATGGGGAAAGCTATTAAACGAAAACACCTCCATGCGTATTTGGCATGCGAACGATGTTAAAAGCGTTAACATAGATTATTTCGACCAGAGAATTATTAGTTTAGTATCGAGAATTCCTATTTCGGTTGGTGAACTTACCGCAGACGTATTAAAAGCGATTTCTGCTCCGGTAAGTGACTGGTATGTCATGAAACGCATAGAAGCACTTTTGAAAAAGGGTGTTCTTCAAGTCGTTATTCCAAACAAAATCTTTTATAATACCATCGTCCAGCTAAACGAAGAATAAAGGAATCCGAGCAAGTCGGCCCAACAGTCACCTCATTTCAACGAGAGGGGTGGCTGTTGGGTCAATTGTTCAAAAAGAAAAACTGAAGATAATAAAAAGTCTTGATTTCTCCATCAAAACATGGTATATACATTATACGAAACAGTGCTTTGAAAGAACGCTCCACCGTTCAATGACGTGTAAAGAGAGGTGCTTGCCATGACCGCTGTGATCTACGCCCGCTATTCCAGTGATAACCAGCGCGAAGAATCCATCGAAGGCCAGATTCGTGAATGCACGGCCTATGCCGAAAAGAATGACATCACTATCGTCAAGCACTACATTGACCGTGCCATCTCTGCCAAGACAGACAACCGCCCGGAGTTTCAGCAGATGATAAAAGACAGCGACAAGAAGCTGTTTGACATTGTGCTGGTCTGGAAGCTGGATCGTTTTGCCCGGAACCGCTACGACAGTGCCCGGTACAAGACCCAGTTGAAGAAAAACGGTGTCAAGCTCATGTCTGCCACCGAGATCATCTCCGAGGGGCCAGAGGGCATCATTCTGGAATCGGTGCTGGAAGGTTATGCCGAGTATTATTCCGCTGACCTTGCCGAGAAGGTCGTGCGTGGACAGACGGAGAACATCCTGAAAGGTCGCTGCAACGGTGGTCGTGGAACCTTTGGCTACACGCTGGATTCGGAGCGGAAGTTCCACATTGACCCGCTCACCTCTCCTTTTGTGTTGGAATCGTTCAAGAAGTATAATGAAGGCTCCACCATGAAGGAGATCCGTGATTGGCTGAACGAAAATGGCATCAAGAACCCGGTGGGCGGTGCGTTTACATATAACAGCGTTGAACATATGCTCAAGAATCGGCGGTACATTGGAGAACTGAAATTCCGGGATGTGGTCGTACCGGATGCCATCCCGCCCATCATTCCGCTGGAACTTTTTGAGGATGTGCAGGAAAAGATCGCCAAAAACAAGAAAGCCCCTGCCCGTAGAAAGGCAGAGGACGACTATCTGCTTACCACCAAGCTGTTCTGCGGCTACTGTGGGGCGTTGATGTTTGGCGAAAGCGGCACGAGCCGGACGGGTGAAGTCCACCGCTACTATAAATGTGCCACTGCCAAAAAGCACAAGGGCTGCAAGAAAAAGACCGTCCGTAAACAGTGGCTGGAAGATCTGGTGGTCAACCAGACGATGCAGCTTGTCAAAGACGATGCCGCCATGGAATCTATCATCGCCAAGGTGATGGAACTGCAAAACAAGGAGAACACCAACATTCCCCTCTATGAGAAACAGCTTCGGGATGCGGAAGCGGGTATCCAGAATATGCTCAACGCAATTCAAGCCGGAATCCTCACCAGTTCCACCAAGGAACGGTTGGAACAGCTCGAAGAAACCAAGCGTGAGCTTGAAGCCCGCATTGCGGAAGAAAAGCTGGCAAAGCCAAAAATCAAAGAGGAATTTATCCGTTTCTGGCTGATGCGCTTCCGTAAACTGGACATGAGCCTGAAAGACCAGAGGCAAGCGTTGGTGGATACGTTCATCAATTCGATTTATCTGTACGATGATAAGGTTTTGATAACCTTTAACTATAAAGAAGGTACACAGACCATCACGTTTGAGGAAGCGGCCCAAGCCGCATCAAAGGAAAATGGTTCGGATTTGGATTGCTTTACTGCACCATGGCGAGTGTTCTTATAGCATTTGAAAAGCTGTAAGAACACTCGTCTTTTTTGTTGATTTCATCCGGCGATGGTGGATGGGGCGTAGTTGACGACTACGCCCTTTCTTGTGTTTACGGACACCTCCGGGGTGGGCAGCGGGATGAGGTCGGGAATCTCAATGACCCCTACGCAGTTATAGTGGATACGGAGCCGCTGCTCCCACACCCCGTCTACCTTCTCGGCGTTGAACACCTCGATCTTCTCGATGAGCTCGTTCAGCATCCGGGGCGTCAACTTACGGGCGCGGGTGTATTTGCGGACCAGGGAGATGAACATATCCGTGGTCATGGACTGGCTGCTTTGCTTGTCGATCTCGGCACGGAGCGCCTTGATTTTCTCCGCCAGCTCCTTTTGCTCCTCCTCGTACCGCCTCGACATACGGGCGAAGCGGTCGTCAGAGAGCTTGCCGGAAACATTGTCCTCATAGATCCGCTCAAACAGACCGTCCAGCTCCTCATCGCGGGCTTGCAGGGCTTTCAGCTCCTTCTCCTTCAGCTTTCGGTCGGTGGCCTCTGCCTGCTGGGAATGACCGATCACGGCCTTCACAAACTCATCCTCAAACTGGCTGGCAAACTTGGTCAGTCGCCGGATCTCGCCCAGCACGACCTGCTCCAGGAAGTCCACGCGGACGTAATGGGTGGAAGTGCAGCTCCCACGGTTGCCCTTGTAGTTGGAGCAGTTGAAATACTTGATGTCGGGGTTGCCCTGATTGAAATGGAAGTGAAGATTGTGTCCGCAATCGGCACAAACCAGAAGGCCGGAGAACATATTGCGCTCCCCCTCATGGGTGCGGCGCTTGCGGATCTTGCCCCGCTTCTGCTGGACCTGCTCAAAGACCGCCCGCTCAATGATGGGTTCGTGAACATCCTTGAATACTACCCAGTTTTCACGGTCATTCTCCAGCCGCTTTTTATTTTTGTATGATTTGGAGTAGGTCTTAAAGTTCAGAATGTCACCGCAATACTCCTGTAAGGACAGTATTTTTGTGACGCTGGAACTGTTCCACTTTGTTGGAGGCTGTTCTTTCCCTTTGCCGGGCCTCTTAATACCTTTTTTGAGCCAGTAGGCGCGAGGCGTCAAGATACCATCCTGTTCAAGACTTGCCGCAATCTGCTCCGTTCCATACCCCTCCAGGGTCATACTGTAAATACGGCGCACCACCTGGGCCGCTTCCTCGTCCACGATCCACCGCTTGGGGTTGTCAGGGTCCTTGATATAGCCATAGGGAGGTTGCCCCATAGGCTCACCAGCGTTACCCTTGATCTTATTGCTGATCCGGCGCTTCTTGCTGATGTCGCGGGCGTACCACTCATTGAACAGGTTACGGATGGGCGCCAGCTCATTCTCGCCCTCGGCGGTGTCGATGTTGTCCGAGACCGCCACCAGGCGGATGTCGTGCTCCGGGAAAAACTCCTCGGTCAGCCGCCCCACCTCAATGTAATTGCGGCCCAGCCGGGACAGATCCTTCACAAACACGGCAGCAGCCTTGCCGGCGGCAAGCTGCTCCATCATGTCGTTGAAACCAGGGCGGTCCATCGTGACGCCGGAGATACCGTCGTCCAGGAAGTGGACCAGATTGGTGTATCCTTTTTCCTTCGCCACCTTGGTCAGCAATTTCTTTTGGTTGCCGATGCTGTAACTCTCGCCCTCCAGGTTGTCATCGCGGGAAAGCCGCTCATAGAGGAACGCAGTCACATCACGGGATTTGCGGTTGTTCGACTGTCTCATTCAGTCCTCCTTCCTCCGGGACAGCCGAATAGCAAATATAACTTGTCTGTGTTCATTATACCGCCATCCGCCGTCCCTGTCAGCCGGGTCCGGGAGATTTACTTTGCTTCGCTCTCGGACTTCATCAACCGCAGGAGGATACTGCCCAGGGTGTCCGGGCTCTCTTTCCGAAAAACAGGCTCAACAACAAACGACCTATTGCCGAAGCGATAGGTCGTCTTTTCATCCAAGGATTGTTTCGTTGCGCTGGTCTTGCCGGCAACATTTTTATCTTGCATGATAGACCCCTTTCGCAAAAAGTTATTCTTACAAAAGAGGCAGAAAACGGATGGCCGCCGGCTGCGGCTCCACGGGAATTTCACCCCGGCCCATGCTGATGGGTGCGCCGCGCAATGCTTTGAGGGCGTTCAACGCGGGAGTCTCATTATCCTGCCTGCGCGTCCTCGCCCACAGGCTGCCACACCTGTTTTGCGGCCTGGTGTTCATCGCTCTCCTGTTTGGTAGGGGTCCCGTCCTGCGGACTTGCAACAGGGTCATGGCGCATTGGCCGACCGGCTCGGCACAGACAGATCGTATCCGTCTGCCTTATACTGCGCCGGAGGCCTCCCGCCGGGCTTTCTTTGTCAAGGAACTATGGACTCCGCTGCCGGATTGCCAGGGCAAGGAAAGGGAGAGAAACTTGCCCCGAACAATTTTAGACCGGCAGCACCTTGAAACTCGTCACGATGCTATGTATCAGCTTCGTTTCCAGCCTGAGCCGCATATCTTCATCCACATACAGGTACTCGTTCCCGTACTCATCCTTCACCGGTCTGGTGGCAAGAGCCCGGATGTACTTCTGATAGTGAGCGACCACGGCGGCAAGAGCGTTTTCGTCACCGCTTACAGCTGCCAGGATCACCGGCACCGGAATCGGCTTCACTTGTCCGGCCATTCAAATCCCTCCTTCATCAGATACTCGCGCAATTCTTTCAGCGTAACGAGCCGCCGCTTGGATACGGTTTGATGGACGATGTTCAGCTTCTCGCTGATCTCACGGTCCGTCATTTCCAGGAAGTAGGACAGCAGGATGACATCCCGCTTGCCCTCCGGCAGCTGTGCCAAGGCGTCAGCCAGAAGATCGCCGGTCACGACTACCGGGAGCCCCAGCACTTCAAAGACATGCTCGCTCATAAAGTGCTTGTCCCACACGGCCGTCTGCTCCAGTTCAGAAGTTGTCAGCTCGTCCAGGGCTTTTTCCTGGGATTGGAGACTGGCAAGCTCGCGCTGGATGTACCGGGCCTCATTCTTCAAAACCTTGACACAGAAAGCGCCAAACTGATTTTGAATACGCTGCTCATAGGAGTCTTTCATTTTCTCACCTCCCTTCGCGCCGCACAGGTGCGGGGTGGTGATCTCCTCCCTTTCGCCTCAGTAATGCAAGGCTTGCGATTTTGGCAACCGCGAGCGGGAAGAAATTTTTATGAAAGGCTCCGCTGTATGGCGAAGGCTCGCATAAACAGCAAAAAGCGCCTGTCTGCAAAACGCAGACAGGCGCAAATGAACTATTAAACGCTTTTATGTAATCATACAGTTCATACTCATAAGTAGAATGTACCCTGGTGGTGGCCGGGCTTTTTTTGATAGTGCAGTTATTGTCTTGTTTTGTCGAAATGTTTTTTGCCTCACGGCGGCTCCCTCCTAAAGCCGCCGTGATCTTTAGCTTGTGGTCGTCATTCCTTTGAGGGACAAAAGAGCGGCGGCCCTGATTTATTCAAAGCCGCCGCGATATATAATGATGGCATGATGATTGCCTGCTGAACGACGGCTTTTTTTCTTTTGCCGTCGTCCGGCAGATGATAGAGCATTATGGTTCGGGGTTATTCAGTGCTTTTATTTTCGCAATCAAATCATAATCGGTTTTGCAGCAAAAAACGCCGCCATAAAGTTTTGTCTGTTGTACAAGCAGGTAATCGTCATTGCCAGACATAAGTAGGAAAGGAACGGAGATCCCTCGTTGACGAATATCTTCAAGCAAATCCAATCCTGTGCCGTCTTTCATATTGAAATCGGAACATATCGCATCTACTGTAATCGCTTGAAGAATATCCAATGCGTCCTTGACGCCCGTAGCCTTAATCGTATCAAAATCACCTGATAACACGGATGACAGGAATTGCAGATATTCCGTGTTATCGTCCACTACTAATAGTCGTTTCATAACTTTCTACCGTCTATTCCACATCAATCTGGATAGTGCCTGAATAGTCTGTGCCGGTGATCCCAATATAGTTAGCTCCCGCTTGAAGTTGGACGGTAACGCTACCGCTGTCGGATTTAGAAAGCACTTTTTCCTCTAATTCCGGGGAAATGTAAATGAGTTGGCAATTTCCAGATTGAACATCAAAACTATACTGGATGGTGATTTCCCGGCACTCATTTTCTTTGAGGTCGGTATCCGCTACCAAAATATCCTGTCCATCGAAGCCCATTACAGAAGCGTCATAAGTAGCTTGAAAAGCATCACTATCCGAAGTACGACTGCCCTCAAAGGACTGATAAGGCGTTATGAGTGCGTTGCTTTTCCCGATCACCACATCGTCACTTAGCTGCGTTGCTCCGTCTTTTAGATTTTCGCTTAATTTATCGAGGCCAGAGCAGGCAGTACAGGCCAGCAAAGTAACAGCAATCAGACAACATCCAAAGATTTTTCCAATTTTGTGCATAACCATTTCCTCACTGAACGAAAGTAAGGAACAAAGCGAGTGCAACAATTCCCACCATCAGCAACAACCAAAAAGCACTGATTGCTGTTGATACGATATTGATAACGCTACGGCTTTCCCTGTTACGCACACAAATTACCGAAAGAATCAGGCCCAGCAGAACAAAAACGATATTGGCTCCGGCCCAAACAGTTCGGATGCCGTCCGACAGCGAGAGGTGCAGAAAGGACGGGATAAGGGCTGCCAGCGGCAGGATGCTCACAATGAGCGCAGCTATACTGATTGATTGAAGTTTTTTCTTTTCCATAGTATTTACCTCATTTCTTTTTTCCCAAATCGGGTGACAGCCAGCGCGAGAAACAGACCGAATACTATAATCGCGCAGGGCAGGAACGGAAACATTGAAAAAGCAGCGTCGGAAGCTTCTGCTGTAAAGTCATGGAGAGAGCAGGAAACGAGATAACCGCTGTAACAGTATGGGTAAACAATCCACAGCGGCGTATTCGCAACCAATACACCGAGAATAACAAGCAGCAAATTCAATCCAACAGAAAGAAGCGGCTTTTCAAACAGTACCGTGATTGCCCACATAGTCGCAATACACGGCAGCATCGTCAGAAACAGGCCAAGGCACCATTTTAGCAGATACAGGATCGGCAAGGTTTCTGTTACTCCCATTGTCTGTGTCGCAATCAATCCCGCAATTACAAACACGGCAAGAAACACGACCATTTCCATAAGCAGGTAAAACACCAGCACGCAGAATTTGGCAATGGAAAGTGCATATCGGCTGACCGGCAGGGCCAGCATTTTCAGGATGCCGTTATTTCCGGTTTCCCGGCCCGCAATCATCACACAGACAACGATCATGCTGAACGGCAACAGATAATACGCATAAACCAATGCGCTTTGAATGAACATGGCAGGCCATGCGTTTGTATATTCCGGGGTAAAATAGCGGCTCAGGCTTGCAACCCCGGAGGCAACCACCAACAGTGGCGCGATAAAGATCAGTGGTACGATCTTTGAGCGTTTTACCTTCATAAACTCAATTCTGAGCAATTCCAAAAAGCTCATTTCTTCAATCCCTCCTTACTCATAGCGTTTGTTTTTTGCCAGCCACAATGCAATAGCAAGGAACAAAATGGTCTCTATCAGAGATACCACGGTCACAGTCATGTCGGGCTGGGCGCTCATGGCAACTGCCGGTTTCAGCATAAGCACAAAAGGATGAGCCATCAGGACAGCAAGATTTGAGTTGGCCAGCGCCATACCACTTAAAAATCCTGCGACCCCTACGCCGAGCGGTATCCACATATTTTCAAAGCGCGAAGAAATCAGCAGCATAAACGACAACACCGGCATGGATGTGAGGAAAGAATATCCGGCAAAGCGCACCAGTGTTCCCATCTCAAATGCTCCCTCCGGCAAGTCTGTCATGCCGATCTGCACAAGTGCTAAATTTTGCAGTACGATTGCAACCAAAAACATAACCGTCAGAATCAGGAATTTGCACAGATACATAGCCGGAACACTCATGGGGAGCATATACATCTTCTTGATGGCGCTGCCCTTAAACTCCATGTTGTAGATCATGCAGGTGGCAACCACGATACCGAACAGGTTCAGAATCATAATCACACCGTAAAGCTGGGTCAGCAGAACATCCATCGGGGCCAGCGGCAAATTCAGAAGCGTGTCTTTCCGCACAAGGAAATTAACAAATGCGTATGCAGCTCCTAACACTCCAACAGCCAGCAACACAGGAATGACGCCGGTCCGCTTTTCTTTCCGAAGTTCGATTGACAGTACATTCATAGCTGTGCCCTCTGCTTTCTGGCTGCGTTATCTTTCTCCACCATCGAGAGGAACATATCCTCCAGATTGTCAGCCGCGAAACCGGCCCGTAAAGCACTTTGGCGAAGCTCATCCAGACTTCCTTCAAACAGAAGCCGCCCATGATTGAGAATGCCAATGTCATCAGCTATCAGTTCGATCTCGGACAGCATGTGGGACGAGATCAGGATTGTGCAGTCGTACAGATCCGGCAGAGACTTCACCAGGTTGCGGATTTCATGGATGCCGGAAGGGTCAAGCCCGTTTGTCGGCTCATCCAAAATCAGGATAGGGGGTCTGCCCAGCAGCGCACCGGCGAGGCCGAGACGCTGTTTCATACCCAGCGAATATTTTTTTGCCAGCCTGTTGCCAAATTCCGTCAAGCCCACAAGGTCCAGTGCGTCCTCCACAGCACTTTTCGGCAGTCCCAAAATCCTTCGGATAATATCGAGATTTTCCCGGCCGGTCAGGTTCGCATAAAACGAAGGGGACTCAATGAACGAGCCGACCTCCTTCAAAATCGCAATTCGGTCAGCCGGGAATTGCTTTCCATCAATGGTAAAACTGCCTTTTGTGGGGGCGGTCAGGCCCAGCAGCATTTTCATAGTGGTGGACTTGCCTGCTCCGTTCGGGCCGAGAAAACCATAAATACTGCCTTTGCGGATATGAAGCGAAACGTGGTTGACAGAAGTGAAGTTCTTATATTTCTTTGTCAACTGTTCCGTAGTAATAATGTAATCCATAAGAACATCTCCTTTCATTGACTCCATCATAAAACACCAACCTGACTTCTACATTCTCGCGTCCTTACTTTTACCTTACTTTTTCGGGATACCCACCGCAGACGGGTCTCTCTGTGCTATAATAATTTCAGGAGGTGACACTATGGACAACTCTTTTCTGCATCGAAAAAAGCTCCTGCTTGTAGATGACGAGCCGGATTTGCTGAAAATGGTATCAGATATTTTGAAAGATGCTGGTTTTGAAACCGTCCTTACTGCCGCATCAGTGAAAGAAGCCGTCATGGTGGCAAAACAGGAAAAACCTGATTTGATGATATTGGATGTGATGCTGCCAGATGGAGATGGTTTTTCCCTGATGGAGCAGCTCCGTACATTTACGGACGTGCCGGTAATCTTTTTAACAGCAAAAGACGAAGCCGCAGACAAACTGGCCGGTCTTGGCCTTGGTGCGGATGATTACATTTCAAAGCCGTTTATGCCGCAGGAACTATTGCTGCGTGTCTATGCGGTTTTGCGCCGCACTTACAAAGAGGACAGCCCGCTGGTTGTCCTGGATGGATGTACGATTGATTTTAGCCGAGCAGAGGTCAACAAAGGCGGCGAGGTTATCCCCCTGACCGCAAAAGAGCATACCCTGTTGGAAACGCTGGCCCGCAATGAGGGAAAGATCGTCACGGTTGACGTTCTTTGCGAAGCGTTATGGGGCGACAACCCTTTTGGCTATGAAAACAGCCTAAATGCTCATGTACGGCGTATCCGGGAAAAAATTGAAGCCGACCCGTCAAAGCCGGTTTCTTTGATTACAATCAAGGGGTTGGGCTATAAACTGATTACAAGGAAGTGACGCCATGAAATCTTTTGGAACATATATTTCAAAGCATTTGGCGTCGTTCGCTGTGTTTCTCCTGATACTGGTGATTGTCAATATCATTCTGTTTGGTGCGACCTTCTATCACACAGTTTCAGAAGATTATGGAGAATCGTCGCCACGCGCCATGCTTGAGATGGCCTCCGCTGCGGTAACCACAGAAGGCTTGCCCGATAACGCGGTACAGAAATTGCGCCAGTACAATATCTGGGCCATGTATCTGACACCAACGGGCGAATGCTTTTGGACACTCGATGTGCCAGAAGAAGTGCCGCAAAATTACAACATTCAGGATGTGGCGTTATTTTCAAAAGGCTATCTGGAAGATTATCCTGTTTTTATCTGGAATACGGATGAGGGATTGTTAGTTTTAGGGTATCCAAAGAATAGCTATATGAAGCTCACCAGTAACTACTATTCCATTGAAGCAATTCAAAAAATCCCTCTCTATGTTACTGGAATGTTAGGCATGGATGTGTTATGCCTCTTTTTGGCCTATTATTTTTCAAAACGCAGGATTATCAAGAATACAGAGCCGATTGTAGAAGCCATTGAAACATTGGCAGATGGCAAACCTGCTTCGCTCCATATTGACGGAGAGCTATCCGAAATTGCTGGCAGTGTAAATAAAGCCTCTCAGATAATAAGCAGGCAGAACGAAGCCCGTGCCAACTGGATCAGCGGCGTCTCTCATGACATCCGTACACCGCTTTCTATGATTATGGGATATGCTGGTCGGATAGCCGCAAATGAAACAACCACTGATAAGGTTAGAGAACAGGCCGAAATCGTGCGAAAACAAAGCGTCAAAATCAAAGAACTTGTGCAGGATTTGAATTTAGTATCCCAACTGGAATACGAAATGCAGCCACTTCACAAGGAGCAGATACGTCTGTCCAAACTCATTCGTTCCTATGTAGCCGAATTGCTCAACTCTGGGATTTCTGATGCTTATACGATTGAAATTGATATTGCACCAGAAGCAGAAAATGCCATATTGGAATGTGATGCACGCTTGATTTCACGGGCAATCAACAACCTTGTGCAGAACAGCATCAAGCATAATCCGCAAGGTTGCAAAATCCTGCTTTCCCTTAAATACACCGAAGAAACGCTTACTCTAACTGTTGCCGATAATGGAGTAGGGCTGACCCCTGAAAAGTTACAAGAGTTAGAGGAAAAACCGCACTATATGGAAAGCACCGATGAACGACTTGATTTGCGGCATGGGTTAGGGCTTTTGCTTGTGCGCCAAATCGTTGAGGCGCATGGTGGTTCTATGAAAATAGATGGTGTCTCCAATCAAGGATGCCAAACAGTCTTGTCTTTTCGGTCGGTTCCATAAGAACTAATAACGCACGTACTGAGAAATAGGGCGAATGGTTTTTAACCATTCGCCCTATCCTTGCTTTGGTGGTACCAAAGGCAACCCCCGGCTAAGCCGGGGGTAAAAAAGTAGCTTATAGCGAGGAGGAAAGTAGAAAAAGAAAAAACTCCCTGATAAGGTAGAAGTGGTTTGCCGACCACACAACTACGATAACAGGGAGGTCTTCATCGTGAAAGACAAAGACATAAGTAGTTTAGAGCATACAAGCTGGAGGTGTCAATATCACATCGTATTTGCACCCAAATATCGAAGGATGGAGATATATAGTCAGATAAAACAGGATATAGGAGTAATATTAAGAAAACTGTGTCAGCAAAAGGGTATAGAGATTATAGAAGCCAGAGCGTGCCCAGACCATATACATATGTTGATAAGTATCCCACCCAAGTACAGCGTATCACAGATCATGGGGTATTTGAAAGGGAAAAGTAGTCTGATGATATTTGATCGGCATGCAAATTTGAAGTATAAGTATGGGAATCGGCACTTTTGGGCCAGAGGATATTATGTGGATACAGTGGGACGGAATAAAAAGCAAATAGCAGAGTATATCCGAAACCAACTGGCATCGGATCAAATAGCAGACCAGATAGGCCTAAAAGAGTTTGTTGACCCGTTTACGGGTCGCGAGAACAAGAAGGCATAAAAGGAACCCCTTAAGGGGTAGCCCGAGAAAGAAATGCAGTCGGCAAACCTTTCGGGGCCCCTTAAGGGGCTTCGTCCGTATCAGGCCCTTATAGGGCCTACTCAAGCCTCCGGCTTAGCCGGAGGTTTTGACTTGCGCCGTATTTTTTGCCTGTTATCCGTAATATGAATTATATTGGCTATATAGGGGAACTGTATAGACATATTCAGAAGGAAAGGTGAACAGTAGAATGTAATTGGGTGAATAAATATGGCAAAGCGGCCGGTAGAGAAAATCGACTTCCGCCCTTATGGGGCAGCGGTAAAAAAAGCGAGAACCGAGCGCAAGGAGTCCCGCAACAAGGTAGGAAATGAAATGTTCCTCTCTCCTCGGTATCTGGCTAATATAGAAAATAAAGGGCAACATCCGAGCGTCCAAATTTTTTTGGAACTCATGTCCCGTTATCATGTTTCGGTGGATCAGATCCTTTTTGGGGAAGCCGAAAGCGGAAAGTCTACTGCATCCCGCCAGCTTGATACCTTGGTGGGTGAGATGAGCGACAGGGAGATACAGATCCTCATCGCCACGGCGCAAGCCATTCTGGATGCGCGTGAAGATGGAGAAAAGTAGCATTTTCCATACAACTGCATAGGAACTGTCAGACGCTATAAACGGATAGTTTATGGCGTTTTTTCTTGCCCTGACGGTTGCCAAATTCTCCGTTTCCGTATTACTAAGGTACGAAAGAGTAACGATAGCAAGCACAGCAAGTGTAGCCACACTTGCGAATTTTCGGTTTAGGGAACCCCTTGCCCCTAAACACAAAAATTGCTTGCTGGGATAGTCCCAGACCCTTATACAGAAACGGAGGCACATACTATGGTAAACCGCAAACGGCCCATCGTCCTGCGCTGCCCGGTGACAGCAGAGGAACGGGCCCTGATAGAACAGAAGATGGCCCAGCTCCATACAAAGCGGATCGGCGCCTATCTCCGCAAGATGGCGATTGATGGGTACATCATCCAGGTGGATACCACCGACATCAAGGAAATGACCCGCGCCCTCTCCGCCATCGGCCGGAACATCAACCAGATTGCCAAGCGGTTGAACGCCGGCGGCCCCGCCTACCAGGCCGACATGGAGGAGATCCGGGAGAGGATGGACCAGATATGGCAGTTACAAAGACGCATCCTATTAAGTCAACGCTGAAAGCGGCCATTGACTATATCTGCAATCCCGACAAGACGGATGGGAAGCTGCTGGTGTCCTCCTTCGGCTGCTCCGCCGAGACCGCCGACATCGAATTTGCCTGGACCCGCCGCCATGCCATCGACAAGGGCACGAACCTGGGCCGGCACCTCATCCAGGCGTTTGAACCTGGGGAGGTCACGCCGGAGGAAGCCCACCGGATCGGCATGGAGTTGGCGCGGGAGGTCCTGGGCGGCAAGTATGAATTTGTCCTCACCACCCACATAGACAGGGATCACGTCCATAATCACCTGATTTTCAATGCGGTCAGCTTTCAGGACCACAAGCACTATCACTCCAATAAGCGGAGCTATCACTTTATCCGCCGCACCAGCGACCGGATCTGCAAAGAACACGGCCTGTCTGTCATCGTCCCCGGCCGGGACAAGGGCAAGAGCTACATCGAGCACCAGGCGGAACAGAACGGCACCAGCTACAAGGCGAAGCTCCGTGCCACCATCGACCGGCTCCTGCTTGGCTGCTCCGACCTGGAGGACCTGCTCCGCCGCCTCCAGCGGGAAGGGTACGAGCTGAAACGGGGCAAGTACATATCGGCCAGGGCTCCGGGCCAGGAGCGGTTCACCCGACTGAAGACCCTGGGCGCCGACTACGCCGAGGAGGCCCTGACCGCCCGGATCGCCGGTAGGCCCAGGCCCTCCCGCCAGCCGAAGCAACGCACCGGGAAGCCCAGCCTGCTCATCGACATCCAGAACAATCTCAAAGCCCAGCAGAGCGTCGGCTACAAGCACTGGGCGACCATCGAGAACTTGAAACGGGCCGCGGAAACGCTGAACTACCTGACCGAACATGGGATCTCCAGCTATGAGGAGCTGGCCGAGCGTTGCGACGGGGCGGCGGCCGCCACCGCCAGGGTGAAGGCATACCTCCGGGCAACAGAGAAGGAAATGGAGCGGCTGACCCTCACCATGAAGCACGCAGCCACCTACCGCCAGCTCCGTCCCCTGTATGACCAATACCGCCAGTCCAGGGACAAAGAGAAATTCCTCCGGGGGCATGAAGGGGAAATCATCCTGTTTGAGGCGGCGGCAAGGGAGCTGAAACGCCTGGACGCCGTACCTCTGCCCGCCACCCAGCGGCTCCGGGCCGAGATGGACAAGCTCACCGCCAGGAAGGCCGCCCTGCAATCGGAATATAGGAAGGCCCAGCGGGAGGAACGGGAATACGACACCCTCTGCCAGAATGTGGAGGCCCTGCTGGAAAAGCCGAGGGAACAGATTCAAACGAAGCAATACGAGTTGGATTGAAAAGCATTGCTGAAGTAGCGTGGAAAAATTCATAAATTTTAAGTATAATATGTTTAATATCAATGTTTGGAGGTGTGACATGAAGCGACACACAGTAATTTTAGGTGCCGGTGCAACAATAGCGGCAATTCCTAACGGAGATAAAAACGGTAGAAAATCCTCTGTTATGAACGGTTTAATTGAAAAGCTGAACTTACATGAAGTTTTGAAAGGGATAGAACTAAAGACCCAAAGCAACAACCTTGAAGATATTTATTCAGAACTTCATTCAAGGCCAGAATGTAAATGCGTTACAGAGGAATTGGAAAGACGCTTGTACCAATACTTTGAGTCTCTTGAACTCCCTGACGAGCCAACAGTTTATGATTTTCTTATTCTCAGCTTAACCAAGAAAGATGTTATTGCAACTTTTAATTGGGACCCTCTATTATTACAGGCCTATATCCGTTGCTACAGCATAACTGATAATCTTCCTCATATTCTATGCTTGCACGGAAATGTTGCAATGGGATATTGTGAGGAACATGGAGAATTTGGGATAAAAACCGCAAACTGTCCTATCTGCAGGAGAAAGTTTTCCCCGACAAAACTGCTCTATCCTGTTGCTCAAAAAGACTACGAGAGTGATGCTTATATACATAACTGCTGGGAGGCTGTTCAACAGGCAATTGATGAATCTTATATGATCACTATATTCGGATACAGTGCTCCATCCAGCGACAAAAGTGCAGTTGATCTTCTTAAACGAGCATGGGGGGATCCTCAAAAGCGGCAGTTAGAAGAAATTTCTGTTATTGATATTATCGATGAAGAAGAAATTCCAATCAAGTGGAAAGACTTTATTCATACACATCACTATCAATATACAAAAGACTTTTATTCATCATACTTGGGGCTATTTCCTCGCCGTAGTTGTGAAATGGTATTCGCCATGTTTTGCTTAAATGTTTGGGCTGATAATACGAAAGGCTTCCGGCAAGATATGTCTTGGTCAGACTTAGAGGACCAGATATATAATTTGATTTGTGAAGAACAAGATACGCCGAAAGGCAAGAACTATCCTATTCATTATGCTGCAAGCGATTTTTAACGGTATAATAAACGGTATAATAAAAAAGAAGCGGGAGCGTCACCCTCAGCTCAAACCGAAGGCGGCGCTCCCGCTACATTACTTAATAGGTGCTTGCTGTTTTATATGGATTTTCTTACTACGTCTGTGGTGCTGTCTTTTTCGCGTTGATACAGACTGACTATCTGGAACCTTGATTTGGTTCGTTAACCGCCTAATCTCAGGAAACTTTCCATCTTCAATGTTACAGGCGGCCTGTATCTGTCCTTTTAATGAAAGAATTTGCCTTGCATCTTCTTCCGAGCAGGTTTCAACGCCAATCAGTGGTTTTACAGTCTGAAATGCATCGTATATGGTCTTTTGAAGCCCATTAGGAACAGCAAGGGAATGTTCGGGAGTGACAACTGTTCCTGTGATCGGTTTATAGTCAGATGGACCATAATACTTTACTTTGGGGTATTTAGGCTTGTGCCCATACTTTCTCAGAACACGGTCAATCATTTGGCTCAACTGATGAGAAGAAAAAGGCTCTTTACTGGAAAATGTCATGTCATCCACATACAAAGTGAATTTGCAGCCGTGCTGTTTCGCCAAATCAAAGATTTCTGAAAACATATCAGAATAGGCGTAAAAGGCCATAATTTGACTTGTCGGGCATCCGGTTGGGATACCACCATTGTATGTGATAATGTTCGTTAGGATCTCGGCTACATCAGGGGAAGTTTTTAGTTTCTGTACGAAAAATTGGTATACAGGTTCTCGTGTACAGTTGTCATAGAACTTTTTAATATCAATAGTCAGAACATACTTCCCGTTCAAATGCGCTTTCCCGTTGTCTATATAGCACTTCTGCTTTTCTCCAGAAATAAGCCATTCAGGCCGGATGACCCGCTGAAGCAGATAAAGGATTCTGCGTTGGATAGCTTTAAGTGTCTTATCCGGGGCTGTTATTTCTCTTTTTTCATCAGAGTGCTTTTTATCTATTTCAAATTTGTGATACCCGATGATGCCATCAATCATTTTGAGGCCACCGGGGTCAAGACGCAGAAGATACTCAAGACGCTTTCTTGTCCGGCATTTATAAAGAGCGCATTGAGTTATGTCATATTTTTTGATTGGTACTTTATTCTTCATCTGGATCACCTGTTGCCGCAGACATATTTTGTATCAGGTGTGCCATCATATTTCTGATAAAAGCAGTTCCTTTGCCTGACTTTTCTGCTTCCTCCATATTTTCAGAGAGCAAGATCAAAGAGGACAATCGGATACCGTAAATATCCGCATATTTTTGAAGCAAGTCCAAAGATGGTTGCTTTTTGTTATTTTCAATTTCTGAAAGATAACTTGCGGAGATGCCAAGTTCCGAACTCATTTCACTGGCCTTATATCCATAAATAATGCGCATACGTTTCAGTACATCTCCGATCATGCTTGTCACCTCCCAGTTACTCCAATTCTGATTTATAATACAAGCCGTTTGGCCTAATAAACAAAAATTAGATGGGCTTCCCGTTTGCTGCACCACCTCGCCTTACTTCTTAAACATCTCACAAAAGCACTGGATGATTTGTAAAATCACCAGCAGTACTTCAAGTGCTCTAAACGCCAACCGGAATAAAGTTTTACGCCATTTGCGCTTGAACTTGAAACTGTGAGAAGTTCGGGGGTTCGACGAGTTGCCGGGACTGTCCTGCATGAACAGCGATTTTTTGTGCTTACGCATCATATACCTCTTTCGAGAACCACGAAGTATAGTTAATGTGGCTCCCTCCCGGGAAAGAGTTGGTGCATACAGGACAACCCATCTAATTCCTTTGGGCATGGCCCAAGCTCCCGGCTTGGGCCATGCCGGGCGACGGCGCATCGGGCGGTCAAGCCGTGTGCCGCCCCCGTGGGGTAGAACACCTTCAAGATGTTCCGCGAGTGTTTATACACTCCAATTTAGGGGAGAAGACCAGCAGGGGTATACGCCTCTGCTTTTCGCTGCAATGCTATCATAGCAAATTTTATTCTTTATGTCAAGCTGTGTTTTCGCTATTAGCGAATAAAAATTTTCAAAACAAAAACGGGAGCGTCACCCTCGGCTCAAACCGAAGGCGGCGCTCCCGCTCTGCTATGGGAAAGTGTTCAAAATTGCGGCTTTACACCCCTCAAATTGAAGGGGCAGACCCACATGGTAAAATCATAAGGGCGGCTCCCGGAAAAGCCGCCACAGGCGATTTTCCGTCCCATTTTCAACCTCTATCGCCGCACTTTTTTGATCGTGCGGACTGGTAATGGGGACAGGCGATGAGGACAGCCCGGAAGCTCTGCTTGCAGGGATGGACACAGCCCTTGCAGATCTTGTTGTACCTGCGGCGGCCGTTCTCCCCCAGGAAGAAGGACCACTCCAGCCGCCATTTTTTGCTCCGGCTCATAGGTCATGCTCCGGGGGCTTCTTCTGGTGGGCCTTGTCAGGGGGCTTGCACTCACCGCACTCCTTTTTTGCCTCCTCCAGCCGTTCCCGGATAGAGGGCTTTTTCTCCGGTGAGGTCCGGCGCGCCTCACCCTTCGCCGCCTCCAGCTCCTCGCCCTTGCGGCCGTTGTTGATGACCCCATCGATCATCCCATAGTCGTCCTCCAGGGTCATCTCGGCGGTGCGGAGGGGGTTCTCCGGCTCCACCGGCAGGGCGATGATCTGCCCGTTCAGGTTGATGAACTGTTCTGGCTGCTTGAAGTGTTCCATGTACTTCTGCGCAAGTTCCGGGGACAGGGAGGCGAAGGACTCCTCGCCCAGGCCCACCACCAGGAAGGTGCCGGCCATGATGTCATAGAGGTTGCCATTCTCATCCCGCAGGCCCCGGTTCAGTTCCAGGCCGATCAGCTTGCCCTCATCGTTGCAGACCAGCCCCACCGGGTCAGAGAAGGGATAGGAGGCGGCAATGTCGCCGCCCACCTCTGCCTGTAACGAATGGAGGCCGGGAGCAATCTCCTTCACATAGGGTTCCTTCATCGGCTCCACCACCAGGACGGTCATCTTCTCTGGCGCGGCGTGCTCCTGGGCCTTCTCATTGCGGATAGCGAAGGCCCTGGCACCGTTGCCCATGATGAGATACTTCCCATCGTCAGACTGGTGGTGGAAGCCGTACCCGGCCGCCTCCATCTGTTCCCGGCTCATATCCGTCACATAGAAGGTGCCCCTGGGGGTCCGCACCGTTTCGCCGGTCTCCCGGTCATCCGGGGAGGGCTCCGGGGCCTTGCCAAACAGCTCCGCCTCATACTCCCGGCCCGCCTGCTCTGCAAAGGCCAGCATCTCGTCCGCAGGGGACTTGTCCGGGTTCTGGATGGCCTCCCGGATCACCGCCGGGTCAAAGTCAAGAAATTCCTCATAGCCGGTGGCGTCCTTAAATTTCTCGATCTCCGAAGGCAGGTAGTCCTCTTGCGTCTGCCCCAGGGCAGACAACTTCTCATCCAGGGCCGAAATGCGGCCAGCCATCAGGTTTTCATAAATTTCTTCCTTTGCCGCATGTTCCTCCGGGTGCTCGGCGGCATACTGCGGGTCGTGCTGGCGAAAAAACTCGTCCATGTCGTATGCAATATCCATCGCCCATTCCGAAATTTCTTCTTCGGGAATATCGTCCTGGAAAGTCATCACCCGGTATTCGTCCGGGATACTGCCGCGTTCACCATCGTATACCTCGTCAAAACGGTCCCCGGTATCCCGCACATACCCGAAGTCGGTAAACTCGCCGCCCTCCTCCAGGGCGATGTCCCGCCCGTAGGCCTCGTAGTCAATGTAGTTCCGCAGGTGCTCCGGCACCTGCATGGCGTCCAGCTCCTCAATGTAATACCGGCCCAGGTCGTCATGGTCGTGGATGTCGGGGTAAATATCATAACAGTCCAGGTTCTCAGTCAGGTTGATGATCTCCTGCAAACTGCCGGAATGGTCGCCGATCTCCATAGCGGCCTGGAACTGCTCGTACTCGCCCTGGCTCATCTCGTCCAGCTTGGAGGCCAGGTAGTTGAGCTCGTCCAGGTTCTCATACTCGCCCAGCTTGTCATAGAGGCCGTCCACATAGCAGTCGTAGTCGGCGATGAACCACTCCTCATAAGGCTGCCCGAAGTCGTCCTTGGAGCCAATCCCGATCCGCTCAAACACCTTTTGCAGCTCCTCCGCCGTGGTGGGGAACTTCACCCATTCACCCACCAGGGAGCCCTCGTTGTACTTGCCCAGGTTGGTGATGAAGGCGGCGAAAGGATAGTCCTTGTCATATTCATAATGGGGCATATACGCACCTCCTTACAGCTCCGGCGCGGACTTCCCCTTGTGGGGCGCCGGCGCCTTGTTTTTCCCCATGCACTCCTGCTTGCTCTGCTCCAGCCGTTCCTTGATAGAGGGTTTCCGGTCCGCCTGCTTCTCCTGGGGGCGGTCATGCTGCCACTCATCCCCGGACAGCGTTAAATAGCCCCTGCTGGTAAAGCAGCCCTGTTCCTCCTGCATGGCGTACTTGCCGAAGGGCACCGGGTCAATGGCGTCCAGCAGCTCCGGGGGCAGAAGGACATCCAGGTGCTGCGCCAGATAGCGCCAGCCCACATCCTCCACCTTGCTGATGTTGGACTCCAGAATGAAATACTCGGTATTGGCGGGGAACTCCCGAAACTGTTCTAGCGTGGTCAGACGATAGGGAGACTCCTGGACAGCGGCCAGAAGGTTCCGGTCCTCCTGGGAGAGGGCGGTCAAAGCCCGAAGTGCCGCCTCCTGCTCCGCGGGGCTCCCCTCATGGGGGAGCATCGCTTTCAGATTGTTCAGGGAAATATCGGATTTACTTTTTGCCATTCACGCCCTCCTTCCGTTTGGGAAACTCCAGTTTGAAGCGGACATACTTCTCACCGGTATCATCCAGCACCGCCACCGCGTCATAGGCTGCGCCCTTCTTTTCAGACCACATCCCCTTGACAGAGGTGCGGCCCTTCTTCAAAAGGTCGGCAGCCATCTTCTTTGTCAGTTCCTTCTTGCGGGAGGTCCAGAAACGGTCGTCCTTCCACAGCACGAAGCGGCAGGAGCGGTCGGAGCAGTAAAAATTCTTCTTGCCCTCATACACCGGCTTGCCGCAACGGGGGCAGAGCCCCACAGTCTCGCGCTCCGGGGCGAACAGTTTTTGCCCTTTCTCGGAGATGTGGGAATAGTTTTTCACCAGCTCCCGCGCCATGTCGGAGATCCCCGCCATGAATGCGGCGGGGTCGCCCTCGCCCCTGGCAATGCCGGTCAGCTTCTGTTCCCACTCCGCCGTGAGCATGGGAGAGGTCAGGGCTTCCGGCAGGACGGTGACCAGGTTAATCCCCGCCTTGGTGGGAATGAGACTTTTGCCCTTGCGCTCCACAAACCCAGCCGCCACCAGCTTCTCCAGGATCGCCGCCCTGGTGGCCGGAGTCCCCAGCCCCTTGCGCTCGGCGTCGTCCGGGATCTCCTCCTTGCCGGCGTTCTCCATTGCCGACAGAAGGGTGTCCTCCGTGTACGCTTTGGGCGGGGCGGTGAAGTGTTCGGTGACAGCGGACTCCACCTGGTCAAAGGTCTGGCCCTCGGTGAAGTCCGGCAGAGCGGCGGGTTCTGCTTCGTCCTCCGGCTTCTCCTTCAGGGAAGCGCGGAAAATGCGGTCAATGTCCTTCCATCCCAGGGACAGCACATGGCGCCCCTTGGCGGTGAAGGTCTGCCCGCCGCAGGTAAAGGTCGCCGTGACAGCCTCGTACACATACGGCTCTGCAACCGCGCACAGCAGCTCCCGGCACACCAGCAGGAGGATATTGCGCTCACCCACGGGCAGAGCAGACAGATCCGCTTTCTCCAGCTCCAGGGTGGGGATGATGGCGTGATGGTCGGACACCTTCCTGTCGTTCACCAGCAGAGACACATCCGGGAAGAACTCGGCGCATCCATCAAAGGGCGGCACCTTGGCCGCCAGATGGAGGACCGCCGAAGCGGTCTCCGCCATATCAGCGGTCAAAAACCGGCTGTCCGTCCGGGGATAGGTCAGCAGCTTCTTTTCGTAGAGAGATTGCGCGTAGTCCAAAGTCTGCTTGGCCGTGTAGCCGAACAGGCGGTTTGCCTCCCGCTGGAGGGTGGTCAGGTCGTAGAGCTTGGGCGGCGCTTCTTTCTTCTGTTCACGGGTGACAGCAGTGCAGACCGCCGGGCCATCGGCACAGGCCGCCCGCAGGACCTCCGCCTCCTCCGGGGAGGGAATTTTCTCCGACACCGCCTCGGCCCCGTCCAGGGCCAGGCGCACATGGTGGTACTTCTCCTTCTTGAAGCTGGTGATCTTCCAGTCCCGGTCCACCAGCATGGCAAGGGTGGGCGTCTGGACACGCCCCACATTCAGGGTGCGGTGGTAGAGGACAGAAAAAAGTCTTGTGGCGTTGATCCCGATGAGCCAGTCCGCTTTCTGGCGGCAGAGGGCGGATTGATACAGCGGGTCGTACTCCGCGCCGGGGCGCAGGTCGGCAAAACCCTCCCGGATGGCCGCATCCTCCATCGAGGAGATCCACAGCCGGGAGAAGGGTTTCTGGCAGCCCGCCATTTCATAGACCAGCCGGAAAATGAGCTCACCCTCCCTCCCGGCGTCGCAGGCGTTGACCAGTTCGGTGACATCCTCCCGGTCCATGAGGCGCTTCAAGTTCTGGAAGGCGTCCTCCTTGTCCTTCACCAGCACATAGCGGAAGGGCTCCGGCAGGATGGGCAGATCGTCATACCGCCATTTCTTGTAGTTGGGGTCATAGCCCGCCGCGTCCATCGGGGACACCAGATGGCCCACGCACCAGGAAACGATGAGCCCGTTCCCCTCAAAACAGCCGTCGGCCCTGGATGTGACACCCAGGGCCGACGCGATGGATTTTGCAACACTCGGTTTTTCGGTTATAATCAGCTTCATAAATTTTCTCTCCTGTTGTTTTGCATCTTTGTTGGATGTATAATATAAAAGGCGAATCACAAGTGTATTATGATGCACTTCATTTGGTATGTAAGAATCATTTGAATTTTAGGCCTTGGGTAGAGAGAAAGAGAGGTATTTATGTCATTTCTAATTGCAGTTCATGTGAATGAGGGAATTGTACTCGCAAGTGACCGCCGTACAACTTACACAAATACTCAAACAAGCGGCGACAAAATTATTCAACACATAGGCGTACATACAACGAACTCTACGGAGAAAACATTTACTTGCCCTAACGGCGCTGGTATATCTACCTGCGGAGATGCGTCTTTACTTGGTAAACCGATAACAGGATATATTCAAGAGATGATACGATCGCATATCGGGAAAGATTGTCAGGTGTCTGCTATTCCACAGGTAATAATTGACTATTTTCATACACTTCCGGTCATTCCTGACACACATTTTATTATTGGCGGTTACGATGAAACAGAAAACGGAAAACAACAATTGCTATACAAAGTGAATGTTAAAGCAAAAAGCATCGATAAAATAGATACCAATGCGCAAGGGGCCTCATGGGATGGTGAAACTTTAACCCTCACAAGATTGGTACAAAATGTGGCAATAAAAACTGAGGATGGGCAATATATTGATTTGCCGTTTGAAGAAATACCTTGGGGATATTTTACTCTACAGGATGCGGTTGATTTCGCACGATACGCCGTGGAAGCTACAATACAAACAATGCATTTCAAAAATGTGATTGAAACAGTTGGAGGAGCCGTCGATATTTTGGTAATTACGCCTGACGAAACAAAGTGGTTGCAGAAAGAGTATCTGAAGTAAGCCCTATAAATGAAACACATTTAGCTTAGCACTTAAATCTGAACACAGGTGAATTTGAAGAATGAAAAGGTGCGTCTACAAAAAGTAGGCGCACCTTTTTGCTTTATCTTGAACACAAAATTGGGTTTGCTGTTCAGCTTTGCTATTTATTCAGGAACATCCTCGTTTTCGTATTCCTCATCCTCGAAGTCATAGTCGTCCGGGTCCGCGCTGGCCTTGGCCGCCTGCTTGGGCTTGATGAACTTGATGTAGGCGAAGGCTCCGCCGCCGCCCAGCACCAGCAGCATCAGGACCAGCGCCAGGGCGCCGCCACCGCCGGACTCCTCCTCCGGTTCCGGTTCGGGTTCAACCTCCGGTTCCACACCGGCGCACTCGCTCATATTGACAGAGCAGACCGGGCAGGAGGTGTTCACCGCCCCGGCCTGGCATTTCTCGGCGCAGTTACAGACCAAGGGCTCCTCCTGGGTCTCTCCATCTTCCATCAGGGCCAGGAGATCCTCCTCGTCCACCTGGTTGAGAAAGTGAACGGCGGTCTCCGCGTCCTCGTTGGCGCGGTCGATCAAAATATAAAAATAGTTGCCCGCCTTGGTGGTGACCGTGATGAGCTGCTTGTCACCATAGAAATCGTCCACCAGGGTTGCGTTGCCCTCCGGGGTCAGGGGCTGCCCTTCCGGCTCCATGCCCCCGGTGATCTCCTCCTGGGGTTCCTCCTCCACAGGTTCTGTCACTTCCGGTTCGGCAGTTTCCGTGTAGTAGGGTTCGCCATCCCCGCCGCCGGCGGAGGCCGGCACCGCAAAAGCCGTGGTACAGAGCACCACGGCCAGCATGACCGTAAACAGGCGGATGATCTTTTTACTCCTCATTTTCGCTGTCCTCCATATCTTCGTCGCCAGGGTCAGCCGCGGCCTCCGCCTCCATCATGCCATCCGGCAGGGTGATGAGGCCGCTGGCATAGGCCTTCAGGAAGGCCGTCAGCTCCCGGTTGTCCATCTTCACCGCCTTGACCATGCGGACGATCTCCAGGTTCTCCTCCTCGGTGAGCTGGGCCTCCAGGGTGCGGAGGCGCTTCTGCTGTTCGGAGATCTTCTCCCTGGTCTTTTCAATGTCGCGGCGGATCTTCTCAACAGTTGCCATGTTCGCAAAACTCCTTTCCAAATCGTTCTTTCCATGAGTAGTTCCGGCCCAGGCCCTGGACCGTTTTCAAATTGGGGCGGGCGTTGTCCTCCAGGGCGATAGCCCGCCGGAACAGGTCCGGGTAGTGGTCCCGCAGGGAGATGATCTCCTCCGCCCGCATACTGGGACAGAAGAAGCAGGAGGACTTGCCAGGCTGGGGCAGGCCCGCATCTTCAATGGCTTGCAGGCAGGCCGCCCGGTCCCAGCCCCATTCCATCAGGGGATACCACTTGCTGTACTTTGGGTCGGCCAGGTCCCGGATCTTAATTTTATTGCTTCGGTAGTCCTCACCGGCGTCATAGCCGACAAACTTCACCACCCGCTTTCCAGCCGCCCACACCTTGCGGCAGGGCGGGTAGCGGTTGCAGAACTTGTCCTGCGGCCCGATCTTGTGTTTCAGGGAACACCGCTTGAAGCCGTAGGCCATCGAGGGCAGGGTGCCGCTCTGCAAGCACTCCTGCTCCAAAGTCAGCCGTTTCCCGTCCCGCGTGGCCTTGTAGACTCTGGTGATGGGCGGCATCCCGTGTTCCTTCAGCCAGCGGTCCATGATGTCCAGATAGGCGTAGGTGTGGGGGTGCTCCGCCCCGGTATCCGCAAAGAGGACCAGGTCCACCGGGATGTGGTGCTGATGAAGGCCGACTAAAAGGGCGGTGCTGTTGGCGCCGCCCCCGTAAGAAACCATATTGATGTCTGTTTCACCTCCCACTCAATTCCTTTTCATATCGGTATTTCATTTGTGCGGGATACAGAGGTTCAGAAGGGCGGCGTTTTCCAGTCCAAATCTTGCCTCCGGCCAGACCGGCACATTTCCAGCCTGCTGCCCGAAGGCTCACCCCGTTCTCTGTATCCAAAATATAAGTGATGATTTTCTGGTATCCCATAGTTCTGGCAGCTCGCGCCGCCGCGCTGTAGAGGAAACTGCAAGCGTTCTGCGTCCCATCCGTACACAGCCTGTTGACTTCGAGGGTCAGCCCATCATCCAAATACCGGCTGACAGGCCGCCCCACGATAGCGACGCCCACAAGCTGTCCATCCACCATACAGCCCAGAGAGAATTTGTGTCCCCGTACCGGCTTGTGGTGGCGGTGATGCTCCGCGACAAAGGAGTTGGCCTCGGACAGAGATACCGGCCGTAATGTGAGCATGGAGCACCTCCCATCAGTTGTACGGCGGCCGGCCGTAGGCATAGAGGTGAGACTGCCAGTAGCTGGTGTTCAGGTTCGTGTAAGAGATCGGGTCCCCGCAGTGCAGCATCATATTGTCGCCCACATAAATGCCCACATGGGAAACACCTGGGGTGTCATAGGTCCCCACGAAAAATACCAGGTCGCCCGGCTGGGGGTCGGATACCGGCGTGGAGATATTGTAGAGCCCCTGGGCGCCCAGCCGCCCGGTGTTGCACAGGCCGCTGTTGGTCAGCACATAGCTCACGAAGCCGGAACAGTCAAAGGAGGTCTCCGGACTGGAGCCGCCCCACACATAAGGATACCCCAGGTATTTCTCCGCCTCGGTGATAAGGGTGGCAAACCGTTCATCCGTCAGATACTCGGCGGGGATGTCCCAGGCCGTGGGCGGGTTCTCCACATACTTGCCCACATACCCGGAGGATGGGAACAAATCCGGCCTGTTCCCCAGGGTGGACATATAGAGGGCGTACATGGAAAGCTGGTCCTCGCCCATAATGTAGACCGGCACATGGGAGAGGTCGAAATTCTCCAGCGTGACGTGCAGATATACCAGGTGTAGGGCACCCGGACCGTGTAGGGGTTGCCCTCGCTGTCTGTCCTCGTTTCCGTCCGATACCTCGTTTCGGTGGTCACGTTTTCGGTGAGGATGTACTGCTTTTCAAACAGCATCTCCAGATCCCCTTGCACCTCGTCCAGGGTGAACACCCCCTCATGGAGGGCGGACAGGATGGACAGCAGCACATAGGGGTCATGCTCGATCTCGTCCAGGTCAAAGTGGTACTCGTCATAGTCGTGGGTGCTCTCATAGGTGTCCAGGTACTCTTGCAGCTCCGCCTCCATCTCGCAGTAGGCGGCCTCGGCCCCGGTCAGGTCCGCGTCCTCCGAAAGATAGGAGGACCCCACCAGGCCGGAGGTGCCGCCTCCAAACATGGAGGTACAGGATTGCATCAGGCCCATAATCAGCATAAGCATCAGGCCGATCCCGCCCACAATGAGAAGGGTGTGCTTGTTCTTCGTGACAAAGCCGCCCAGCTTCTGAGCCACGGTCCCGCCGCCCTTCTTTGCCGCAGAGGCGGCGGCCTGGGACGCCTTGCCCGCGGCCTGGGCCGTGCCGGTCCCCGCCCGGTGCGCGGCGGCGTACTGCTTTTGCAGGCGTTTCTTCTGCCACAGGCGGGAGATGGGGTTGCTGGACGCAAGCTGTGGGTTCTCCATGACTGACTTCTGCCAATAGAAGTCGGCGTTGGCCTTGACCGCAGCCTGTTCCGCCCGCTTCACATCCCGCCAGGGTTTCAGTTTGCGGTCCGCCCTGGCCTGATGGATACGCCGGCCGCCATAGCCCACAACCTTCTCAATCTGCCGCTCCCCCAGATGGCCGGCCTGGACGCCGGAGTTCTCGCCCTCCACCTTGCTCACCTCGCCGTGGATGGTGGATTTCAGCTCCTGGACCGGCCGGGATAAGGGATTGCCGTGTTCCTTCCCAGGCGGTTTCACAGGGACAGCGGCTTTCGCCGCGTCCAGCTTGTCCGCCGCCTTGTCCGACTTGCGGATGGCCTTTTTCAGTTCCGGCGCCGCCTGGTCTGTCTCGGAAAACTGCAAACGGGAGGAAGGGCGGTCCCTGGCCGCCTCACCCTCCCGAAAGGTGTCGCGCCGCTTGCGCCGCGCCTTTTTCGTCTGCCGGCGTTCCCGGTGTCCCACCACCTCGTCCGCCGCCCGGTTCAATGCTCCCGCCGTTTCATCCGCAGAAGAATAATCCTGCTCCGGGGGACGGTCTGAAATATGGGTGGCCTCGCCAGTCACCAGGTTCACCGAGATGGCCCCATCACGGGTCATCTTCTGCGCCTCCTTTTCGGAGGCTTTCCATTCCTGCATTTATCCGTCACCTCCTCCGTAGGGGCAGATGCTGGCGCACGCCCCGGTCTCTATCAGGGAAATGTAGTGAAAAATGGGATAGGCCTGGGGCGGGCAGACTGCGTTCCCCAGGGTTTTCAGCCGCAGCGCCCGATCCTTCGTATCCACGGTTATGCGGGGGACGCCCTCCGGCTCGCTGGCCCAGAGGATACGTCCGTCCATCCCTGTGGGAAGCCCATGAGCCATTCCACCCAATCGGGGTTCAGCGCCGCCTTCTCCGACAGAGGCTGCTCCTGGTGGATCACCTGGGCCGACAGGTTGGAGGATGGAGATTTGTCCCGGAAGGCCGCCGGTTTCAGGGTGGAACGGTAGCCCTCCGACGCCGCCGGCGTCAGATAGAATACCGCTGCCGACAGGGACAGGCTCCAAATCGTCCCATCCTTGTTCCGCTTGCGGAAGATCCCGTTGTCCGACAGGAACACATCCAGGTTGGCAGCGTCCCGACAGGTGGATTTGTCGGAGGCAAGGGGTGTGGGAAACATCAGCCGCGACGATAAAAGTTCGCTGGCGCTCATGCCATGCGCCGACGCCGCAAGCCGGAAATACGAATGGGAGAACAGCGTATCCCGCTTTTGCCAGGTCAAAAATCGTTTTGTCGAGCCCCATATTGATGAAGCCAGCAACATTTTCCCCAAGCACCCAACGGGGCCGCAGTTCGGCAATAACGCGGCACATTTCCGGCCACAGGTAGCGTTCATCCGCAAAGCCCCGCCGTTTTCCTGCGGTGGAGAAGGGCTGGCACGGGAATCCGCCGGAGAGGATTGTGACGGTTTCAAGTCCTGTTTTCTCAAAAAACGCCTCCTTCGTGAATGTGGTGATGTCCCGGAACTTCGGCACATCCGGCCAGTGCCGCTCCAGGATAGAATAGGGGTAGTCCGCCCATTCACACTGGCAGACGGTCTCGAATCCGGCTGCCTCTGCCGCCAGGTCCAGACCGCCGATGCCGGAGAACAGGCTTACATGGGTCAGTCGCTCCATACCTCATCCCCTTCAAGGCCGTCATCCTGGGATTCGTCCTCCATTTCCTCCAGGGGGATCAGGTTATGGCGCTTGATGATGGCCTCCTCCAGGGTATCATGCGCGACGCCGCTGCCCTCCGGGAGCCCCAGGCTGCGGTAGATCCGCTTCATCTCTTTCCCATAATTGCCGGCCCGCTTTTTCAAGCGGAGAAAATCCTTCTCCGTCTCCGCCTCCGACAGGCGGCGGGCCAGCGAATAGTAGAGGACGATCAGGTTGTGGATGTCGCCCACCAGCAGGCGGAAGCCGCTGCCGGGGATGATGTACTCGTCCTTGTACTTCTTGGGCGCCGGCTCCTCCAGGGTGACCGGGGTGGCCTCGGCCAGTTCCTTTTCCATGAGGTCCTTCAGGTCCTTGGGGTCGCCGAACACCAGGTAGCGACCGGGGATGCCCCAGCCCCGGAACTTCTCCTCGGCGATCTCTCCATAACGTTTCGCCGTGTCCAGCACATGGAACACATCCTCCTCGTCCTTGATCCGGCCCGCCAGGAAGGCAAGCTGGTGGAGAAGGCCGTACAGGTGGACCTCATCGTTGATGTGGTTCAGATAGGTCTTGCCCTCGATAATGTAAATCTTGTTTTTCATAGTCACGCCTCGCTTTCACAAAAATCAAACTCCATGCACATCTGCCCGCCGCAGAGCATCATCCGCAGAAGGTCCTTCCCTTGGGGTGTGATGAGGGTCTGTTGACGGAAATGCCCGTACTTCCAGAAATCTTTCACCTGGAACAGCCCCTTGTTGGAGGGCTTGGCATAGGGCAGAAGGTATCCCGCAGGGCAGCGGTAGAGGAAGCCCTCCTTCATCAGGAAGCGGCAAAAGTCGCGCTCGCCCACGCCCAGCTCCTTGGCCGTGGCCCGGATATTGGTGCAGTTGCCGGGGCGCACAAAGGCGTCGTAAAAATCCGCTTTCGGCCGCAGCCGCTCTACCTCCCCGGCAAGACGCCGGTTTTTCTCATGCTCTGCCAGAAGCTGGTCCGCAAAGGAGAGCAGGATCTCCGGGTGCCTGGCCGCCTCCTCCAGCAGGGAGGGCGTCATGTAGCCCCCGGACCTGCGGATCGTGGGAAGCACCTCATCGAACACCCATTTCTCGAACCGCTCCGCGCCGGGCAGCCGGCTATGGACGATCAGACGGTAGACGTCGCCCTCCGGGATAAACGTCACCTCCTGTACCCCGCCATCCGTAAGGGAGCCCCGTTTCAGGGCCCCCTTGCAATGCGTGTGGATGGCATTCCTGGGCTTTGCGTAGCCCAGGGCTTTTGCTACATCCGAACCGCAGAACAGGTATTTCCCGTCCTCCTCGATCACCCGGATACTGCCGAACTCATTATTTCTGAATATTTCCATGTTCATATTCACGCCTCCGTTTCCGCCGCGTGCTCCACCTCGCTGGGCTTGGTGGTGAGCAGCTTATAAAGTTCCGTATCCTTCGGGAAGTCATCCGCAAAGGGCAGGATGACATTGTTGAAGAATAGCAACCCGTGGCCCGGTTCGGAATTGGTCACATAGGCAAGCTGCTCCGAGGAGATGTTCAGCCGCTCCGCCAGGATCTTCCGGTCGCCTGCCGCCTGGTTGAGCATATAAATGAAGTCGCTGTTCTCCAGGATGTTCTCGATTTCCGGGGAGGAGAGCAAGTCCTTGGGGTTCTGGGTGGCCCCCGTGGGCACGCCGCCCCATTTTCTGAACCGTTTCCAGATCTCCGCCGAATAGGCCGCGGTCTGCTCCTCCTTCAGCAGAAGGTGGAACTCGTCCACGAAATACCAGGTGGAGCGCCCAATGGCCCGGTTGACCGTGACGGTGTTCCACACCGCGTCCTGGACCACGTGCATCCCCGGTTTCTTCAGGTTCTTGCCCAGGCCCTTGATGTTGTAGCACACCAGCCGGTTATGGGAATTGACCGTGGTGCGGTGGTTGAAGAAGTTCAGCGAACCGTTGACATACAGGTCCAGCGCCTGGGCTACACGGTCCGCCTCCGGGATATGCTGGGCTTGCAGCGCCTCCATCAGGTCGCCCAGGATGGGCATATTTTCCGGCCTGGGGTCCGCAAAGTAGGGTTGGTAGATCTTCTGCACCGCCCGGTCGATGACCGTCTTTTCGATAGCCTCCAGCCCCGTCTTGCTGCCCATGATGAGCTCGCAGAAGGAAAGCACGAAGTCAGATTTCAGCGCCAGCGGGTTCTCCTCCTCCGAGTAGTTGAGGTTGATGTCCAGGGGGTTGAGGTAGTCGGTGCTGGACGGGGACAGCTCGATGACCTGTCCGCCCAGCCGGCGCACCAGGGGCGAATACTCGTCCTCCGGGTCACAGATGATAACATTGTCCTGGGTGGTCAGGATGATGAAGGTGATCTCCCGCTTGCAGCTCATGGATTTACCGCTGCCCGGCGTACCGAACACCAGCCCGTTGGGGCACCTGGCCTGTTTGCGGTCCAGCATAATCATGTTGTTGGAGAGAGCGTTCAGTCCGTAGTACATAGCATCGCCGCCCATGAACAGCTCCTGGGTGACGAAGGGGACGAACACCGCCAGGGCCGAGGTGGTCAGGCTCCGCTCGATCCTGATACGGTTGAGGCCCAGGGGGAGCGAGGACATGAGCCCGTCCTCCTGCTGGAAGTCCAGCCGGGAGAGCTGGCAGTTGTAGGTCTGGGCAACACTGGCCGCCTGGGACACGGCGATCTCCAGCTTCTGCCGGGTCTCCGCCATGTGCATGACCAGGAAGGTCAGATTGAACATTCGCTCATTCCGGCTTTGCAGGTCCTGGAGGATGGTCTTTGCCGCGCCGCCGTAGGTGGCAAGGTCGCTGGGGAGTATGTCCATATCGTATCCGCTCCGTACCGCCCGTTTCTGCTCCGCGATCTTCATGGCGTCCAAATCGGTGATCTTGCGCTTGACCATCTTGATGGCCTCGTTCTGGTTGATGCCCCGGATGTGCATGGTCACCAGGATGTTGCCCTCGGTCTCCATGAACTCCGCCAGGATACGGTCGTGGATCTCCGGGGCGGTGATCTGCAAAAAGCTCACCGCGCCGTACATCTCGCCAATGCGGAAGGTACGGGTCTCCCCGAACTGGAAGGAGGACGGGGCGATGAAGTCCTTGACCGACAGCCCGCTGGGCGCCAGCCAGTCCCAATCGAAGGCAAACCTCCCGCCCTCCGGGTGGAGGATGCCATGCAGAAGTTCCAGCCGTTCCCGCCCGTCCAGCACATGGGCGGCGGCTCCCATGACCTTGAAGCGGTTGAGGGTGTCGGTCTCAATGCGGGCGAACCGGGCCCGCGCCGCCGCCAGGTTCTCCGCCTCGATGGTCAGGGTGACATACTTGGTTTTCACATAGCCGTTGCTGCCCCGCTCATACTGGAAGCGCAGTATCCCCGCCGCGTCCTCCCGGATGGGGTCCAGGTCGTCCCCCTGGGGGTGGATGCCGAACAGGTCCTCCTCCGGGCCATGCTCCACATACCGGCTGCTCAAAGTCATCTGCACCCCGATGGAGGGGTCATAGCCGTTGTAGAAGTCGCAGAGGTGTTCAAAGATGTCCCGCTGGTCCTCCGGTCCGGCCAGGCGGTAATTCACATCCGCAAAGGCAATCGTCTTGGAAAAAGAATTGCCATCCAGCCGGCACAGCCCGTCCGGGAAGATGTTGCGGAAGGGGATGCTGTCCTGCACCGTATGAGCTTTCCCGTCCCCCTTGGCCTGGCGGACCACCGCCTCGATCTGTTTTCGCTCGGCGCGGGTCAGCTTACGCCTGGGCTTTGCTGTTTTTTCGTGTCTTGCCGTTTTTGCCTGCAATCTTTCTCACCTCCTGTTCCAGTTCGTATTGCCGCACCAGGGCGGAATAGAGATTGTTGGTCTGGTAGATCCGCACCTTGGGGCGGATAAACTTGTTCTGAATGAGATGCCCCAGGAACACCTCCAGGGGCTGCCCGTTGCGCTGATACATGGCGAACAAAAAGAAGGGCAGCATGACCAAAATCATGCAGAGCGCCGCCGTGGTGGTCCCCAGCGCACCCCTGCTCAAAAAGAAAAGCGGCACGCCGATAACTGCCGCCGCTCCAAAACATATCACCTGCCGTTTGGTCAGCCCGAACAGGACCTTGCTCTGTACCCGGCTCAGGTCCTTCGGGATCGTTACATAGGCCAATCAATGCACCTCCTTTTTCATGGGAGCATAGTCCTTGAAATCTTTTACCGTGTGGAAAATCCGTTTGTTGTTCACCCACCGCTGAAGATGGCGGGTGATCTTGGGGGCGGTGGGGCGCTCAAAAATCATCACATAGGGGTCATACCCCAGGGCCCGCAGGGTGTTCACCCGGTAGAGGTCCTGCTCATGGGTGCTGCCGTAGTTGGTCAGTACATACACCCGCCGGTTCCGGTCGCTTCGGATGGCGGTATGCGCCACAAAGCGTTTGAAGTGCTCCGTCAGGTCCTCCTCCGGGTTGTCCCAGGCGAAATGCACCGCCTTGGTCCGCACCTTGTTCAGCAGGGCGATGTTGTCCGGGTTCGTCAGCCGGATGTCCAGCCCCTGGGTGAAGTCCACCAGCGCCCGGCTGGCGGCAAGCTGTCCCAGCAGCGCCTCATGGTCCGGGCAGGCCAGCAGGTTGGGGTCCAGCAGTTTGATCTCGTCCTCGCCGCGCCAAAATTCAGACAGGTCAGCGACTTTGACGCTCCTGCGCCCCTCCTTGCCGCTGACAATGCAAAATCCGCAGTTCCTCGGACAGCCCCGGCTCAAAAAGCCGTAGGCCGTTCCCAAAAACCGCGGATATAAGAAGTAGTCCGGCCGGATGTGCTCAATCTCATAGGGGAGGTTCTGGCCGCCCGGCCCATAGCCCGTACCGCCCTGGATGACCTGGTCCGCATTGTTCACCACGATGGTGTCCTTGGAGTAGGTGTCCGTGAATACCCGGCTCTTGTAAACCAGGTCATAGCGTCCCTTGGGGCTCCACCACTCCACCCGGTCGCCCCGCCTGGTATGGTACTCGGAGAGCTTCATCAGGCAGAGGTTGGGAAAGTTGTGGGAATCCACGTCTATCAATCCGATCTTCAAACGGCCACCTCCTCAATGCGCCCCGAACAGGGACTTGGCGAGGCTGCCGGTCTTGAAAAGCGTGAAGCACAGGAGGACCGTGTACCCCATGCACCCCCAGATGGCGCCGGAAATGTTGTCGCCGCTCAAAGAAATGCTCTCCACCAGCACCGCGTAGATCCCCACGCAGATCATAATAAGAAACGCCTGGAAGCCCAGGGCCAGCAAAGAGCGGAGATAGTTCTGCCCCGTGTTGCCCCACTCCCGGTTCACCATCGTGGCAAAGGGGATGGGACCTATCGAGGTCACCAAATACACCTCAATCATCCGGCCGTAAATGACCAGGAAGATACAGATGGAAAGTATCTGCGTACACAGCCCCACGAAGATGCTCTGGAACCACAGCCCCAGCAGGGCGCCGATGCTCCAGTCCGCGAGCTGGGTCTCCAGGTCGGCGGTCACGCTGGATATGTCGATGCCCGCGTCCGAAATAATGACGCCGGCGCTCTGGCTCACCACATTCTGCGCCACATCGAATACCGCCATGACGATGTTCCAGGTGTTGGTGACGATGAGCACCGCGCAGAAGGTCTTGAAGATCCACTTGAAGAAGATCCAGGTGTCGAAGTCATGGAGGTTGTTCTTTTCGATGATGAGCTGGATGAGCTCATAGCACATGACAAAGGTGAGGACGATGCTGGCGATGGGGACAATGACGGTCTCCGAGAGGTTACGGACCATGTTGAAGATGCCGCTGTTCCACGCGGCGGGCGTCATGCCCACCTCCCCGGCGATCTCGCCCACCTTGGTATTCAGGGTATCAAACATCCCGGTCAGGTTGGATATGATACCGTCAATGAGCAGTTCCTGGAACCACTCCTGTATCGCGTCAAAGATCAACGGGGATCACCTCCTTTGCGGGAGGCCCCGTGTACCGGGACCTCCCGCGGGTGTTATGGGGAGCCATCAGCCCAGCAGGCCGGACAGCAGCGGGATCAGGGTGATGCCGATGAGGGCGACACCCCCGCCGGCCATGAGCTGCTTCATGCCCTGGCTCTTGGCGCCGGGGTTGTCGTTGCCGTAACCTTCCAGCAGGTTGATAACGCCCCAGATACCGAGACCGGCACCGAGCGCGATAACGAGGGTCTGAAGAACGGTGATTGCCTGTTCAAAAAATGCCATATAGTTTGTTAGCCGGAATCTGATTAAAAAATAGGTTTGTCATGTTTCATAGGCATACAAAAGCCGGAACAATCTGCCGCCCGGTTTCCGGGGGCATGATTCCGGCTGTCCTCCTTTTTCATTATTTTTTCTCGCGATTGTCCGCTTTGTACGCCAATGGCCCATAGAGGGCAGATGCGGCGAATAGATAAGATCACTCCCTTCTAAAGCGGAACGAAATTAAGCGCCCTTTGTGTCTACTTCATATACATCGCAGACCTCATTGGGCTTGAGTTTCAGCCTTGCGGACAAGAATGCTTCAATATCAAAAGCGTTCTTGTCATCCGCGTCGGCAGTGTACTTGAAATTGGGGTGCTTGGTGATGTCGTACTTATCCGAAAGGAAAGGACGCACACCGCGCAGCTGGAGGATACACTTGCCGCCATCCATAACAGCAAGCTCATCCTGGCTCATCAGCTCTTTCCCCAATTTTTGATAGTTGAGTGAATGGGATGTTTCCCTCCCACGGCTCTCTCCGGTGTTGTAGGTGTCGATGGTTTCCTTACCCAGCACGGCGGCCAGCTCCTTGAGAGTGGTCGGCTCCTTACCGCCCAGAAAGATGGAAGTATCCATGTTTCCGATAATGGTATCTGCGTTATCCTTATAAATCGCCTTGAGCTGACTCTGCGCCTGCAACACCAGACAGGCGGAGATCTCACGGCTTCGGATGGTGGCCACCAGCTTTTCCAACTTGGGTATCTGGCCAATGTTGGCGCACTCGTCGATCAGACAGCGCACATGAACCGGCAGTCTGCCGTCGTACACATCGTCGGCCTTTTCGCAGAGCAGGTTAAACAGCTGGGTATAACACATGGATATAAGGAAATTAAAGCTGTCATCAGTGTCACTCATGATGAGGAACAGGGCAGTTTTCCTGTCTCCCAGAGTATCCAGCTCCAGCTCATCATAAGCCGTGACCTCACGCAACTCTGCAATGTCGAACACGGCAAGGCGAGCGCCGCAGGAAATCAAAATCGACTTGGCTGTTTTTCCGGCGGCCAGCTTATATTTCTTATACTGGCGCACCGCAAAGTGGTTTGGCTTCTCGGCTTCCAGTGCATCAAACATCAGGTCTACGGGGTTTTTGAACTCCTCGTCATCCTCACGGACTTCCATGGCGTTGATGAACTCGATGAGGGTGGAGAAGTTTTGCTCCTCCACCGGAGCTTCATAGTGGATATATCCAATCAACGCGCAATACAGCAAGGTCTCTGCTTATGGTGATAGGTAAGCCTACAGGTTCTAATGTTTCCGGCTTTTCCCCCACCCCGCACCGTGCATGACGGCTTTCCCGTCACACGGCGCTCCATCAACAACAATTCGCACACGTTATCACAAGTTATTACCATGAACATTTTTTTTTTAAGTGGTCTGCACCTGTTTCTGCCGAAACCGATTAGGCAGAAACAGGCGGATTTCCCGCTTCTTTGCGGAGTTTATTGAGTTTTGCAAGTTGGCGTTTGTTGAGGCTCAATTCAGATAGACATTTTGCTATGGTCGATTCAGATGTAGCGTGGATTAAAATATGTACGCTTTCCCGGACAATAATCAGATTTTGGTAGTTATCCCTGCCACCCCTGTTCTTCGGTAACTTATGGTGGCAATGAATATCTCCCAAAGATTCAAACACTTGACCAGTAACCGCACACTTTCCATATTGCGCACAAAAGAGTGATAGACGGTTATCCGCATACGCGGCACTTTGCTCGTGGACTTCCTGCCGCAAAAGTGCCCTGAGCATCTTGGTATCAAAACCAAGGTTTTCATGGATTTCCGCTCTGCCTTCCGGCGTGTATTTCTGAATAGACCTTTTCTTGCACATTGGGGCCTTAGTACGAACATAGCTGATGGGAGCAACAGGAAGATTTTTGATGTAACGCATCAATTTAGAGCAACTATAGCGGTCTACGACAGCACCACCAATATTATCTTTTGGCTCCTTTTTCAATCTGTCGCCCAGACGCTTCATAGTCCGGGTAAGCTCGTAGCCTATGTCACGAAAATCAAGACTGACCCCTGTTGCCATCTGGTAGTAATTGTGTTCACCCATGACGAAAGCATTATAATTCAAAATCGCTCTTGCCTCCGTCATGCCCTTTGGCGGACGGGCTATATTCTTGATTTTCTGTTTGGCCTCGGTTTTAATCCGCTTAACGGCTTTTTCGCTAACGCGCGATTGAACCACCAGCTTGTTCTTTTTCTTCGTGAGCCTCATTTTGATACCAAGAAATTCGGAGTAATGCTTATTGAGATTTACCACCTGTGTCTTTTCCGGGGATACGTCCAGCCTCAGCCGTTCTTTCAGCCATTTGGTAACCGCAATCAGCGTCCGCTCTGCGCTGTCCTTATTCTGACAGAATATACGAAAATCATCGGCATATCGGACAATGTGCATTTCTTTTAAGCGGGTTGTACGCATAGCGCGGTATCCATGACTTTTGTCGAATACGGTGTTGCCGCCTAACTGCCTGTTTCTGCCCCGCGCCACAGCCACCGGGTTATCTGCCCATTGGCTTTCTACCCACCAATCCAGTTCGTTCAGCACGATATTTGCCAACAGGGGCGAGATAATACCGCCCTGAGGCGTACCCTTAACGGGGGCCGCCGTTGTGCCGTTCTCTAACTGGATAGGGGCTTTTAATATGCGCTTGACAATGTAAATCAGTCGTTTGTCCCGGATTCCCAGCGCCCACATCTGCTTAATCAGTTTCGAGTGGTCTACGTTATCGAAAAATCCCTTGATGTCAAACTCGACAACATAGTGCAAATGAGATTGCTGCATATGCCGGTAGGACTGTCTCTTATACACATCTCCGAGCCCACGAGACGCGTAGTAATCTCG
>OWKE01000195.1_pt1 | contig 41724 bp, 35 predicted proteins | sample 1732631 | NCBI WGS metagenome assembly OWKE01 (sample SAMN05065736, study PRJEB22554) | human gut metagenome | biome: ENVO:2100002; feature: ENVO:00000062; material: ENVO:00002003 | host: Homo sapiens | place: USA | reverse complement strand
GGGCGCAAGAGGGCGGGCGGAGACGGACGGCGAAAGCGGACGGCAGGCGGGCGGCGAAAGCGGGCGGCGAAGCCGGCGAAATACGGCAGAAGAGATGAAAAGTGGGGTTCATGACCGATTTGAACCGCACTTTTCGTATATTTGCATCCTGTAAAAGCCAATTCACCCCAAACAACAGCAAAAACAACCACCCATGTCGGAAACAAAAGTCTCTGCGGCGGCATTTGCAGATACGAAACCCCACTACAACATACTCGACGGATTGCGCGGCGTAGCGGCGCTGATGGTCGTCTGGTTTCACGTGTTCGAAGCCTTTGCGACAAGTCACGTCGATCAGAGAATCAACCACGGCTATCTGGCCGTCGATTTCTTCTTCATCCTGTCGGGGTTCGTGATCGGCTACGCCTACGACGACCGGTGGAAACGAATGACTGTGAGGGAGTTCGTCACGCGACGGTTCATCCGTCTGCATCCGATGGTGGTAATCGGCGCGGTGATCGGGGCCGTCATGTTCTACTTTCAGGGCTGCTCCGTATGGGACGTCTCGAAAGTCTCGGTGACGATGCTGCTGGCAGCGACCCTGATGAACGCCTGCATGATTCCGGCCACGCCCGGCATGGAGATCCGGGGCGTGACCGAAATGTTCCCGCTGAACGGTCCGAGCTGGTCGCTGTTTTACGAGTATATCGGCAACATACTCTATGCGCTGTTCATCCGCAGGCTGCCGACCAAGGCGCTCGCAGCGCTGGTGCTGCTCGCCGGATGCGGACTGGCGGCGTTTGCCGTATGGGGTCCCTACGGCGACATATGCGCGGGGTTCTCGCTGACGGGCGACAACATAGCCGGAGGGTCCCTGAGGCTGTTGTTCTCGTTCTCGGCGGGACTGCTGATGTCGCGCGTATTCAGGCCCGTGAAGGTAAAGGGGGCGTTCTGGATATGCAGTCTGGGCGTCGTCGTCCTGCTGGCCGTGCCGCGAATCGGCGGAGAGGAAAACTACTGGATGAACGGGCTGTACGACACATTGTGCTTTGCGCTGGCCTTTCCGCTGCTCGTCTACCTCGGAGCGTCGGGCAAGACGACGGACAGGACGACCGCAAGGATATGCAAATTCATGGGAGACATATCGTATCCGCTCTACATGGTGCACTATCCGTTCATCTATCTGTACTATGCGTGGGTGAAAAACGGGAATCTGACCTTCGCGCAATCGCTGCCCGGCGCAGCGGCGCTGGTCATCGGGTCCGTGCTGCTGGCATACCTGTGCCTGAAACTGTACGACGAACCGGTGCGCAGGTTCCTGACGAAGCATCTCCTGCGCACGCAAAAGCCGGTACGGCAGACACCCTGAGCCACATAACACGAAACAGACCATGCACCGCATCCGCCTCGCCATCCTCCTGTTCCTGTGCGTCTCAGCCGCAGGCTGCCAGCCCGTTCCCGGCGTTCTGCTCGACGCCGAAGCGATCGTCATGGAGCACCCTGACAGCGCCGCACGGCTGCTGGAGGGCGTTCCGGCTCCGGAGAAAAGACTCTCCCGGCGCAACTATGCGCATTATGCGCTGGTGCTGACCCAAGCCCGGTGGCTCGCGGGGGAGAACATGATCGACGACACGCTTTCGGACGTAGCCCTCGACTATTACCGCACCCACACCGACGATTTCGCCGCAGCGCACAAGGCCTATTATTATGCGGCCAAGATCGCCAATCAGCGCAGGCAGCCGGAGGTGGCGATGACGCTGCTGCTCAAAAGCCGCGACATGCTGCCCCCGAAAGGGGAGTGGCGGCGGCGTTACGTCGTGGAGACTTGGCTCGGCGTATTCTGCGGCCAGCAGCATCTCTTCGAGGAGAAGATACGTCATGCGCAGCAGGCGTACGCCTACGCCGACAGCATGGAGCGTTACGACTGGATGTGCATATCGCTCGGCGACATGGCGCACGCCTATATGGGGCTGGACAATTATGACAGCATGGAATACTATGCGATCAAGGCGCTCAGGCTCGCCGAAGAGAAGGGCATAACCGAAAACACCTCCCCGAAGTGGGCCATGCTGATCGAAAGCGCCCTGAAACGGAAAGAGTACCGCAAGGCCGAAGAGTATTGGGAAAAGGGGTTCGGGCACGCCCCGGCATGGACCCGGTATTCATGGCTGAGCACCAAGGCCGACATCTGCAACCGCACGGGCCGCTACGACACGGCGCTGGAGCTGACAGACAGTTCCCGCCGCATGTGCGCCGACACGACGCACCTCACCTCACGGGCGTTATGGGCGCTCAACACCTCGAACGCATGGGAGGGGAAAGGCGACGCGGCAAGAAGTCTCGAAGCCCTGAAGCAGTACATCCGGCTCAAGGACTCGATCGACGAGAAGGTGCACAGCGCCGAAGTGCTCAATATCCGCAAACTCTGGCGTTACGAACAGCTCAAAACCCAGAACGCCGCCCTTCAAAGCCAGAAACAGCACCGCGAACGCATCGTCTACGAGACGATTCTGATTTGCGCGGCGCTCATGCTGCTCGGCGCATGGTTGGGACTGCGCATGTGGCACCGCGCCAAATTGCGGGAATTCGCCCAGCAAAAGCGCATCCTGCGGCAGGAAAACGAACTCGACGCCATGCGGCGCAAGGAGGAACACCTGCGCACGACCTTTTTCCGCCAGCTCAACAGCCGTTTCATCGCGCAGGTCCGGCAGGGCGGGGAGAGCAGGAAATGCCGCATGTCGGACGAAGACTGGAAGACGATCTTCACCCATGCCGACGCCGTATTCGACAATTTCACGGTCCGTCTCCGCGGGCAATTCCCGGCGCTGAACGAGGAGGACATCCGCTATTGCTGTATGGTGCGCATGCACCTGTCGCAGGCCGAAATCGCGAGCGTCGTCTGTCTGGAAAAGGATTCGGTGAAAAAACGGCTGAAGCGCATCCGCACCGAGAAGCTGGCTTCCGCGAAGGGTTCGACGCTGGAGGAGATCCTCTCGCGGCTGTAAAATATACCCCCGGCTGCCGCCCCCGACGAATGGAAACAGCAGGCGGTCAGTCTGTTGAAAAACGCCCCGTACATTGCGATATCCCCCTGCAAACCTCCGGAAATAGCCGCGGGGCGTTTAACTTTGCACACGAAACAAGCCCTGCAATCCGGCTCCCGCAGCAGACCCGGAGAGACATACGGCAAGATTTACTAATCCCAAATTCATAGAAAAAAATGCAGAAATTCAACTACACCCCCAGCAACCCGTTCAGCGGCTCGGTCTCCTCGCTGGCCATCGGAGCAGGCATGGTCGTCGTACCTTTGGTCTATCCCTTCGGCATCCGCATCGGCCGCATGCGCATCCTCGGCCCGACGGCCGTCACGATCATCTTCGTGATCGGCGGTCTCGCGCTGCTGGCATTCACGGTCCGCGAAATCATGCAGGCCCGCAAACTCATCGCCCAAGGCGGCGAGATCACCGTGGAGGGCGGCAAGGTGACGATTCCCGTCGTCCGGAAAAAAGAGGTCGTCAACGAGTCGTTCCTGCTTTCGGAGGTGGAATACACCAAATTCGACGAGGAGGAAAACGAATTCAAAATTTCGCTGCCCGCCGATCATCACGTCATTCGCGGCGCGTTTTTCGAAAACGCGGAGGCGTTCGACGCGTTCAAGTCCATTTTCGACAAATAGCATTGCCGGCCGGAAATTCCGGCCGGTCTGCAAACACGACGTACGGAAACCTGCGCCGCTGAAACTTACCGTATAAAACAAAACTCAAACGAATATGACAATGCGCCCAATTATCAGACTCCTCGCCGCAGCCGTCGCCGCTGCCGCAACGATCCAGTCCTGCTCCACCCTGACCGGTTATCCGACCGACGCCGAAGCCAGCTACGCCAAGGCCATCGAACTGACGAAAAAGAGCGTGGACACCGACAAATTCAAAATCTACTCGCTTTCGATCATGGAGGGAGAAACGCTCTCCGACAACCTGTTCCTCGTGACGGTGAAACTGGTGAACAAGGACGATCAGGCATTCAGCCAGAGCTACTACATGAACGGTCTGGAGCCTACCGACCTGCGCGACGTACAGAGCACGTTCGAAGCTCCCGAATACGAAACGACCGTCGGCATCGACCTGTCGGAACTCGATCCCGCCCGGATCGCCGCCCAGATCGCCCAAGCCAAAACGATGCTTCCCGAAGGACACTCCTACAAATCGGTAGGCCGCTACGAAATCGAGGAGGAGGTTCCGGCCGGCAATTCCGCATTCAACCGCAACCGCAAACCGGGCCAACAGCACACCTCGTTCATCGTCCGCTTCACCGAGGACGGCAAGGAAACGGAGAGCAGCGCGGGCAAAACCTCGTACATATATTACGAAGCCAAAGTGACCGTGGGGCCGGACGGCACGCTCACGATCGAAGAAAATTGAGATTTCGATCCGAAAAAACGGGAAGTTTCCCGTTTTTTTTCTAATTTTATATCCCGATGCCCCGCCGGGACATTCCGATAATACCAAAACTATGAAAACTACACACTCATTCGTCGCTCCGGTACTGAACTCCACGCAGAGCAAAGTCAATACGGAGGCCTATGAGCAGGCTATCGACAACTATAACGAGGGCAAACACCTCGAAGCGTTCCGATTGCTGCTCGATCACCTGAACCCGGAATTCCGCACGAAATACGGCAACGCCGAAGGTACGGAATTCCATATTCCCCACGGTTCGATTCTGGTAAACATCCGCATCGGGGAGGGGAAGCTGCACATAAGCGCGGACTTTCTGGAGCTGCCCGAAAAGGGCCGCGTCGCCATGCTGCGTCAGGTCGCCGACCTGAACATCAACCGGCTGATGCTGCCGCGCTTCCGCAAGGAGGGCGACAAGCTGAAAATGGAATACGTGTGCCCGCTCTCGCAGAGCCATCCGCACAAGCTCTATTTCATCCTGCGCAACATCTGCCATATCGGCGACCGCTACGACGATGAATTCTGCGCCAAATTCGGTGCCAAGCGCAGTTACGAACCGCAGGTGACGCCTTATTCCGAGGAAGAGGTGACGCGAATCCACGAGGCGGTGCGGCAGACCTGCCGCGAGACGCTCGAAGCCGTGAAGGAGTATGAGGCGGAACGCAAATACGGCTACTCATGGAACGTGATCGACATCGCGCTCTACAAGATTTCCTATTTCGCCCAGCCGCAGGGCCAGCTGATGAACGACCTCGACAAGGCCGTCGACGACATGGACAAGGAGCTGCCCGTAGCCGAGCTGGTGACCAAAGGCAAGGCGTTCCTCGAACGCCTGCTGGCGATGCCCCGCGAAGAGCTGGCGCGCGACCTCTATTTCGTCGATACGCTGGTTTCGGCCAAACGCCGCTCGTCGCTGAACAACGTGCAGGAGAATTTCAAGGAGGTCTACAAGGAGGCCGCGGATGCCATCGAAGCGGAGAACTACGAACGGAGCGCGGTGCGCATACTCTACAAGTTCTATGAGATGTACTTCTACAACGACGTGCAGGACGACCTGAACGCCGTGATCGCCAATGCGCTGCGCAAATCGGCCGGAAAGCCGATGGAGGAGGCGTCGGAGATTCTGTTCGAAGCGCTCGAAAAGGTGATGGACGACGATCTGACGACGGACGACGACGAGGAGGAGACCGGAGAGCTGGGAGCCGCCGCGGCCGCAGCCGTGGAACAGGTACAGCAGATGGCCGCCGCCATGCAGGGCGAGATCGTTCAGATGCAGGCTGCGATGCAGCAGGCGCTGATGAAGGGCGACATGGCCGAATACATGCGTCTGGCGCAGGAATTCCAGCAGAAAATGATGGAACAGGCACTCGGACAACAAAAATAACAGCTCAAAATCCGTATATCCATGGAACATAACAATATCTACAGGTCGGTATTCAAAGTAACCCACTCAGGCGGCTCCGGCAGTTGTTTCTACCTGAAAAACTACGATCTTTTCGTAACGAATTACCATGTGGTCGAAGGGTACCGCACCGTCGCCGTACACGACAACGACCGCAATCCCTATCTGGCGAAGGTCGTGCTGGTCAATCCGGCGCTGGACATCGCCCTGCTGGCCGCCGAAGGCGACTTCTCGGCGCTGCCCGAAATGACGCTCGCAGCGGACGACTCGCTTACCATCGGTCGCAAGGTATACGTCGCGGGATACCCCTACGGCATGCCCTTCACGATCACCGAAGGTTCGGTATCGTCGCCCAAACAGCTGATGGACGGCAAATACTACATCCAGACCGATGCCGCGGTGAACCCCGGCAACTCAGGCGGTCCGATCCTGAACGACGCGGAAGAGGTGGTAGGCGTGACGGTCAGCAAATTCACGCAGGCCGACAACATGGGCTTCGGCATCCGCGTCGAAACGCTCCACGGCCTGCTCGAATCGCTCGGCGAGCTGGACCGCACGGCATTCCAAGTGCAGTGCGGCAGCTGCGAGGAGCTGATCTGCGAGGAAGAGGAGTTCTGCCCCTCGTGCGGCGACAAGCTGCCCGAAGGCGTTTTCGACGAGCGCGAGCTTTCGCCGCTGGGCGGATTCGTCGAAAGCGCAATTCGGGAAATGGGCGTCAATCCGGTGCTTGCGCGCGACGGATACGACTCGTGGCTCTTCCACAAGGGCAGCTCCGAAATCCGCATCTTCGTATACGACGGCAACTACCTCTTCTCGACCTCGCCGATCAACCTGCTGCCGAAGAAGGAGGTGGAGAACGTACTGGACTATATGCTCAGCGAGGATTTCGGCCCCTACAAGCTGGGAATCGAAGGCCGGCAGATTTACATCGCCTACCGCATCCATCTGGCCGACATCACGGACGAATCGGAAGACGAAATCCGCAAAAACATCGTCGGACTCGCACTGCGGGCCGACGAGATGGACAACATGCTCGTAGAGCGTTTCGGCTGCGAATTCTCGGAATATTCGAAAACCGACGCCGAGGCATGACCCTCGACAGCGAACGGAAAAGCCGGACCTTTTTGAAAAGGTCCGGCTTTTTCGTATCCGCGTCCCGGCCGGGTGCGCAGGGTCTACCGCGGCGCAAGTCCGCTCAGCGGAAAATCTCCTTCATTTCGAGCCAGAGATTCATCGGCCGGCGGCCCTTGTAAACGCAGTGCTCCGACAACGCTTCGCACAATCCGTCATAGTTTTTGAGGTAGAACGCGGAGACGCGGACGACGCGCCTGCCGGCCTTCATCAGATAACGGTATTCGTACGCGCCGCCCCGGCTGACGAGTATCGTCGAAGTGATGGCGTCGAAACTTTTCAGATCGTATCTGCGCGTAAATCCCAGTCCCGCGAACGACGTGACGGCAAGGGTGTCGCCGTCGATACGCAATCTCACGGCCGAGCGTCTCAGCTCCCCGAACACCAGCCAGCAGACACAGAACAGCATCAGGAGCGTCACGCCGTAAACCGGCAGCCGGGATGCACCCTCCGCCCGGAGGGCACCGCAGATGAACAGGCCGCAAAACCCGATAAAGAGCAGGGCGGCCGCCACGACGAAATACACCTGCCACGAGAAGCGGGAAACGACGGCGTTACGGCCTGCGGCGGGTGCATGATCGCGCACGAAAATCGCCGTCCACAAAAAAAGGAGCACGCCCGCAAAAGCATATACGATCCGCCTCCGGCCGGGCGTCGCAGGCTCAGTACCTTCGGGACCGGCTTCGCCTTTCAGCCAGACGACGTAAGAGGGGGCTTCGAACGGTTTTCCGCCGAACGACAGCCGCGGCGTAAGGATATGTTTTCCGGGGGTGTCCACGTCGATCCGGTATCGGTAAATACACTCTTCCCGCCCGTTCCTGCTGGAATAAGCGGTCGAAAACGGGGTGCAGGTCTCCGTATCGTCCAGCACCAGCACCGGATCGGCCTTGTCGGGCTTGCGATCGCAGACCAGCCGGACGATACAGCCGCCCATGGCCGCCATAGCCGCCGAATCCGGTTCCAGCCGGCACTGCGGCTCGCAATGCGCCGAATCGGGAAGCACCGTAATCCTTTTCCGCTCAAAACAACATTCGCGACCGCCGACGACGGCCGTCGTTCCCGGCACGAAGACCTCGCCGCTCACGCGCGAACGGACCCGGTAGCGGTAAGAGAAGAGTTCGGAGTCGGTCCGGACGCCGTTCACGATCGACAGCTGCGAGCCGTGCGACTGTCCCAGTTCGCGGACCAGCGTCAGAGCACCCCAGCGCGGCGGCGCGATCGACTCGATCTCACGGTCCGCCGTGTATGCCACCTCGAACTCCTGAAATACCGTCGGACACGCAGGCGTGACCTCGACGCCGAGCCGCTGCGCCCTCAGGGCGACACTCCAAGACAACGCCGGCAGGAGCATGAACAGAAAATAAAGCTTCCTCATTGCGGGATTTCGTAATTGCACCCCAAAGATACGAATAACCGGCTGAAATTGCGCAATTTCACGCCGCTTTCCTGCAACATTATCCACCCGGAACGCTAAGGCGCCAGCAGTTCGGCGACGGGCTTGATATGGGCGACCATCACCGCAACGAACAGCGCCAGCATGCCGTAACGCAGCCACGGCAAGGCACGGGAATAGGTAAAACGGTTTTTGCGCCGTTTGCCGCCCGCCCACGAAGCGACGTCCTGAAAGACGCCCAGCGGGCAGATCACCGAACAGTAGACCCGTCCGAACAACAGCGTCAACACCAAGAGCGCCGCAACGACGGCGACATTGACCGCCAAAACAGCGGGCAGCAACTGCACTCTGGCCATCCAGCCGAACCACGCATGCAGCGTCCCCGTGAAATCGAGGAAGAGCAGCGTAATCATCGTAAAGAAAACGGCCGCGGCCGCGATTCTGATTTTTCGCAACATCTGGTATAGTTTATTTTGTCAGATTCAATCCCTGAACCCACTTCCGCACGACGTCCCGCGAGTCTTTCACGGCCCCGCCGCGTAGGGGAAGCCCGCCGAGCAGGGTAGCGCCCGCACAAAGTTTCCGAATATCCTCTTCGCTGCGGCCCATGCGGCTGCCTTCGTGGGTCATAAACGGCACGACGGTCTTGCCCGCCCAGTCGCAGTCCGCGAGGAACGTCGCCACCGGCGGCGCGACCGTGGACCACCAGCAGGGCGAACCGACGAAAATCACGTCGTACGCCCCGACATCGGGCAGCCGGCCTTTCAGCGCAGGGCGGACGCCGCCGCCGATCTCTTTCTTGGCCTGATCCACGACGGCTCCGTATTCGGCGGGGTAGGCCGCGGCCGGAACGATCTCGAAAAGATCGCCGCCCGTCGCTTCGGCGATCTGCCGCGCCATGGCGCGCGTATTGCCGCTGTGGGAGAAATAGGCCACCAGCACCTTCGTGCCGGATGCGGTCTGCGCCTGTGTATTCATATCGGGTAAGAACATCGTCATAATCGCTATCAAAACAATCCGTTTCATTTTGTTCTCTATTTTAGGTTTACACCCGGCGGCCCAGCTCATAGACTTCGTCCATCGCAGGCATTCCTTCGATTTCACCCGCCTGCCAAGCTCCGACGCCGTAAACGACACCCCGCTCTTCGGGGTCGTCGAGACAGTCGAGAAATCCGCGGAAACACTCCACGGTGCGCTCCATCATCTCAACGCTCTCTTCGGCGGCCGTCAGGATGAAGTAAAACTCCTTGCCGCCCATCTCCGTATAGCGGGCGCAGGTGCGGTCGATCAGGGTCTTCATCTGCGCGCAGAGCGTATAGAAGTAAACCGGCGTAGCCATCACGATCACCTCCGCGCCGATCATCTTGCCGACCACCTCGGCCGCATCGTCCCGCTGCGGACAGGGCTTCGCCCCGCCGTAACATACGCCGCAGCCCGTGCAGTAATTTATCTTCTTATCCCGGAGGAAAATCTTCTCCACGTCGTGTCCGGCCTGCTGCGCCCCGGCCATGAACCGGTCGCACAACAAATCCGAGTTACCCCCGCGCCGCGGGCTGGAGGAGAGGATCAATACTTTCTTCGCCATATCGTTTTCTTCTTTTTTATTCGTTTTCAGGTATCGCTTCGTTCAGGCAGGCGATCGCATTCAGCGTACGCGGATAGCCTGTATAGGGCAGCAGCTGGGTCACCACAGCCAACAACGTCCGCTTGTCGTTGCCGACATTCAGGTTGCCCTGAATATGTCCCCTGAGCTGGGGTTCGCAACCGCCCAGCGTGAGCAGCATCGAGAAAGTCAGCAGTTCGCGCACCTTCGCATCCAGCCCGCCGCGGGAGACGTAATCGCCGAAACAGTTGGCTGACAAGTAGTCCTGCATATGCTTCTGATTCTCCGGCGCAGCGGCGCGCATCGCGTCGATCCGCTCCCCGAAAATAGCCTTCTGCACCGCCAGTCCCTTTTCGAAGCGAGTTTCGGGCGAAGTCGCCGACTGGCCTTCGAGCGGAAGCGCAACGCCCCGCGCCGTCAGCACCCCGTTGACGATATGCACGAAATCGACCGTCCGCGCCATGCCGACGTAGGGAACCGCCTGATAGACCACCTCTTTCGCTTCGACGGGCGTCACACCCACGTTCAGCGCGCCTTCGAGCATCGTCCGAAACTCGGTCTGCGCGGCTCCGGCAATGCACGACGCGAGGATGCACATCATCCGCGTCTTAACGTCGAGATCGCCGTAGCCGAGTACTTCAGCGAACGCAAAGTTATCAAAAATTTCGATTAATTCGGGATCGGTCGCCGCAAGTTCCGATTCGCACCCGGAAAACAGCTGCGCACGGGTCTCGACGGCCGCGGCGCGCCTGCGCGGAGCCGCGCTCTTGGCCGAGGACAGGGGCGCTGTTGCGGACATGGACATTGCCGCAGGAATGGGCGCGGCGGAGGACATGGACATTGCCGCAGGAATGGGCGCTGCGGAAGACATGGACATTGCTGCGGAAACGGCCGCGACCGAAGATTCGGCAGTCACAGCAATCCCGGCGGCGGGAGCGGTCGCAGAGGCGGGTGTGGAGGCGATTGCGGCAGCCCCGGCGGTCACAGCGGAATAGTGCGCGTCGTCCACCGGTCCGAGCCACGTATTGCGGTTGGTCTGCGGATTGGTTTCGATCGCCAGATGCGAGAACCAGCTGTCAGGAGCCGCGCCGTGCCAGTGCACCGCGTCGGGAGCGATCTCGACCACGTCGCCCGGCAGCAGCTCGCGGGCCGGCTCGCCCTCGGCCTGATAATATCCCCGGCCGCCCACGGCGACGAGAATCTGGCCGCCCGTATGGCTATGCCAGTTGTTGCGGCATCCGGGTTCGAACGTGACGTTCGAAATCGGGCAGTTGAGCGCCCCGTTCCGCGTCAGCCGGGCCAGATAAGCCTGACCGACAAAATATTTCGAGAATGTTTCGGGCAGTTTATCCCCGACGGGGAACACGCTGATTTTCTTCGGTTTTTCCATATTCCGAGCATTTATCCGGTTACACGTTCCGGCCGCAAGCAGTGCGGCCGCAATTATCAAAAGAAGTTGCTTCATCGTTTCGCGTTTTCATCATATCCTCAGTTGCCGATCAGTCCATCTCGTATTTCATCGTCCCCAGCCACTTCACGGTCTCAGGATCGCGGTGTGACAGAAAACAGCTCCGCCGGGTGTCGAGCGTTGCGATCAGGTCCATGTCTTCCGGCGCGAGGTGAAAATCGAAGACGTCGATATTTTCGGCCATGCGCTCCGGACGCACCGACTTCGGGATCACGACCACGCCGCGCTGGATCAGCCAGCGCAGGACGACCTGAGCGACCGATTTCCGGTATTTCGCGGCCAGCGACACCAGCGTCCCGTTGCCGAACAGATTGTTACGCCCCTCGGCGAACGGCGCCCACGATTCGATCTGCACGCCCTCAGAGGCCATCACCGCGGCCGCTTCGGTCTGCTGGCAGAAGGGATGCGTCTCGACCTGATTGACGGCGGGGACCACCTCGTTATGAAGGATCAGGTCCACCAGCCGGTCCGGCTGGAAATTGCTCACCCCGATGGCCCGGACGGCCCCTTCGCGGTAAAGCTCCTCCATCGCCCGCCACGAACCGTAGACGTCGCCGAACGGCTGATGGATCAGGTAGAGGTCGAGATAATCGAGCTGCAGGCGTTCGAGCGACTTGGCTAAAGCCCGCTTCGTGCTCTCGTACCCGGCGTCCTGCACCCAGAGTTTCGTCGTAATGAAAAGTTCCTCGCGGGGTACGCCGCTCCGCCGGATCGCCCGGCCCACGGCCCGCTCGTTGAGATAGGCCGAAGCGGTGTCGATCGAACGGTAACCCGCCGCAATCGCATCGCATACACACTGTTCGCAGACCGTCTCTTCGACCTGATAGACACCGAAACCCAGAACCGGCATTTCGACGCCGTTGTTCAAAATTCTATGCTCCATTTTTTTCTCCTTTTATTGATTTCAAACCCGTTTTCCGACAGCCGAGACCACCTTCCGTTTTCCCGGTTCATCGGGTTCGGGTCCGTTTCACACTGCAAAAGTAGGGCGATTCCGGCGGCGTGTCATTACCCGAATTACGGTTCGTCATACCATTATTACCGATTCGGCCGCGAAGGTGCGGCGGGCATGGAAAAAAGCATTAACTTTGTGACAGACAACAATAATCGAAGCATATGGACGAGATCGTAAAAATGGAGCACGTCTACCAGTACAACGAAATGATGGGGCAGGAGACGCTCCATCCGCTGGTCAGCGTCATCGACTTTTCGAAATGCCCGAAGGCCCGGCACGCCCGGCGCATGTACGGATTCTACTGCGTCTTCCTGAAAGACGTCAAATGCGGCGACATGCGCTACGGACGCCACTATTACGACTATCAGGAGGGAACGCTCGTATTCATCACACCGGGGCAGGTGGTCGGCATCGAGGACAACGGCGAGGTGTTTCAGCCCAAAGGCTGGGCGCTGCTGTTCCACCCCGACCTGATCCGGGGCACGTCGCTCGGACGCAGCATGGACGAATACACCTTCTTTTCGTACGAAGCCAACGAGGCCCTGCATCTCTCGGAGCAGGAGCGGCTCGTGGTGCTCGAATGCCTGCAGAACATAACGGGCGAATTGAACCATGCCATCGACAAGCACAGCAGACGGCTGATCGTCTCGAACATCGAACTGCTGCTCAACTACAGCATACGCTTCTACGAGCGGCAGTTCATCACGCGCAGCGAGGTCAACAAAGACGCGCTGTCCCGGTTCGAACGGCTGCTGAACGACTATTTCAAAGGCGACACGCCCCAGCGCGACGGGGTGCCTTCGGTACGCTGGTGCGCGGAACAGCTGCACCTGTCGGCCAACTATTTCGGCGACCTGATAAAGAAGGAGACCGGCAAATCGGCGCAGGAGTACATTCAACTGAAGGTGATCGACATCGCCAAGGAACGGATATTCGACGCGACGAAGTCGATCAGCGAAATCGCCTACGAACTCGGTTTCCGCTATCCCCAGCACTTCACCCGGTTGTTCAAGAAGTGCGTCGGCATGTCGCCCAACGAATACCGGACGACAAACTGACGCCGCAACGAAGCATCATCGCATTCAGGCGGCGGCAACCGGAGCCACCCCAGAGGATCGCATCACCCGCGCCGAAAAAAAGCCCCCGCTCGCAATGAGCGGGGGCTAAAACATGAAGGCCGGGAATCCGGCACGGCTGGGAATTCGACCTTCCCGCGCCGGAATTCGCGCCGTGCTATTTCCGACCCTGATCGGCGACGGCGGCCATCAGCGCGGCGATCTCTTCGGGGTCGCCGAGGAAATAATCCCTGACGTAATTCAGCCCGTCGTCGAATTCGAAGACATAAGGCACGGCGGTCGGGAGATTGAACTCCGAAATCGCTTCGTCGGAGATGCCTTTCAGGTGTTTGATGATGCCGCGCAGGCTGTTGCCGTGGGCCACGACCAGCAGGGAGTCGTGGCGGGCGAGCGCCGGCAGGATTTCGCATTTCCAGTAGGGCATGATGCGGCCGACGGTGTCGAGCAGCGACTCGGTGCGGGGCAGTTCCGCTTCGGGTACGTCGCGGTAGCGGGGATCGAAGCGCGGGTTGCGCGGGTCCTCTTCGCCGAGCGGCGCCGGAGCCACATCATAACTGCGGCGCCAGATGTGCACCTGCTCGTCGCCGTATTTCTCTGCCGTTTCCTTTTTGTTGAGTCCCTGCAAAGAGCCGTAATGCTTCTCGTTGAGCCGCCAGCTCTTCGAAACCGGCACCCAATCCTGATCCAGCTTGTCGAGTACGACGCCGAGCGTCTTCACGGCCCGTTTCAGGTAGGAGGTATAGGCATGTCCGAACAGAAAACCCTCCTCGCGCAGCAGCCGGCCGGCCTTTTCGGCCTCGGCGACGCCTTTTTCGCTCAGATCGACGTCCGTCCATCCCGTGAACCGGTTTTCCCGGTTCCATGTGCTCTCGCCGTGGCGGAGCAAAACAACTTTTTTCATCGTTCAGTTCATCGTTTTTTCCGATTCGGCGCGCACCTCGTTCCGCAACTCCCGGTGCACAGCGAAATCGTTGATATTCTGCAAAGTGGTGTGCGCTATATTATCCAGCGCTTCACGTGTAAAGAACCCCTGATGGGAGGTCATGACGACATTGTTGAACGAGAGCAGGCGCGCCAGCACGTCGTCGTCCATGATCCGGTCCGACGTGTCCTCGTAGAAATAGGCGGCCTCCTCTTCGTACACGTCCAGTCCGGCCGCACCGATCTTCTTCTCTTTCAGCCCCTCGATCAGCGCTTCGGTGTGGATCAGCTGACCGCGGCCCGTATTGATGAGCATGACGCCGGGTTTCATCCTGCCGATGGCGGCGCCGTCGATCATGTAGCGGGTTGCGTCGGTCAGCGGGCAGTGCAGCGAGATGATGTCGGAGCGGCGGTAAAGTTCGTCCAGCGACACGTATTCTATCTGCGCCCGCACGGCATATTCCGGGTCGGGGTAGATGTCGTACGCGAGGACCTCCATGCCGAATCCCTTGAGGATGCGGATCAGTTCGCGGGCGATCTTTCCGGTGCCGACGATACCCGCCGTCTTGCCGTACATGTCGAATCCCAGCAGGCCGTGCAGCGAGAAGTTGCCGTCGCGCGTGCGCCAATAGGCGCGGTGGACCTTGCGGTTGAGCGTCAGCATCAGCATCACGGCGTATTCCGCCACGGCATGCGGCGAATAAGCGGGAACACGCACGACGGGAATGCCGTATTCCGCCGCGGCTTTCAGGTCCACGTTGTTGAATCCCGCGCAGCGCAGGGCGATCAGCTTCACGTCCATCGCCGCCAAAGAGCGTATCGTGGCGGCATCGGCCGTATCGTTCACGAAGATACAGACCGCATCGGCCCCCTGCGCCAGCGAAGTGTTGTTGCCGTTCAGGTGGCTGCGGTGGTAATTGAATTCGAATCCGTAACGCTCGTTGGCGCGGTCGAACGACTCCCGGTCATAGGGCTGCGTGCCGAAGAAGGTTATTTTCATAATGCACGATTTTATCTTTTTCTTACTTATATAGAACGGTATACGCCGGGCCGTTATTACGCGATCGTCACTTCGGGATCGAGATATACGTCCTGAATGGCGTTGAGCAGGGCTATGCCTTCGTCCATGGGGCGCTGGAAAGCCTTGCGGCCGCTGATGAGGCCCATGCCGCCGGCGCGTTTGTTCACCACGGCCGTCATGACGGCCTCCTGCAGATCGGACGCGCCATGCGACTCGCCGCCCGAATTGATCAGCCCCACGCGGCCCATATAGCCGTTGGCCACCTGATAGCGGCAAAGGTCGATGGGGTGGTCGGTGGTCAGCTTCGTGTAAACCTCGTCGCGGGTCTTGCCGAAACCGATGGCGCGGAAACCGCCGTTGTTCTCCGGAAGCTTCTGCTTCACGATGTCGGCCTTGATGGTCACGCCCAAATGGTCCGCCTGCCCCGTAAGGTCGGCCGAAGCGTGGTAATCGACGCCGTCCTTCCTGAAGCTCCCGTTGCGCAGATAACACCACAGGATCGTCGCCATGCCCAGCTCGTGGGCATAATCGAACGCCTCGGCGATCTCGACCAACTGGCGGCGGCTCTCCTCCGAGCCGAAATAGATCGTGGCGCCGACGGCGGCGGCGCCCATGTTCCAAGCGTCGCGCACGGTGCCGAACATCACCTGATCGTAGGAATTGGGGTAGGAGAGCAGTTCGTTGTGGTTGAGTTTCACGATGAACGGAATCCTGTGCGCGTATTTGCGCGCCACGGCGCCCAGCACGCCGAAGGTCGAAGCCACGGCGTTGCAGCCGCCCTCGACAGCCAGCTTCACGATATTCTCCGGATCGAAATAGGCCGGATTCGGAGCGAACGACGCGCCGGCCGCATGTTCGATGCCCTGATCCACGGGTAGGATCGACACATAGCCCGTACCGGCCAGACGGCCGTGGGAGAGTATCCACTGCAGGCTGCCGAGAGTGCGGATATTGCGGTCGGACTCCATCCAGACCCGGTCGACGGTGTCGGGCGCGGGAAGGTACAGCAGTTTCTTGTCGATGGTCCGGCACACATGGGAAAGGTAGTATTCGGCCTTTTCCCCAAGAATTTCAATCGTCTTGCTCATAATCTTTCGTATTTTACGACATGCCCTGCAATTCAGGGTCCAAACACGACAGACGGCGCGAAACAAAAACTGCCCCGGTATCGGGGCTGCTTATTTTTTCGTGTTGCGGTACTCGGTGGGAGACTCGCCCGTATGCTTCTTGAAATAACGCCCCAGATAGGACTGGTCGGGAAAATGCAGGCGGTAGGCGATCTCCTGCACCGACAGATCCGTCGACTGCAGGAGCATCTTGATCTCCAGCAGCACCGAGCGGTCGATGAACTCCTTGGCCGAGCTATGCGCGATATTGCGCACGATGGTCGAGAGATAACGTGTCGAAATGCAGAGTTTGTCGGCATAGAACGACACCTCGCGCTGCTGCGAACTGTGTTCGTGCACCAGCGCGACGAAACGGTGGAAAAGCTCCGTCTGGCGCGTCGTCGTTTCGGGCGTCTGCTGCTGCATGTTGGCGTAACGCTGCAATTTGTCGTAAATCTCCAGCAGTACGTTCTGCAGGCGGTTACGGATGATCGTATTGCGGAACACATTGTTGCGGTCGCGGTAGGTGTATGCGGCCATCTGAAACCAAGTACTGGCGCCTTCCACGATACGGGCGGGCGGATAGGTGATCGGATTTTCGCGCAGGATTCTGAAAAACGACGGTTCGAGACGGAAACCGGCTTCGGCGAAAAGGTCGCGCGAGAAGGCGCAGAAGGTCATCCGGAAATCCTCCGTGCGGTTGGTCAGCATCAGCAGCGAGCCGGGCAGCACCAGAATCAGCGTGTTGCGCCGCACCTGACCGCAATATTGGTTCACGGTGGCGTCGGCGCTGCCCTTGCGGCAGTAGAGGATCGCCCCGCCTTCGCAGCGGCTCGCATAATTGCCGAAAAAGGCGAAATCGGACTCTCCGACGACGAACTGTTCTTCCGGTGTGGTTATTATGGGGTTAGTCGCTGACATAACAATTCTTTTTTCGAACAAATTTAACGCTTTTTTCATTAATTTCCTAAATTTTGTTCCGAAAAACACCAACACTGTTCGCAATATAATGGCACATCGTCGGCCTTTTTACGGTACTTTTGCACCGTAAAAAGTTTTTTTAGTTTAAAAAAGAGGAGAATTATGAAGCAAACATTTGTGAAAGCAGCCGTCATGGCCTGCTTCATGGCAGCCGTTTCGTGCGGACAGGCACCGACGGCAATGGGCCCCGCGGAATACGCCGTGATGACCATAGCCACTACCGACCGCGAAATCCCGATCAACTACTCGGCGACCATCCGCGGACGTCAGGACATCGCCATCTATCCGCAGGTTTCGGGAACCATCTTCGAACTCTGCGTAAACGAGGGTCAGACCGTTTCGAAAGGCCAGCCCCTTTTCATCATAGATCAGGTGCCGTACAAAGCGGCGCTGCAGACCGCAGAAGCCAACGTGGCGGCTGCCAAAGCCGGCGTAGCCACGGCGCAGCTCACCTACGACAGCAAAAAGGAGCTTTACGCCAAGAACGTGGTTTCGCAGTACGACCTGCTGACGGCCGAAAACACGCTGCTGACCGCCAAGGCCCAACTCGCGCAGGCCGAAGCGCAGCGCGTAAACGCCGCCAACAACCTCTCCTATACGGTCGTGAAGGCTCCGGCCAACGGCGTGGTGGGAACGCTGCCGTACCGTGTCGGCGCGCTGGTCAGCGCATCGATTCCGCAGCCGCTGACGACCGTATCGGACAACTCGGACGTATACGTCTACTTCTCGATGACCGAGAACCAGCTGCTCAACCTGACCCGTCAGTACGGTTCGATCGCCAACACGCTCAAGAACATGCCCGACGTACGGCTGGTGCTCAACGACGGTTCGGTCTATGACCGGACGGGCCGCATCGAGTCGATCAGCGGCGTCATCGACACCTCGACGGGCAGCGTACAGCTGCGCGCCGTGTTCCCCAATGCGGACGGCCTGCTCCATAGCGGCGGCGCCGGCAGCGTGATCGTGCCCAACATCCACAAAGACTGCGTAGTCGTACCGCAGGTTGCAACCTTCGAACTGCAGAACAAGGTATACGTATATAAGGTAGAGGACGGCAAAGCCGCATCGTCGATGATCGACGTGGAGAAGATCAACAACGGCAGAGAGTATATCGTCAAGTCCGGACTTACGCCGGGCGACGTGATCGTCGCCGAAGGCGTGGGCCTGCTGCGCGAAGGTACGCCCATCGTCGCCAAGGGACAGGGCGCCGCAGCGCAGGCCGCTCCTGAGGCCGCAACCCAAACCGAAAAGGAGGAATAACCTATGACACTGAAACATTTTATCGAACGACCCGTACTGGCGTCGGTCATATCCATCGTAATCGTAATCGCCGGTCTTATCGGTCTCGCGACGCTGCCCGTCGAGCAGTATCCCGACATCGCTCCCCCGACGGTGATGGTGCACGCCTCCTATCCGGGAGCCAGCGCAGAGACCATCCAGAAATCGGTCATCGTACCGCTCGAACAAGCTATCAACGGTGTGGAGGACATGACCTACATGACCTCCAGCGCCGCAGTCGGCAGCGCATCCGTAACGGTTTACTTCCGTCAGGGAATCAATGCCGACATGGCCGCCGTCAACGTGCAGAACCGAATATCGCGCGCTACCGGACAGCTGCCCTCGGAGGTGACGCAGATCGGTGTGACCACCATGAAGCGCCAGACCTCCATGGTGAAAATATTCTCGCTTTACAGCCCCGACGACTCCTACGACGAGACGTTCCTGTCGAACTATCTGAAGATCAACATCGAGCCGCGCGTTCTCCGTATCGCGGGCGTCGGCGAAGCCTTCACGCTGGGAGCCGACTACTCGATGCGTATCTGGCTCAAGCCCGACGTGATGGCCCAGTACAAGCTCATCCCGTCGGACGTAACGGCGGCCCTCGCCGAGCAGAACATCGAGTCGGCAACCGGTACGCTGGGTGAAAACTCGCAGAACACGTTCCAGTATACGATGAAGTACCGCGGACGTCTGATGACTCCGGAGGAATTCGGGGAAATCGTACTCCTCGCACAACCCGACGGTACGATCCTGCACCTGAAAGACGTCGCCGACATCGAGCTGGGCAGCGAATCCTATGCCTACAAGGGCTACACCAACGGCCATCCGGGCGTCAGCACGATGGTCTTCCAGACCGCCGGTTCGAACGCCACGCAGGTCGTCAACGAGATCAACGCACTGCTCGAAGAGGTCGAAAGCGAACTGCCCAAAGGCGTCGCCATCGCACACCTGCAGAGCGTGAACGACTTCCTCTACGCCTCGATCAACGAAGTGATCAAGACGCTGATCGAAGCCATCCTGCTCGTTATCCTCGTGGTATACGTCTTCCTGCAGGATATCCGTTCGACGCTGATCCCCACGATCTCGATCCTCGTGGCGCTGGTCGGAACCTTCGCGTTCCTCTCGGTGGCCGGATTCTCGATCAACCTGCTGACGCTCTTCGCGCTCGTCCTTGCCATCGGTACGGTCGTCGACGACGCCATTATCGTGGTGGAGGCTGTCCAAGCGCGTTTCGACGTGGGATATAAGTCCTCCTATATGGCAACCATCGACGCCATGTCGGGTATCACCTCGGCGATCATCACCTCGACGCTGGTCTTCATGGCCGTGTTCATTCCCGTAGCCATGATGGGCGGAACGTCGGGCGTATTCTACACGCAGTTCGGCATCACGATGGCCGTGGCCGTCGGTATCTCGGCGATCAACGCCCTTACGCTCTCCCCGGCCCTCTGCGCACTGCTCCTCAAACCGTATCTCGACGAGAACGGCGAAATGCGCGACAACTTCGCGGCACGCTTCCGCAAGGCTTTCAACAGCGGATTCAGCGCCATGATCAACAAATACAAGCACGGCGTACTGCTCTTCATCAAGCACAAATGGCTGATGTGGTCCACGCTCGGACTGGCGTTCGCCGCCCTTGTCTTACTGATGAACACCACGAAGACGGGTCTGGTGCCCGACGAGGACCAAGGTACGATCATGGTCAACGTCACAACGGCTCCGGGCACTTCGCTCGCCGAAACGCATCAGGTCATGGAAGAGGTCTCCGCCCGCATCAAGGCCATTCCCCAGATCAGGGACTTCATGCAGGTGGCCGGCTACGGTATGATCGCCGGTCAGGGCTCGTCCTACGGTATGTGTATCATCAAGCTGAAGGATTGGGAGGAACGTCCCGAAAAAACGGATGCCGTAAACGCGGTCATCGGTCAGATCTACGGACGCACGGCCGATATCAAGAACGCGCAGATCTTCGCCGTGGCGCCGCCGATGATTTCGGGTTACGGCACCTCGACCGGCTTCTCCATGCACCTGCAGGATAAGTCGGACGGCAGCCTGACCGACTTCTACAACATCTACCTGCGGTTCATCGGAGCGCTGAACCAGCGTCCGGAGATCGCAATGGCCTACTCGACCTTCAACATCAACTTCCCGCAGTACGTCGTAAGCATCGACGCGGCGAAGGCCAAACGCGCCGGCGTATCGCCCAACGCGATTCTCTCGACGCTTTCGGGTTACTACGGCGGCCAGTACGTTTCGAACGTCAACCGCTTCTCGAAGATGTACTATGTGACGATTCAGTCCGACCCGAAATACCGTCTCAACACCGAGTCGCTCAATAACGTCTTCGTGCGTACGAACAACGGGGAGATGGCTCCGCTGGGACAGTTCGTGGACCTGACGAGGGTTTACAGCTCCGAAGTGCTCAACCGCTTCAACATGTACAGCTCGATCGCCGTGAACGGCACCGCCGCCGACGGATATTCGTCGGGCGACGCCATCCGCGCCATTCAGGAAGTCGCGGCGCAGGTGCTCCCGAAAGGCTACGGTTACGACTTCGACGGCATCACCCGCGAGGAGGCGCAGACAGGCAGCAACACGACGATCATCTTCGGCATCTGTCTCCTGCTGATCTACCTCATCCTGAGCGCTCTGTACGAGAGCTTCCTGATTCCGTTCGCCGTCATTCTCTCCGTGCCGTGCGGTCTGCTGGGTTCGTTCCTCTTCGCCAAGATGATGGGGCTGGAGAACAATATCTACCTGCAGACGGGTATCATCATGCTGATCGGTCTGCTTTCGAAGACCGCCATCCTGATTACGGAGTACGCCGCCGACCGACGCGCCGCGGGCATGAGCCTCACGCAGGCCGCCGTATCCGCCGCCAAGGCCCGTCTCCGTCCTATCCTGATGACCGTCCTCACCTGCGTATTCGGTATGATTCCGCTGGTGTTCTCGCACGGTGTGGGCGCCAACGGCAACTCCACCCTCGGTTCGGGTGTCGTGGGAGGTATGATCGTCGGAACGCTGGCGCTGCTGTTCCTCGTACCGACGCTGTTCATCGTCTTCCAGACCCTGCAGGAGAAGGTCAAGCCGCTGGAGTTCGATCCCGATCCGCAGTGGGCCGTGCGCGCCGAGCTGGAGGAGTGTAAAAACGAGAAAGAGTAACAAGATGAAAAAGCTTATTATCATACTGGCCGCAGCGGCCATGACCGGCTGCGGCATCTACAAGCCTTATACGCGTCCCGAAGTGAAAACCGACGGACTCTACGGCACGGCCGAAACCGCCGATACGATGACGATCGGCAATATCGGCTGGGAAGAGATGTTTTCCGATCCCTACCTGCAGACGCTTATCCGGCAGGGACTGGAGAACAACACCGACCTGCAGTCGGCGCAGTGGCGGGTAAAGGAGGCCGAGGCGACGCTTAAATCGGCGCGTCTGGCTTACCTGCCGTCGTTCAACTTCGCACCGCAGGGCAACCTGAGCAGTTTCGACTGGGCGACGCCGTCGAAAACCTACAACATTCCCGTGACGGCAAGCTGGCAGATCGACATTTTCAACGGTCTGACCAATGCCAAGCGCAAAGCCAAAGCGCTCTACGCCCAGAGCCGGGAGTACGAGCAGGCCGTGAAGACGCAGCTGATCTCAGGCATTGCAAACCTCTATTACACGCTGCTGATGCTCGACGGGCAATATGAGGTAACCGAGCAGACCGCCGTGAAATGGCGCGAGAGCGTGCGCACGATGCGGGCGATGAAGGAGGCCGGCATGGCCAACGAAGCCGCCGTCGCCCAGTACGAAGGCACCTGTCTTTCGATCGAAGCGTCGCTGCACGATCTGGAATACCAGATCCGTATGGCCGAGAACAGTCTCTGCACGCTGCTGGCCGAAGGCCCGCACCAGATCGAGCGCGGCCGGCTCGAAGGACAGCGGCTGCCCGACGACCTGACGGTGGGCGTGCCCGTACAGATGCTTTCGAACCGTCCCGACATCCGCAGCGCCGAGTATTCGCTCATGCAGTCTTACTACGCCACCAGCGAAGCACGCTCGGCCCTTTATCCCACGATCACGCTGAGCGGCACGCTCGGATGGACCAACAACAGCGGCATGGGGATCAAAGATCCCGGCAAGATCCTTTGGTCGGCGGCGGCATCGCTTCTGCAGCCGATCTTCAACGCCAATGCCAACCGCGCCCGCGTGAAGATCGCCAAGGCACAGCAGGAGGAGACCAAGCTAGCGTTCCAGCAGGCGCTGCTCAACGCCGGCGCCGAGGTGAACAACGCCCTTACGCAGTGTCAGTCGGCCCGCGCGAAGGCCGATCTGCGGGTACAGCAGATCGAGGCGCTGGAGCGCGCCGTGGAGAGCACGGAACTGCTGATGAAGCATAGCAGCACGACCTATCTGGAAGTGCTGACCGCCCAGCAGTCGCTGCTTTCGGCCCAGCTGTCTCAGATAGCCGACCGCTTCGACGAAATACAAGGCGTCGTGAACCTCTATCAGGCTCTCGGCGGCGGTCGTGACATGGCTGAGGAGGCGAAATAATGAAGCGGGGAGCGACCAAGGAGGAGATCATCCGCATTACGCAGACTCTCATCGCCCGGAACGGCATCCGTGCCGTCCGGGTGGATGAGATCGTCCAGACGCTGGGTATCTCCAAGCGCACCCTGTATGAAATGTTCGCAGATAAAGACGAGTTGATAAGCTCCTGTCTCGACTCTATGAGCAGCCAGCAGCGCGCACGCATTGCAACGTACCGGAAACGGCGCAGCGGCAGTGCCTTGCAGCGGACTTTCAAGCTGGCGTACGAATATATCGCCAACCTCTACATGGTCGAAAGCAGTTTCTTGTCGGACCTGCGCCATAAAATAATTTATGCGGACCATTTCGACGAACACCGCGAGTTCTGGCGCCGCGAACTGGCACACCACCTCGAAGCCAGCAAGGAGGAGGGGTTGCTGCTTCCCGAAATCGAGGGCGCAAGTTTTGCAGACCGCATACTGGAGACGATTCTGGAACTACGGCTCAACAACGCCACGCGAGAGGAGGTTTACCTTTTTTGCCGAACGATTCTGCGCGGTGCGGCGACCCGGCAGGGCATCGAACGCATCGACAGAAAACGATAAACCGTATTTCGTAACATCAGAACGCTCCGCAACGAATCGTTGCGGAGCGTTTTTTTCGACGGTTCAATAGAGGAAGAGGAAGGTCTCCCCACACAAAACAAGGCCGCAGGAAAAACCTGCGGCCTTGCGGTTCGGAATAACCGATACGAACTTTAATAGAGCATATCCTCGTCGGCTTCGTCCTCGTACCAATCCACGTGCTGGGCACCGCCCGATGCGGCCCATGCGTTGAAATAGGTATAGGCGGTGCGGATGTCCTTGCGCTCGGCAGGGTAGCGGAACTCGCCCGAAATCATCAGCGCCCACATCATGTAGTTGTCCTTCATACCCGTTCCCTTCGACACGAAGTATTTGTACGGCTCGGCTTCGGCGAACGTATTGCCCGAAACGACCGCGAATCCGGTCGGCTTGTAGGTCGGCATATGCACCTCGGTATCGCGGCTGAATACGCCCGAACTCTTCGAATTGACGACGATAAAGGCATTGACGGCCGACTCCAGCACCGCAGCCGCATCGACGGGCTGGGTGAAAGTCACGGTCGTCGTATGCTTCACGGTCGGAACGGGCGCCGTACCTTTGGAGGTATTGATGTAGGTGCCTTCGCCGAGAATCTCCTGCGCGGTGTTAAAGAGCGGAATGACAGCATATTCGTTGCCGGATTCGAGACCTGGTCCAGCGAATGCGCCTTTGCCGAAGGCCGTGTTCGTCGTCTCGACACTGGCGACCTGCGAAGCGGCGACCTTGTCCAGCTGCACGGCGAACGCATTGAGGTGCGCAGCGCTGGCGGCTTTCAGCTCCCAGTTGATGCGGATGGAACCCACCTTGCCGCTTTCCTTGTTCACGAGCCGGTCGATGCCGGTCACGACGACCACGTCGTTCATATCGTAATCGCCGATCCACGGCCAGCCGTCCTCGAAACAATAGGTGTAGGGCGCACCGATCACCTCGATGATTTCGGGCTCGGCTCCGGATCGGGAGTCACAGGCTCCTTGCCTCCGTTGCATTTGCTCTCGGCAATCACGACCGTCTGCTTGTCGCGCATCACGGCGCCGCCAATCAGGCTACCGGCGTCGATGACGTATTTCGCATCGGCCGCATTGTCGTAGACGACCTCCATAAGTCCCTCGAACTTGGTGCCGTAATAACGCGAGCTGACGCCCTTTTCCCGGATCACGACCACGGCCATCGGCTGGTCGGCCTGCGCCTGACTGACGATGCGCACGTTGCCGCCCGATCTGCTCGCATTGTACTCGTCCATCGAGAAGATCGAGCCGGCTGCGGCATACAGCTCCGTATTGCTGTTGAAATAGACCGTTCCGGCGTCGAGACCCGAACCCGAAGCGATGTAGAACTTCGCCCCTTCGGCAATGACGTCGTCCGCTGCGGTATGGCAGTTCACGTAGAGCGTACCGCCGCCGCGGGCTTCGAGCCTATCCATCCGGGCCACACCTTTCTGGTAGGTCACCGAATAGTTGGTCACGTAGAAGGTCCCGTCGATGGCAACCGTGCCGTTCTCGCAGTTGTGAAGCTCGGCGTAGGTATTGAGCCGGAAATCAGCACTTTCGACCTTGCCGTCGTTGTAGAGCTTCGCCTTGTTGGTGACTTCGACTTCACCCGCCTGCAATGCGGCCGTCGCTCCGTTGTAGAACTCGCAAGAGGTGTTGACGTTGAACAGTCCGTTGACAACGAACGTGCCTTCGTTGACGACGGTCTTGCAGGAAAAGCTCGTCTTGTCGGTCGTAAAAGTACCGCCCTCGAATACATAGATGGCCGGATTGACCGCATTCTGCTGGAGGTTGGCTTTCGCCTCCTTGATATATACTTTACCGCCCGGAAGCACCGCCAGGGTCGCCTGTCCGATAGTAACCGACGCATTGAGCGTCAGTTTGCCCGCCACGTAGAGAACCGGAGCGGAATGGGGCGAGAACTTGCCGTTCAAATTGATATTGCCCGTAATCTCGGCGCCCGCGGGAATGTAATATTCCGCCGCCGCGGCATAGGGTTTGGCGATCCAGCTGGCTCCGAGGTCGATATTGCCCGCCGGCGTCTGGCGGATAACCGCGCCTTCGGCGAAGTCGCTTTCCGTCTTAACCGGCAATGTCGGATAATCGGGCATCGACGAGCTTTCGCTGCGTGTAGCAGCGGAAGTGCGGATTTTGTGCGCTTCGGCGCTTTTCATCACGGCGCCCGCAACATTGAGAGCCGCGGAAACCGGCTGCATGCTGACCGACACGGTACCGTCGGGCAGGGTAGTCTGCACATAAAGGTTCCTGACCCCGGCGGGCAGCGTCATGGCCGTCGAGAAAACAGGCTGCGAAGCCTTTACCTTGTGCATTGCGCACATTCTTCGAGACAAAGATAAACATTATTTTCAACTCCAAATCATTTCCGCTCATTTATTTAACAAAACAGGCCACAATCGCATCTTTGGCATGCAAAATTCCGACCGAGGAAAAGGTTTTTCCAAAAAAATATCCCGCGGCGAGCGTAAAACTCAAAAAAACCGCTATATTTGCACCATAGGAAACAGATCCGAACGCTGAAATGACTGCAATGAACACATACGACAGCCCGTACCGCGGAACACTCCGCGGTATGATGACCATGGGTATGATGTGCATGCGCAGCCGATTCCGCCGGGTGTAACCTTTCCGTATGCACGAACGACACAATCCGGCTTCCTTTGAGGTCGGATTTTTTTGTAACGAACAAACAGCGAAATATGACTCCGAAAAACTACCGATTCGAAACGCTGCAGGTACACGCAGGCCAGCAGCCCGATCCCGCGACCGGTTCGCGCGCACTGCCGATCTACCAGACCACGTCCTATGTTTTCGACAGCGCCGAACAGGGCGCGGCCCGCTTCGCCCTGCGCGAAGAGGGTAACATCTACACCCGTCTGAGCAATCCCACGACCTCGGTTTTCGAAGAGCGCATGGCTGCGCTCGAAGGAGGCACGGCGGCCGTGGCCGCCGCATCGGGCATGGCCGCCCAGTATCTGGCGTTCAGCAATCTGGTCGAAGCGGGCGACAATATCGTCAGCACGTCGTTCCTCTACGGCGGCACGTTCAGCCAGTTCAAGCATACGTTCGCCCGCATCGGCGTCGAAGTGCGCTTCGCTCAGGGCGACGACATCCGAAGCATCGCATCGCTCATGGACGACCGTACGAAAGCGGTTTATCTGGAAACGATCGGCAATCCCGAATTCAACGTACCCGACTTCGAACCCATCGTCGCGCTGGCGCACAAGCACGGCATTGCGGTAGTGACCGACAATACGTTCGGCGCGGGCGGATTCCTCTGCCGGCCGATCGAATGGGGCGTGAACGTCGTGACGCACTCGGCGACCAAGTGGATCGGCGGGCACGGCACGAGTCTGGGCGGGGTAGTCGTGGACGGCGGCAACTTCGACTGGGGCAACGGCAGATATCCGCTGCTGAGCGAACCCTCGGAGGGATATCACGGCTTTAATTTCTGGAAAGAGTGCGGCAAAACCGCCTTTGCGACCCGCACCCGCTGCGAAGGGCTGCGCGACATCGGCCCCTGCATCAGCCCGTTCAACGCGTTCCTGCTGACGCAGGGACTCGAAACGCTCTCGCTGCGCGTACAGCGCAGCGTGGACAACGCACTTGCGGTCGCGGAGTGGCTGGAAAAGCATCCCAAGATCGAACACGTCAGCTATCCGGGACTCAAAAGCAGCAAGTACCACACGCTGGCGAAGAAATACCTCCGCAACGGTTTCGGCGGCGTGCTGACGTTCCGCGTGAAAGGCAGTGCGGAGCAGGCGTCGAAGATCGTAGACAACCTCGGTCTGATCAGCCATCTGGCCAACGTCGGCGACGCGAAAACGCTGCTCATACACCCCGCATCGACCACCCACGCCCAGCTCGGCGAACAGGAACTGGCCGCTTCGGGCGTATATCCCAACCTGCTGCGGCTTTCGCTCGGCATCGAGCATATCGACGACATAAAGGAAGACCTGAACGAAGCGCTGAAACATCTGTAATGGAACCCCGCATTTACATAGCCCCCGGACCGTTCCGGCTGGAAACGGGACACACGCTGCCGGAGCTGAAGATCGCCTATCACACCTACGGTGAACTGAACGCCGCGCACGACAACGTGGTGTGGGTATGCCATGCGCTGACGGCCAATTCGGACGTCGCGGACTGGTGGCCGCACACGATCGAAACGGGGAAATTCCTCGATCCGGCGCGTCATTTCGTCGTCTGCGCCAACATCCTCGGCTCGCACTACGGCACGACGGGACCGCTTCATACGAATCCGCAAACCGGCACACCGTACTACCGGGATTTCCCGCCCTTCACGATCCGCGACATCGTGCGGGCGCACATCCTGCTGGCCGACGCCCTCGGCATCGGACGCATCGGCGCGCTGGTCGGAAGTTCGGTGGGCGGATTTCAGGCCGTCGAATGGGCCGTCACGGAGCCGCAGCGCATCGGCAAACTGGTGCTGATCGCCACCTCGGCCAAGGCGTCGCCGTGGAGCATCGCCATCGACGAGACACAGCGCATGGCCATCGAAGCCGACCGGACGTTCGGCGAGCCGCGCGACGACGCGGGAATGGCCGGTCTTGCGGCGGCCCGCGCCATCGGCCTGCTGACCTACAGGGGATCGCTGGGCTACAACCTCACGCAGCAGGACCGCGAGGAGCTTCCGGCCGTGCACCGCGCATCGAGCTACCAGCAGTATCAGGGAGAGAAGCTCTGCAGACGCTACAACGCCTACTCCTATTACGCCATTCTCAACGCATTCGACACCCACGACGCAGGACGCGGACGCGGCGGGGTAGCGGCCGCCCTGAGTCGGATCGCGGCCCGCACGATCGTCGTCGGCATTACGACCGACATCATCTTCACCCCGACCGAGATGCGTGACCTGCAAGGCATGATCGCCGGAAGCGTCTACCACGAAATAGACTCGCCGTTCGGACACGACGGATTTCTGGTCGAGCACGAACAGCTGAACGACATCCTCCGTCCGTTCATGAATAACGAATAATCAACAAACATGCAGCATATGGGTAAAATTAAAATCGGCCTGTTCGGATTCGGCGTCGTCGGACAAGGTATTTACGAAGTGGTCCGCAAATCGAAGAACGCCAATGCCGAAATCGTCAAAATCTGCGTCCGCTCGCTCGACAAACCCCGTTCGATCGACCGTTCGCACTTCACGGACTCCCCGGCGGAGATCCTCGACAATCCCGAAATCGACCTGATCGTCGAGGTGATCGACGACGCCAAAGCGTCGTACGACATCGTGAAAAGCGCCCTGCTGAAAGGGATTCCCGTCGTTTCGGGCAACAAGACGATGCTGGCGCACCACCTGCCCGAAATGATCGAAATCCAGAAAAAGCACAACGTGGCGCTGCTTTACGACGCTTCGTCGTGCGGTTCGATTCCGGTCATCCGCAACCTCGAAGAGTATTACGACAACGACCTGCTGCTCGAAGTGAAGGGTATCCTGAACGGTTCGTCGAACTACATCCTCTCGCGCGTTTTCGACCACAAGGATTCGTACGCCAACGCACTCGCGCAGGCGCAGGCGCTGGGATTCGCCGAAAGCGACCCGTCGTTCGACATCGGAGGCTACGATTCGCTGTTCAAGCTGGTAATCATCACGGTACACGCGCTGGGCACCTATGTCGCGCCGGAGCGCATCTTCACGTACGGCATCTCGACGATTCACGATGCGGACATCCAGTACGCCCGCGAGAAAAACGTCAAAATCAAGCTGGTGGCGCAGGTCGTGAAGGTGAGCGACGAACACTTCACGATGTTCGTCATGCCGGAGTTCGTGACGCCCGCCAAGTATATCTACAGCGTTGACGACGAGTACAACGGCGTGGTGATCCGCGGCGAGTGCTACGACCGGCAGTTCATGTTCGGCAAGGGGGCCGGAAGCCTTCCGACGGCTTCGTCGATCCTGAGCGACATCATGGCCCGCCTGCACGGCTACCGCTACGAATACAAGAAGCTGAGCTACATCCAGAAGCCCGACTATACGACCGACATCACGCTGAAGATATACGTCCGGTACACGGATACCGACATTCACGGCATCCTGAACTTCACGAAGATTCACGAACAGTACACCAGCGAAAAGAGCAACTACGTCATCGGCGACATCCTGCTGAGCGAACTGATCGCCAAACGCGACCGGCTCTGCGGCGACGACGTGTTCGTGGCCAATATTCCGATCTTCTTCCTGAACCGCGACTGACGCCGGGCGAGACCGGGCAAAACGCAAAAAACGCAGTGCAACCGCACTACAGAAAAGGTCCCCGAAAACGGGGACCTTTGTTTCGTTGCAGCGCTTCAGCGCACTATTTCGCGTCTTTCACGCAGCGAAGCGAAACTCCGTTACCCGCCGGCAGCGATGAAGGCGACGGATTGCCGCCGGACGCATAGAACAACAGCGCACTGTAGCTGCTTCCTCCGTCGTCAGTCGTGGCACTCATCAGATAACCGCTTTTAGCCGACGAGACATAGTTCTTTGAAACGGAATTCCACATGCCGGCGAGCGTAAATCCGCAATCGGGACCCGCGGCCAGCGTTTGCAGTTCGTCGATATAAGGTACATGCCAGCCCTCCGGGCAGATTCCCCGAACCGGAGCGCCGGAAACGACCTGTGCGCCGCCCAGCGCCACAGTAAAGCTGTACAGCATGCCGTGTTCGCGGACGTACTCCGCATCTTCGTTGCCGTCGGGATACCAAATGCCCTTCGTCAGCAACGCTTCGTCGGGCACATAGCGCAGGTTCTCGGCCATCCAGACCGTCTCCCCGACAGTCGTCGTCCGGTAGGTCACGCCCCCGTAGGAGAGCGTCTGCGAATCGTCGCCGTCGTCACCGCCGCCGCTGCCGTCGAGCGATCCGCCGTCTTCCCAATCACCGATATCGCCGCTGAGCGAAATTTGGATCTCCTCGTTGGTAACGAGAACCGACATATCGTACCGTCTGCCGCTTTCGAGCTGTGCCGAAGAGAGGGTTTTAGTGTGGCTCCTGCCGTCGTCCGTGGTGACCGTGACGGTCAGGGCGGCCTGCTGGGGCACCAGTATCGCGCGATAGGTAGCGCCGGGCTTCACCTCGCAGGCTTTGACCTCCGCAGCGGCAACGCCGCTTTTGGCCGCCGCCTTCGGCATCGAATAGTCGATCTCGGCCGTCGGAACGAGTCCGCCGACGCTGACTCCGGTCACCACCGCACTCGAACTGTTGGAGACCACGATCGTCAGCTGCGACATCACATGGTAGAAAATCATGCCGACAGGCGCCGAAACGGGCGTAACATCGGTTTTCACGGCCGCCAGCAGGTCGGACGGCCCGTTGCCCTGCGTCTGGTCCGAGGAGACGGTGAATTCGTCGGGTCTTCCGCCTTCGGCATAGGGATAATAGGCCGTCAATACGGACTTTTCATTCAGGTCATTGTACCACGACAGCCCGGACGCCGTAAAAGCCGTGCCGTCGTAGGTCATCGGCACGTTCTCGGCGTACGGGGCACTCCCTTTGGAGATCGTCAGACCGATACGGTCGCCGGTATCGAAATGCAGACCCGTGACGCGCGTACGGATAGCCGGAGCGATCTTCACGCAAAGCGTACCTTTCTCGGACTCCGCGCAGCCGGCCGCAATAAGGACCGCCAGAGCCATGAACAAAATCTTTCTCATCTCTTGATAATCGTAAAAAGTGACTTTTCAGTACAAAAATAAACCTTTTTACGTTATTACCAAGTGTTTCCGCTAATTTTTGTAATAGGATTCGTCGAGTCCGAGAATGAAATCGTCCCGGCGGCGGAACGTGACGAGCGTGAGCGCCAGCACCAGCGCCGCATTGAAGAAAAACGGGAAACGGTCGCTGTGGGTTCCGAACAGATGCCGGAAAAGGTCCACGATAAAGGGACAGACCATCACGGCCAGATAGTTCATCGCCATCACGAACGACAGCGCCAGCGTCGCCGAGCGCGGCGGAGCGATCGTCGCCGCCTTGTCGTAAATGACGGGCTGGATCACGCCGTAGCCGAAGCCCGCGCACAAAACCCCGACGACGAGCATCGTCTTGTCGCGGAAAATACCCACGCAGAGCAGCCCGGCGCAGATCAATGCGAGCGAGACGAGATTGACGCTGCGCGTCAGCCGCCGGATAATCTTGTCGATGAAGAGTCCCGGCACCATGATCGCCAGAAAGAAAAGCGAGATCAGCACGCCGGAGAACGAGCTGTCTATCTTGTAGTCGTCGACAAGAAACGAGGCGTAGAACGTCACGACCAGCACGGCGTAGGTGGCGAAAAAATAGAACAGCATCAGCCCGACGAGCTTGCGGCGGTCAATCATCTTATGGCGCATCTGGATGCTCTGCTCCGGTTCGGGAGTGGAGCGTCCGCGCCTGAGGAAAAACGACAGGGCCAGCGAGACGCCCGGCAGGGTATAGACCAGAAAGGGCAGATGCCAGTTCACATCGGCCAGATAGCCGGCGACGACGGTGGCCAGCACGAGGGTCAGGTTGTTGATCGCCGAACTGTAGCCCAGCTGGCGCACGCGGTAATCGCCCGTGAAGTAATCGACCACAAGTCCCGTCGAAAGCGGAATCACCATGCCTGCGCCGATGCCGAGAATACAGCTGATGACGATCAGCCACGCCATGCTCTTGGCAAAAATGCAGGCGACGCCGCTCAGGAAGAAGACCGCAAGTCCGACGGTGAGAATCCGGAGTTTGTCCCTGCCCACGGAGAGGCGTCCCGAAAGCAGCACGAAGGGGATGATAAGCAGCGACGGAAGCGAGGTCAGCATCTGAATTTCGAGGTCGGTGGCTTTGGGAAATATCCGGTTCAGATCCCCCAGAATCGGAGATATGGCAAGTCCTGGCAGCGAGGCGATCGCCGACACGGACCAGATCGCCAGCAATACCGCAAGCGAGATCGTACCTTTTCCTGTTTTGATTTTCATTGCCCGGTAGTTTACCGTCCCACACCGCAACTGTTATACCAAACAACAACAGGCCGGCATGCTGCCGGCCCGTTGTCTTGTCTTGCATATCGGTCGTCTACAGATTCTTCACCTTCACGCAGCGCACCTGCATGCCGTTGGCGCGGGCATACGCTTCGGCAGGCGCGATGCCGCCCGTCCCGGTGAGCTTCTCGTACCAGAAATGAAGCGCGTGCGACTGCGTGCCGTTCACGGCGGTAGTCCAGTAAAGTCCCTCCCAAGGCTGCGCGATATCCGCACGGGTATACAACTTCATCTTCGCTTCATCCTTCGGAATATAAATATTCTGAATCTTGCCGTCGTCGTAGCGGCGGCGTCCGCCGCCCATGAAGAACGATTCGGCTTTTCCGTCGGTCAGCGTCCAGCCGAATTTCTCCTCGTCGCCCGCGGCGGGAGTTCCGACGATCTTAAGCCCGGCAAAAGCGGCCGAAGGAGCGACGCGCCAGCCGTAGGGGCAGGGGTCGTTCACGCTCTTTGCGCCGGCATCGCCGTCCGACGACCAGCCGGCATCGGACTTGCTCCAGAGCCAGTCGTTATTCGACTCGGCGACGCCCGTAACAAAGGTAAGCGGGTGTTTGACGGCATAATCCATCGTTCCGGTCTCGGCACTCGACGCGACCATCGTCACATAGGTGCGGCTGCCGCTGTCGTTGTACATCGCGGCGCCCTGACCGCTGGAGATCTTATAGGTGCTCGGCCCGATGAACGGATCCTTGCGGCCCCACTGGTAATAAAGACCGTAGGAGGCCAGTATCTCGGACGTCGTCGCATTGCCGTTGGCCAGCGCGCCCAGATTGCGGGTCATCATCGTATAGCCGTTCAGCTCGACCGAAGCGTTTTCGCCTTCGGGATCGTAGTCCGTCGCCCAGACGTGCCAGCTCCAGATCAGTTCGTCGTTGGCATCGTAAGCGCCGATCACGGCGTTGCCCTTGAGGATCTTATTGCTGTCTTCGGTGTCGGCTCCGATGTAGAACGACGCCTTGCCGTTCTCCATCTGCAGATACTGCACCAGTCCCGACGCAGATTTCCAGATAACGCCCAGATGATCCGTCGCCAGCGGCGAACCGTCGCCTTTGTGCATGACGTCGAACAGGTAGTTGGTCTCTTTCACGGATGCCATATAACTGTTGGCCACGCCCGCCGCGCTCAGGTCCACGGTCTTTACGACGCCGACGAAAAGCACGCCCGAAACGCTCGTCCCGCCCGGAGTGACCCCGGCCAGCACGACCGTACCCGATTCGACGGCCGTACCCTTTTCGAGTGCCGTGGCCGAAGGAGCTATGACCGTAAGCATGCCCGTGGTTTGGTCGAGCATCGGCTCGTCCCAGCCCGTGGGCTGGCTCGTAACGGAGAGCGTCTTGATGTTCCGCAGGGTGAAGCCCACTGTAGCCATGCCGCTGGGCGCGTCGATGAAGACCGCAGGTTTGTCGAACGATACGGCGCCCGAATCCTTGTCCTTACTGCACGACACGGCAAACGCCGCCGCAGTCACGACCACGGCTATCAGTTTTACGAATCCTTTCATATTGCCCAAATTTACTTTATGTCAGTTTAAAAAATCTCTGCAAAGATACCAAAAAGCGGGATAAATCCTATAAAGGCATCCCAAATATTTCATCCGTCGGGATTTGGGAATAATTATTGCCACCTACACCCAAACGAAATATAAACTCAAATAGTATGTCCAACATGTCCAATTTGAAAATTGAAACGGGAAGCTCCCCCGCAGAGGAGCGGTTCAGCATCACCGTAACCGAAACTGGCCCCTATCTGGTATACGGGCGGCCGCCGCTGGCCGAACAGTTCATCATGCCCGACGAGTCCAACGACAGCTGGTATTTTCAGGAGGGCAGGCACTTCTCGACCGAATCGGAACCCACGGCGCTATGCCGCTGCGGAGCCTCCCGCCGCAAGCCCTACTGTGACGGCAGCCATGAAAAAGCCAGCTGGGATCCGCGACTCACGGCGCAGCGGGATGCGCTGCTCGACAATGCCGAAGTGATCGACGGCGGCACGCTTCAGATGACGGACAACGAAAAATACTGCGTCTTCGCACGCTTCTGCCACCCGCATGGCGACGCATGGTCGCTCACCGAGCAGTCGGACGATCCCGAAGCGCGCAGGCTGGCCGTCCGCGAAGCTTCGATGTGTCCCAGCGGCCGTCTCATGGCATGGGACAAAGAGACGATGAAACCCTACGAATTCCGGTTCGAACCGAGTCTCGGCCTGATCGAAGACATTACGATCGGCGCCAGCGGCGGTTTGTGGATACGCGGCGGCATTCCCATGCGGCGCGAAAACGGGCAGACGTACGAAATCCGCAACCGCGTCGTCGCATGCCGCTGCGGACAGTCGGCCAACAAGCCTTACTGCGACGGCACGCATGCCGCAATCAAGTGGCGGGACGAACTCAACGGCGAACCGGTCGGCGAAACGCTCCCCGAAGAGGTGTACTGAACCGGCGGCGACGGGACGGAGGCTTCCGCGCCGTAGCGCCCCCGGCATCCGAAACGGGAAATCCGGCGCCCGGCTCCGGCGTTATCCGGCAGGGCCGCCTGCAATCCCGCCACAACATCTTCCACGATACGGAAAGAGAGGACCGTACGGGACGGTCCTCTCTTCGTATTTCAATCCGGCACAATCCCGGAAACGCAGATTTCCGCAGGCTTTCCGGCCTTGCGGGAATCCGGAGTTCTGTCATTTGCAGAGAAAGTCGATATAATCGACAATAGCCTTGCTGCAGACCGGACAGAACTCGTCCGTTTTGTGCAGGTTGTTCATCAGGCAGTTCCGCCACGGGCGGTAGACACCCTCGGCGGCATACCCGCCGCCTTCGAAAACGCCCACGACACCGTCGTACTCCTCCGTGTCGGGCGTCGGCACGGGAGTTCCCTCCGCCACCATCCGGCTCCAGAATTTATCCCCGAACCCGACGAGCGTCGTCAGGTTGGGTTCCCACGGTTCGATACTTTTCGCGTACATGTCGTCATAGGAGGTCGTGCCGACATATTCGTCGCCCAGCCCCAGCAGCAGATGGGCGAACTCGTGGACATGGATTTTTCCGGTGCGCGTGGGGTGGTGCGCGGCGCTGATGCCGTAAAAGTTGAAAATCCCGCCGCCACCGTATTTCTGTGTGTTCGAAAGCACATAGATATAATCGTAAGGCACATGCGCCGCCATGTCGCGCAGACGCTGGAAATCGGTCACCATCTGGTAGCGTTCCGAATCGAAGGTATAGAAACTCGCGCCGCAGGCCGTATTGCGCCAGACGTTTTCACCGGGGATGGTCACGCCCGAATCGTCGGAGGGAGCCCACACGGCGCGGACGTTGAAGCGCGCGGCGTTCTCCTTATAGGGCGAATAGCTGAAAAATTCGTCGGCGAACGTGCGGCAGGCCGACTCGAATTTGGCCCGCTCGCCGGCCCCGTAGCCCTCAGGCAGCAGGACGATGTCCACACGCTGCGCCGAATTGCCGGAATACATCACCTCGAACGTCTCGCAGCGGGGCGTGAACCGCTCGATAAAATAGGAATCGGGGTCGATATTCTGGCTGAAACGCTTCTCGAAACGCCCTTTGCCGTTGCGGGTGAAAATCTCGATCCGGCACGGACGTTTGGGATAGGGGAACACCACCGATTCGGGATAGGAGCGGCGCACGCTGTCGGCTTCGGGCGTACTCTGCCACTCGTTGAAAAGCGTGCAGAAGCCGCGGGAATAGATCTCCCGGCCCGACGCCCGGTCCACGATGCGAAAAAACTGGTTGCCGTATCCGGTCGTATCGACCAGCGAGACCTTAGACCCTGCCCAGTAAGGCTCCTCCTTCAGCGCGTCGAAGAAATACTCCTCCGAGCGGCTGTCTCCGGCGTGATAGTAGTCGAAGCGCATCGTTTTGTCGAAAAAACAGTCGGCGAACGGCGTCTGCGCAGCGGCGGCGACGCCGGTTCCGAGAAACAGCATAATAAAAATCTTCTTCATGGTTCGCAGCATTTCAGGGCGACAAAAAAGGGGTACGCACAGACGTACCCCCGAATCGGCCCGTTACGGGTTATTTCTTCTCCGGCCGTGCGATCGTCTCGCGCATCGTCGTGTCGGCCATGATGTTTTTCATTTTGTAGTAATCCATGATCCCCAGATTGCCGTTGCGGAACGCTTCGGCCATGGCCAGCGGCACCTCGGCTTCGGCGAGAATCACCTTGGCGCGGGCGTCCTGCGCCTTGGCCTTGTTCTCCTGTTCCAAGGCGACGGCCATGGCGCGGCGCTCCTCGGCCTTGGCCTGCGCGATGTTCTTGTCGGCCTGCGCCTGATCCATCTGCAGCTGGGCGCCGATGTTCTTGCCCACGTCGATATCGGCGATGTCGATCGAAAGGATTTCGAACGCCGTGCCGGCGTCGAGTCCCTTTTCGAGCACCACGCGGGAAATCGAATCGGGATTCTCCAGCACGATCTTATGCGAAGCCGCCGAACCGATCGACGAGACGATACCCTCGCCCACACGCGCCAACACGGTTTCCTCACCGGCGCCGCCGACCAGCTGTTTGATATTGGCGCGCACCGTAACGCGGGCCTTGGCGATCAGCTGGATGCCGTCCTTGGCGACGGCCGCTACGGGCGGGGTGTTGATGACCTTGGGGTTCACCGACATCTGCACGGCTTCGAACACGTCGCGGCCCGCGAGGTCGATGGCCGTGGCCATCTTGAAGTCGAGCATGATGTTGGCTTTCTGGGCCGATACCAGTGCATGCACGACGCTGGTGACGTTGCCGCCCGCAAGGTAATGGGCCTCCAGTTCGTTGGGATCGAGACTCAGGCCGGCTTTCGTGCTCTCGATCATCGAAGAGACGATCGTCGAGGGCGGCACCTTGCGCCAGCGCATCAGGATAAGCTGCAGCAGGCTGATCCTCACGCCCGACACCAACGCCGAGAACCAGAGTCCTACGGGTATAAAATAGAAGATGAGCCAGATCGCAAAGAGGCTCACGAAAATTATAAGAACGATCAATCCACCCTGAAAATCCATAGTTTTTTGTTTTTATTTGGTTGTTTTTACGATGACGCTGAAATTCTCGAACCCGACGACTTCGATCTCCTTCCGGGGGTCCACATAGGCGCCCAAGGATTTGGCCTCATAAGTCCGTCCGTTCACCTCGATCTTGCCCATCGGCGAAAGGCGCGAGAGGGTCGTGCCGCGGTCGCCGACGCTCAGCTCCTGTTCGGGCAGGGTAGGCATGCTCGACGAATTGATTTTCTGTTTGAGCGAGAAGCGCTGCCACGTCTTGGCGCGCAGCGAAACGACGGTGGCGATCAGCGACAACACCAGAATAACCAGCACGACCACCGAACCGGCCACGGGGCCGAGATCGCGGAATGCGAGGTAGATCGAACTGCCGTAGCAGACCAGCGCCAGAATCGCGCCGATCGACACGCCCGGCAGCAGGACCAGCTCCGCCACCAGAAAGAGCAGGCCGAAAAAGATGAGGAGTACAATATAGAACATCGTCATAGGGAAGTTGTTGAATATTGGACTAAAGATAGGAATTAAAATCAATTATTCCGCAATTTCAGCGACTTTTATTTCCAAAGCCGGGTCGGTCTGCGTCACCGCGGCCGCCACGCGGTCGGCCACGGCCTTGTCGTCGAACGTCCCGACGACGAAGAGCTGCTGTCCCACGCGCGAAAGCTCGCACCCCTCGGCCGTATCCGTAATCGCCGCCTTCACCGCGTCGGAAAGCGCTTCGGAGCTGACGATCTCGACCCGGTAGGCGATATGCTGCGCTTCGGGGTCCTTCGAAAGATTGCGGTACTCGCCGTCGGTCCACACGACGATTTCGGGGCGGACGAAACCGCGGGCCTTCAGCAGCTTTTGGGCCGCTTCGGCCTCCTCCCTCGTGGCGAAACCTCCGGCGTAGTAACACCATTTCCTGTCATCGTTGACCAGATAGGAGAGCGGGTAAGCGCCCCGGAAGGTCGATACGGCGCGCTTGGTATTGAACGTGCCGAGCAGGATGCGGTATATCGTCCCGTGCTCGTAGACCTTGCATTCGGGAATGGGGTGCTGATAGCTGTACTTCGGCGTCGAGGAGAAGGAAACGCTGTCGTAATCGAGGAAATAACGCTCTGCGACGTCGATCCGGGGCAGCCGGAAGTCGATGCCCTCCAGCTGCGCCGTCACGCCACGCAGCGAATCGCGCGCGGAGGTCAGCCCCAGCATATCGGCCACGGAGGTTTCATACCCGACGAGCACCTTCTTGCGCAGGAAATAGTCGGTCACGGCGTCCGAAGCGGTCTCGCCGCGCAGTTCCGAGAGCTGACGGGCGGCCTCCGAGAGCCGCTCCTCCTCGCGGGAAAGAATCTCGTCCCGCCCCAGCTTGTCCATCAGGTAGCCGTAAGCATAGCTCTTGTTGTCGAAGATGTAGTTCCATGCGTCGGAGAGCGAATCGGCCAGCACGCGGTTGAAGCCCTGCAGAGTCTTGTATTTGTCGTAAATCTCCGCCGCATCGGCTTCGGCCTGAGCCGCGGCGTAGGCTTCGGCCAGCTCGGAAATCGTGCCGTAATTGGCAAAATAGCGGTTCACGTAATCCACGGCATCGAATTCCAGCCGCTGCGCTTCGACGAGCGCGGCATAGTCGGCCTCCGGGAGCTGTTCCCGGAAATAGGGATTGCTGACCAGATTGCGCACCTTGAGCGAATCGGGAATCTCCGCCGCCGGATTTTCCGCGGCAGGCCCCGCCGGCTGCGACGCCGCGCCGTTCAGGTTGGCGAGCACCCACTCCTGCTCGATGGTGTTGATACGGTCGATCAGGCGGCCCTTAGCATTGCGGATTTCGAATATCCGGCTTTCGAGCTGCAGAATATCCTGCGAATACTGCTGGCGGGCCGCCGGGTTCTCGCGCAGCTGCCGCCGGGCGCGTTCCACGGCATTGACGATCGAATCTTCGCGCATCTGCAGCTGCGCATCCTCGCGCAGAAGCGACATATACTCCTCGTTGCTTTCGAGCCCCGCGATGCGGGCTTCGACTGAAAGCTGCTGCGCACGCAGGCTTCCGGCGCCCAGAAGCGCCGCGAACAGAAACAATATGCAAGTTTTACGAACCAACATTCCGGTTACCTCCACCATTTAATGAAAAAGAGTTGTATAAGCCCGAAAATCTCCAGACGCCCCAGAAGCATCAGCAGCGAACTGGATATCTTGAAAACGCCCGGCACGGACGAAAAATTATCCATCGCCCCGACTTGGCCGAATCCGGGACCGACATTGCCGATCGAAGCCACCGAGCCGGAGAAGCTGGTCATCAGATCGACGCCGAACATCGTCCCCAGCACCGTGCCGGCGAGAATCAGCATCAGGTATGCGACGATAAATATCATGACCGAATGGAGCGCTTCGTTCTCCTGAATGACCCCGTCCAGCTTGATGCGGATGATCGCGTTGGGGTGCTGCTGCTGGCGCAGGCGCGTGCGCATCATCTTCATCGCCAGCACCAGCCGGTTGGTCTTGATGCCGCCCGCGGTGGAACCCGCGCAGGCACACACGATCGAACCGAAAATCAGCAGGATAACCGCAAACGACGTCCATTGGTTGGAGTCGGCCGTGGCGAATCCCGTCGTCGTAACAAGCGACACGAACTGGAAAAGCGCATGATGGAACGCGGCCGAAAACGTAGGGTATATGTTGGCGGCGAAGAGACTGACGGCGATCAGCAGGCCGCCGCCCAGCAGCATGACGAGGTACCAGCGCGTCACCTCCGAACGGAATATGTTGTTGCGTTTGCCGGTCACCGTCGCATAGATCAGTCCGAAGTGGATACCCGCCGTAGCCATGGCGAAGATCAGGATCGTATCGATCATCGGACTGTTGAAATAGGCGATGCTGGCGTTCTTGGTCGAGAAACCGCTCGTGGCGCACGCCGACATGGCGTGGCAGAGCGAATCGAACCAGTTCATGCCCGCCATTTTGAGCAGCACCGTCGTCAGCACCGTAAGCCCCACATAGACTACCAGCAGTATCTGCACGATGATCTGGGTCCGGTAGCGGTAATTATCCTTGGCCAAGGTCGAAAGCTCGACGCTCGACAGCGTCATCTTGTTGCGCCCCAGCGAGGGGAGGATCAGCAGGGCGAACATGACTACGCCCATACCCCCGATCCACGTCGAGGACATGCGCCAGAACTGCAGCCCCCGCGGCAGCACCTCGATATCGTTCAGGATCGTCGATCCGGTCGTCGTAAAGCCCGAAACGCTTTCGAACCAAGCGTTCACCAGACTGAACTCCCCGCCCCAGATCAGGTAGGGGAACATGCCGACCAGACAGGCGACCAGCCACGAGCCGACCACGATGCAGAATCCCTCCTTGTTGGTGATCTGCTGCGTACGTTCGACGAAGATCAGCGGAAACGCCCCCAAGAGGGCCGTGAGCAGCGACGCGAGCAGCAGGGGATAGAACGCCGAATCCATGCCGCTGACAAAGGAAATCCCCGCCGACAACAGCATGAACAGCGCGATGAAAAGCATCACGACCCCGACATATCGCAAAACCACGTCTACTCGCATCGCAATCAGGATTTTGGCTGCTTGGAAACGGTTATCAGGGTCTCGATCTTCTCCTTCAGCTCCAAGACCTCGTCCTTGCAGTCGGCCTTGACGGCGAACGGCACGCGGAACGAGAGGTAGTCGCCCAGCCCCTTGTTCATCCGGATGATGGGGTTGACGCAGTAGACCGACATGAAGTAGTAGAGCATCAGCACGATGGCGATCATCACCACGAGCGAGATCAGCACCGGCGCTGTCTCTTATACACATCTCCGAGCCCACGAGACGCGTAGTACTCTCGTATG
>OWKE01000160.1_pt1 | contig 46648 bp, 39 predicted proteins | sample 1732631 | NCBI WGS metagenome assembly OWKE01 (sample SAMN05065736, study PRJEB22554) | human gut metagenome | biome: ENVO:2100002; feature: ENVO:00000062; material: ENVO:00002003 | host: Homo sapiens | place: USA | reverse complement strand
ATTTACAGGAAAAATCATCGCTATACTCCAGCCCAGAGGCGGAGTTTCCAAAGCATCAGGTAATGAGTGGAAAGCACAGGAATACGTCATCGAAGATCATGGACAATATCCGCGTAAAATGTGTTTCGACGTATTCGGGGCAGATAAAATAGAGCAATTCAACATCCAAATGGGTGAAGAATTGACAGTTTCTTTTGATATAGATGCACGCCAATGGCAAGACCGTTGGTTCAATAGTATTCGTGCATGGAAAGTAGAACGTGTCAGCGCCGCTGCTCCTGCAACGGGTGCACCGGTTCCACCGCCCGCACCTTCCGCAGCCCCGGAATTCCTGTCCGGAGATGCGAAAGATGACTTGCCTTTCTAAGGTGGAAGCAGGGAATTAAGAAATAAAAAAGAACCATGCATATATCTAATGGTATATGCATGGTTCTTTTTTATTAGATAAATTACTATTCTTACTGCTTAACTTTTCATTTTCAATTATCAACTTCTTCCATTTTATCCCCTTTATACAGCAAGACCAAATTCGGATATACCATTCCCTCAGCACAGGTAAACTGTATGCCGATCATAAAGTGACGGAAGAATTCGGACTGACGAAAGAAAAAGTTCGGTATCAGCCGCACATAATTTTCCGGCTGATGCATCATCTCTTCCATATCCACCATCATGGCGAAATTATAATACGGAGAAAGGCTGCCTGCACCTTCTTCATACGCCGAAGTACCATCCAGTACATCCTCATTCTCCATTGCATCTATATAAGCGGAAAGACTTTGTGCATCAGGTGCCAGCAACAATGCCCCCTTATAAAAACAGGCATACGTGTGAAGTGCAGATTCCGTAATACCGGTCAATTGCGTCAACACAGTGTTTCGCGGCAACATATATTGGCGATATTTCCGCGCACGTGGATATTGCTTATAATTAGGAGAGGTTTGCGGAACCGGCGGAGCATCCTTTTCTTTCGGAGTAGCATAGAGCATGTTTTGCAAATAACGCTCTGCCTGCACTTCATCCTTTACTGCAATGCTCATTATGGCACAAGGATGTCTGTCTGCAGAATCTTTGGACTGAAACAGACAGGATATAACATTCTCTCCCGCATATTCTTTCATAAAATCCACCCATTCTTCATCCCGCTTCTTGATATAGTCCGAATAAGTAGCTTTAGCATACTCCTGTCGAGAAGTAAAATCGAATATGGATTCCAAGTCCGAAATGGCCCACTGGTTGTAGAAGAAAGTTGAAGACGGGAGACGTTCTCCTCCAAATCCCGTTATCGGCTTTTGTTTACGCAAAGCATTGATAAAAGTCCGGGTAGTATCCACTCCATGACTGATACCGGAACAATAAATAGCCTCCTCACTGAATTTCATATCAAACTCCGCCCAGCTCCCCAAGCGCGTCTGAGAACGAATACCATCCGTATCCTTGCCCATATCCACTTCTTTCATACGTACATACACCGTTGCCGCTACATTATTACGTTTGCCGGCATACATGGCGCGGAAAGAAGGCATATCCATTAGTGATTGTTTGGAACGGCGTGCATCAATCACCTGCTCAATCAAACGCTTCTGAAAACTGACTGCCAGGAAATCCGATGTGAAATAAGCTGCAAGAAAACGTCCGTCTGTCATGGGATAGATACGTATTTCCTCACCATTATAGTCAAAATACTTGGAAGGGAAAGTACTGGAGCAGTACTTGCGCACAAAAGTTTCCACCAATTCATAATCCCCCGTTCCCAAACTACAATACAGCACTTGGTTCAGCGGAGTGTCCGGCTCGTGAAAACTAATAAGCATCTTATTCATCTGCTTGCTCAACCCATGTGGCGTATCGCCAACCAGTGCATTGAGATACTTCTTCAAATAGACAAAAAGATCCGAAACATAGAGGAAATGGTCGTCTTTGCTACAATACAGTCCGTTGATATCTTCCATCAAATCGGCCATACGATCCGTCTCAAGTATAGCGGTAGCATCCTGCGGCACTAATGTGAAAAGATTAAAGTCCTGTTGATTTTCCACTGCGTTCATACGCAGGAAAGAATATGCACCGAACCCCGTACATAGCAACACTATGGACACAATAACGGCTATTCGTATCAGAACTCGGAGCTTCATGGCATATATACATCAACTGTTGGCAAAAATAGGCATTTCTACTAATAAAACAAAACAAATGTTTCAATAAGTTTAGAAATTTATTTCCATACCGTCATAAGCAAAATGTACATGGGGCGGCAATTGGCTATTGATTTCGGCATGCAACCCAACATGATGGCTCATGTGGATGAAATAAGTTTCTTTTGCGCCAATACGCTCCGCAGCTACCAGCGCCTCCGATATGCTTTGGTGCGTTGGATGCGGTTGCGGCCGCAAAGCGTTCATTACCAAAACGTCCAACCCTTGTAATTGTTCATACGAAGCGTCCGGCATCGTAAGCATATCCGTTACATATCCCAAGCGCCCACCGATACGATAACCAAGAATAGGCAAACGTCCATGCATCACAGCAACAGGCAATACTTCCGTTTGCCGGATAAAGAATGGCTTGCCGGCCTCCACTTCCTGCAAATAAATGCGCGGTACTCCCGGATACTTCTTATCCACAAAGCAATAAGGCATCCGTACCCGCAGATGAGCAGCAGTATAAGCATCCGAATAGATAGGTATCTCAGAAAAACGGCAAAACGGACGCAAATCATCCAGCCCGCCCGTATGGTCATAATGTTCGTGAGTGATCAACACACCATCTATCTGTTCATAAATAGACGTACGCAATATTTGTGCTCTGAAATCGGGGCTGCAATCTATCAGTATCGTCGCATCATCCGCATGCAGCAGAGACGATGCCCGCAAGCGGTTGTCCCGCGGATCGGCAGACGTGCAAACAGGGCACGTACAACCAATCTCCGGCACCCCGGTAGATGTTCCACTTCCTAATATAGTCAATTTCATAATAACAACGATATGGTTAGCGATTAATCACTAAATCACTATATAAAGTTCACTTCCGGCCTTATTTCCACTCCAAACTTCTCCTGAACCGAAGCCCTGACGGCGTCCGACAATGCAATCACGTCTCTTCCGGTTGCACCACCCAGATTCACAAGCACCAAAGCCTGCTTGTCGTGTACAGCGGCAGGCCCTAAAGCTTTCCCTTTCCAGCCGCATTGATCTATCATCCATCCGGCAGGAATCTTAACCCGATCGGCATCCACCTCATAGTGAGGCATAGAGGGATAGCGACGTAACAATAATTCAAACTGCGCACGCGGCACAATAGGATTCATGAAAAAACTTCCGGCATTGCCCAGCATCTTTGGGTCGGGCAACTTACTTTCGCGGATATTTATAATCACATGCCGCAACGTAATCAAGTCTACCGCCGGATAGTTGGCGAGTTCCTGGCGGATCGTACCGTAATCCAGTGTATATCGCTCTTTCTTACTTAATGCAAAATTCACATAAGTTACAAAAACAGACTTCATTTCGGGCTTTTTGAAAAGGCTTTTCCGATAGGCGTATTCACATTCATTATTCTGATAGACACGCTTCTCACCACGAATATTTATTGTTTCCACAGATGAAATGAGATCCTTCACTTCCACTCCGTAAGCACCGATATTCTGTACGGCACTTGCCCCCACTTCACCGGGTATCAGCGACAGATTCTCTGCTCCGTACCATCCCCGCTCTACACAGCAAGCCACAAAGTCGTCCCATATCACACCCGCACCCACGCGCACAGACACCCGTTCGTCATCTTCTGCCGTCACTTCCACTCCTCCAATACGTGAATGCAGTACAGTGCCCTCATAATCTTTCTCAAATAGCAAGTTACTGCCACATCCTATATGCAAAAAAGGAGAAACGATGCACCCGCAGGCGATCAAGTTCTCCAATTCCTCTACAGAGTCATAGTCTGCATATGAAGCAGCTTTCACATCAAATCCAAACGTATTGGGTATTTTCTTATTTTTATAAATCATATTTCTTCATCACAGATTACACCAATTTACCCTGAATCCTACCCACACTCTATTTCCCTGCCGTTCCAGCACTTTTTCAAATACTCGTATCCTCGTATTTATACATTTCCCACTCCCCTCCACGTCTCCGGAAATAGAAAACATTGGAATACCCGTTGCCAATGCCGTTCACTTTAAGGATCTTCGTCCTCGAAGTATCCTCATTCTTCTGCCCATAATTAATATTGGACAACCTGTCTGTTGGCAATGAAGGGCGAAAAGCGTACCACTGATTTACATCAAGGGTCGTTTCCAATATTGAAAATTCATCGTCAGGATCAATGGTGACAAACTGCAGCGGAGTGGTGATATGTTTGCTCTGATATACGCTGTCCGTCACGAAACGGGTATAGAAATCCACAAAGTTCTCACCTTCTCCTTCCTCTATATGGCGCAGATTAATGGCTTCAAGCATCCACATGCCTTCCTTACGTTCAAAGTAGTACTTTTTCACCATACGCGTTTTCAGATAAATCCACTCCACTTGTACGGATTTCAGTGTTGTGTCTCCCACCATATCCATGTCGTTCTCATTATCAAAAAGCAGCGTATAGTAATTTTGTTTGGTGAACAGGTAGTCATGTTTCCAGAAACGCTCTTCTATTTTTACAGGAGTATCCCTATTGTAATAAGGCAAAGGAAATACCGTCCTCTTCCGTTGCAAAGCATCGTCCGAAGCATAGTTGAAGATAAAATCATCAAACAGTTCGTCCGCTTCCAACGGTTGGGGCTCTTCCTGCACTTCCACCTGTTGCAGCGTATCGGCCTTATGGCTTGCCGAATCCACCATTTCGGTAATGGTAGTAAAGGGATCCATTTTCGGCTTCTTGTTTCCACATGAAACCAAAAAGACCAGCACAATAAATCCCGCTAATAAATGTTTCATTCCTTACCGACCCTCTACGGTCACTTATTTAATTTTGCTCTTAATTTTTCAAGCATATCTACTGTCATGGAGTCCAGATCGAACTGTGGCATCCAATCCCACTCCTCGCGGGCACAGGAGTCATCCAGCGAATCGGGCCAACTATCTGCAATAGCCTGCTTTAAAGGATCTATCTGATAGGTCATTTCAAAGTCGGGCACATGCTTCTTGATAGCAGCATAGATCATTTCCGGATCAAAGCTCATCGAAGCAATATTGAAAGCATTCCGGTGTTTCAGACGTGCCGGAGCAGCCTCCATTAGCGAAATAGCAGCATTAATGGCATCGGGCATGTACATCATATCCATAAATGTACCGGCTTTTACAGGGCAAACGAATTTCTCGCCTTTCACCGCTGAATAAAAAATATCTACTGCATAGTCTGTTGTACCACCCCCCGGAGGTGTCACATTGGAAATAATTCCGGGGAAACGTACTGCGCGGGTATCCACTCCATATTTCGTATAATAGTAATCACTCAGCAGTTCTGTCGTCACCTTAGTTACGCCATACATGGTACGCGGACGCTGAATGGTGTCTTGCGGCGTCTTCACATGAGGAGTATTTTCTCCGAAAGAACCGATAGAACTAGGTGTAAAAACGGCACAACCATACTCACGCGCAACTTCCAGCACGTTCCACAATCCGTCTATACCTATCTTCCATGCCATAGCCGGACGGCTTTCGGCAACTACCGACAGCAAGGCTGCCAAATTATAAATTGTATCAATCTTGAATTGTCGAGCCACCACTTCGATAGATTGACGATCCGTCACATCGGCGATAGCCGAGGGCCCTGAAGCTTTTAATTCACCCTGCGGCATAGCACTCGGAATGTATCCGGCTACAACATGATCATCACCATAGCGCTTGCGCAATTCCAATGTTAACTCTGAGCCAATCTGTCCTGTGGCTCCAATTACCAAAATATTTTTCATACAACTTATTTATAAGGTATTCTTTCGTTACCGAAGTGCAAATATACACACTTTTTTTTCATTTTTCTATCAAAAAGATATTGTTTATTCCAAGAAAAATGATGTCCTTTGTAGAGCTTCAGCCAGCAATGTATCACCTAATTAAAATAAAAAGTTATGTATGGTAAAATGAAAGAGCATCTCAGCAAAACTCTCGCTGAAATAAAAGAAGCAGGACTCTACAAAGAGGAACGCCTGATTGAAAGTGCACAACAAGCTGCTATCACAGTGAAAGGCAAGGAAGTACTGAACTTCTGCGCCAACAATTACTTGGGTTTATCCAATCACCCCCGCCTGATAGCCGCTGCCCAAAAGATAATGGAACGCCGCGGTTACGGCATGTCGTCTGTCCGTTTCATCTGCGGCACACAAGATATTCACAAAGAACTGGAGGCAGCTATCTCCGATTACTTCAAGACGGAAGACACCATTCTCTACGCTGCCTGTTTTGATGCTAACGGTGGTGTATTCGAACCTCTTTTCACCGAAGAAGATGCCATTATCTCCGACTCACTGAACCACGCTTCCATCATCGACGGCGTACGTCTTTGCAAAGCCAAACGCTACCGCTATGCCAATGCCGATATGACCGAACTTGAAAAATGCTTGCAGGAAGCGCAAGCACAGCGTTTCCGCATCATCGTGACAGACGGAGTATTCTCCATGGATGGCAATGTGGCTCCTATGGATAAAATCTGTGATCTTGCTGAGAAATACGATGCATTAGTAATGGTAGACGAATCCCACTCCGCCGGTGTGGTAGGCGCTACCGGTCATGGTGTGAGTGAACTATACGACACTTACGGACGCGTGGACATCTATACCGGTACGTTGGGCAAAGCCTTTGGCGGTGCTTTAGGTGGTTTCACCACAGGACGCAAGGAGATTATCGACCTATTACGCCAACGCAGCCGTCCGTACCTGTTCTCCAACTCACTTGCTCCGGGCATCATCGGTGCCAGCCTCGAAGTATTCAAAATGTTGAAAGAGAGCAATTCGCTACATGACAAGTTAGTAGAAAACGTAAACTATTTCCGCGATAAAATGACAGCCGCCGGATTCGACATCAAACCTACCCAAAGCGCCATTTGCGCCGTAATGCTGTATGATGCCAAGTTATCTCAGATTTATGCAGCCCGCATGCAGGAGGAAGGTATTTACGTAACCGGCTTCTATTATCCTGTCGTACCCAAAGACCAAGCGCGTATCCGCGTTCAGATTTCTGCCGGACACAACAAGGAACACTTGGATAAGTGTATCGCAGCATTTATAAAAGTAGGAAAGGAATTAGGTATATTGAAAGGATAATATAAAATGATAGGGTGGCAAGGCTTGTCGCCTTTACCACCCTATCTCTTTATTACTTTTTCTCTTATTTTCTTTCACCCAGCTTCGCATCAACAAAGAAAATTCCGGTAGCACCGGCTTTCTTCACCATATCTACGATGCCCGATGCAGTAGCTTCTTCTTCTACCTGCTCACGAACAAATCCCCACAAGAAATCTTGAGAAGCTTTATCCTTTTCAGCAGCGGCTACATCTACAAGAGCATCAATCATCTTTGACACACGACATTCATGTTCATAAACCTGTTCGAATACTTCCAGCGGAGTACCGAAGTCATTAGGAACAACATCAATTTTATCCAATTTTGCCTTACCGCCACGCTTAATAATATATGAGGCCAGTTCACAAGCATGTCCATGTTCTTCGAATGACTGCTTCTTCAACCAAGAAGCCATACCACAATAACCCTCTTTCTCCATATAGAAAGACATTGCTAAATAAAGGTTGGATGACCACATCTCAGCCGTAATCTGCTCGTTAATTGCATTCTGTAATTTTTCTGTTATCATAATTGTATTTATTAATTAAATTGAAATGATTACAAATATAACAAGAACACACATAGATTGTTCACACCGATAACATTATTTAGTAAAATAAGTAAAATCTAACCCTACAAATGTTCCAGTTACATTACAGGACAGCTACCGGCAGAACTCATAATCCCCGGCTGTACCCTCAAAAGAGAGAACACCCTCGGAAGCCCGCACCTCAGCCAGCGGAATAAAAACACGACCGTCTTTCTTTACCTGCCAGTTGCCTGCCTTAAGGTCAGTGATAACAAACTTAAATATTCCCGTACCACTCACAGAGAAAGCAAAGTCCCGGCATAATTGTTCGCTATTCTTAGCAAAAGTTACTACGCGATCAGCCAATTGAGCGCCTACAACCAGCTCATTTTCAATACACTGTACGGCATTTAGTTTATTGCATTGATTATCGGCGACCTGTATTACATTCAAAAAGTTGTCGGTAGCGGCAGGAGCAACAGGAGACAACTCTACTCTCCACGCACCACGCTCATTGGCATTGTCAAGATAAGGGGCTACGGCATCATTGGGATAATTGGTTCCGAACACCCAATTTTCTTTGCCGGGACCGCCTACCTTATCAATATGCATATTGTCCGCTTGAGGCAAAAGTACGGTGTTATGTAACATACCGCTATCACCATCTTTGGTACGTCGCACTGTGAAAGTGTTGCTTTCAAGTGTAGGTTCCTCAATACTATGTAATAACCAGTATTTACGATAACCGGGATTGGAAGCCACTACTTTGTCATAGACAATAAGCGCAGCAGGCACCTGCTCCGATTGCAGGTTGAGGAACACAAATGAACGTTTGGCCTCCTTCACCTTCCGGGTGTAGGCTTGAGTAATATCTCCTTTCAAATAAGAATAATCGGGCGTTTGCGCATCAGGACCAAACCCATGCGCCAACACTTTGCCCACCGTATACTCTTCGGACAAGAGACTATCAAGCGAATTACAAGTTTTCCAGCCCTCGCCACACATACGCTGCCCGCCGTCATTGGCTGCAAACCGGGTCTTTCCACCTCCTCCATAGTTCCAACATTCAAATTTTTCATCAGGATCGTACACCAACAATGAATTGTGAGCAATGGTACGTTTAAAGTAGTTCTTGTTGTTGGGACTGTTATAGCCACCTGAACTACCGCTATAAGCGCCTGCATCAATTGCCAAAGGTCCTTTGTGATAAATCTGGAAGCTACCTCCGTCCATGTGCTGGTGGTTACCCACAAACTGTTCATTTATCTTCATTTCAGCAATTACACTATTGGCATCCCACCCCGTACGGGCAATCATCCAGCCATAAGGAGTACCGGAATAGCGGGTCAAAGGAAGATCATCAGGAGCTTTACCTTTCAGATTATAGTCACGCCACAGTAAATCGTATATCAGACAGTGGTTCATAGATTCATTGCCCGACTTATTCAAATGAGGATTACGCTCGAACTCATAAGCAAGATATTCATCCTTATAGTAACTGGAAGCTAACATCATTGGCGTAGGCATCGTGAGCAGTGCAGGACGATTTTGCGGATAATCATCGCCCGAAGGCAACAACACCCCGTCGGGACGCCGGCGATAGATAATGTCATAAAGCACAAATCTTGCCGAAGAATCATAAATGCTGCCCGCCCCCATTTTCTCTAAAATCCAAAGAGGAAAAAGGTCACAGGCAAAACGTACATGCACATAGTTAGTACCCTGATGATAGTTCTGTCCTTCGTAGAAATAGTTACGAGCCGGAATATAATCACGATAGAGCATAGTAATGACATGGTTGTACATATCGGGATATTCATCATAAATAGCAATACCAGCCGACAGCATATCACGCATAATCATCCATTCTGACGGATGGCCTGCTATGGGCTGGTTGTTACGCGGCGGATAACCACACTCCATACTTTTTGCCAACCGGACAAACTCTTTGATATAGGCTTGTTTCTCCGAACTTTTCATTTGATCGTAGCACCAGTCATATACCATAGCACCCGTTATCAGCATAGCCCCACTGGCCCTCGACATATCGGAACGAGTACCAAAACTGGCACGTTGCAATGTGTCGAGCATGGCGGTAATAGCCCTACGAGCCAAGCGTTTATCACCATCCAAAAGATAATCGAGAGCCTGTAACTGTACTCTCGTCGTGACACCGCGCATTTCATAATAATAGCGAAAGCCGCGATTTGTTACGGCAGCTTCTTCATCAGGCGTACGATCCTTGCCCAACTCCTTCATGAGAGAAAGGGTTTGTTGTGCCTGCGGAGTTTTCATTCGCTCCTTTAAAACAGGTAAATCGGACGAACGGACGTACAACCGGGGATGCGTTTGAGGTGGAATCGGTACATTAACCCCTTCTACTTTTTGCCAAACCACCTCTTTCGGCAATTCCTGTGCCGAAAGGGAAAAAGAGCTTAGTATCAGACTGATTGAAAAGAAAATTGATTTGTGTTTCATAATGGAATTTATATCAGATATTACTGTTGTAAAAATACAATAAAAAAATCAAGTAGCTATAAAAAATAAGCACAGAAACAAAAAGATTGTTTCTGTGCTCTATAATTCCTCTATAAACTTGTACGCTTACACTAACTCATCCGATGTATAGCCCTGCGGCAGCTCACGACAGTTATAGCCCGAAGCCATAATTTCACCGTAGGCTCCGGCAGAACGAAGCGCCATGAGGTCACCACGCTTCACGCCATTCAAATCAACAGCCTTACCAAAGACATCGGATGACTCACAGATAGGGCCCACAACATCATAAGTCTGCAGCGGAGCGTCGGACGTAAGGTTCTCTATCTTGTGGAAAGCCTGATAGAGTGCAGGGCGAATCAAATCTGTCATACCTGCATCCAAAATGGCAAACTGCTTATTAGCACCTTGCTTTACGTACAACACTCTCGAAATAAGCGAACCGCACTGCCCTACCACCGAACGTCCCAGCTCAAAATGAAGCGTCTGATAAGAACGAAGTTTCAGGCAATTGTCGTACGTTTCAAAATAGCTTTTGAAATCGGGTATCGCCTGACGGTTGGGATGTCCGTAATCAATGCCGAGACCACCCCCCACATTGATATGTTCAATGCGTATCTGACGAGCTTCAAGCCTGTCCTGCAATTCATTGACACGATTGCACAAAGCTACAAAATCGCCCATGTCCAGTATCTGTGAACCGATATGAAAATGAAGTCCGATGAATTTGACATTCTTCATTTCCTGCGCCACATCTATCACATGGTCCATATCCTGCATACTGATGCCGAATTTATTTTCAGCTAATCCGGTAGTGATATTGGCATGAGTATGTGCCCCAACATTGGGATTGATACGGAAAGCGACATTAGCTATCTTACCTTTCGCCTCAGCCAGTTCATTAATAATCTCCAATTCGGGAATGGACTCTACGTTAAAGCAGAAGATGTCATAATCCAACCCGAGATTTATTTCCCAGTCTGCTTTGCCTACTCCGGCAAACACTATCTTATTGGCAGGAAACCCCGCCTTGATTGCCGCACGAATTTCACCACCGCTAACACAGTCCGCCCCCAATCCGCTTTCTCGGATAATAGTAAGGACTTTGGAATTGGCATTAGCCTTTACCGCATAATGCACCGAATAATTATCGTAGCGTGACGCTTCAGTGCGGATGCAAGTCAAAGTATCACGCAATACTTTCGTATCGTAATAATAAAACGGTGTACGCAGTTCGCGGAATTTATCAATAGGAAATGTTCCTTTCATACAATTATTATGGGTTGTTCGTCATTCAGTTAAAAAGAGCGCTTTTATCAAAAGGTAAAAGCGCTCATAATCTACTATTTCTTTATATTACTCATTGAACAGCGCATCACTGAGTGACTGCAAAGCCTGTTTCTTATCACATTCACGAATGAGGAAAGAAATGTTATAGTTGCTGCCGCCGAAAGAAATCATACGCACCGGAATATCACGCATGGCATCAAGAGCCTTAGCTTCAAAGCCTACATTTTCCCATTCAAGGTCACCCACTACGCAGATAATGCACATATCCTTATCCACCGTCACCGTACCGTATTTCTTCAAGTCATCCAATATTTCGTTAAGATGCTTGGTGTTATCGATAGAAACGGACACTCCTACCTCGGATGTACAAATCATATCGATAGAAGTCTGGTAGCTTTCGAAAATTTCAAATACCTTACGTAGGAAACCATGAGCAAGCAGCATACGGCTGGACTTAATTTTAATAGCCGTAATATTCTCCTTGGCGGCTACTGCCTTGATCTTACCCTTCTCCGTATCATTGGAAATGAGTGTGCCCGGAGCTGTGGGATCCATTGTATTGAGCAGACGTACGGGGATGTTAGCGTACTTGGCAGGCTGGATACAAGTGGGATGCAGGATTTTTGCACCAAAGTATGCCAACTCAGCCGCCTCTTCAAAGTGGAGATGACGCACAGGAGAAGTCTTATCTACAACACGCGGGTCATTATTATGCATACCATCAATATCAGTCCATATCTGAATCTCAGAAGCCTTGACGGCCGCGCCGATCAATGAAGCGGTATAGTCACTGCCACCCCGTTGCAAATTATCTACCTCGCCATAGGCATTGCGGCAGATGAAACCTTGCGTGATATAGATTTCGGCATTGGGATGCAGTTCGAGCTGAACCTGAAGTTTATCTTTGATATAAACCGGATCGGGCTCGGCATTTTTGTCCGTACGCATATATTCTAAAGCCGGGAGTAAAACTGACTTCACACCACATTCTTGCAGATAATAGTTCATCATAGCGGTAGAAATCAACTCACCTTGTGCCAGCACAACTTTTTCCTCGAACAGTGTGAAAAGGTCTTTGGTATAAGAACGGATATAATCGAAATGAGATTTGATAAGTTCCAAACCCTTCTGTTTATATTCAGGAGTAGCGTAGAGTTCATCGATATGCTGGCGGTATTTTGTTTCCAGTCTATTGATAATCTCGTTAGCACCTTCCGGATTTTTCTTGTACAGATAGTCCGAAATCTCAACCAATGTGTTTGTGGTACCCGACATGGCAGAGAGAACCACAATCTTACGTTCACCATCGGTAATCAATTTGGCCACTTCCTTCATTCGCTGAGCCGAACCTACTGAAGTACCTCCAAACTTTAAAACTTTCATTTTCGTTCCTGTATTAAAATGTTATATAATCTTGTTTATTTTTCTTCTGTCGGCACTGCAACGGAATACTGCTCCGTCACATCCGTTATCAAATGATCGGCACAGCGATATACGCGTCCCGGATACTCCCAAAGCAACTGCATATTGTGCGTAGTCATAATGACAAGTGAACCTGCCGCACTGATATCATGCAGGAGTTGAGTAATGGCAAAACCGGTCTCCACATCCAAATTTCCCGTAGGCTCGTCGGCAAGAATCACCTCGGGAGAATTGAGTACGGCGCGGGCTATCACGATACGTTGTTGCTCTCCGCCCGACAATTCATTGGGATACTTATAACCTTTATTACTCATGCCCACCAACTGTAAAACCTCGTTAATACGGTCTTTTATTTCCCCTTTGTTTTTCCACCCGGTGGCGCGAAGCACAAACTCAAGATTATCATGTACCGTACGGTCTGTAAGCAGTTGGAAGTCCTGAAAGACAATGCCCAGCTTACGACGTAACTGCGGAATATGCTTACGCTTGATACGCAGCATGTCATATCCCAACACCTCAGCATCACCCGCAGCAACATCCAGTTCACCATAGAAGGTTTTGAGCAAGCTCGTCTTGCCCGAACCTACTTTACCGATAAGGTAGACAAACTCCCCCTTATGCAGTTCCAGATTCACACTGTTCAACACGCACAGCTCCTGTTGGTGTATCTCCACGTCTTTATACCGTATCAGCGCTTCGTCCATGATAATAATTACTAATTAGCTTAGTGTTTTTTCCAAGTAGCACTGTGGCGTTCTTCCAACTCACGTGCCAGGTCTTCTATACGATAACCTTTGGATGTCAACAATACAATAAGATGGTACAGCAAATCCGCACCTTCGTATATCAGACGTTCGTCCGTACCATTACATGCCTCGATGACAGTCTCAACAGCTTCCTCGCCTACCTTTTGCGCCATTTTATTGACGCCGGACTGAAACAGACTGGTAGTGTAGGAACCTTCAGGCATTTCGGCATGACGCTTGTCAATGAAATCCTGAAGAAGTTTTAGAAACATAACAGGCTGTTCGTTTTTCTCGCCCCAGCAGGTGTCCGTACCGGTATGGCAAACCGGACCGACAGGATGTACCTGAATAAGCAAAGTGTCCTTGTCGCAGTCTTCTTTCATGGAAACCACATTCAGGAAATTACCACTTTCTTCTCCTTTCGTCCAAAGACGGTTCTTTGTGCGGCTAAAGAATGTCACCTTACCGGTCTCTACCGTCTTATCGTATGCTTCCCGGTTCATAAACCCCAACATCAGCACTTTAGCTGTATCGGCATCCTGTATAATTGCCGGAACAAGTCCGTTCATTTTATCAAAGTCCAACATCTTCAATATATATTATTAGGTATTTATCACTTTATCATCCCTGCACTTCATCATCTTTTTCAAATTACCACCTTTTCAAATCCGGCGCATTGCAATTCCCTGGGCGCAAAGATACGATTTTAAATCGGGAATTTTAATTTCTCCGAAATGAAAAACACTGGCTGCCAAAGCGGCATCCGCTTTTCCTTCTACAAAGACATCGCGGAAGTGCTCTTTGGCTCCTGCCCCACCCGATGCGATGATCGGTATGGAAAGCCCGTCGGCAAGAGTTGCAAGGGCTTCATTGGCGTATCCGGTCTTTACTCCGTCATGGTTCATACTGGTAAAAAGGACCTCGCCTGCGCCACGTTCCTGCGCTTCTTTTGCCCAAGAAAAGAGTTCTTTGCCCGTTTCTACACGTCCACCATTGAGATAACACCACCAGCCTTTCTCTGTCTGTTTAGCATCAACGGCAAGTACACAGACCTGTGACCCGAAGTGCTTGGCTATTTCATCAATCAGTTCAGGACGACGGATAGCAGAGGAATTGATAGATATTTTGTCAGCACCCGCATTTAAAAGCCGGTCCACATCACTCAATTCATGGATGCCACCGCCTACGGTGAAAGGGATGCTGATGTTGGCAGCGATACGCTTTACCAGTTCGGCAAACGTCTTGCGTCCTTCAAAACTGGCAGTAATATCCAGAAACACCAGTTCATCAGCCCCCTGCCCGCTATAAGCACGCGCCAGTTCAACCGGATCGCCTGCATGGCGCAGGTTCACAAAATTAGTTCCTTTTACAGTCTGTCCGTCTTTGATGTCAAGACAGGGAATGATTCTTTTTGCTAACACTCTTCTTTTATTTATGATTTTAGATTTATGATTTCAAATCATAAACCCTTCCAGTTCCTTGAAAGTTATACGTCCCTCATACAAAGCCTTACCGAAAATTACGGCAGGCACGCCCGCAGCCTCCAGTTGGCGAATATCATCGGCACAGCTCACTCCCCCGCTGGCAATAAGGTACAATCCGGAGTTCGCCTCTAATATTTCTTTGTACAAAGCCGTAGAAGGACCTTGCAACATACCGTCACAGTTGATATCCGTACAGATGACCTTGCGAATACCTTTCTCCACATAATCTTTCAGAAAAGGGAACAGTTCACAAGCACTCTCGTCTTTCCAACCGTTAACGGCAATCTTATGATCTTTAACATCAGCTCCGAGGATTATTTTTTCAGAACCGTATGTTTGCAACCAGTGGCAGAAACGTTCGGGGTTCTTTACTGCAATGCTCCCTCCCGTCACCATTTGTGCACCGTTTTCAAATGCAATGACCAGATCCTCATCGCTCTTTACACCACCACCGAAATCTATAATCAAGGAAGTACGAGAAGCAATCTGCTCCAATGTGCGATAGTTCACCACATGTTGGGAAGCGGCACCATCAAGATCCACCACATGAAGGCGGCGAATACCATGCGCTTCAAGTTCCTTAGCCACCTCTACGGGATTCTCATTATACACTTTCTTGCTATCATAGTCACCCTGGGAAAGACGTACACACTTTCCGTCGATGATGTCAATAGCGGGGATCAGTTCTATCATTTCAATCAATTACAAGTTATCAAATACCAACTCTTTTCGCTTATAAGTCCAGAAAATTTTGCAGGATACGTTCGCCTACACTACCGCTTTTTTCAGGATGAAACTGGGTGGCATAGTAATTATCCTTATGCAAGGCAGCGCTGAATGGGAGTATGTAATTTGTTACGGCAGCGGTACAATCATTAACCGGGACATAGAAACTGTGTACGAAATAGACAAACTCCTCTTTCGTAAAACCTTTGAAAAGGTCGCTGTTCGTTTGCGTAATCGTGTTCCATCCCATGTGAGGCACCTTATCTTCATGTTTTTGCGAGACAAAACGTTTCACATCAACATCAAAAATGCCCAAGCAATCCACATTTCCTTCTTCCGAATGCCGACACATCAACTGCATGCCCAGACAAATCCCCAGCACCGGTTGACGCAATTCCTTTATCAACTGACCCATATTTCCCCCATTCAGAAAATTCATGGTCGTTTCCGCTTCTCCTACTCCGGGAAAGATAACTTTATCCGCAGCACGCAGCACAGCTTCATCCGCCGTAATCTCCGCCTCAACGCCCAAGCGCCTCAAGGCATAATCCACCGATCGGATGTTACCTGCATTATATTTAATGACTGCAACCTTCATCAGCTACTAATTAAATATTACGGTCTTATTCTTATACGCCAATACCTTACGTTCAATATGTTTCTGGACGGCACGTGAAAGGACAATCTTCTCCAAATCCTTGCCCTTATTCACCAAATCCTGCACAGTGTCCTTATGCGTGATGCGCACCACATCCTGTTCGATAATTGGCCCGGCATCCAGTTCCGTAGTAACATAGTGACTGGTAGCGCCAATAATCTTTACGCCACGCTCAAATGCCGCATGATAGGGTTTCGCACCTACAAATGCCGGAAGGAAAGAGTGGTGTATATTGATAATACGGTTGGGATAAGCATTTATCATCTTCTCGGAAATAACTTGCATATAACGCGCCAGCACTATGAAGTTCACTTTATGCTTGGCAAGCAGTTCCATTTCTTTCTTTTCCTGTTCCTCCTTTGTCTCCTTAGTAATAGGAAAAAGATGGAAAGGTATGCCAAAACGCTCCGCTACATGTTGCAAGTCGGGATGATTACTTATTATAAGAGGTATTTCTACATTCCACTCCCCTGCCGTATAGCGCGCCAACAAATCGAAGAGGCAATGCGACATTTTCGACACAAAGATAGCCATACGCGGTTTGGCATCTGAGAAATAAAGGCGGAAGCTCATTCCATACTTCTGTGCATACAACGTTTCAAAATAATCCTCTATTTTCTCCTGAGGAACCAGAAAATTTTCCAATTCCCATTCAATACGCATGAAGAATATATTTTCCACATGATCTACATATTGATCCAAATAGATAATATTTCCTTTGTTCACCGTTATAAAGTCTGTTACCTCTGCCAGAATACCCGGTTTGTCGGGACAGTGAAGCAACAGTTTGGCTGTTTTCATCATCCTAAAATATCTTTTTTGTTATTTTCTAATTACAACATTCTTGTTTTGAGTTCGCAAAATAACGATTTATTGCAAAATAACGAACATTTCGAGCAAGAAGTTTAAAAGTAGGCGTAAAATGTTTCGTTTTCTCCAAAAACAGTTTTCTAATCGGGTACTAAATGCTACATAAACACAACTGGAACATGTTTCTAAATAGTTGTTAAATCACATTCTCCTTGTTTTTTACAATATTCTCAATATGAGGATATAAAGCAAACACAGCCACACACTATCAAAAAAAAGTTCATCACAGCTATTGCAGGTTCAAAAAAAACGCCTACCTTTGCAACCGCAATCGAGAGAGATAGCGACGGAAAAATGAAATCATGGTGCGTTAGTTCAGTTGGTTAGAATACATGCCTGTCACGCATGGGGTCACGGGTTCGAGTCCCGTACGCACCGCGAAAGCAAATAGTAAATTAAAGCAAAGCTCTGAAATTCAAGGATTTCAGAGCTTTTTCTTTTTCTTCGCTTCGGCAAAAAACGACGGTTTAAGGCAGTTCTCACGTGGCTTATTCGTGGGACTTTTTGAAAACTTATAAACCGCAAAACGTTTTGTGATACTTTCTCAAATCACTTCGTGAACTTTTTGCACTTGTTAACACAAAACAAATTGCATTTTTTATTCATTTTTCAACACTCTATTTAAAGGGTTCTCAAAGAGTACTTAAAAACATCTCAAATCATATAAAATTCATTTTTGCGTATATACTACTTATTCCTTATTTATTACATTTATAATGTAAACAATCAAGAGCAGCATGAAACAGAAATCGCAGACATTTGCTACATCAAGAAACGCCTGACCACGCATGTTACCCGATATACCGCAACAACGATCGTTTTTTCCGGCCAATGATTTCTTGATGGGAAATATAGCCAAGATTCTCAATTATCCAGCCTTAATATGACGAGACACCATGCCAAGTTCCTTAACCAATCCATAATGCAGGATATAGAAAAAAAATGAAGAGATACCTAACATAACACCACCGCAAAGTAACAGCAATATATGTAAGGGAATTAAAGCCCCTACAATCAAAGGTAAATAAAAACTGTCAATTATAGGAATTCACTGAAATCCGCCTGTCTTCCATACCATGTTCGTCAAATTCGTTTTGATTCAGTCCAGTTACTACATTATTACATCCTATAAAATTGAGGGTATACATTCAAACATAGAATGTACACCCTCAATTCTAATATCACAACAGTAAACTATGTGTTAAGTATAGAAGTTATTCTTGTGTCAATTTACCAGCTTTTGCCTGTTCGAAGGTCGGATTGTAAGCATTGGTGCTCACACTCCATTGCGAAGCTTGTGTCAATCCTTCAATTACGTTTTTCAAACCAGTGAAATCCGTCAGGGATGATTGCCGATTGACTTGTACTAAAGCACCACTTTTACCAGTTACTTTTTTCACTCCAGACAGGAAATTAAGGTTGGTCAGGGTGGTGTTATATTGGGAAGCATTATAGGTATTTGTCGTAACAATTAATGCACCTACTGTTTCCAATGCAGGCAAATGGATGTTATCAGCCTCCATCATAATAACCTCTTTTCCGGAAATGTAAGCCGTGGAGATTGTAAAATTGGCACTGACCTTGCGCAGTTTTGGGAAATTCATCGATGCCATGCCATAATAGTTGATGGAACCATTGGAGATTTCTTCCAAATTGGGAAATTCTACCGGTACCGGATTCTTCAGATTGCTACTTATGGTGAGATAAGTACCGACGGATACAAGATCCGGAAAACGGACATGCTTCATTTGAGGAGCATCGGTCGTTTGATTGATTTGAAGTTGAGTCTTTACACGCTTCAATCCTCGGAATTCCATTGACCCGGTTTCCGGCAACATACCTCCTATATAGAGGTCTCCCAACTCTTCGATACCTTCTAAGGCCAGGCTATTACTTCCGCTGTGGTTGATGCCTAAGTTTGTGTTGGGATCTCCTATCACTTTTAGAGGTGCCTGGATGTTGTTCAAATACAAACGTGTCACGTTGATTCCACGTAGGTCTAAGGTAGCGAGATGTCCCATATTTGTAATGCTGATTTGCTGGATAGTAGCGCCGACTGCTTTAGAAAGAATAGCAGACAAGTCGGAGATGTAACTCATATTCTGGAATGTATAACTGCCATCAGCACAACTTTGCAAAGAACGGAAACCACTGAGACTGGTTGCATTCGGCATATCAGACAAGTAGACTCCGCCATTGATATGCTGTAACCCATTGAAAGCATTGAGTTCGCTTTGCATAGCATCACCACTCCAAGACAAGCCACCTATGCTGGTAAGTCCATCGAAAGCACTAAGATCTAACGTCCTGTCTGTAGGTAAAGAAATTCTGAACTCTCCTCCTACAGTAGTCAAAGAACGTAACCCACTTAGCTCCTCAAGTCCGCTTAGATTGTTTAGAGAGAGTGCGCCGCTTACTTCTTTCAGTTTGGCGAGAGAGTTCAACTCCTTGAGCATCGGGCAAGATTCTATTTGGAGGTCACCACCGACTTTTGTCAGTTTATCCAAATTCAGTGTCTCTAATTTTGGCATATTAAGCACTTTGAGCCTGCCGTTGAGCTCTTCTATGGGAAGAGCTAACTCTTTTAATTCCGAAAGATTCTGTAATTCAAGTTCTTCAACTTTTTGGAGTTGGGAGAGTTTCAATTCAGTCAAGGGCATGGATGTGATGCTTAGTTTTCCTGTAATCTCGGACAGTTGGCTGATATCCAATACTTCCAACCGGGAGGTTCCAAGTGAGAAGTCTAAAACAGAAGTCAGTTTGGGCAAATGGCACTCCTTGAGTGCTTCTGTCCGCTTGATGGAGAAATTGCCCGCCACGGTAGTCAGTTCAGGTAAGTTCACCTTTTCTAAATATTCGAATTGCCAGTTTCCATACCAGCGTGCACTGCCCAACAGGAAGTCTCCTCCTACGGTCTGCAGTTTGGGAGCTTGCAAAGCACGAATACCATTACCCTCTATCCAAGCATGGCGTCCTACGGTGGTCAGTTTAGGAAAGCTGAAGATATCCAATGTGTCAGCAATCAGTTTCAAGTCGCTATCTACTGTAGTTAAGGAATTCAACTCAATGCGACGCAGATTCTTGAAGTCCGGGCGTGAGTTGTTGTTGTTTTCAGGATAAACCAATTCGATGCCACCTATATGTTCCAGATTTTCCAGTCCTTCGAGAGAAGTACCGTTAAAGGTGGCATAGATTTTGATATTACCCGTCACCTCTTTCAGTGAAGCAAGCGGAGCCAGCGTAGTGATACTATCAGCTTTGCTGAACGCTTCCTTCATGCCTATGATCAAGCTGCCTTCGATACGACTGACCTGTTTCTCGGCAAAAGCAGCTATTTCGGCATCACTGCGGAGGTTGATACCTTCTTCCAGAGTGACAGCACTACGTTTGAGCGTGTAGTTGTAAGTCTGTGAACGACCGTTGTAGGAAGTCACGGTAAAAGTTTGCGGTTGTTCCCAGTCCTCTATGGAAGCCGGGTCGGGTGACAGTTTTGCATGTTCGCTACATGTATATTCAACTGTTACATCGGTCAGTTCCAAATTTTCAGGAACAGTAACTGTGATTTTTCCTTCACCGATAACAGCTGTATATTGATTGCCGTTCTGCACCAAAGCAAAAGAAGCAAGGTAATTGTCACCGCCATCGAATGCACTGTCCTCGTCACAAGCTGCGAATGATAAAGCCAACAGAGCCAGCAGTGTATAAAAAAAGTTTCTTGTATTCATATCTTCTATTCTGATTATTCTTCGGGTTGTATCCATTGGTTCTTCTTAGTCAAATCCTCATAGGAAGGATTATAAAGATTGCCGGTCACGTCCCATTTATCTGCCGGGCAGGTAGCAATGGCTTTTTTCAATCCTTCGTAAGAGTACAGCGCTTTATGATTGATGGCTTTAAAGCCACCGATGCTTTCCAGACCTGACAGGAAATCCAGATCTGCACGGACATTGTTATTGGCCGATACGTCAATGTTTTGTGTATCATTAGCATATCCTTGCGGATAGAGTCCCAATGTTCCACCTACTTTCTTGAGAGAAGGATAGAGGATGGTAGCAGGTCCGTATGTACCAAATCCGGTGTGAAGAGCAAAATTTCCACCAATAGTCTCCAATGCGGGAAATTCCGTTCCGGCATAGTCTGTATAGATAGAAATGCGGGCATTTCCGCCGATATTCTTTAGTACAGGGAAGTAAAACTGCGCCTTTGCACCGTAAGAAGTTTCATAAATATAGAAGTTACCGGTCACTTCTTCCAACTTATTCATGGGGAGTTCGGTGAAATTACTTGAATTATAGACAAAGTCACCGTTGATGCGAGTAATACGTTCGCTAAGTATGGAAATATCAAAGGTTGCATTGAGGGTGAGGCCTGCTACTTCTTTAAATCCCTCCATTTGAGGTAATTGAGTACTGGCATTCCACATACTGCTAAAGCTCAATTCACCCTTAAACACATCATCGGCAATGATTTTCATGTCGGTAAAGTCAGAATTACCGGATATGGTCAGGCGGTTAACTTGAATATTTTTCAAATTAAGAGTCTTATAGTAACCGGTTGAAACCATCAGCTCGCCTATCTCCTTAAGGGAAGACGGGAATTGCAGCACTTCTTCTTTCTTGAAATTGAAAGTGGCTTTACCACCAATACGTTGCAAAGCAGCCAGTTTGTTCAGATCAAAGCCCAATAAGTTGATATCAAAGTTTCCTTCCACTACCTCCAGCTTGGAGAAATTAGCCTGATTGACTTTCGGAGAATTGATACTGATAGTACCCGCTTGTTTCAGTTCCGGGAAAGAAAACTCATAAGTAGGGCTATCTACAGTGCTAAGTGTTCCTACTATGCGTTGCAGGCGCGGAGTGTAGAGCAACTGAACGGTTTTGCTCGTTATTTCAAGACCGCCGCATTGCTCCAGCTCTGGCAATCTCAGCTTATTTACGTTCATTCCCACCTTGATAGCTCCATTGACATAGTTCAATGATTGGAAGCTTTGGTCATCTATTACTACAGTACCATTCAATGCCAAATCAGCACCTACACGTTGCAATGAAGAAAAATCAGCATGAGCAAAAGCGGAAGCCAAGGTCATGTTGCCTCCTACAGAAGCCAGTACCGGGAATGTCAAGTCATTGGCAGAACCACTCTTGATATAGAGGTCATTGCCGATTTTTTCCAGCCGAGGCATAATCACTGTCCAAATGCTATCGACGGCATTGATTTCGAATGAACCGCCTATCTCTTGCAGATTGTCCAGCCCTGTAATGTAATAGGGTTTACAGGTCTTGTTCAGTGTGACATTACCCGATACGCTACGCAGGGCTGCAAGCGGTTCCAGAGACGTAATGGTATCGGAGCCAATAGTACGTCCAATGACAAGGTTGCCTTCCAAACGTGTCAGTCCTTTAGCCCCAAAAGCCTCTACATCAGCCTGTGTGTTTAGTATTACCAGTCCGGACTCGGAAAGGTCTCCCTGCACAGGTATATAATGATAACGTCGTTTGCTGCCATTATAAGAAGTCACAAAGAAATTTTGCTCCTCACCCCATGCCGAAATACTTTCGGGTGCAGGAGTAAGGGTACTGTTTTCACTACAAATTACTTTAGGGGTAATTTCATGCCCCCCTAGGAATCCTTCGGGTATGAGCATGTGGATGGTGTCTCCCTGGAAAGTGGCTGAAATAGTCTGCTCGCCTTGTGTCAGGGTAAAGGTAGTAATGTAATTATCGTTTCCGGCAAAGGAGTCATCCTCGTTGCAACTCGTCAGGATAGAGAGCAGAAGAAAAAGACTCCAGATGATATTCTTATTCATGAGTGTATATCTAAATTATATTGTGTATTATTTACGTTTTGCTCTCAAGCGTACGTCAATTGCTGCTGATGATTCTGTAGAAACTTCGCCTACGGCTGCTCCTTGCCCCATCTGGGCAGTGTGACACTTCACAAAATCAATGTACTCCAACTTGGCCGGTGTACCGTCTTGCTGAATGGCGTTGTCGATGCGGAAGCCTACAGGATCATTGATGTTGTCCACATAGCCCCAGTCAAATCCCCAGTTGGTTTCCAGTCCTTCTGTCTTGAACTGGTTTCCCAAGCAGGTACCCGTCAAAATGTAATATTCTTCCTTCATAAACCACGGATAGTAGCCACTGTCCGGATGATAAGCGTTACGTGCAAGGAACGAGAGATTACCGTCATTGTCTATCGACAGCACGTCAGTCTTTTCCTGAGTGGGACGGTAATATTTCAAAGCATAACGTTGTGTAATACCCGGTTTTCCGGTCTCACTGCCTTTCAATTCATACCAGGTGTCATTAGCCTTGCCATCGCCATTCTCGTCTTGACTGACCCATACTACGCCGCACTCGCACCAATACTTACCCAACGGATTACCTACCATATCGAAGTCGGCTTCACCATCATGGTTATTCTTCACGCTATGGTCGAATCCCAAGATAAAGTAGCCACCCCATGCTCCCAGTGAGGCCATCCAGCCTTCGCCACCACCATTATCCAGAGTTGCTTGAATTTGTTTGCGTGCATCTTCCGCTGTCTGGTTCTGATTAAAGCGGATAAATTGTCCCGGAGCAGGAATGAAAGAAAAGCAATGGTTAGAGATATAGCTGCTCTCCTCTTTCACTTCGCGGAAGTGTATGTTTTCCGGTTCCGTACATTGTACTTTAACAACGGTTGAAGCAGTTGTTCCACCATCTGTGGCGGTAACACCGATTTCATAGATTTTTCCTTGTGTGGAAGGCGTAAAGTTAAAGAATAGTGAAGTCTCATCCTGTACAGCACCATCCACGGTCCATTGATATACGGCTTTGTCGCTGATACCAAAACGCACGGGGGCCAAAACAAGATTCTTACCAATCGGACAAGTCATCGTACGTGCTTTCTTTTCACGAATCTCAGAAGGAAGTACATACTCACCATTGTCGAAGAAAAGCATCGGCTCTTCTTGAGGGATAACGGAGACATTAATATTTTTCACGTCTACACCATCCTCATTTGTCACTTTTACGGCAAGTTTATAAATGTCCATCTCCTCCTCGCGGAAAGTATAAATAGAATCTGTGCAAACCACTTCTCCGTTGTAACTCCACTCGAAGGTGGTCGTAGCGTCTGTATAACTGGCAGAGGCAGCCAGTTCTAACGGCAAGTCACAATAAGCTACAGCCGAAGCCGAGAGGGTAATTTTGGGAGCCAGCTTGTCCACTACTGTTACCTTTACTTGCTTTTCCAGTGAGCCGTTACCGGCATCTACACGAAAATTGACGAATTTTTCACCCAATTGTTCGCCAGGGAACATATAGATGGTGTCTGTGCAGACAATTTTTCCGTCTTGCTTCCAGGTATAGAATGCATTGACTGCATTCGTTACATTAGCGCTGAGTTTCACCTCCCTACCCAACTTGACGTAATACTCTCCGGTTTCGGAGTTGAACGTGAAGTCGGGACTGCCTACCAGCTCACTGGTTTCATCATCGTTACATGCCGAAAAGACACCGATGAAAAGCATCAAGCATAAAGCTGATTTCCATTGTTTTTTTTTCATTGTATATTCTAATAAAAGTGAGTTTATTATAATTGGGTTCGTTTAGAATCCTTTCTTTGTAAATACTAGATGCGCTGGGATGTCGCCGGTTGTTACTTTCCATCTCAGTTTGCCTTGGGGGGAGAAGCAGTAGAGCACACCGGGCGTAACATAGTCGCGTGCATCACTCACAAAAATCTCTTTGGTTTCAGGATTAACTTCAAGGCAATAGGGCACCTGTATCAGTTTGTCTGTACCGTCAGTAATGAAGTTCCGGCTGACAATCCGCTTTTTCTTGGTGTCATATATCGTATAGTTTATAGTATTTTGTTGCGTATAATGACTCCATTCTGTACTATAGGCATAGAGCGAGTCACCCGCAATGCACAATTCGCTAGCGGGAAAACCGAGAATATCCGTTACAAGGTCTGTTTTCGAGTCTATGACATAAGTATTAGAATGTATATCATAATAGTCGCCACGTGAGGTGACGTATATATTGCCTTGGCTATCCATCTTCATGCGGTGAAGGTTGACGGCAACATTGATACGTTTCATTTCAGTGAACGATGCCAAATCTATCACTGAGACTGTCTTATCATAGTTTGGCACGCGATAGCCGCCGGAGTTGGCTACATACAGTTTGCCGTTTGCAATGACCATCTCCTCAGGTTGATAACCCACAGTCACTTCACGAGTAATGCTGAGGTTGGTTGTGTCCACCTCCACTACCTTGCCAGGACGGGCATTCGGATCAATCTGAACGGGACCTGCATACGAACTGATGTAAGCCTTACCTTCATTAAATACGATGTAGCGACAATTCAGTACATTAATGCTGCCAAGGTGTTTGGCTGTCCGTACGTCCATTACTTCAACGTAGTGCGAACAGTTGATAACGGCATACAGCTTATCTCCATAGATGGCAATATCATTGCCCACATCACCTAATTCCTTTACAATCTGAGGATTGCGTGAAGGGTAAATATTACGCAAATACTTGCCTTTTTCATAATCGAAGCAGTCGAGCGATGCCTTATTACTACCCATGTTTGCTTCGTTCAGCAGATAGAATCCCTTGATAGTAGTACCTCCTGTACCTGCACCGGGAATTTCTTCTTCTTCGATAGGAGGAACCGGTTGGGTTCCACCTCCGGGAATTTCTTCCTCTTCTTCGCGGATAAAAGGTGTATCCCCTCTGCAGCCCTCTAAAGCCATACAGGCAAATAGTGTAATCAAATATAACAAGCTGCGGCTCTTTTTAATTTTCATAGCTTTATAATTGGTTTAAAATGAATATTGTGCTATAAGCTTGAAGTTTGTTCCCGGCATGGGATAGCAGATGACAACTTCATATTGCTGGTTGAATAGATTATTGACTTCAAGTGTCAATTTCAAGTTTCCCTTGGGCAATGGAAGGTTATGTGCCAGTGAAAGGTCACTGGTATACCATTCCAAAAGATAGTTGACCGGTATGTTGGCACGTGACGAGTAGCGTTCACCTGTATAGATGAAACTATAGTTAGCCTCCCATCTTCTCCAGTTCAGATTCAGTGTTGCCGATCCGCTGTGCCAAGGTATGTAAGGGATTTGACCGCCATAATAGGTATCTGTTTTATCTGTGAAATCCTGTGCTTTTTGGTAAGTGTAGTTCAGGCGTCCTGTCAGCTGCCACTCTTGATGCCATCGCCAGACGGTTTGTATGGCAAGGTCGATGCCGCGTATCTCCACTTCGCCAAGGTTCACCATGGTCCACCGGAAAAAATTGGAAGTGGGCATGGCTACTATTTTATTTTCTACCTCATTATAATATACATCTGCTTGTGCTTCGATGCGGCGAAGCCACGTACAGGGTAACTCTTTGACATATGTTACACCAATGTTATATTGGTTGGTATATTCGGGAGCGAGATCGATGTTACCTATAAAAGTATAGTAGAGGTCATTCAGTGTCGGCATACGGAAAACACGTTTGTAAAAGGCACGCAGATTTAAGTCTATCTTATTGAAGGGACGGTATGAAATGATAGCGGTAGGCGTCCATTCCATACGGTCTTTGGCAGACTGTGCTCCACTTTTTACCTGTTCATGAACAAAAGTTCCCAATAGGCTGGTTTGAAATTTAAGGCGTTTCCAATGCAGAGCGGTTGCAGCAGCGACCAACCCTGTATGTCGGCGCGGATAGACAAAGTTTACCAAGTCTGCATCTAGCAGATTGTATTGATAATCGGCCGAAAGGCTAATATCCCACACAGGTAACAGGGAATAACGTTGTGCTAATGAAAAGTAGCCTTCATGCTGGCGATAATGATTATCGACATACATTAAGGCCTCATCGCGATTGGGGTCAGCCAGATAGTGCAGATAGTCATAAGCATATTTTCCATTTATTTGTAAACTGTATCGTTCGGAAACCTCTTTTTTCAGTGAACCTTGCAGGAAAAAATTGGTATCCCATTGACGGTCCTCATGGCTGAACTTGTTTTTGACGATAGCACCCGGATAGCCCCGTCCAGAACGGTAAAAATATGCTTTTGTACGCCAATATCCCCCTTTTATTTTACCGAAAAGACCGCTTTCCAGTCTAAAAGCGTTAACGTCACCATTTCGGCGGACGGCTGTAGTGTCATAACTATCCGCTACACGATAGGTAAACTTGTATTTTCCTGTGGTGTACATATACTCTGCACTAACAGAGGAACTGACGTTGTCGCTAAGTTTTCTGTCCCACACAATCGCAGGATTAGCAACCCCGAACGAACCAGCCTTGAAAGTGGCTTTTATCTTTTGCCGTTCGCCTTCGGCAAACTGCGGTGTACGTGATTGCAAGTAAATGCTTCCTGCTGAACCGAAATCCTTGGCAGGCTGGAAGATAGCACTTTTCTGTCCGTTATAAAGAGTCACGGCTTCCATGTTGTCTAGTGAGAAACGTCCTAAGTCCACCGTTCCGTTTTGGGCATTGCCCAGTTCGATGCCATCATAGAATACGCCTACGTGATTGGTACCCATGCTTCGGATATTGATGGTTTTCAATCCTCCGATACCTCCGTAATCCTTGATCTGCACACCCGAAAAATAACGTATGGCATCCGCCACACTATGCGAACCTAGTCGCTGTAATTGTGCACCGGACAACTGCTGCACGGGGATAATCTCCTTTGTGAGGCTTCTTGCCGTGACAACCACTTCTTCCAAATGTTGCAAACTGTCCAACCTGCCTTGTGCATGCAGAGACACAGATACACTCCCTCCAAAAAGGGAAATACACAATAGGCAGACAGCATTTTGTACAATCTGTCTGAACATATTTATATCGCTTATGTCAAAAAAACGAGTTACATCCTTCTAACCCCGGAGAAAGAATGACTCAATGAGTAATGGCAGGTCTTCTGACTGGCTCCCTTTCTGAAACCTTCCCGATGTAACATAACACATCAGTGGTACTGAGTAATCTTCAGAAAGTTTAAATAGAGTTTCACAGCAGCGGGACTGTTCGGGATTTTCACCCGATTCCCTTTTAATCTTCTATCCGTGTACATAGATAGTAAGAACCAATTTCATGGCAAAAGTAGAATTATTTTTTCTCTCTACAAAAAATATTTTAAGAAAGAATTATGTCTTTATAAACTTTGTGGTGTAAAAGTGGTACAATTTGCAAAAGTCACCGAGCAGGGTGATGGCAAGGTATCGGTGAAATACAGATATAACCTCTCATCCAGTTCCCGTTTTTTTTGGATAAAGAATCAGCCTTTGTTTCTTTCTACTTGGTTATTTGGCAAATAGGATTTAATTTTTATAAAACTCCGGCTATAACCGATAAAGTTAATCCCGTACACCCGCGAAGTAAAAACGGATAAATCCATCTCGCGAAACATGTAAATGAATTACAGACATTTGTAACCTATTTACTGATTCTGTACTGTACGATGTACTACGTACGATTTAATTCTTTACATTTGTGCAGGACTAAAAAATGATATCGTATGAAAGAAGTTATTAAGCTGGACACAGTAGATCAATACAACCGGCTCTTTGGACTCGAAACATTACATCCGCTGGTCAGTATAGTAAACCTGTCGGAAGCTCCCCGGTTTCCCACACATTTCACGATGAACTACGGAGTATATGCCCTTTTTCTGAAAAACGTCAAATGCGGAGACATCCGTTACGGCAGGCAAACTTATGATTATCAGGAAGGAACGGTTACCAGTTTCGCTCCGGGACAGGTCGTTGAGGTAGAGATGCAGCAAGGAGTAAAGCCAAATGCCCATGGCCTGTTGTTCCATCCCGATTTGATCAAAGGAACTTCTTTGGGACAGGATATCAAACATTATTCGTTTTTTTCGTATACCTCAGCCGAAGCCCTGCATCTGTCCGAAGAAGAAAAGGGAATATTCATAGATTGTTTGGAAAAAATAAAGATGGAGCTGCAACGCCCCATCGACAAGCATAGCAAGCGTCTGATATCACGAAACATCGAGTTATTGCTGGATTACTGTATGCGGTTCTATGAAAGGCAGTTCATCACCCGTTCGGAAAGCAACAAAAGTGTATTGGTAAAATTCGAAACACTGCTCGATGACTATTTCCAAAGTGACAAACTGCAAACAGACGGACTGCCTTCCGTAAAATACTTTGCGGACAAAGTGTTCCTGTCCCCCAACTATTTCGGTGACCTGATAAAAAAAGAAACCGGAAAAAGCGCACAGGAATATATCCAGAACAGGATGATCGACTTAGCCAAGGAGATGATTGCAGGAACAGAGAAAACCGTCAGCCAGATTGCTTATGAGTTAGGGTTCCAATATTCACAGCACTTCAATCGTATATTCAAAAAGAATGTAGGATACACACCCGGAGAATACAGAAAGCTACAAATATAAAGGTTGCGGTTCAGATTGTCCTTATGAAAAAAAAGATACTAAACATAGATACCGTACATCAATGCAATTGCTGTATGGGCCATAAGACGTTGCATCCGCTGGTGAGTGTCATCGACTTATCCAAGGCACCCCTGGAGCAACGTACTGTCAGATGTGATTTCTATACAATCACCCTGATAGAAGGAGAAGCAGAGTATCTTACGTACGGACGCAAATACTACGATTATTCCAATGCATCGCTGATATTCCGTATCCCCGGAGAAACCATGAAGCTGGACACAGGCAATACGCTTGCCCGGAAAGGTTGGTTATTGGCCTTTCATCCGGACCTGATAGCATGTACAACACTGGAAAGCCACATCAAAGATTATTCATTCTTCTTCTATAAGCTGAACGAGTCACTGCACCTGTCATTACGCGAAAAGATGAAAATTATAGAGTGCATCCGCAATATCGAAGAGGAGCTCCAACACGCCATAGACTGCCATAGCAAGATTTTGATTTCGCGCCATATCGAGTTATTGCTGGATTACTGTGCACGTTTCAACGAACGCCAATTCATCACCCGCTGCGAAGCCAATAAAACAATCCTGCACAAGACAGACCTACTGTTGAGCAAATACATCCTGTCCGGTAAACTGGCAGACGGTGTATTGCCGACAGAAGAATACTGTGCGGATGCCTTCCACCTGTCTCCCCGCTATTTCAGCGATTTATTAAAATTCGAGACCGGAAAAAGCATTCACGAATACTTTCAGCTGATGCGGCTGAACATCGCCAAAAGAATGTTATTGGACAAGGACAATACGGTCCATATGACAGCCAAGAAATTAGGTTATGCAAACGTCCGGTATTTCACCCTCCTATTCAAGAAAATAACAGGAATAACACCTGCAAAATACAAGTACACACAGAACTGAAATAAGCCATTTTACGATTTTTCTCAATAAATCACTACCTTTGCGGCAAAATTGCAAATAAATAAACGAATAAAAACAACAGGGAACAATGAGTGTACACGATTTATGCTGCATCGGTTATATCACACAAGACAAGATAGTTACCACAAAAAATACGATATACATGCCGGGCGGCACCTCTTTCTACTTTGCGCATGCCATTAAGCATCTCGATCCGAGCGGTTTTTTATTGGTCACGGCCCTTGCCGACACAGAAATGAATGTCGTGGAGGATATACGGAAAGAGGGCATCGAGGTGAAAACTCTGCCCAGCGTCCATTCCGTCTGCTTTGAAAATATATACGGAGAAAACCAGAACGAACGGACCCAGCGTGTCACAGCAAAGGCCGATCCGTTCACAATGGAAGGGTTGCAAGATGTCAGTGCCCGGATCATCCACTTGGGCAGCCTGTTGGCCGATGATTTTTCATTGGATGTCATCAAGTACCTTTCAAGCAAAGGGGTGCTATCGGTAGACGTTCAGGGGTTTCTGCGCAAAGTGGATAATGAGAAAGTGCTGCCGGTGGACTGGACGGAAAAGAAAGAGGCCTTGAAGCATATCCACATACTGAAAGCCAACGAAACCGAAATGGAAGTGCTTACCGGATGCAAAGATCCCCGCGAAGCTGCCTTGCTCATTGCCGACTGGGGCGTGAAAGAAGTATTGCTCACATTGGGAGATAAAGGTTCGCTGATATATGCCAAAGGACAGTTCCATGAAATCCCCGCCTACTCCGCCCTGCAAATAGTAGATGCTACGGGGTGCGGAGACACCTATATGGTAGGCTATCTGTATATGCGTAACAAAGGTGTCTCCTATCAGGAAGCAGGCTGTTTTGCCGCTGCCATGTGCACAATCAAGCTACAAACTCATGGACCGTTTTGCGGGACCGAGGCTGAAATCAGAAGAATAATCACTCCTGCTTAAAAAGGCATACAAATGTTTCATGCACGTCCGATGCGCCTCATCCACAAATAATAGCCTGTCAACGGAAGCGTTCCACCCAACAATGCAGCAATGAACGCCATGATACGGGTAACGATACCTCCCCAGCTTCCCACATGCATAGAATATATCCAGCCGCGTATCTTACCCGAAGCATCGGTATCCTTATACAATACGGTTCCGGTGATTTCGCCGTTCTGCGGGTTAAAGGAGTAACGGTCAACAGCCCGCCGGTTGCCCAACCGCGCGAATGACACGCCGGCAGAACCGTCGGAAATCGTAATCAGCCTGTAATCGGCATTGCGCGCTTTCAGTTCCTCATACACTTGCTGCCAGCAAGCATAAGAAGCTCTTCCTTTTCTTTCTTTCCCATGACCTTCCTGCTTCATCTCCGCTCCGAACACTTTGTAAAAACCTGTACGGTACCATGAGAAAGACCAGGTGAGTCCCGTCAAAGCCATTATTAAAAGAAACACAAGCGCATACATGCCACCCGCCACGTGCAAACCATACCAAAAGCGCCGCCAGCCTTTATTGACAGTAATCTTCAGGCTGTTTTTCAGAACTTTTTTTGTGCGGGGCCACCAAATGACGGCACCCGATATAAGTACGAACACGAACATCAAAGTGCTTACCCCTACAATCATCTTACCCCAAAACACACCATCGCCCGGCTTCATGCTGTCCATCAGCCAGCGATGCAGCCTGAACATGGTGAGAAAGAACGGTGCACGCTCATTCCGTCCTTTCACCTCACCTGTATACTGATCCACATAGATGGAAGCCCGACGCGGTTTTGACAGGCTGACCTGATACGCACGTTCCGCATCAGAAGAAATGGAGACGCCCGTAACGGTAACGCTGTCCGGCAATGTTTCGGCAACTTTCCCAATCAGGTGTTCCACCGGAAGCGGAGCGCCGCCTGCTTTTTCCACATAATAGAGGTCGTGCCTGCACAACTCCATTACTTCATCTTCAAACACCAGTGCAGCACCCGAAAGACAAATAACCGTAATAATCAATCCGAATGGGACGGACAGCCATAAGTGTATTCTACGAAATGCCTTTTTCATGGTATTCAGTTCAGGGGACTCAACTTACCGATACCCGTAATCTGCGTAGCCTCTACCGCCACACCTTTCGTAGCAGTTGCGCTCGACGGGTCTATCTTATAGACGGCAGGATATCCGTCCGTAGTCGTCACAGCCATATAAGCATAGCCGTTCTCCGCATACAGAGTATTTCCGAAGCCGGAAATCAGGTCTGCCGACGGAAGCCCGGTCACATATGTGAGTTTCTTGCTTTCCGCTTTAAAGACAGCCAGTTCTTTGGCTTCAAAGCCTGTCTCCGTCAGAGGGCGGTCGTACATCAGCAACAGGAAGTAGTCGTCCGCAATATGCCAGCAACGCAGGAAAGATTTTCCGCCGCTTTGTTTCTCCAAATCGCAGTAGTAGCTGTCAAAGTCCTCCTGACCGTTGGGAATACGCACTACACCTGCCGGCAACGTTGTCTGCTGACGGGCATCTTTCATTGTTTTGGCATAGCTTGGGGAGAACACATAAACATCGCCGTTGCCTGCCTCCCAGATAGTCTGGTAATACTGGGACTTGAAACGTCCGCAGGCATAACTGATTTTATCAGTCTTGATGAGTTTCTTGGTCGTCATAGTAGCATCATCGAAGATTGCCACCCAACACTCGTTGGGATACTGCGTCCATTGCAACTCACCTTTCTTATAGGCGCTGCTGTTGGAACCGCCGTCTTCGGTCTTCACCAAAGTCTCATTGCCCGGCAATATATACTTGCCGCCGTCTACGGCAGCGCCATACTGGCTCAATCCCATAGGAACGGCTGCGCTGTATATCTTCTTGTCATGCTCCAAGATGCCCGCCAATGTCACAAACTCACCATTGCCCAAGAAGTTCTCAGACATATAGGCCTTCACTTTCGTGTCGTTGGTCTCGAATGTTTCGGCCGCTACATCCAGATAGGAAAGCAAGAACATCTTAGGCAGATACAGGTTGCCGTCGGCATATTCCGTAGGACCGTCGCCGGTGGAAGCAGTGATGATATATTTGTCATAAATGCCATAGGTCGTAAATCGCTTGACGGCAAACTCTCCCGAACGCGCCTGCACTTCGTTGTTGGAGTTCATGACATAAGAACGGGTGGTGCCGGCATTTCCCTGATTATAAGTCAGCCCATAGAGATAGCGATCTTTATAGAACACCCACTGGGAAGCGCCGTCGTTGACAAGTCCGTTGTTGACGGTAGAGATGACACCCTCGTCCAAAGTCTTGGAAGTCAGCAACACGTTCACTGTATTGTTTGAAGCAGTGACAGAGGAGGCGACTACAAAATCGCCTTTGGACCCATTGGCGTTTCCGCCGCCCGGCACTTCCGTATCCGTACAAGATGTCAATGCCGGTCCCGCCATTGCAGAGGCGAAAAGTCCGGCTAATAAAAGATTCTTTTTCATGTTGTTGTTACTTTAATTATATTACACTAATCGTTACCGGTTTATTCATTGTTTCAATTGCCGAAGTATACGCGTACCTTTCCATAAAATGCCCGTCCGGCCTTCTGCAAGCTGAAATTATCATACAGTTGCTCGTCCGTAAAGTTCCTGCACTCGAATGACAGATTATAACGTCCGTCGCGAAGGCTGTAGGATAGGGACAGATTATGCGAGAACTGGCTTGGGACCACATAGTCGCCTTTATTCGAACCGATTTTGGACGAATAGTACGTGAAGCTGTGCAAGTACTGATTATCGTAGGACACAGTCAGTGCATTTCCTTTTCGTCCGAGGTCCCGCCAGTAGAATGTCACGTCGGAATCGGCAAAGATATACGGCAGGTTGGGCATACGTTCTTTGTAGGCAATGTTCTCCGCACTGCCGGATATGGAAGTCTTCATATTATCGCGCACGTCCATCTGCGTGAAATTACCACCGACACTCACCCATTTGCCGAAGCCGTAACGGGCGGATATGTTATATCCCTTCGTCAGCACCTTTCCGTAGTTTATATAAGTGGCTGCCGACTTGCCGCCACTCAGGTCGGTTATGTTGCGCTGGATATAATCCTTGGTATTGCGATAAACCAGCCCTCCTTCCACATATACGGAATGTCTGCCGAAAGTTCTGTTATAGCTTAGGTTCAGGTTTACGTTATCGCTGTTCTCCGGTCTGATGCCGATGTCTCCCATTTCCAGATCCTCATTGCCGAACATCTCTTCTATGGTGGGCAGGCGGTAGGCTTTTTCATAAGAGAGTTTTGCCTGCAGTCCTGGCAGGATGAAATAAGTTCCGGCAGCCCCATACCCTATGGAGCTTACGCTACGGGTAGTGCGCACATAGTCGTTTTGGTTGGCATCGGTGGCTACCGGTCCGGCAACAAACTGGTTGTAATACTTGCCGAACACAGATAAGTTCCAGGTTTCGGACGGCATCAGACGGTAAGAGACACCGGAGATGTTCTTGCGGGTCTCCTTCGCTATGGCATCCGACTGTTCCTCTTTGGCAAGCAGAGAAGTATTGGAACGGCTGAAAGTGTTCAGCACATGGTTGAAAGTCAGCATGTGCATCTTGCCAAGGCGATAATTGGCGGTGAACGTACCATTCCAGTTGTTATTGTCGGCACGCGAATGTTGGTAGGACTGTTCTCCGGGAGAGTTCAGCAACTTCCTGTCTCCATACCAGTTGTATTTATAGGAAGCGGTGTCCACATTCGTTGTCAGGTTCTTGTTGTAGTTGACGGTCAGCGCCACATCCAGCCCTTTTGCAAACAAATTACGCTTGTAATATTCCAACGAAGGCATCAGCGAATGTCCTTTCCTGTGTTTCTGGCCGTAAACGATGTCCTGACGCACTCCGGTCTGTATGTCCTGATACATATTGGAGTAGGTGAAACCCAGCATCAAACGGTCCGCCCATTTCTTGTCGACCACCCCCACTTTGCCAACGATCGCTTCATTATGGTACGTATCATTGAAACGTTTGACGCGCACCTTTTTATCGCGGTCTATCCTGCCCGTCTCAAAGTCTTCTACCGGAGCTTCAATGTGATAATCATTGTCCGAATAGTTCTGAAAAGCATTGATCTCATAGGTGAAGCCGTTCTTGAAGGTCTGTCCGAAGTTCACGTTGGATTTATGCGTATTGAATGAGCCGTAGGAATAGGATGCATCCAAAAACCAGCGGCGGCGTTTCTTGTTCGTGACGATATTGATGACCCCGCCGATGGCATCCGTCCCGAACCCCACAGGCACTACGCCTTTATAGACTTCGATACGGTCTGCAAAATTCACCGGAATATTATTCAGTCCGAAAGAGCTTCCCACACCTTCCTGTGGAACGCCGTCGATAAACACCTTTACATGTTTTCCGCTGAAACCGTCTAGCATAAGCTGCATGTCCGACCCTACCCCGCCCGACTCGCGCAGCTTCATGCCCGGCGCTTTGGCCAGTGCGTCACTCAGGTTCTTGGTTGTATTCTGCAATTCCTTCGTATCCACTGCCACAGCATTGAACGCCGAACGCTTGAGGCGGCTTACCCCCGTCGACACTACCGTCACTTCGTCCAACTGCTGGGTTTCGGGACTGATTGTTATGTTCTGCCTCACCCGTTGCCCTCTGAGCAGCGTCACCGGTTTCTCTACGGTTTTATAGCCGACAGCCGACACCACCAGCGTATAGTTTCCCGCGGGTGCACTCACATGATAGATACCTTCCTGATTGGTTATTCCCCCATGACCGGTTCCTTTCAGGTAGACCGTCGCAAAGTCCACCACTTCTTTTTCCGTAGATATGACCTTACCGGAAATCATTGTTTTTCCCGGCTTCTGCGCATAGGTGGAAAAGGCGCACGCCGACAGGAAGAACAAGGATAGATTTAATATGGCTGTTTTCAATTTTGAATGACTGTTAAGTTGTTACTAATACCGGATGCAAAGGTCATCAGAAAAAGAAAGCCCCGCAATCACCTGTTTTAGGTAATTACGAGGCTGCCATATTCAGAAATATATCATACCCACAATCACTATTGATAGGTATATCACATAAAAAAGGACAGTTCTACTCCCGACTCATCAAACGATGTTCCGCCATTTGTTCGTATTTCGTGCCGGGACGGCCATAGTTGGCATAAGGATAAATAGAGATCCCGCCACGCGGGGTGAAAATTCCCGTAACCTCGATGTACTTGGGGTTCATCAGGCGGATAAGGTCTTTCATTATGATATTCACGCAGTCCTCATGGAAAGCGCCATGATTGCGAAAACTGAACAGATAGAGTTTCAGGCTCTTGCTCTCCACCATTTTCACATCGGGAATATAGCTGATGCGGATTTCCGCAAAATCCGGCTGCCCCGTTATGGGACAAAGGCTGGTGAATTCCGGACAGTTGAAACGTACCCAATAATCATTACCGGGATGCTTGTTGTCAAACGCTTCCAGCACTTCCGGAGCATAGTCCTGTTTATATTCGGTTTTTCTTCCCAGCAAGGAAAGCTGGTCTTTTAACTCGGCCATATTATTCTTGATTAAAATGTTAGTAATTATCCTTTTCCCGCCAGATACTTCTCCAGCCCCTCACGCCTCAGCTTGCATGCCGGGCAATGTCCGCACCCGTCACCGGGGATGCCGTTATAGCAGGTGAGCGTTTCGTGGCGGATCAGGTCGAGCACTCCCAGCTCATCCGCCAATGCCCAAGTCTCGGCCTTGTCAATCCACATCAGGGGCGTGTGAAAGACAAACTGCCCGTCCATGGCAAGGTTGAGCGTTACGTTCAACGATTTGATGAAAGTATCCCGGCAATCGGGATACCCGCTGAAATCCGTTTGCGACACACCCGTCACGATGTGATTGATGCCCTTTTCGCGGGCATAGACGGCGGCAATGCTAAGAAAGAACAGGTTGCGTCCCGGCACAAAAGTGTTCGGGAAACTATCTGCCGGTTTTTCCTCATCCATAGCCATACCGGTGTCCGTCAAGGAGTTGCGTCCCAGCTTACCGATGAGCGATACATCCATCACTTCAAACTCCACTCCCGCTTTACGCGCTATCTCCCGCGCCAAGTCCACTTCCTTCCGGTGCTTCTGCCCATACAGGAAACTCAACGCATATACTTTCTTAAACTCACGCTTTGCCCAGAACAGGCAAGTTGTCGAATCCTGCCCACCGCTGAACACGACCAATGCTGCTTCTTTGTTCACCCTTGATATTAATTTATTGTTTGACGATTGAGAGACCATTAAATCTCACTGATTTTCCACACTTTATAGGATATTCCCTCATCATAGACATCGCTTCCGTCTATTCTCTTGATTGCGTTCACCACCCGGATTGTCACCGGAAGAATCAGCACCTCATACAGGGATTTCAGCACAATCTGGATGCACATCATCACCAGCAGCTCCTGCCATGCGATGATGCCTCCAAACGCCACCGGAAAGAAGATCAGCGAATCGGCAGTCTCACCCGCCACCGTCGACCAAATGGCGCGTGCTGAGAAGTGCCGTCCGCCGCTTGCCACTTTCATGCGGCTCATGACGTAGGCATTTAAAAACGAGCCCACCAGAAATGCCGACAAACTTGCCGCGACAATGCGCGGCGCCATGCCAAAGACAAAATTGAAATGGGGCGCCCCTTCCCAAAAGGGAGCAGCCGGCAGGGCAACGGCAATCAGCCCCAGCATCACCACAAAGAAGTTCATGGCAAAGCCGCTCCAGATGATCAGGCGCGCCTTGCGAAATCCCCACACTTCGGCAATGCAATCGTTGATGATATAGGAAACGGGAAACACTAACAGTCCGGCAGTAACGGTGATGCCGAAAACCTGAATGACTTTTGTCTCAAGAAGATTGGCCGCTATCAGACAGACATTGAACAGAATGCCCAGCAGCATAAAAGGTACAGATACTTTTTGCTTCATACTCCTGTTTTTTACGTGGTGTTCTAGAATACACGACCGCTATTCGCGGCATCTCATTGTTAAACCGGGCGCAAAGATACGCTTTCTTTCGGTGACCTCAAAACCATTTTAAATTTAAGTTGTTCAAAGCACATTCACCAAAACCTAACTTAAATGAAAACAATCTTAAAAGCAGTGTTTCTGCTGTGCTGTGCAATGCTGCCGGCATCCGCAGCCCGCGCACAAAAAAAAGTGATTATCGAGGAAGAATCCCCCAAAGGCGTCGTACTGGTGACCATAGACAAGGCAGGCGACGAAATTATCCGCATCATGAACGAGTCGCAACTCACCTACATCCACGAACCGCAAGCGCCCCGTTTCCTGCTGACGGACAGAAAAGGCAAGTTTGCCCTGGGTATCGGCGGCTACGTACGTGCCACAGCAGAGTATGACTTCGGAGGTATCGTAGACAACATCGACTTCATCCCGGCTTATATCCCCAACGGAAGCAAAATCAGGAACCAGTTCCAAATGGATGCCGGCACTTCCACCATTTTCCTGAAACTGGTGGGGCATACCAAAATCCTCGGAGATTTCGTGGTGTACACCGCCGGCAACTTCCGGGACGGCTCCAGCAAAGGATTCCAACTGCGCAATGCCTATGTCTCTTTCCGGGACATAACGGTGGGCTACACCTACGGCGGCTTCATGGACTTAGGCGCACTGCCTTCCACAATCGACTTCCAGGGTCCCGACGGAGCGACTTTTTATCGCGCCACCCAACTGGCATATACCTACAAGGGACTGAAGAATTTCCGCTTCAACGCTTCCATCGAAATGCCCTCCGTAGACGGAACAACCAATGACGGACTCACCATCGCACAACAGCGCATGCCGGACTTCACCGCCTATGCACAGTACGGCTGGAACAGCAAAAGCCATTTGCGCGTGGGCGGGCTTATCCGCAGCATGACCTACACCGATGCGCAGAGCGACAAGGCGCATGCCGTCACCGGGTTCGGCGTACAGGCATCCGCCACTTTCAATCTGGGCAGGCAATGGCAGGTGTTCGGGCAGGCCACTTACGGAAAAGGCATCGGACAATATCTCAACGACATCAGCAACCTGAATGTGGACATTGTTCCCGATCCCGACAACGAAGGAAAGATGCAGGCACTGCCCATGCTGGGCTGGTATGCAGGCCTGCAATACAACATCAGTCCGAAGGTGTTCCTTTCGAGCACATACAGCATGTCGCGCCTTTATTCCGAAAACGGCTATCCTGCCAACGAAGCGGATACCTACCGTTACGGGCAATATTTCGTAGCGAACCTGTTTTGGAATGTTACTCCCGACATGCAGGTGGGCGCGGAATACCTGCGCGGCTGGCGTACGAATTTCGACAGTTCCGCCAATCATGCCAACCGCATGAACCTGCTGGTGCAATATTCTTTCTAATCTGTATAAAAACGAAGAAGGGGGATGTTCCGAACCTCGGAGCATCCCCTTTCTTCCATATATAAAGGTTGGATTATGAAATATCAGAAGCGATAGTCTATACTAAGGCCGAAAACCTTGTTGGTGCGGCTGTACACGTTTGTACCGGGCACGCCTATGCCATTATAGTTTTGAGTTGTCTTTGTATAATCTTCATAATTGGTCCACATATAGCCCACATTCAAATCGGCTCTTTCCGAGAGCTGCAACTTTGCTCCGAATCCCAAAGAGTATGAGTCGCAAGAAAAACTGGTGTCAGACTGATAATCATCGGACAAACCGTAATCGGTGAACTGTACGCCGCCACTCAGCGTCAGTCTGCTTATCACGTCCCATTCTATACCTGCCAGGTACTCGTTCGTTCCCTTTGTCAGATACTTCTGTTTGCCGTTTGCCATACCTGCGTTTTTATCATCATAGAAGTGATATTCCACCGATGCACGCAGCACAGGAAGGAATTCATAGGCAGCAGCCACCGAAAGCATGGCAGGGATGTCGTTCGGAGTGTTCACTCCATGCTTGTAGTCACCCAGCTCGGTTTCGGGAGCGCCCAACATACGGAGCGAGTTCACTTTGGTATTATTCTCTATGTTCAAATTGGCCTTAAACTCATATTTCGCACCAATGTTCAACTTGCCGAATTTGGCATCCAAGCCGATAACCGGAGTAAATCCCCAACCCGTCTGGCTGCAATCCAAATCAATGCCGATAAGTTCGGTGCCGGTGGGTATCGTTCCTCCTGCGGGTGAAGGCAATTCAACGGCGGAACTTGCTTTCAGCGCTCCTTCGTACCCACCTGTGAAGTAGTTCATACGTCCGCCCGCAAAAGCGGAAAGCCAATCCGTTATTTTATAAGTCAAGCCCAACTGTACGGAATAGATATACTGTTTGCCGTCCATGTAGCTTTTCAATGAATAGGCATTGCCCGGAATACCCTTTTGCCCCAATCCGCCTATCACCATGGCGTCGAACATGGACAGACCGTCATCGAACGATGCCTTTCCTCCACCGCCGGTAATGGCAAAGAAACCGGAAATAGTCCAGTCGCCTTTCTTATAAGCGGCAAACACACTGGGGATGACGGGCGCCGATGCCTTACCCTCATAATACTTATCCAATCCCAAGGCTTCACACGAAGCATCAATATCTCTTGTCTGAAAAGCGCTTTGGACACTCAAGGATGTATAAAATCCGTCTTTCGGCAAAAAAGCCAGACCCGCAGGGTTGGACAAGGCAGCATCTACACCGGTAGTATTTGCACCGCGAGACAGCATACGAAGGAAAGCAGGATGTTGATTTGTATTTGTCAGGAGACCTCCCGCAAAAGTTGGAATTGAAACGATTAGCATCGCAATGCTAATCAATGAAATTTTTCTCATCTAAATCTTTTTTATTGTTTTCGGGCGCAAAGGTACAATAATCCTGCACATGAAAAACTGTTTTGTGCATTAATTTTATGACAGGGCAAGGAATTAATTGAAAAAATCAATAGTTTCTATTGAAACATTTAAGATATACACCTATATAAATAAGGTGTTTCTTTATAAGCCGGACATTTCTTTCCTTGCCACTACTATGTTCAGCACACAGCGTTCTTATCATTAAGAGAAAAAACCACTGAAGCTAAATCTTTCCACCATGAAGTAGTTTTCGTTCCTCCATGGGGTAAGTTTCGTTCCACCATGGTGGAAAGAAACTTACCCCATGGTGGAAAGGAATGGGCAAAGCAAGGAAAAGCATTAACCGCCGGAAAATGAAACTATAAGATTAACCCGCCCGATATTTCCTAAACCTTATTATCTTTGTATGTGTTATTTCTATGTAATAATAAAGCATAACATTGCTAAAAACTAAAAACTCATGGCATATACTATTGCATTCTTCGGCAGCAAGCCCTACGATGAGGCTTCATTCAATGAAAAAAACAGTGAATACGGTTTTGAACTCCGTTATTATAAAGGGCATCTCAACCTGAACAACGTCATACTGACGCAAGGCGTGGATGCAGTGTGCATCTTCGTGAACGATACGGCCGACGCGGAAGTCATCCGGCAAATGGCGGCAAACGGCGTGAAACTGCTTGCCCTGCGCTGCGCCGGATATAACAACGTAGACCTGAAAGCAGCCGCCGAAAACGGCATCACCGTAGTACGCGTGCCCGCCTACTCCCCCTATGCGGTGGCCGAATACACAGTTGCCCTCATGCTTTCCCTCAACCGGAAAATACCCCGCGCCACTTGGCGTACGCGCGACGGGAACTTCTCGCTGCATGGGCTTCTGGGATTCGACATGTACGGCAAGACAGCAGGTATCATCGGAACGGGAAAGATTGCCAAAAAGCTCATTACCATTCTGCGCGGTTTCGGCATGAACATCCTTGCCTACGACCTCTATCCCGACTACAATTTCGCCAGGGAACATCAGGTGGTATATACCACACTGGACGAACTGTACCATAGCTCGGACATCATCTCCCTGCACTGCCCCCTTACCGAACAGACCAAATACCTCATCAACGACTATTCCATCGGCAAGATGAAAGACGGCGTGATGATTATCAATACCGGACGGGGACAACTCATCCACACCAACGCTTTGATAGAAGGACTGAAAAACAAGAAAATCGGTTCCGCCGGACTGGACGTGTACGAGGAAGAAAGCGAATATTTCTACGAAGACCAGTCGGACAAGATCATCGACGACGACACCCTGGCGCGTTTGTTGTCATTTAATAATGTAATCGTAACCTCCCACCAGGCATTTTTCACGCGTGAAGCACTCGCCAACATTGCCGCCACCACCCTGCTGAACATAAAAGACTTCATGGAACATAAGAAACTGGAAAATGAAGTCAAACTGTAAAAGACTTTTTATAGAACATTAATCATCCGCGGCCCAAACTTTCCTACACGCTTGCTTGTTACATACAGATAAACCATTAAAAAAAACAGGTTATGAAAAAAGTAATAGACAAAGCCGAGAGCCGCGGACGTTCTTTATACGATTGGCTCGACAGTTACCATACATTCAGTTTCGACGGCTACTACAACCCGCGCCGTATGAACTTCGGAGCCTTGCGCGTACTGAACGACGACCGTATAGCCCCCGGCGAAGGCTTCGGCACCCATCCCCATAAAAACATGGAGATTATCACCATTCCCTTGAAAGGCCGGCTGCAACATGGCGACAGCAAGCAGAACCACCGCACCATCACCCCGGGCTACATCCAGACAATGAGCGCCGGCACAGGCATCTACCACAGTGAGATGAACGGCAGCGACACCGAAGAAGTGGAACTCCTTCAAATCTGGGTGATGCCCGAAAAGCTGAATACCCCTCCCGCCTATCAGGACTATGACATCCGTTCCTACCTGCACAAGAACGAGCTTGCCCTCATCGTGTCTCCCGACGGCAACGCTCCCGCCAAAATGCTGCAACAGACTTGGTTCTCCATTGGAGAGGTGGAAGCCGGAAAAAAGACGGGCTACCACCTGCACCAGTCACACGCAGGAGTGTACATATTCCTGATAGAAGGCGAAATAAAAGTGGACGGCACAGTGCTTTCACGTCGTGACGGCATGGGAGTGTACGAAACCAACAGCCTGGAAATAGAGACCCTGAAAGACTCGCATATCCTGCTGATGGAGGTCCCGATGTAGGGCTTTTGCATAAAATAACAGCGAAAGCGGAAGTTTGTGTAGCGTTTTTCGTAATATTGCGCTATAATTGAATCCGTACAATGAAACTTGATTATATCTACCATAGCGGCTTCGCGATTGAAGCGGACGGCGTGACAGTCATCATCGATTACTACAAAGACACCTCGGAAGAGGCGCCGAACCGGGGAATCGTGCATGACTGCCTGCTAAAGAAACCGGGGATGCTCTACGTGCTTTCCTCGCATTTCCACCCCGACCACTTCAACCGCGAAGTTCTTTCATGGAAGGAAGAGCGCCCCGACATCCGGTATATCTTCTCCAAAGATATTCTGAAACATCGGCGTGCAGCGGCGGAAGATGCCACCTATATAAATAAAGGCGACGTCTATGAAGACGGACACATCCGCATCGAAGCCTTCGGCTCCACCGACGTCGGCATCTCCTTCCTGATAGACTTGCAGGGCATCCGCCTGTTCCACGCCGGCGACCTGAACAACTGGCACTGGAGCGAAGAGTCCACCCCGCAGGAAATACGCAAGGCCGAAGGCGACTTTCTCGCAGAAATAAAAACCCTGCAACAAAAGGCCCCTCTGGTAGACGTAGCCATGTTTCCGGTGGACAGCCGCATCGGAAAAGATTACATGCGCGGTGCGGAACAATTCGTGGAACGAATAAAAACCACTATATTTGCACCAATGCACTTCAGCGAAGACTACCGGGGCGGCAACTCATTCCGCACTTTTGCCGAAAGCAAAGGCTGCCGTTTCCTGACGATTTCCCGCCGGGGTGAGAGTTTTGATATTACTAAATAAAACATAGCATTATGAAAAATTTAACACAAGTTCTTTTTGCACTATTCTGCCTTTGCATGCCCGCCTTGCTGCACGCCCAACGGGATGACAGTAAGTATCTGGCCGGCGCTGTTCCCGAAGCAGACGGAAAAGTGGTATTTACCAAAGATTTCAGTATCCCCGGCATGTCTCAAGATACAATCTATTCCCGCCTGCTGAAGTGGATGGACACACGACTGGCCAAGAATGAGAATACCAGCCGCGTGGTCTATTCCGACCGGGAAAAAGGGCAGATTGTGGGCATGGGCGACGAATGGATCGTGTTCAGCTCCACAGCCCTGTCACTGGACAGAACCAAAATACTCTACCAGCTCACCCTCACCTGCCAGCCGGAGAAATGTACCCTCGAAGTAGAAAAAATCCGTTTCAGCTATCGCGAGGGAAAGGAAAAATATACCGCCGAGGAATGGATTACCGACAAATACGCTTTGAACAAGTCCAAGACCAAACTGGTACGCGGCCTTGCCAAATGGCGCAGAAAGACGGTGGACTTCGTTGACGATCTCTGTGTCGATATAACAGAAGCCCTAAGCGCCAGCACTGCCGCCAAAGCTCCTGCTGTGGAAAAGAAGGAAGAGAAGAAAGCGGAAACAGCACTTGTGAATTCCGGCACAACGGTTATCACTCCCAAGACGCAGGTTACGGTGGAAACTCCCAAAACATCTGCAACTCCGGTTGCCGCCACCGAATCAGCCTCCGCCGCATACAGGGAAGTGTCTCCGGATGCCATCCCCTCGGATGCAATCCAGACCGGAAACGGCAAATTGGTAATCGTAATCGGCGAAGAACCTTTCAATATGACAATGATGACGGCCAATGCCGGCGGTTCATTAGGCAAAATAGCCGGGAACAAAGCGGTGGTATTCACCATCCTGTCGCCCGACCAGCCTTACGGACAAATGGATGCGGCACAGAATTACACCGTACGTTTCTATCCTAACGGACAGAACGAGCCTTCCATTATACTGGAATGTAAGAAGTTCCCGTCACAGGCTCCGATAGAAGGCATGCCGCGTACGTATATAGGCGAAATCCTGAAAGCGAAAATCAAATAAATCAATAATCAAACCTAACAACGGACAACAGTGGAAATAAAAAGTAAATTTGACCATTTCAATATAAATGTCACCAATCTGGAACGTAGCATCACTTTCTACGAAAAGGCATTAGGACTGAAAGAGCATCATCGGAAAGAGGCGTCGGACGGCTCTTTCACGTTGGTCTATCTCACCGACGGCAGCACAGGTTTCCTGCTGGAACTGACCTGCCTGAAAGAACATCCCCAAGCCTACGAACTGGGCGAGAATGAAAGTCACCTGTGTTTCCGCGTAGCCGGAGACTACGATGCCATCCGCCAATATCATAAGGAGAATGGCTGGGTGTGTTTTGAAAACACCGCTATGGGACTGTACTTCATCAATGATCCGGATGATTACTGGATTGAGATACTACCTGCCAAATAGCATATAGCAGACTTGTGGCACAGCAATTTACATTATAATATTTAATACAATAGCAACGTGAGTATAGAAGAAGCAATGATGGGCGGTATTGTTTTCAAAGGCAAGAAAGACAAGCCTAAGGAAGAAAACAAGGTGAAAACCAAAGCCAAGAAAAAGACCTATATTACCGGCCTTCATGGTTCCGGTGCGGCGAAAATGAAAGCAGAGATTCGCAAGAAACGCGCGAACAGGCATAAAGGAAAGTAAAAAATATTTTTCAAGTGAAAAGGTGTAAGTTCTATCAAACAGAATTTACACCTTTTTCTTTATATCTCCCTATTTTTATCCCGGAAAACCGTTACAAAATTATTCAACTAAAACAGAAATTAGCTATTTTGCGTTAAAAAAGGCTCAAGTCTCAAATCTGTCTCTTATACACATCTCCGAGCCCACGAGACGCGTAGTAATCTCG